>Ga0206106_100086_pt1 | contig 171346 bp, 118 predicted proteins | sample 1B1ome_FD_148677 | JGI IMG/M metagenome (GOLD analysis project Ga0206106, IMG submission 148677) | Enriched microbial communities from leaf-cutter ant dump, University of Wisconsin, Madison, United States - 1B110A | ecosystem: Environmental > Terrestrial > Nest > Insects nest > Nest dump... | reverse complement strand
AGGCACGAGGCACTTGTCAGGCCCTTGACAGCAAGGAAGTGTTCGCTACCTTTGTGCAGGCAAATAATAAGCAAAATCTTCTAAACTGATTTTGCGAAGCTGTCCAATAATTAGGGGTGTGAGACAAGTTGTTTATGAACCTACTCGGAAGTTTTGCTTTAGATAAAGAATTAGTGCCACTATATAGAAAGCAACTACAAGATACATTTAGAGAAATGAATAAGTCTAATGTTGAGGAGAAAAGGCTTATAAAGGGAAAACTAACAGTAGTAAAACAAAAGCTGGAAGACTTAAACGACCTTTGGATAGATGGAAAAATAAAGCAAAAGTATTACGACCAAAAACTACAAAAATTAGAGGAAGAAATTTCTATGTATGAAGAGGAAATAAGAAAAAGAGAGAAAGGGCTATCGAACCTGGATGAATATATTGAAGTTTCTCTTTTAATTGCGGAAAATCCAAGTGTTTTATGGGAGTTTGCAGATTATGAAGAGAGACAAATTATGCAAAAAACCTTCTTCCCGGAGAAAATAGTCTATGACAAGAAAAATCACCAATATCGAACCCCAAAAGTCAACTCTTTTCTTTCTGTAACTAACTCTTTTTCACCATTTAAAAATGAGCAAAAAAAAGGACGAACTGGAAAAAAATCCGATTCGTCCGTGTTAGTAGTCTCTGCAAGTGAATTATCGAACCTGTTCATAGCCGATTTCGGCAAAATTGCGGATTTATACCATGTTCCTTCGATAAGACAAAAGACACTTAAAGTCCTTTCCACATTATAATTCCTATCTATATAAAGAATAAGACTTAAACCTATATAGGTATTATGACTTACTAAATTTTAAAAAGATTATTCCTGTTAGAATGGAAAAAAAATACCCATTCGGAAAAGTTTTTACTCTTGGTCTGTTATTACATACTCATAAAATAAACCTTAAAAGTATTATGAGTATAATAACAAATAACAATCCTCTTGTTAATGTTTGCCTTGACCCTTATCCATATGAGAGCGAAAATTATGAGCAATTTTCACTCAGTGATATCCTGAGGTGGATTAAAACAGGAAAATTTAAAGATTCCCTTGAAAAGTTGAGGAAAGACATTCAGGCTGGATATGGAGATGTATCAGAAAGAATGATACCGAAGTTTTACCCGGTAGGTACTTTCCCTAAAAACACATTTCCTTTGCTTCCCAATAATCAAAGTTTTAACTATACTGGTATTGTGGTTTTAAAATATGAAGATGTTGAGGATGTTGAGGTAATAAGGAAAAAAGTAGAAACCCTTAGCTTCACTTACTGTGCCTATAAAAATTGCAAAGGAACGGGAGTGGATGTTTTGATAAGAGTTAATGAACCCCCACAACTTATTCAGTATGCCTTTAAACAGATAGCAGAGTTATATGACAGTTTCCTAAAAATTGGACACCTGCCTTTTCCCATTAAATGCAAATCAGAACATTATATTAAGGATGAGAATTTCTATAGAAGGCACTTTTCAAGAATTTCATATGACAGTAATTTATTCTTTAACCCGAATTCCAAGTACTTTAAGATCGATTGGAAGAAGGAGGAATGGTATTATTCTAAAGAAGAAAAGGAATTGACCTTAGAAATAAGAAAAGAAAAAATCGAACAACTAACAGAAATGATTGAATATGTACAAGATAAAAAGATTGCTCTGGTAGAAACGAAAGAACAATGGAAGACGGTAGCTAGAGACCTGTCAGGATTACCTTTGGATAAAGAAACTGTGCAAGAGATTTTTAGTTTTTTGATCTCATTTTCTGAAACTTACAAAGAGGATAGCGATTTAAGAGGTTTGGCTGAGGAATCATACCTAAACTTTCAAAACTTATCATGTTTTACCTTAACTCCTTTATTCTATAAGTTATACAAAAGAAAAAGTGATTAATTGTGAGCCCGTTAAACGGGCTACTTTTTCTTAAAAAAAACGGATACATCCACTTCCAGTATTAATGCCTTATTAACCTCTTCCCTCTTTCAATTCCTCCTAACTGATTTTTCCCGGTATCAGTCTCTGTAAGCTCTCCCTTTCTATTAGAGATCATGGAAACCGGCTTGAATAAGTATCTGAGTTTTTTCCTAATTCAGGCATACCCTTGTTAACCAGAAATTTTTAAAATAATGTTTTTTTCTTAGTTTTAATGAAAAAATATAGCATATATGATATAGTATCTGCATATAAAATATTAATAATCTAACGGTTGCGTTAGCTTATCTCCGAACACGAAATCGCCAATTTCAAACTACAACGAGAGAAAGCTAAGAGGCACCCACGTTATGCGTGGGCTGTTTCTTACTTCGTTGTGGGCGTTTGGCGATGCCTGTGTTCGGGTAGGTTACAGTTCCACGCAATTTTTTTGTACCTACCTTTTGGAGCTGAAGGTAATAACTATACTACCTTTATGAATTTATTAAAAACTTCTTTTTTAGCTCTGGTGATTTCATTGTGTGTCTTCGCATGCAAGCCCGATGATGAACCTAAACCAAATAATAGTTCTAATACAGGAAACAATCCTTCTCAGAATACTTCTAATAACACGAATAACCAAACCAACCCCGGAAATACCAACGATGGTTTAGACACGATTTATAGTAACGTAGCTTGGAGTAATGCTTATGTCTTACATCGTCCATTACCATTATCCGATAGCTGCAAAATAGTGATTAAGGTAACCAATGGCTTCAATACTTCTATTACCCTCACTCTTCAATCTGAGTATTCAGTGCATCCAAAAGGGAATCTCTTTGATTATGAAATGAAAGAAGGACCAAGTGAAACCAGTAATGAGCTTAAACCGGGAGAAAGCTATGTTTTTAACTATGAATCTTGTGAGATAAGAAAATGGAGAAAAAATCCGATATTTTTCTGGGTTGGATCATGGGATAATTACTCATATCAACCCATAATAGCATCAGATAAAATGGAGCTTGGTGGATACTATGAATGTATAGTGAAAGAATATTATAGCTCTACCAAATATCCAACTAATGAAGTTGATAATTACTTTGAAATACGCTATAAAAATAAATAAACAATCAATAAATGGGAAACTATACCAAACTAAAAGAATTGGTTTCCGGATGGATCCTGATACTGAGAAATTTCATGTAGGAATCGAGTAAGATGGAAAAGGAATACACATGTTATCAAGTCTTTATTAAAAGAAAGTACGATGAAAAAAGAAAAACCCAAAAGAATCGCAATATATACTCGTGTAAGTACCCAAGAACAAACAACTCTTAACCAACAAAATACCCTTGTCCAGTATGCTAACAGCCAAGGTTGGAGTTACGAGATATTCTCTGAAAACCAATCCACAAGAAAAACAAGACCTGTAAAACAAGACCTCCTTGCCAAGCTAAGAAAGGGAGAATATGACGGGGTGATCGTTTACAAACTGGACAGGTGGGCAAGAAGTAGCCGGGAGCTTATCCTTGAAATATCGGAGTTGCTGAACAAGAAAATAGAGTTCCACTCTTACTCAGAAAAACTGGACTTCACGACCGCTACCGGAAAGCTCCATTTCACGATTTTAAGTGCCTTTGCAGAGTTTGAAAGAGAGTTGATAAGGGAAAGAACCATCGAAGGCTTAAAGCGTGCTAAAACCCAGGGAAAATCGCCCGGAAGACCTAAAGGAAGTAAAGACAAAAAGCAAAGGAGAACCGAGGGGTATTTGATGCGATATTCTGTATAGTGAATAAAAGAACTTATGCCGAAAGAAATATCCGAATAAAGTATATAAAAACCTTATTACTAACAATATATTCATTATTTAACTCTAATATTCCTATAGAGAAATCTACTTGCTAATAGTAATCTTCATTTGAAAAAGAACTTTGGAAATGGGAATTCCATAGAAAATGATGCAACGAGATATTTAAAACCATAAAATGAAAAAGTCAATACTATCAATCATTATAACGATGACTATACTGTCAAGTTTCGGGCAATCACCCACCAACCCATCGAATCAAATAATTAATGAATTCAAGTATTATCTAAAATATGCATGGGAAGATCAAAACTATGCTCCATTAAAATCAAGAGTTTATAACAGGGGGAGAATGTATGGATATTCTATCATAGATGTAGACATAATGATAGAGAAATTTATGCCGATAAATGAGGTTTGGAAGATTCTTTGCGAACCAATTTATTGGGGAGGCTATGGAGATGAAGAGTTGATATATGGAGCATTAAAAGAAATGGGTATGACTGCATCTTCTGCTTCTACAATGGCTAAATTTATCTATAATTATGCTGTGGCTGAAAAAGAGGAGACGGAAAGAATACAGAAAGAAGAAGAAGAAAAAAGAAGAGCATACGAAGAAGAAAAAAGAAGAGAAGAAAAAAAACTCCTTATAAAAAAGGTCAAAACCCAAATATTTCCTTACGACTCTATTGCTCCCGAATCTTATAGTGAAGCTACTTACCTGATCAATAAAAGACTAAACGCTATTTGTGAAGAAAGGTCAAACCAATCTCTAAATATTGATTTTGAAGTAGAATTCTTGATTGACAGCCTTGGAACTACAAAATTTCGGAAAATCAAAGGACTTCAAGGCGATACAGAAGTAAATAGGGAAATTGAAAATTTCCTTGGCAGTTTCACACTTCCCCCAGGAGAAATCAGAGGCATAAAATGTAACGCTAAATTTCTGTTAAAATATCAATATGCCAGTGTGTATAATGAGTACGACTTTGCTCTAATTTACAATTCCAAAGGCATCAAAACCGAAGTTATAACCAGAGAGGAAAATTTCATAAAAGAACACCTTGCTCAGAATAACCTCCCTTATGGTAACTATAACCTCAAAATGAAGTCAAAAACTGTCAATGGAAAAGAAAGCAAATCCATTACTATCAATAGCTACAAAAGCTTTGCCGGAGCCGGGTCTTTTATCCCTTCGCTTTTTGTACCCGGAATTGGAAACCGTATGGTAACAGGAAAAGGTAGGTCAGGAATAGGGATTACCATTACATGCTACGCTATAGTTGGAAGCGGAGTATTAACAAAACTGGCATCCAATAAACAATACGACTTATACCATAAAGCAACTTCACAGGGTGAGATTGATAAATATTACGATAAGGCAAATTTGTATCACCAAGTATCTATCGGGTTAATTGGTGCAGGTTCGGCTATTTGGATTTACAATGCCTACCGGGTTTATAAAAAGGGAAAAAGAAACCGGGAAAATCAACGGTCTATGGAAGAGAAAATCACACCCAGTTTGAGTTATACGCCTCATAATGGATTTCAGGCAGGATTAAGCTTTAAATTTTAAGAAAATGAAAAACATGACACTATTTATTCTTTTTGCCTTATTTTCATTCTCATGCGAACTGGTAAGAGATAATCCATTAGATATTCATGGAAATAATTATCAGGGCAATTCAAACAATGGGGGAAATAACGGAACAAGTCAAGGGTTCAATAGTAGCATTGAATTTTCCCGTTATACCATTGCCTCAAAGTCGAATACGTCATTTGCTACTACACCTGAACAAACGATAAAAGCAGGAGAAACTATTTACCTACAGGTTTATATAAAAAACTATAGTTCTTCTACTTTCTCAAATGTACAAGGCGTATTTACTACCAGTAGTAATCTAATTGCCATAGAACCTCTTCGCCTTGGAGAGTATGTCAGCTTCCATAATAACGTTTCAACCCTAAATCTGTCTTCCGGTGAAGGATATGGAGATATAACAGACGGTAGTTCTTTCTCTACCGCTCCAAATTCCAATTCATACGCCTTAAAATTTACCGTTTCCAATACCGAAAATGCAGGAAATATTATTCCTTTAAACCTACAGTTAACCTCAGGGAATAATACTAAAACTTTAAACTTTAACCTGATGATCGACTAAAACGGATAAAAAGAAAGCGGAATCTAAGAGTACTTTCCAGATTATAGATTTAAACATACTTTGGATTGGGAAACTGTAAGAAGTTAAGAAATGGGAATGTGACCAAAAAAACGACCGTTTTTTTACACCGTAGAGGGATAGGAATTTTAAGGGGAGGTTAAAGCCTGTTTTCGCTGTTATTCGGAGGCAGGTTTTCCTCCCTTTATTATTTGGGGGAGGATTGTTTGAAATTTTTCTTCCTTGTTGTCAATAGGTTATAAAATATTTTGTAAAAGTAAAAAAGTTTGGGGAAGGAGTCTGTTATTATGCTCTTATAAAACAAATTATATCAGTATGAACAACATGGAAAAAAGAGTAGCTCTGGGACAAATCGTTAAAGCCTTTAAAGGAAGAAACGGTGCCTTGAAGAATACCAACTTTAAGACTTTTAGAGAATTGTACCTGCTTATGTTGCAATCTGTTTTACCGGAAAAGGAAGTAAGGGTATTACAAGCTATTCGCAGGAAAGAAGTGTCAAAAGTAGAGGTTAAGATTCTGAATGGTGAGCCAGTATCGAGCTTTGAAACACTTCACTTTGATACGGAAAATGACAAAGTACCCTACCTGCTAAAAAGATTTTCCAGTGTAGGTAAAGTTACCGTGGAAAAGAGGAATAATAAGACAAGCCATCTTATGGTGGTAGTGAAAAAGAAATTGTAGGCGAGAAGAACTCTCCCCCAAGTAGTGTTTATCCCCAACGCAAAGACCTTGCCTTGAGGATGCTTCCATAAGTGAAGTGGATAAGACTACAAAACATACTTCCGCTGTTACGGCAGCAGAAGTAAGATCGCTGAAAGCTTACCAAAACCTTGACGAAGATAAAATTGAAGAAATTCGTCTTGCTCTGGTAAATCTTTCGGTAACAGCTTATCACCTGTTTGTAAAACTTGGTGAAACCGGAGAGGGAGAGTAATTCCTCTCCTTTTCTATTTTAAACCATTACCATGTTTATATATGAAAAATTTAGAATACTTCGAGAGATTTGTTATTAAAAAGCCTACGATTAAAGACTTAGAAATCGTTAATGCCATTACCTATACCAGAGTTTCTACCAAAGACCAAGTCTTAAATGGAAGTTTAGCAACACAAGAAAAGATGGTAAAGACCTTTTGCAAAAAGCATGGATTCTCCATTATAAAGGAATTTGGTAAAACATACGAATCAGCAAAAACGGATGAACGGAAAGAATTAACCAAGTTGATAGAGTTTGTTGTGAAAAGCCGGAATACCTCTACACCTGTACATGTCTTAATTGTTGCCTTTATGGATAGGTTCTCCCGGTCTGAGAATAACATAGATTTATACAACAGAATAAATTCTTATGGGGTAACAGTCATAGATGCCAATGACGGTACTATACCAGTTGGGGCAACGGGAAAATATTTCCATAAAATGAAACTTGTTCAGTCCAACTATGATAACGAATTGAGGAAAGAAAGGTGTGGAGCGGGAATTAGAGATATGATCCTTCGGGGCGAGTATCCGGGGCAAGCTCCATTTGGCTATACAAAGCGTGGCCCGAAGGTAAAAGACCCATCCCGGATAAGCTTTAAACAAGTTACCGAAGTAAATGAAGATGGTAAGAAACTGAGAAAAGCCTGGAAGTTAAAAGTACAAGGAAGAAGCGATAGTTACATTCTAAGGTATTTAAAATCCCTCAATGTCTGTATAAGTAAGCAAAAACTATCGGCAATATGGAGAAACCCTTTTTATTGTGGGATATATGTTTCTAAGTTCGTTGACAGACCGGTTGCAGGAAAGTGGGAAGCGATTGTTTCGGAAGAAGATTTTAGGTATGTAAACGAAATCCTTGACGGCAAAAATTCTGGTTATACTGTTCTGAAATACGAAGAGAACCGCCCCTTGCAAGGCTTTATACTTTGTCCGGTATGTAACAACAAGTTCACTGGCTATAAGTCCAAAAAGACCTCTACTCATTACTATAAATGTAATACGGCAAGTTGTGAAGGAGGAAATGTTAATGCGGAAACAACTAAAAAATCTATTAAAAGAGGTGCACACGATTTGTTCCGGGATATGTTAACCCATTACCAACTTTCGGAACAATTAATCCCCCTTTATAAAAAGCAGTTGAAGGCTACCTTCATAGAAATAAACGATAGCAATATCCGAGAAAAGAAGGAACTAAAAAAACAGCTTTCCCTTACGGAACAAAAGATTGAAAACCTCTATGAAAAATTTATGGAAGGCGATATTCCCAAAGAATACTTTGTCAAATTTATGAACAAGCAGGAAGATGAAAAAAAGCTTCTTTTGGAAGAGATAGAAAAACGGGAGCAAAGTCTATCGAACCTGACAGAGTACATTGATTTTGCCGTTCTAATCAGCTCAATGCTTAGTGATTTATGGGATTGTAGCAATTATGAGGACAAACTGCTTCTGCAAAAAACCATATTTCCGGACAAAATCTTTTATGACAAGAAAAACCACCAATATCGAACCTCGGAAATGAACACCGCATTGAAGGTAATTCGCTCTTTTACAGAGGAAAAAGAAGGGCAAAAAAAGGGACGAATCAATAAAAATACTGATTCGTCCGGTTTAGTAGCGGGAGCAGGACTCGAACCTGCGACCTTCGGGTTATGAGCCCGACGAGCTTCCATCTGCTCCATCCCGCGCTGTTATTGTTAAACTAATGTTTTCTTACTTTGTTCAAAACCGGAAGATTAATTCCGTTTTGGTGATGCAAAAGTAGCCTTTATGATTTAAAATACAAAGAATACGTATATTATTTTTAAAATATTTATTTAAACCTCTTAGTATTTTCTACTTATAAGACCCGCATCTATTCCAAAACCCGGAAAGCTTCTTATTAGTTCACCGGAAGCCATTAAAGTCCAGAACGAACAGCTTCATTTTATTTCAGGAGACTTATTAACAAGTAAGTCAATGATATAAGCAGACAACTATTATCCCTTATGATGCAAAAGAACACTTCATTGCCTTCGAGGACTCTGTGCTTTCTTTATAAACAACTGATAATAAAAAATTTCAGCGGAAATCCCGGGACTTCGAGAGCCTCAGCCACCGGAAAACCCGGCCCCCGCCGGTAACCGGACCTGATTCTGTTTTATTTTTTCACAAAACAAAAGCGTACCTTTGTAAACTATGACAGATACAATAAACACCTCTTCCCATAAAGCCGGTTTTGTTACTATTGTTGGCAAACCCAATGCAGGGAAGTCCACGCTGATGAACGCGCTGGTCGGCGAAAAGCTTTCCATAGTTACTTCAAAAGCCCAGACAACCAGACACCGGATTCTCGGCATTGTCAATACAGAAGACTATCAGATTATCTATTCCGATACTCCTGGTATTATCAAGCCGTTTTATCAGCTTCAGGAATACATGATGTCTTATGTTTCCATGTCGCTTGAGGACGCGGATGTAGTCATGCTGGTTGTAGACCTCAGAGATCCTTATACAGAGGATGAAACCATTAACCGGTTGAAACATACAAACTCTACCCTGCTGGTAGTCCTCAATAAAATTGACCTGGTATCTGCTGAAGAACTGGAACAGCACCGCGCTTTCTGGCAGGAGCTTCTCGAACCGGATAAAATACTGACTGTATCAGCCATTAACAATATCAATGTGGATCAGGTGTTTGAAAGCATACTGGAAGTACTGCCGGTACATCCTCCATTCTATGAAAAAGATGCGCTGACTGACCGCCCTGAACGCTTCTTTGCTGCCGAAGTAGTCCGTGAAAAGATTTTTAAGAATTACAAAAAAGAAGTCCCCTACAGTACCGAAGTGGTAATCACCAGCTTTAAGGAAGAGGAAACGATCATTCGCATGAGAGCGGAAATCTATGTGGAAAGACAATCCCAGAAGGGTATTCTGATCGGCAAAAACGGGGAAGCCCTAAAGAAAGTAGGGATTCAGGCCCGGGAAGATCTGGAAAAGTTTTTTGATAAACAGGTGTATCTGGAGCAATTTGTAAAGGTGGAAGAAGACTGGCGGAAACGGGAAGGAGTGTTGCGGAAATTCGGCTATAAGCCGGACTGATAGCCTTCGAGCGCCTCAGGCAACCGACAAGAGCGACCTGGATTTCCCGATGGCTGAGGCTTCCTGGCTTAGAGAACCTCAGCCACCGGGACGAATTGGTATTCGTTGGGCTCGGTCCACACAGTATAAATAAAAAGAGCCTGTTTGTACAAACAGGCTCTTTTTATTTACGGAATTACCAACTGCTATCTGCTATTTTTTGATCACTTTGGCAAATTTTCCGTCCATCCGGATAAAATACATTCCTTCAGCATAGGGACTAAGATCTATACCTGCTCCAAAACCTTTAGCAAGCAATACTCCATTCATGGAAAGGAGCTCCCAGTTCTTTTCTGAATTCCAGCTCACATTTCCCGTAGTCGGATTCGGATAGATCAGCAGATCTGAAACCTGATCTGAATTTATCAGGCTGGTTACCGGACCGGCAGGATCACCATACATAATTCCCCGTCCCCCCGCACCAAGATACAGGCGACCATATATTCTCGGATCTCCTGCGAGGTACGTATGCGCACGTCCAAACTCATGGTCTGCGTCATTAATGCGTACCCACGTAAGACCCTTATCATCTGATCTGAACAATCCGTTAACGCCATCAATTACTCCCCAGATATAAACAGCCGGATAGCCATCGGGCGATGCGGCTTTTCCTACAGTCACTTTATATGCTTCCGCAACGCTCATTTGGGTCCAGCTCGCTCCACCATCTTCAGAAAAGAAGAGACCGTGCTCCCTGTTAGCAAGCCATACATGCCCTTCTTCTCCAAAAACAGCACATACCTCCGGCTGTTGTGGCATATAACCAGGTATTTCGGGCAAATTCATGTTTATGCTGCTAAAATTTGCGCCCCCGTTCAGCGAATAATAGAAACGCTGACCCTGCGGATCAAATACATAAAATCTTAAGCTATTCACTCTGTCCGCTACCGGTTTCAATCCATGGGGAACATTCCCACCCGAAGTGGTCCAGGACTGGCCGTTGTTTGTTGAGTACACAATTGACGCCTTGTTCGGAGACCAGACAATCCGGTTTCCATCAGCTGATATGGCGATTTTGCCACCATCCGGATTGCTTTCATGGCTTACCGGCTGAGTGGGAAAGAAAGACCAGGAAAGTCCACCATCCAGAGAATACGAACCTTTTACATGAGATGCATTACTATGGGTTTTCACCATTTTAGCGGGTGCATTTTCAGCAAACGCCAGTGAATAGGTTGTTCCGACCAATACTCCGGAAGTACTATGTCTGCCCGTAGCAGGTGACTGATCCAGATCGGTATGTACAAATCCGTCAAAATCTCCGATCACACTGATCAGATGAGGACCAACGGGAGGACTAACCAGCTCCAGAGGTACTGTTTCTTCGATTCCGTCATTCTCAAAAACCCAGGTAGTAGAGGCTGTATTGGCAGCATTAGCATTCGTAAAAAGTCCCGCGACATTATAGCAGGCATATATTCCCATACCTGTTCCGAACATTACTTCATTTTCGTTGGCAGGATTGATTACAATGGATGTTATCCAGTGCGATACCTGTGAAGCCGCGTACGGAGCCTTATCCGTTGAGTACGCTCCTTTATTCAGCGAATTGCCCCACGTTGACTCATAACTAAAGCTATTGAACGTACTTGCCCAGTTCACCCCTCCATCTGCACTGAAATACACTTCATCGGCCGGCCACCAGCGCTCCGCCGTAGCGATTACTACCTTGTCCGGATTCTGCGGACTTACCGCTACGGAGCTGAAACCACCCTGCAGATTTTCTGAATTGGCCGGAGTAATATTGGTCCATTGACTGGTGCTTTTATTAAATTTATAAACCGCTCCGTTGGATATTGACTTGTGCGGATCAGCCAGATCATAATCCCCATTGGGTGTCACACTATTAGAAAAGGCTACATAAATATTATCATTGGAAGCTATCGCCATATCAACAGGAACTGTGGCCAGAGCTTCATTTCCAGGAGCAAAAGATTTTGGAGATAAGGCAGCAGGATGATTGGGCACCTTGCCCCAGGTAGCTCCGCCATCCGTGCTTCTATAAAGACCGACAGCACCATTATTATATATGTAATCCGCTACTCCTGCATAGATGACTGGCGTGGCTGTACCAGAGCTGCCTGATGCAGCATCAAACTCGACAAATGTTATATACGAACCGGGAAAGGAGTTAATCTTTTGCCAGTTTTTACCGGAATCATCACTTCGGTACAAGCCATCCATTTTTGATCCGAGGAAGAGAATATTGGGTCTGTTGGGGTCAACTACCAGACGCTCGCAGATACCACGTCCCGGATCATTGGCCCCAAGCCTGAAAGGCAGATCTGCAAGTCTGGTCCACGTATTGCCTTTATCATCTGATCCGTAAACAACTCCGTAGCTTCCCCAGGAAGCAGAATACAAACCGGTAGCTATATATACTTTATTCGCGTTTACAGGGTCAGGCGCCAGGCTCCAGATCCCATAATCATCCGGAGATGTCAGCCCGTCTGTTATCGGAGTCCAGGTTTTTGAAGAGGCATTCCATCGATAGGCTCCACCCACATCGGTTCGTGCGTATAAAAGCCCGGGATCCGCTTTACTGTATATCAGTCCCGAGACATACCCTCCTCCGCTGATTTTTACATTTTTCCAGGTATAACTCTGCGCTAACAGATAATTATTCAGCGCGAAGCACAGTAGCGCGGCGATAATTACTTTAAGATTTCTTCTCATCTTTTCCTTATAAAATATACACTTGATTTAGTTATAGCAATACCAGCCAGATTAGCTTAAGCGGGATTTTAACCATTAGGGATTATAAAATTAATAAAACAAAGATATCAATTAACTGAAACTAATAAACCAAGTTTCATTCTCCATTCTACTTCCTGACAATCTGAATAAAGCTATCATCCAATTTTAGCATATACAATCCGGAAGGATATTCCGACAGATCCGCACTATTTCCCAGTCCCCGATTCAGCATTTTACCCTGAGCATTGAGCAATATCCAGTTTTTGTCACTTTCCCATCGTACCATACCTGTAGTCGGATTCGGGTATACACTGATAATCTGATCCGGAAGTGTTCCGGAAATACCCGTGATCATACAACCTCCATTGCTTACTCCTCCCGAAAAATACAGAATATCCAGATTGGCAAGCCCTTCCTCTGTGACTGAAGCAAGAGTGAGTTCATTAATTCCCTCTTTCAGTTCCAACAACATGGTTGCGAGCTTCCAGTCACTCCAGGAACCGGTTGAAGGCAGCGCGAGCAATCCGGCATCCGCACCATTCAGGATAACCCGGCCATCACGGGAGACAACTCCGGCATTTGCATAGCGGAATGACAGGGTTACAGTCTGGGTCTTATCACTCTCCAAAAACCAGGTCACATATGAACCAAGTGCATTGGTCGTATTGACATAACCAGCTCCGGAAAATCCGCCATTGCGGTCTTCCGGAAGGATACCATCCACATCACAGGCTTCTTCCGCCTCAAGGCTGCCGGAACAGGGCTGATATGCCCCGTTACTACCCAGGCATACTCCGCAGGCATCTTCTTCAGCATCGCCGCCCCAGATTCCCGCACAATCCTGCTCACAGGCTGTTTTGCCGGTAGTACCACCCACACAGACCCCACATTGATCTGTATAAGCTCCGCCTCCTGTCACTCCGTTGCAATCTTCCACACAGCCTCCGGATGTCAGTCCTGACTGATACAATGCAAAAAGATCTATATTCGGACCGTCCGGGGAGACCGCCTTAAGCTCCAGCACATTCACACCCGGTCGCAGATTCAGGGTGATGTTTTCCGTCGCCCAGGTAGTCCATCCTCCCGTTAACGATCCTTTTATCGATGCCTGCGCAATACCGTTCACCAATACGGACATGCCACGGGCTTCTGTTCCTCCATTTGCATACCGTACTCCAATCACAGCAGTCATGGATGAGGTCGCGTACAGATTCCAGCGACCGACCGCTCCGGATATATTGTCGAAATTGATATAACCCTCTCCGGTAAAGCCGGCGTTCTTTGATTCCAAAAATCCATCCGCTTCGCAAAAATCTTCCCCCTGCACGGACACAAGGCAGGCTGTCCTGCCCGTATTGCCTCCCGTGCAGATACCACAGGCATCCAATACAGCAGTTCCATTTCTTACACCATTGCAATCCAATTTACAGGCGATTCTACCGGTACGGCCTCCTACACACTCATTACAGTCATCCAGATAGGCATCACCATTGATCTCTCCGTAACAATCAGGTTTTCCGCCTATTATTTTAATATTCGGAGCTGGTGGCACAGACATTCCTTCTCCCAGATAGTAATCTACATAGCCTGGTTGCATATATCCTTTATAGGTAAAACTGAGACGATAAGCAGGATTATGAGCCAGCGTATATAACCGGTGATTGGTAGGAGCTATGGTTGTAAAAATCAAAAGTTCCTGACGATTATAATGTTCCCAGATAATTTCTTCGCGCCAGTCTCCCAAAATATCACCATAAAAAGTCGGGGCATCTCTCCATGTTTTTACCGCCCCATCCCTGTTGGCAGACAACAATCGGGTACAGCACGTCTTTGAATCATGGTTCCACTTCTCGACAAGTTCCCTGTTCAGATTTTCTGATAAAAGATCACCATCCCACCATATTTTAAAGTTAGGCCACGGTGTGTCAGAACCATCATCAACAAGCTGTCCGGTAGCAGCATTGTGCATACCATAAAAAGACCAATATTCATAACCTGGTCTTGTCGGATCAACATCAGCCGCAACTCCCCGGGCTGCATCTACCACATCACTGGTATAATGTGTCCGTAGTACATTTCCGGTGGCCGCGTCATAATAGTAAGTAGCCAGTTTGCCCGGATTATTCTGCTGAATACCAAACCCCTCTAGTCCAGGGCGGGAAGGATCAAAGTCTGAAATATGAAAACGATCTCCATGGATAATCCCCGGAATCGCATACAGAAAACGCCCGTTGTCATCGATTACATAACCTCCATCACAGATCTCATCCTTGCCATCTCCATCAATATCCAGAGTTCTGATCTGGTGAAAATCATTGGCCGTAGTATTATTTCTGTTCCACTGCCATTGTTTTTTCAGGGTTCCGTCCAGAAAAGAATAGGCAGCAATCAGTAAGTTAAATCCCCCGTTCCCGATCCGGTTTTTCGCTTTTACGATAATACTGGGATTGACTCCGTCCAGATAAGCGATTCCCATATGTGTCTGCAACGGACCATCGGACTTGTAATCTGCCGGAAGCTGTATACGAGCCAGCTCTGCACCTGTCATTCCGCTAAGCACTGAAAGAAACTGATCATTGTTGTTGGAATGCCTGAGCACTTTTCCATCGCCAAAGACAAAGTTGTTGGCGGTTTTTATTACGACCTCCGCTTTACCATCATTATTAAGGTCATATACAGTAACTCCATCCCAGTGTCCGTTGCTTATAGCTGTCGGTCCACCTTCGATCCCATTGAGATCTTCACCATTAGGTCCTGTATCAGCACGCCAAAGAAACCTGCCATCCCGCAGATACGCATCTACTTTGACAGAACCGCCTGCCGAAGGATTTCTGTCAACTACAAAGTCATATTCTCCATCTCCATCGAGATCACCAACCCAGGTAAAATGTACGTACCAGTCTGTAATCTGACCAATTCCCACTGCTTTCAGGGGTATCTTCAGATATTGCCCAATATGCGCGTCACCCTTCAGTATATAGGCAAGACTATGCTTCCATGTCTGCCCATTAACAATGGGTTCAACATAATAGGAGTTATCCTGGCTTAAATTATTATTATTGTCTACCCAGTTAGTACCACCTGTAACAGGCTCACTGTTGAGCTTTTGCGTACTTCCGTTACCAGTCTTCCTGTAAATATTAAAAGCGATATCCTGAGGGTCTGTCCCCAGAATACGCCAACTGATAAACGCGCTTGTATTACTTTGTTTTACTGCTACAACCCCGCGATCCAGATTTTCCATCCAGCGCTGGGCCATTGATGAATGAGAACAAAGACTCAGAAGTATTACATACAATATCTTTTTTGTTGAGAAAGTAGTTTTCATTCGAATATCATTTATAGTATAATTGCCAGCCATTTTTTATTAAAAAATCTATTTCTTAATGATGCTTATATAAGAGTTTTCGAGTTTCAGCAAATAGACCCCGTTAGTGTAATCCGCTATATTCAGTTCACTACCGAAACCCTGCAGGAGTATTTTTCCCTGAATATTGAGTAATATCCATTTCTTCCCGACTCCCCATCGTACAATACCTGTGGCCGGATTTGGATATACATTGAGATCCTGATTCCGGAACGTAGCGGTCATACCCGTGATCGTACAAACACTACTTTGCACTCCTTCCGAAAAATACAGGATATCCAGATTGGGCAGACCACCTTCCGTCAGCGCTTCAAGCCTCAGCATATGCTCTCCTTCCGCTAATTCAAGGGTAATAGTAGCATTAGCCCAGGAGGTCCATTGCCCGGTAGGGGGAAATGCCAGCAAGGCGACTTCATTTCCATCAATCAGTATTCCCGCATCCCGGGACAGGTCTCCACCTCCGTTGGCATACCGAAATGTAATGGTATAGGAGCCTTGCGCAAAGCTCCTGAGCAACCAGTCGGCATAGGCGCCGGTTTCATTGTCTGTATTTACATACCCCGCCCCGGAAAAGCCAGTATTGCGATCCTCTGCAAGAATACCTGAGACATCACAGGCTTCTTCGGCTTCCATGGCGGAACCACATTTCTCAAAACCGGTAGTACCGCCCACGCATACCCCGCAATCATCCGGATAGGCGCTCCCACCCCAATCACCGTTGCAATCCTGCACACAAGCTTCCAAACCCGTAGCGCCTCCGACGCAGCTGCCACACTGATCTTTAAAAGCAGTACCGCCAACTGTGCCGTTACAGTCTTTGTCACATCCTCCCTGCCAACTATCCGCGTCAGCCAGTACGATACGATCCAGATTGGCAATACCGTTTAGTGAAGTCGCCACCAGTTCGACAGTATTTATCCCGGTATTAAGCAATACCGATACCGTCTGTTCATGCCAGGCAGTCCAGGACCCGGTTGTTCCAAAGGGAAGCGTAGCTACAGGTACTCCGTTTATCAGCAGAGTGGCTTCTCTGTTTGTCGCGGCTCCGTTGGCATAGGTAAAATTCAGTATGGTATTCAACCCGGAAGCGGCATACAAGGTCCAGAAGATGCGGGCTCCGGCTTCATTAGGTGTATTGACAAAGCCGGTTCCCGAGAAGCCGGCATTGTTGTTATCAACTGTACCATCATAGTAACAGGCATCCTCTGCCTGGATCAGGCCGGTACACGGAACGAGGCCTGTGCTTCCTCCCGTACATCTGCCACACGCGTCAATAGCTCCCCCGACACATACCTGATTCAATCCGGATACAGGTACTCTTGTGTACTGCACGTCTTCCTTATTGACTGAATAGGCCACATACAGGTATCCATTGTGTATCATTGACTTCGGATAGCTATATCCCAGGGTCTTTGCTTTGCCGGGATAGCGCAAAGCCTGCAGCTCGACTCCTCCGGCCCGCAGCAAAAAGGCTTTGTTAAAATTTTGTCCATCTGCGCTCAGTGCGACTACAAGCGGAGACCGCCTGTTGGTATTGACAGGATTGCCGACTATAAAGGCAGTTCCATCCGGCAGATTACCAGCGCTTTGCTTCGAACGTGAATCAGGCATATTGGTGGTGACTGTCGAAGACCATGTCTGACCACGATCTGTACTTAGCGAAGCCAGCTTGACATAGGTACTGTTCTGATCCCTGAAGATCATTACAACTCCTCCATCAGCGCGTCTGAACCAGCTGGGCTCCATCTCACGGCTCGCATCTCCGGTCCGGGGCATATTGGTATAGGCACCGGCTTTCCAACCTCTGACTCCGGAAGGATCATCAGTATACACAGGCTTCGCTACCAGCCCGGGCTGAAAATGTACCGCGTTGATAATACGGCCATCGGGAAGGGCATGAGGGTCCTGTTCAAAAATTCCGTTCACAGCGCTGCCATCAGCCATTCTGACAGGTTTCAGCTCCGACCAGTTAAGTCCATCAACGCTGGTTTTATAATAGGCAAATCCACCTCTCGGCGAAAGATTAGCTGGCCAGACATTGACATAAGCTACCAGGGTATCGCCAGCTACCCACCAGCCTCCGGAAGAACTGTAACCCTCACTGTAGCTTGCCGCCAGCTCCATTGGCGCGGACCAGCTGATACCATCCATGCTCCGGCTATAGACGACCCGGGTATCCGGCGAATCCTCATCTGTAGCCGAGCTTTGCCACTGACAATACAGGTAATCCTTATACGCGGTCATTACGACGCCATTGCTGAAATGATCTGTGCTCGCTGAAGGACTGAAAATGGTTACTGTTTCGGTTCCCTGAGCTTTGTGAAGACCGAGTGTTTCTGTATTTGCCTGGTTGAGTAATCCGGACGGAACCGAAAACGGCGCCTGAGCGGCTGCCACGCTACTACAAAGCAAGCCAAGTGAAAGCAACAGCGTTTTTGCTCCGATTCCGGGAAGCCTAAGTACATGAATGTATAGCCGGGACATATGTAGCAGCATTTTTATTTTTTAATAACTTTCACAAATTGCCCTTCCAGACGAATAAAATACATTCCTTCCGGGTACTGGCTAAGGTTTGCCCCGATACCATATCCTTTCGCAAGTGACAGACCACTTACATTGAGCAGTTCCCATTCTCTTTCTGATTCCCAGTAAATGTTTCCCTCAGTCGGGTTGGGATATACGCTGATATTCTGATCCGGAAGTGTTCCGGAAATGCCCGTGATCGTACAGCCTCCATCGCTCACCCCCTCGGAAAAATAGAGGATATCCAGGTTTGCAAGACCTTCCTCTGTGGCTGAAACAAGAGTAAGCTCATTAATTCCAGCTTTAAGATCCAGCAACACAGTCGAAAGACGCCAGTCGCTCCAGGAACCGGTGGATGGCAGTTGCAATAAGCCCACCTCTGCTCCATTGATGATAATCCGGCCATCGCGGGAGACTGTCCCTGCATTGGCATAGCGGAATGTGATTGTAATTTTTCCTGACCGGTCGCTTTCAAGCAGCCAGGTTACATATGAATCTGAGCTATTGGTGGTATTTACATAGCCATTACCGGAAAAGCCGCCATTGCGGTCTTCCAGAAGGATACCATCCACCTCACAGGCATATTCCGCCTCAAGACTACCTGAGCAGGCTTCAAAACCGGTAAGGCCTCCCACACAGATTCCACAATCGTCCGGATAGGCTGTACCTTCCCGATCTCCGTTACAGTCCATGCAGGCATTGGGTATTTTACCAGTCTGCCCGCCACTGCATTCTCCACATGCGTCCGGAGCAGCGCCGCCCCCGAATACTCCGGAACAGTCGGGACCTTCTTCTACAATCAATATACCTGATCCGGTAATATACTCCGGCAGGTCAGCTGCTGTATACTGTCCTGCTGCCAGATATATGTCTCCGTTTTTTGCATATCCTGTTGTCAGATCGGCATGCAGTATCAGCTTGCCATTGGGAATCTCCAGCCCCCGTATGACCGAAATCATATCGGTCTCTATTTCTCCTCCATCAATATATACTATTCCAGCTCCGATCGAGCTTGCGGTCCTGAAATGCACTTTGCCCTCCGACACCCGCCAGTTTCCTTCATAAGCGGAAGCATCGCTGCTGACACGCAACAATCCTGCTCCTGTCTTTTTCAACTCACCGGAACCGGCAATGCTCCCGTTCAACGTCAGTATGGCATGTGAACCGGAACCAACGCTGATGCCCGAATTAGTCTCAACATACAGGCCGGCTGTAAGCGGAGCTCCGTTTCCTCCTGTATACACAGACAAGCGTCCTCCCTGCAGCTTGACAAGCCTCATGGAGCTTTCTCCTACTACTTTGACGATTCCTGATTGCTCAATCCGCGTTTCCGCTTCTACAGCATGCCCGCTGACATGTATCTCGCCAGTACGAATGACTGCGGTATCTCTCCGCGCAGGAAGCGCTGCCGGAGTCCAGCTTCCGGTATAGTCCCAGTTATGATTTCCGCTGTTATCATATACATAGATATACGTCGCTGGCTGCTGATTTACCGTAACTGTTACCGGCCATGACATTGTCGCGTTTCCGCTGTTGTCTCTGGCGACCGCGACCAGCGAATAGGAACAGGAGCTTAAAGAAGTCATGGTACAGGTATAAGGCGCGGTGGTGGCTTCACCCAGCTTGAGGGTTCCGTTGTAAAACTCTACTTTGCTGATCGTGCCATCCTGATCACTTGCAACCGCAGTGATTGTCAATGTTGCCGGATCGGAAAGAACACTTCCGTCAGCCGGCACTAAAATAGAAACAACAGGCGCCTTGTTGTATAAACCTGCGGTTTCATTGTAGGCCGGCAATGTACCCCATTTGCCACCGGCACGGGCATGGGTGGAAACAGTCTGGGCAACCGTATTAAGACTTTCCACGCTATAGGCATACGGAACAGAAAAGACCGCGTCCTTAGGCTCCGAAGCGTTCCGGTTATCTACCCGGTGACTTCCGATTGAATTGTATTGATTATTTACTGAATAAATTTTACCTGTGTTTTCCTTATTGGTAGGATACCGCACATCCTGAAAAACCGTTCCTTCAATACGGACTTCCGAGTCTTTTGCTGATCCTACTGCATAGTATGTATTTACTTTATGGTAGTTGTTCAGCATGTGTACCCGGTTGTATTGCGAGCATTTGGGATTTCTGCCTTCACAGTTTTCCCAGTAGACGTGGTCATAGGTGACATCCGAATAATCCAGGGCGGCTGCATAATGATCTCTTTTGGAGCACATGAATTCATTATCTCCCTGCACATAGTTCCATGACCAGGTCTGTTCCTTTCCCCGATTGATATCGTTGCCGTCACTTATCCATTTGAAGGTGCAATGATCCACCCAGACTTTGGTCGCGTCGTTGGGTGTAATGCCGTCTCCCGCTTCTATTATATGCGGATTTACGTCCCATATCTTGAGATTTCTCCATATTACATTGCTTGTAGGATTGGATGTATAAAAAGACGCGCCACGCAGGGAAACTCCTCTCCCCATACCGATAATGGTTTTGTCTGAACGCACTCCGATTCTCCGGTCCCAGCGTTGTACTGTTCGCACTGTACCGGGACAGTTGTTGGCCAGATCTACAAAATCACCTTTGTATGTATTGAGAGACGAGTTGCAGGGAACATAGCAAGTCTGCTGATCCCGGTAGCTTCTGAAATCATAGGCTCCTTCTTCTACCAAAATAATCTTAGCGCCATTGGATTGCGCCTGACTGATAAGGTCACTGACTGTTTTCACTACCACAATGCTTCCGCCTTCTCCTCCTGTAGTGGCCGCTCCAAAACCTGCAGGCTTCAAATCAAAGGTGAAACGAAAAACAGCGGCCGCGTCATCAGTCCCGGACGTCCAGATCCATCTGGCCGGGGAGCCTGCCGGGAATCCGCTTATTGTCTGCCCGCCGGGAGTTTTTGTAAGATTGCCGGCAGACTGGACAGTAACATCGGTCCATGACGAAGAGTTGTAATTTTTATTTTTCCAGGTATTGTCTGCCGGCTGTCTGGTAAACTTCCATGAATTGTCTGTAACAAATGACTGGTGAAGCTCATCGATATGGAGCATTATTCCCGGCGCTCCGGCTCCGTTAACCCCCACAACAGAAACAGCATTTCGCCCCGGTAAAAAAGTCATCGGAATAAATCTGACGCGACCGGCGGCATTATCATAAGCCAGCAGCTCCCCATTCAGGTACAGGCGATATCCTCCGTCGGCCACAATATACATACCTGGTCCCTGCCCCGGTCCATATGTGTTCCCAATCAGAACTGAACCCTGCTGGTCTCCGCCTCCCCATCTTGAATCCGCCGGCAAAACAACAACTTCCGGGCAGGTCTGAGAGAACCCGGAAATGATTCCATAGCAAAAGATAATTGAACAGATAATTTTCTTAAACATACTGCTGTGGTTACTTTAGTTCCACATACATGCTGCAAAACGAGAAGTAACAGGATCAAAAAAATAAATTCGTTCAGGTCCTTCTTAAGGAATCCTGAACGAACAAAAAAGCACTATACAGAAATTATAAAACAGGTATTCTTTTTTCGGAATCGGCTATTGCCGGACAATCTTGACTACCTGATAGCCGATTTTGACAAAGTATATTCCCGAATGGTATTCTGACAAGTCTATCTGATTTCCGTAGCCGGCATTTAAGCGTTCTGCTTTCGCATTCAGCAGCTCCCAGCTCTGTTCCCCATTCCATTGTATTCTGCCATTTGTGGGGTTAGGATGGACTTTCAGCACTCCGGAAGGTTCTCCATCCGCTATTCCTGTCACCAGACACCCTGCCGGGCTCAGACCTTCCGACATGTATAGTATATCCAGATTGGCAAGGCCGCCTTCTGTTACTGCTTCCAGCCTAAGCTCATGTATACCGGAAGCCAGATCAAGCAGTATGGTCGCAAAAGTCCAGTCTGTCCAGGTCGTGGTCGGTGGGAATAGTAGTATACCTTTATCCTCACCGTTTATCAGCACCCTTGCATCACGGGACAAGTCTCCGCCCCCGTTCGCAAACCGGAAACTGAGGGTATATACACCATCGGAAGAGCTCCGCAATACCCAGCTTGCAAAAGCATCTTTTACATTATCCGTATTCACATAGCCTGCCCCGGAAAAACCTTCGTTGCGATCTTCCAGCATAATCCCCAGCACATCGCAGGCTTCTTCCGCCTCGAGGCCCCCCGAACAAACTTCCAATCCGGTCTCACCGCCCACACAAACTCCACAGCCATCTTTGTATGCCGTACCGCCCCATTGACCGGCACAATCCTGCACACAGGCTGTCTTGCCCGTAGTACCACCCACACATACACCACACTCATCTGTAAAGGCGGCTCCGCCGACCACTCCCTGACAGTCTTCTTCACAACCGGCAAACGTCAAACCTGTAGTCGAGTAAGAGAATAAATCAATGTTGGGCCCGCCGTCGGAGCTAAGCGAACGCAGCTTCAGCTGATTTACACCCCGCAAAAGACTGAGCGTAACATACTCTCCACGCCAGGTCGTCCAATCGCCGGTGGATGCTCCTATAATCGCAGCCTGTACGGTACCATTGACCAGAAGATTCATCCCTCTGGCAGTCGTACCTCCGTTGGCATAGCGGACTCCGATGCTTACTGTCATATCCCGGTCTGCCAGTATATTCCATACTCCCGAAGAATTTAACTCGTTATCAAAGTTAATATAAGCTTCTCCTATAAAGCCTCCGTTTTTGGATTCTTCTATACCTATGGCGTCACAAAAATCTTCTCCCTGAATGGCCCCGGTACATGCCACGCGTCCGGTATTGCCACCCACGCACAGACCGCAGTCATCGAGAGCAGCGCTTCCGTTTTCCACACCGGCACAATCATATTTCTTCAGAGAACACTGGCCCGGTGTAACGGATTCTACAAATACTCCTACCTGTCTCGACATGGTAAAACCGGACTCGGTCGCTTTCAGGGTAAAAGACGCAAAACCGCAATCTTTGGCACGGAATGTCGCTGTATTGCCTGAAATGCTTACTGTACCGTTTTCCACATTGTCAACGGAAAACGAAGCGGATGAACCGAAACCACGGAACATATCTTTCAGATTGATCGCCTGGCTGCCACCATAGGAGACAAAGTGATGCGGCTCGGCCATCCAGTTCAGATAGTCTTCCAGATTGGTATATCCATCCCCATCCGGATCCGCATTGGAGTCTGAAAAATTTCCGGCAGGAGAATTCGGGCTGGTACCAATCATACGCTCCCAGAAATCGGGTAAACCATCCTTGTCCGTATCCCAATCAGCCGGACGGGACGTATTCGGATAGCTTTCATATCCGCCCGCGTCATTCTGATGATCCGGGAATCCTTTCTTTTTTGTGTAGCTTCCTGTCACCGAATAGGTCCCATTGAATGTCTCATTGATCATTCGTATATCGTGATTGTCCAGACCCGGCTGACTGGCTCCCACATCGGACAATACGCTTTTATAAGCATTGGCTGCACTTTGGGTAGTTACATTGGAAGGAAAAAAAGACTTGGAAACAAAAGTCTCATAGGTATTCTGCGCCCCGTTGAAATAGCGGGCTCTCCGACCTGCTGTCTGGTTATTTTCATTAAAATATCCAGGCATTACATTGCCCGCGAAGTAAGCGCGCTGTGTGCCAAGACCTGTACCTTCATGATCAATAGTCAGAGCATAAAAAAGTGTGGTTCCTGCTCCCGGCTTATAATAGTTATTGACAAAATTCAGCTCATGCGCTCCGCCGTCGGTAGCTCTGGAACCCCAATTGTAAACTACGTTATTGGTAATATCCAGTCTTCCGGCAAAATAGGCATTGCCGTCCAGCCCTCCGCCCAGACTCCAGTTTCGACCATAGCAATGCGCCAGCAGATTGTGATGAAAGCTGCCGACATCACCGCCAATCGTAGCCGCATAGCCATGTTCCGTACCCGCCGGATAGTTGGCATGCCCGGCCGCGTTGAGCGCTTCCGAAATCAGTGTACGCTGAAGGGTAATGTTCTTGCCACCTCTGGAACTATAAGCTTCATCAATGGTCCAGCTTATTGAGCAATGGTCCAGAATACTATGATTGGCTCCGGTTTGTCCCATGCCATCGTAGGTAGGACCCGCACCCAGCCTCAGTCTCAGATGACGTACAATAACATCGTTGCCGGTAAAGCCAAAAGGCGCGGAACGAATGCATATACCTTTGCCGGGGGCTGTCTGACCGGCGATGGTTACAAAAGGATTGCTTAATACCAGTCGTGACTGCAAGGTGATGATTCCTGATACATTAAATACAATGGTTCGAGGCCCAATATCGTTTGTCACCGCTTCCCGGAGACTGCCGGGACCACTGTCGTTCAGATTCGTCACGTATACTACTTTGCCTCCCCGCCCGCCGATCGCGTATCGTCCATAACCCTCCGCACCGGGAAACGCGAGCTGCCGGGGGCGGAATTTCCAGACATTGCCTTTCGTTACCACACCTCCGGACGTTACTTCATCGATTCTCCAGTAATACATTTGTCTGCTGCCAAGTCCGGAAGCTATATAGGATGCAGCACTCTGACTACCCTTATATTCGGGCGAACTGGTTGTGGCAGCGGCTACGGCCGATTCGCTGGTACCGAAATATACTCTGTGCGATGCAGCATTTGTGGCCTTGGTCCAGCGTAGTGTAACTGTACCCGGATCGACTTCATGCGCGTCGCCGTCTGCCGGATAAGGATCTCTTGCCTGATGAAGAAAATTGGGGGTATTCAACTCTACTCCGCAGATATAGACGTTCTTGACCGGAGCAGATGAATTGGTTTCGGCTCTGAACGTAATCACGACATTCTGTCCCGCTGTAGCGTTAAATGTAATGTAGCTTACCGCAGCATCTACCGTAGATGTCGCCCTGAGCGGAACCGGCAGGTCATTGATCACCAGATTACCGTTTACCAATACATCGAGAGGACTGCATGCCTGTGAGCTCAACCCATTATGAAAAGTCATTAACGAATGCGTACCTGTCCTCAGGCCGCTGATCGTAAGCTGGATCTGAGCTCCCGCATCTCCGCCGTCTACCCGCATACCATCGCAAACAAGCCGGGCATAATACGGAGCCTGCACGCCTGCCTTATACCAGTCTGCCCGCAATGTCGAGCCATTGTTTCCCGCTTTGGTAAATGTAAATGTGACTCCGTTGGCGCTAAATGAGGCGCTCGCCGCATTATTCGGTATCCACGGGAGATAATTCGGGTCATTGGTTTCCAGCTCAGGCCTTCCGCTCATATTGATATCAAATTTGACTACGGGGCTCTGTGCCCGGAGCGTTCCCGAAGAGAGTATAACCGAAATCAGTAAAATAATTCGTATTGCCTTCATATACTTTGTTTTAATAACTTTATCAGGCAGCCGCAAACCAGGCTGTAGTTCGCTTTTTACCTGATGCACATACAGTCCGGAATCCGGGAAGTAACATTTTTATGAAAAAAAAATAAAACAGGGGCAGGCAGATACACTTCAAGCAACCAGCTCACTGCTGTTTCCCATTTTTAAAAGAAAGAAGGTTGAAGCCTAAAGCTCAAAGACCGCAGGGAGGACTCAGACAGCTTAGACTCATAAAGGTTAGGTTCTACGGTTATATCTTAAGCAATAGAAATCCGCCGATACTACCTGCCAGAATAATAACAACAGTGCTTAGCTTTTTCCAGAAAAGGGTCAGGGCAAGACACACGGCCAAAATTACGGCTCCTTGCCATTGTTCTACAGATGATGTAAGCAAATGAAAACCTACCACGGCGATTATTGACACAGAGGCAGCGCTAAGACCATCCAGAAATAGCCTCAGCTTCCGGCTTTTTCGCACAGATGAGAGTATGCTGTGCAGGAAAAAGGAGATGAAGAAAGAGGGTAGAAAAATACCAACAGTTGCCAGTACGCCACCCGCTGTTCCGTTAATCAGATACCCCGCAAAGGTAGCGCTTGACAATATCGGCCCCGGAGTAATCTGCCCTACGGCAATCGCATCCATCAGCTGCTGATGGCTCAGCCAGCGATTATTACGCACAAGAGCTTCATCCATATAAGCAAAAAGCACATAACCGCTTCCATACAACATAGCTCCTATTTTCAGAAAAATAAAAAAGAGCTTGTTATCTGAAAATCTGCTGCTTATATGCAGGAAAACGGGCGTGAGAAATATTCCGGTAAATACAGGAAGCCTGTCTTTTACTGCATATACAAGATAGTTTATGATGCCCGCGCCGATTATCAGCAATACCTCATTCATACCACAGAGCGAACCAATAAAAACCAGAAGACACAGCACCATAAGAGCTTTATTGTTTCTGAGCGTCTTATCCGAAAGCCGGAAAACCGTACCTATCACCAATGCCGTTGTAGCAGGTCTGATGCCGAATATAAAATTCTGGACATCCGGCAATGCGCTGTACCGTTGATAGAAGTATCCGCACAGCAGACATATCAGCATGGCAGGAAGTATGTAACAAATTCCAGCCACCACTAATCCCGGGTACCCGCCCCGTTCCTTGCCACAGTGCATGACTACCTCGACTGCATTTGGACCGGGTATGATGTACGATGCGCTAAGCACATCCATGAAATGCTGATGATCTATCCACCTGCGCCTGACCACCATTTCATTTTCGATGGTGGCCACCATACCCGCGATACCCCCAAAACCTATCGTTCCCAATTTTAAGCATGAGACGGCAATTTGTACCAGCTTCGTGGCTGTACTTTCAATATTCTGTTCTGCATGTACTGTTTGCATACCGACTGGCTATAATTACAACAAACAGGATTGTTTCTTTTAGAGTCTTTCCGCAGCGGATTGAGCAGCAATAACCGCACCCTCCATGTAGCCGGGAAATTCGCTGGCCGTTTCAGTCGCTGCAAAAAACAATTTTCCGTTCATATAGCTTTGCTGCAATAGCGGATGTCCATTGTATTGGTGTGGACGCTGGATAACCTGATTTCCATCCAGTATAAATTCGTCTGTCCAGACCTTGTCAAAATAAGCGGCAGGCTTTAATGCCTGCTCTCCCAGCAGCTCTCCCAATTGACTCAGTACAAATTCCTTTCTTACTTCTGATGAGTACGACGCAGCACTGCCATTCAGGAAACCCGTAAAACCAAATTTATTTTCTTCAAAACTGGTGTGATCGTACATCTCCGTAATAATTCCGGCGTGACTGTACAGCATACCGGAATAACCATTTTCCCGCCAAAAAGGGCGGTCATATTCCAGCACAAATTTAACGGCTCCGGCCATCCACGTTTGTACATTCGGTAAAACGGTGCCAAGGGCATCCGGCAGTCCGGGTGAAAACGTCAGTTGCTTAGCCGCTAATTGCGGCGGAATACATATAATAACCTTAGCGGCGTGCATTGTTTCACCGCCGGCAGTTTGTACTGCAATACCACTTTCTGTTTCGTCTATTGCCGTCGCTTTTGTATTTGTCAGAATTGCTTTGCCTGACAGCTTCTGTACCAGCGTATCGATCAGCATCTGCGTTCCGCCGGCCAGTCTGTATGATGGCATTTCTCCTTCAGGGACGAAAAACTTTTGCGGTGGCTCAAACGACCTGGTCTGAAACAGCGATATCCCTTCTGAAAACTGAGGATATTTCGTTAGCCCCAATTCGTCAATCAAAGCCAGTAAATTGGGATGCATATCCGAGAACCAGGTTGCACCCAATTCCAATGGTGTTCCGATGGCTCCCCTGATAGTCTGTATTCTTCCGCCTAATCTTGACGAAGCTTCCAGAACGGTGGCGCTGATAGTTCTTTTTGACAATACGTAAGCTAACGTAAGCCCGCTCAATCCTCCGCCTATGATAATTATTCGTTCGTTTAATCCCATCCGAATGATACTGATATTGATTTTTGTTTAAATTACGAAATTCCCTTTTGGCTCCTTTGCTTTTCGGAAAAATTATGATACTTGTGCACATCCGGGAGCCCGTCAGACCTGTCTGACAGCTACTAAACGAAATTCCGTTCCGAATGACGCAGAAATGTATTATTTTGAAATGGAAATATACTACTGCAAACCTCTCTGAAACCATACTCACGGGCAGTGTCCGGTGTCAGGATTTACGACAGGGCATAAGCTGTCTTCGGGCAGAGCGCATAACAGCACAGGTTTGTCACTGATATGAACGGATTGTACGTTTAACCTTTAATCAATCGAAATGAATTATACCGGATATAAGCAGCTAATTGACGAAATACTGGACAATCCCAGTCCCGCGGCTCCTTACGACGATGACATGTATCTGGATTATACAAAACTGAACAGGTCACGGATGAAGCGGTGGGACAAGCACTCGATGCTGGATGGCAATCTCATTTCCCGTTTACAGGAAATAAGATCGCCGCAGCACTGGATCATCATTACCGAGCCATGGTGCGGCGACGCTGCGCATATTGTTCCATTTCTGATAAAGATGACGGAGCAGAGTCAATACATAAGCTATGACATTCAGCTGCGTGACTGCGAGCCGTTCCTTATTGAAAGCTACCTCACCAATGGTACCAGAAGCATACCCAAGCTAATCGTACGCGATGAAACCGGAAACGACATTTTTAACTGGGGACCACGCCCGAAAGGTGCACAGGAAATAGTGGACAGAATGAAAGCTGCCAACGCGGATTTTGAAACCACCAAGATTGTCTTGCAAAACTGGTACAACAATGACAAAGGTGTATCTCTTTGCAAGGAATTGATTAATTATTTTTAAAGCTGCCAGCCAGAACAGGTGTAATCTTTCAGAAGCCGGAATCGGTTTTTGATTTGACCCTGCATAAGCATAAAATCCCCGAAGACAGACTCTTCGGGGATTTTATGTTGATTAGTCAGCCAGGTATGCGACCTTTTTCAGCGCTGCCTTAGCAGAATCAGCTTTTTATTGCCTGATCAGCTTCCAGGACCGGTCACCTGTAAGTAAGTGGTAGACTCCGGACGGATAGGCGCTCAGATCAATCTTTGATTCACCGGATCCTGACTGCAGCTCCACACCAAAGCTGTCTGTCAGACGCCAGAGGCCGGGTGTATTGGTTATATATACTATGCCTGAGGTCGGATTGGGATATACATGTCCTGCACCTGTATCGGTTTTATCTGCAAAACCTGTGATGACACAGCCGGAAGCTTGTAAGCCTTCTGAGAAATACAGCATGTCCAGATTGGCGAGACCGCCTTCTGTCAGCGCTTCCAGTCTTAGTTCCTGTATCCCGGAAGACAGGCTCAATACGATGCTCGCATTGGCCCAGCTTGTCCATACGCCTGTTGGTGGAAATATCAAGGTACCTTTGTCCTCGCCATTTACCAGTATGCGCGCGTCCCGATACAGGTTGTCTCCGCCATTGGCAAAACGAAAGGTGATCGTATAAGAGCCGCTCGCTGAACTATGCAATACCCAACTGACATAGGCTCCGGAAGCATTCGTGGTATTTACGTAACCCAGACCGGAGAAGCCTTCATTCCGGTCTTCAAGCAAGATACCTTCCACCTCACAGGCTTCTTCTGCCTCCATGCCAGAGCCACATTCCTCAAAGCCGGTTGTTCCACCCACACAGACACCGCAGGCGTCAAGATAGGCGAGACCTTCGCTTACTCCATGGCAGTCTACAGGTACCTTATCATTGACGATAAACACTCCTTCACGCATTGTATCCGGATTGCCTCCCTGTGTGGTTATCGTGTAGGTATACGTGCCAGACTGAGCAGGCGCACCACTAAAAGTTACTGTCCGGGCGGTATTGTTTACTACCGCGCTAATGCCGGCCGGCAAACCTGCGACGGCAACCGTGACCGCGTTTTCCCAGCCAAAATAAAAGCCCTGAATTTCTTCATCTGTTTCAATTGTCTGTGATGATGAACCTCCGCCATATTTGATAATGGCCGCCGGCTGATTGAATGCTACTGTAAAAGTTCCTTCCCGGGTCGCATTGACTTTTCCTCCCTGTGTGGTTATGATATAAGTAAATATACCACTCTGGCTGGAGGCTCCGCTAAAAGTAACCGTTCGGGCGGTATTGCTTACTACTGCATTAATGCCGGCCGGCAAACCTGTAACGGTAACTGTCGTGGCGTGCTCCCAGGCGAAATAGAAGCCCTGAATCGCCTGTCCCACTTCCAGTGTCTGCGACGATGAGCCTCCGCCATGCTTGGTAATGACTGCCGGCTGATTGAACGCGACTGTAAACGTACCACCGGCTGATGTATTGGGGTTGCCGCCCACCGTAGTGATGGTATAGGCAAAAACACCACCCTGCGTAGGTGCGCCGCTAAAGGTTACTGTTTTTGCCGTGTTATTAACTGATGCCGTAATTCCTGCAGGTAATCCGCTAACTGTTACAGTACTGGCATGGGTCCAGGCAAAACTGAAGCCCTGAATCACCTGTCCCACTTCCAGCGTCTGCGATGATGAACCACTCCCCTGCTTGGTCAGTGTTGCCGGACCACCGGTAGCAGGTGAACAATCTCCTTCCCCGACAAGACAGCTCAGGTATTCTTCTATATTGGTATATCCGTCATTATCATCATCTCCCTTATCATCGGCTACAAAGGGGTTCAGTCCTCTGGCAATTTCCCATTCATCAGGCATACCGTCTTTGTCGGTATCCAGAGGCGCTTTTCCATTTGCGACCGTTCCGACATTATTCGGAATACCATTGTCATCTTCGGTGTTTACAATCCTGCCTTCCTTGCCATAAGACAGCAGCTGTCTGATAAGCATTTCATCTACCGCGTCCCGTACCAGTGAGGCGCCCACATGATCAATAACATGCTGCAGAGCATTCTGAGCAGACATGACGTTATTTACACCCGGATGAGGAAACGGAGAGCTAACTACCGTTGCTGTTTTGTAATTGGTAAGCCGGCTTCCGTTCAATACGCCGTCTTTGTTGGAATCGATCCAGTTGTCATGCGCATATACATGAAAAGCCGACGTGGTACCGGTAATGTGCGTATTGGAGTTGCTGGAAGGACCATAGATAAAGTAATTACCAATCAGGTTGCACTCCGATTTCCCCTCGGTATCGCCCATGATATAACCATGCTCCCGCCAGTTGTACAAAACACTGTTGATAAATTCGTGCTGTCCTCTGGCCTTGGGGTTTCTTGTCTTGTTGCTATGATACAGTGAACGGATCATTGACCATTTTCCACTCTGCATAAGGCCTCCGGTAGAGTGATTGCTACTGTTGATACCCTGACTGATGATACAATCCTGAAACGTCAGATTGTCGATTCCTGACCCGTTTACATCCAGGGTACCATCTCTGCCCCAGGATATGGAAACATGGTCGAATATTTTGTTCTGACCGGACGAGATAGACAGGGCATCTTTACCACTGTCTCCGTTTTTTCCCATACGGATACGAATGTACCGGGTAATGTTATTGCTCGCATTAAAAGCCATACCATTACCATATACCGTGATACCACCGCCGGGTGCGGTCTGTCCCGCGATATATACATTACCACTTACCACAATACGGCTTTTGATGTGAATTATTCCTCCTACATCAAAGACGACAATTCGGTTCGATTTACTGACCGCGTCACGCAAGGACCCGGCTCCCGAGTCATTCAGATTGGTAACATGATATACCTCTCCTTTTCTTCCTCCGGTAGCGAAGCGTCCGAAGCCTTCTGCGCCCGGGAAAGCCAGTTGCTGGGCAGCTGCCTGATTCAGCAACAGGATTCCGATCATACAAAGCAGTATGAAGTGTGACCATTTCTTTCCAGTCATAGATGTTATAGTTTTTATAAAACCAGATTATTATTCTTCAATAGTTACCGGCAACAGCCGTCAATGTGTCCGCAGATATCGGGATCACATAACTTGATCATGCTATCTTGCCGGACATACAAACAGGCCGGAATCCCGGAAGTAACATTTTGCATAAAAAAAATATCGATGTGTGCGCTAAATAAATCCCCGGACGCAGATCCGGGGATTACCAACGAACTACAAATACAAAGAGAGGGTAATCACCCCGCACTTTATTTTTTAATAACTTTACTTGTCTGGCTATCCGTCAGAAGATAATAAACTCCGGCCGGATAAGTACTCAGATCTATCCGCGATTCGCCGGATCCTGATTGCAGTTCCACGCCAAAGCTGTCTGTCAGACGCCAGAATCCGGGCGTATTGAATATATGCAGGAGTCCGGATGTCGGATTGGGATATACACTTATCACAGTTGTATGGGCTTTATCCGGCAATCCGGTTATAACACACCCTGAAACCTGTAAGCCTTCCGAAAAATAAAGTATATCCAGATTCGCAAGACCACCCTCTGTCAAGGATTCAAGCCGCAGCTCACTGATCCCTGCAGGCATTTCAAGTTTCATGGTAGCGTTAGCCCAATTTGTCCAGACTTCAGTGGAAGGAAAAAGCAGAGTTCCTTTCTCTTCTCCATTAACCAATACACGGGCATTTCTTGACAAATCGCCGCCACCATTGGCATACCGGAATGTTATGGTATATGTACCACTGCCTGAGCTATAAAGCATCCAGCTGACATATGCATCAACGGCATTGGCTGTATTTACATAACCAGCTCCTGAAAATCCTTCATTGCGATCCTCCAGCAATATACCATCTACCTCACAGGCTTCTTCCGCCTCCATAGCTGTACTGCATTCCTCAAAGCCGGTCGTCCCGCCAACACAGATTCCGCAGACATCGATAAAAGCCAAGCCATTGATTTCATTATTGCAGTCTTTCGGAACAGCTTCATTTATGGTAAAAGTCCCGTTAGCTGAAACATCCGGACTCCCTCCCACAGTAGTTACGATATAAGAAAAGATACCGGCTTCCAAAGCCGCTCCACTGAAACTGACGGTTTTTGCCGTATTGTCAATCGCAGCATTAATTCCATCCGGCAATCCGGTAACGGTTACAGTCACAGCATTCTGCCAGACAAAATAGAATCCACCGATTGCCTGTCCTATCTCTGCAGTTTGTGAAGAAGCTCCTCCGCCATGTTTGGCAAGTACGGCAGGCTGGTCAAAATTTACGGTAAATGTTCCGCCTCCCGACGTATTGGGATTGCCTCCTTCGGTGGTAATGGTATAGGAAAAAATACCGGCTTCTGTTGGAGCGCCGCTAAACGTTACGGTTCGCGCACTGTTATTAATCACTGCGTTGACGCCCCTGGGAAGTCCCGAGACACGCACTGTTGCAGCATTCTGCCAGGCATAGTGAAATCCCTGAATGGATTGTCCGATGGTGACAGTCTGAGAAGAGGAGCCGCCACCATGCTTAGTAAGTGCTGCAGGCTGGTTGGAACTTACAGTGAATGTTCCTGTAGCTGACGTATTCGGGTTGCCACCAACAGTGGTAACGGTATAAGAAAAAATACCGGCTTCTGTTGGAGCGCCGCTAAACGTTACCGTTTTCGCGCTGCTATTGATCGTCGCGTTGATTCCGCTGGGAAGTCCTGTAACAATTACCGAAGTAGCATTCTGCCAGGCATAATTAAAACTCTGAACAGTCTGACCTGTGATCAGCGTTTGAGAGGAAGATCCGCCACCTTGCTTTGAAAGAACAGCAGGCTGATTTACAACATTAATTTTTCCCACACCCGCGTATTGGGGCACTATGGTTTTTACATCAGCTGTGTTGCTGGTTAATACAGAAGAGTAGCTGTATGGAATATCAGCTGTACAATTGGCAGGATACGCTCTAGATGTTCTGCTGACCTCTATATTATCAATGCGCTGTGTGCTTCCTTTGTAATCATTGGGGGTATATATGGAATAGCGTAGTGACTCATAATAATTTTTCTCTACTCTTACACAGGCTCCATTTCGAATTTCAGAAGCGTCTCTCGCTCCTGCAATATAATTGTTAAAAAAATGCCCGGTCGCTCCTCTGTACATCGGCACTCTCAGTCTGACCTTATTGAAATAGTTGTGATGATAGGTTACTTTCCGGTCATTGAACAGATCATTCTCACCGGCGCCTACCAGACATCCTTTATGATGATTATGAAAGTAGCACCAGGAAACCGTAATAAAACCTGTCTGATCCCGGATATCCAGCAAACCATCGTACTTGTCAATATTGGTCTGCTTGTCGGGATCTTCCGAATATATTTCGCAGTGATCTATCCAGATATTTTTACTGGTACCATTGATCGAAACACAGTCACCCCCGTTTACTCCGGAAGGATTGGCAGTCCCCACCAGCGTTATCTTCAGATTTTGTATAATGATATTATTATAATTCGTGATATTGAGGGCAACACCCTGAAGAAAGGCAGCGCTTCCGACACCGATAATCGACTTGTTGGATCGGACTCTGATGGAGCCGCCGGATGAGCCATTTGATATTGTCCCCTCTACCATGATGATATACGTAGTGTTACTCTCCGCATATGATTTTAATTCATTATAATTTCTGGCTGTTACAGTGGTTCCGCCACGTCCGCCGGTAGTTCCTCCATTCATGGTTGCGAATCCGACCAGTGAAAAATCCGGCTGTCCGAAACCGTCCAGCCGGGTTATCAACAGGATAGAAAAAAGAAATAAAGAAGAAATATTACGACTCATAGATAATACATTTATTTACAAATACTTTTTAGACAAACTACTAATAATCAATATAATACTTTTACTACTCCGCTTTCTGACAACCCTGTGGCAAGCGTTTTTCAGCTTTGATTACCAATATGCTTTTCGTACAAACAGACCAGAAAATGAGAAGTAACATTCCGGAATAAAAAAATATCCCGCCAGCTCATATTGGATGAACAGGCGGGATACTACTCATAAGCTTTCAATAAAGCTTTTGTCTATTCTTTGATTGCCTTGTGTATCTGGTTATTTATTTTTACCAGATAAATTCCCGGATTGAACGGATGCAGAGAAATAGTGTTACCACTACCTCTCAGCAGTTCAGTCCCCAGCATATCCAGAAGGATCCAGTTTTCTTCCTTATCCAGATACAGCTCTCCCCTGGTTGGGTTAGGATAGATATTCACTCTCGTTGCTTCCGGCCGAATGATGGCGGTGATAAGACAATTGTCCGGATCCGTAACCGGCACAATCCCCGTATTTCCTCCTGCACACTGCCCGCAGGCGTCATAATCAGCGCTTCCGCCGGGAACACCATTACAATCAGGCTGATCGGACTTTATCCTTATATTAAATACCAGGGTAACTCTCGCAGTATTTCCCGGACTTTGGGTATACACCAGCGCCTGTCTGATCGTAAATGCATCTCCCGGCTGACAACGATTGGGATACTGACCTATATTGGCTGTGAATGTATTAAGATTCAGTTCTGAATAGACATAGGCATCATTGCCCCAGCCGGTGACTGCTCCCGATCTGTTGTACCAGTGGCCGGGAGCATTTGCTGTAGAGGTCGCGTTCAGCGAACCGTCAGGATTAACAGCATTGTATATGATGGTTCCTCCAAGCGCTCTGGCGATATTGTCCGGCGCCATAGCGAAGGCCTGACTGATCCGGCTGGTATTAAGGGCAACGGGGGTTGCTGTATAAGCAGACATCGGATCCATCATAAGATCATATGTCAGCGTGACATCATGAATAGGATTGGTAAAATTCCCCAACAGGTCCGTATTGGTAAACTGAACCTGATAAGGCCAGTGCTCATCATTGCTGTTATCATCATCCCAGGCATGTCTCCAGTGCGACTTAGGCGCTCCGCTGACCACCAGCCAAAGGCTGACGCATTTATCAGGGCACATAAAAGATAATGTCTTTTCAGGATTGGTTCCGTTGGTTACTTCCGCGGTTCCCATATCGCTGTATACACGTGTGCCATTTTCCAGCAGGGCTACAAAACCAAATCTCCAGCCCCCCTGATCCACATTTAAGGCTCTGTAACCGGCTGTGCCGGCTAATCCCTGAAAACGTACAGTTACTTCCGTGGCTTCAGAAGGGGCATTCAGCTTGATACTATTGTATCCGTAATTCTCAATGCAAACAGCAGGATCTACTCTCCAGAAACCATTGTTCTGACTCATTCTTACCTGATCACGGCTATTGATATGGCGCTGTCCTAAAGACCGTATTTCAGGCAAATCCCAGGTCGTCAGCCTTGCTGCATGCTCATAGATCTCATCGTTAAACTGCTGTTGTGAAATTCCGCTTATCCGTTTGTAGGTTTCTACCGGATCTTCCGGACTACGGGACTCTCTCCACAATCTGCCCACATAATCCTTACCACGCTTAAATGCCCAGTAATCCTGAATGAAATAATTGGCATAGCGGGGTGTTTCGTGGATAATATGAAGATGATTGGAAGTCAGATACTGGCGGAAATATCCATCCCCAAACTGACTCTCCGGATATACCTTGAAGGACATCCACTGGGCACATTGCTCCCAAAAGCCGTTTCCGCCGCTTCTGTTCGGGCCAAAACCATAACGATACCCTCCATTGGTATCACATCCTGTAATATACTGGAAACAATGTCCGATTTCATGAGCCAGAACGGTATTTGACCGTGCCGCAGCCGGATTCACATGTAGTGTTCCCACCCTGTCATCCTGCCCGGAACCATAAGCAGCCCACTCTGTACTGTACAGTAAAAAAATCATCATTTTGTAATTATCCGTAACCGATTGCCCACGGATAGCAAACTTCAATGAATCAATCATATAAGCATAGCTTTTTTCGGCAACATCAAGTAATGAAGTCATATTAACCTGATATGATCCCGAAGCAGTCGATGGATTGCTGCCGAAGCCCGGTTCCCAGAAAACAATGAAATTTTCTGTTTCCATACTGCGACAATAGCACCACTGGCTTTCGGGGTTGTTCAAATCCATTCGCTCTCTGGTGATAAAGGAAGGAATATACACCTGCTTTTGCGCCCAGGCGGAAGAGGCAAAAGTAAGAAGCAACATCATCAGCAATAATGAAAAAGGTCTCATAACTATAGTTTTTGTTATTTTACATAAAAAAGGGTATCAGCAGCTGGCGGCGGAAGAAGTTAAGAAAAATCTTTACGCACCCCGCTTATCAATTAGTTTTTAATGATTTTTACAATTCTGTTGTCAATGCGCAGCAGATAAATTCCGGGAGAAAATCCACTCAAAGAAAAAACGGTCTCATGACCCCGCATCAATTCCATTCCGGTTACATCAGATAAGATCCAGTCTGTTTCTTCTGATATATATACTTCTGTATTCGCAGGATTGGGATAAACCTGTATGGCATAATCTCTAAACCCGGACAAAGCAGTAACAACGCAGCGCTGCGGATCGGTAACAGGTACGATTCCTGTATTGCCACCCGCGCACTGATTGCAGGCATCAACAGCAGCGGTTCCGCCCGGATCCCCGTTGCAGTCTTCCTCTGCCACACGTATGGTAAATGTCAGTATGACTTTGGTGACGGCATCCTCACGGGTATGCACCAGTGCCTGTTTAATCGTATACTGATTTCCGGACTGACTTCTGCCGGGATACTGACCGATATTGACCGAAAGTGTATTGATATTCAGCTCGGAATAGACATAGGCATTTTCGCCCCAGGCTATAGTCTGACCGGACTGGTTGTACCAGTGGCCCGGAGCATTGGCGGTTGAAGTAGCATTCAGAGAACCATCCGGATTTACTCCATAATAGAGTATGCTGCTGCCAAAAGAAGAAGCGATCTGCTGGGCTGTCATGCCCAATGCTTCCGTAATATCACCTATTGGCACAGAAACGGGCATATATTCGGTCATAGCCGGCATTACTACAAAATATGAAAGCTCATTGGTAGTTATACAAGCGCTCTCCTGCACACCACAACCACAAATTCCTTTAGCTGCCTTTAAAGGATCATCGGGACATTCATCTTCGCAATCGATTACACCATCACCATCAGCATCATCACTTACCTGGCCGGTAGTGCCGCCGATACATTTACCACAGGCATCTACAACCGCACCGCCTCCGGACACTCCATGGCAGTCTTCCGGAGGAGTTAATACCCAGCCTCTGTCTGTCCGTTGTCTTAGCTCACTCCATACTCTGCGAAACATCCAGCCATCCCACGGAGTAATTACAGATGCCGCTCCGGCCTGCATAATCGCAGGCGGCAAGCCTCCGGTGCTTGCCGGCGGAAACTGGAAAGACTCATAAAAATCAGGCAGACTGAACGAATGTCCGATTTCATGCAAAAGTATATGCACATTCTCACTGTACAGGTTTTGCAATATATAAGTACTGGACAGTCTCTGCCCCCAGTCTCCTCCTGCTCCACCCTGAAATCCTTTGGTACACCACAAAGACATATCGAAGTGCTCATCCTGACAATTGGGATAGCGCCCGTTCTGGTTATAAAATCTGTTGCACTCCCGGGGACCTGTCGGCTCATTACGCTGAGTATCGTATGATTCATAAATACCCACATATACTTTCCCGTCCCAATCCGCGTCATTCCACTGCAACGTAGCTCTGTCCTTAACTGCCCAGGCTACAACATTGACTCTGATACGATCATACGGCCAGCAGTCATAGCCGGTAAGCCATACCTGACACCATTTGTTTATCTGATGCTCAATCATCACAGCTATCTGATCTCTCTGAGCAGCCGTTACCGGTTCATCAGATTCCCAGCGAACCAGATAGTTCAGATAACCTCCGTTTGCGATAATCTGATCAAATCCATAGTTTTTAAACACAAATGCAGCCGGATCACCGTTATCATTGACCAGAATCCTGTTTTGCCATACCCAGTCAATTGTTGCGGGACGAATATCATTTGTATTTGGCGGAGAGGGCTTGTCGCAATTCTGAGTATTGCCCATAACTGCGCAAAAAAGCATCAGGCATAGTAAAATATGTTTCATACAGGTAATTTTTTAAAAATCTTCCGAAGACGCAGAACGATTAGGAATAGCTATAGATCCGGGGAGAAACCTGCCCCGAAAATCCGGGGCAGGTTCGTACCTCAAGTGACTTTGAAATACGCAGAGTTATTGTTTTATGACTTTCAGAATATTGTTTCCGATATACAGAAGATATACTCCCGGAGAAAAGGAAGCTATTGAAAACGATGACTCTTCGCCACGCATCAGCTCCATACCTCTTGCATCACGCAAAATCCATTCGCCGGGCTTCGACAAATACAGCTCACCGCTGGTCGGATTGGGAAAAACCTGTCCGGATACCTCACTAAACTGAGCATCCAGAGCAGTAACAACGCAGCGCTGCGGATCGGTAACAGGTACGATTCCTGTATTGCCACCCGCGCACTGATTGCAGGCATCAACAGCAGCGGTTCCGCCCGGATCCCCGTTGCAGTCTTCCTCTGCCACACGTATAGTAAATGTCAGTATCACCCTGGTAACAGATCCGGTACCGGTATGCACCAGGGCCTGTTTGATTGTATACTGATTACCGGCCTGGCTTCTGCCGGGATACTGGCCGATATTGGCCGAAAGTGTATTGATATTCAGCTCGGAATAGACATAGGCATTTTCGCCCCAGGCTATAGTCTGACCGGACTGGTTGTACCAGTGGCCCGGAGCATTGGCTGTTGAAGTAGCATTCAGAGCCCCATCCGGATTTACTCCGTAATAGAGTATGCTGCTGCCAAAAGAAGAAGCGATCTGCTGTGCTGTCATGCCCAATGCCTCAGCTGCTCCTGCTATGGAGACCGATGTCGGCGTATATTCAGACATAGGAGCCATAAACAGCTGATAACTCAACTCTCTGGTCGTGACACAGGCGCTTTCAGCTACTCCGCATCCGCAAATGCCTGCCGCAACCTTGTCCGGATCATCAGGACATTCATCTTCGCAATCAATTACACCATCACCATCAGCATCATCACTTACCTGACCGGTAGTGCCGCCGACACATTTACCACAGGCATCTATCACTGCCTCTCCGCCGGCCACTCCCTGACAATCGGCGACAATATCGCTACAGCCTGTACTGCCTGCAAAGGCCATTTGCTGGTTGCTGAACAGATTGTAGGTGCCATTGATATCCTGATTGGAAGCATGTCCGGCACCCTGACCGTCACATTCTGTACGGCCGTTATTGCCATGAGGAAACTGCAGGTAAACACCAGACGAACAATTGCCATTTTCGGAATCTCCGCCCATCACCACAGTTCCGCTGTACTGGACTCCAAACACAAATGCATTGTCCGTTACCCGCGCGTTCTGAGACACCGTACAGTTCTCGAGAAAAGCATTTCCCTCAACAACCGCATCTCCGCTGTAAGTCCCGCGAAAGACACAGGCATTATCTTTTATTACAACATTACCGGAAACAGTCGCCCCCTCTACCCAGGCATGTCCTTCAATCCGGACATTGCCACTGATATTGCCGCTCCGTACTATGGCATAGGGACCTACATACACACTGGAAGCTACAGTTGCTCCATTGGCAACCCAGCCACCTCCATTGGAGTGAATGCGGCCATTCGTTTTCCAGCGGCTTCTGAATTCGGTGGCAGGCTGGTAACCTTCCGGAACAGCATTTTCAATGGCCAGCTCGTAGGGATATCTTCTGACCTTCGGATAACCTGGCTCCCACGGATAAGAGGTATGCTGTTTCGGCGCGCCCATTACCACAAGAAACATATCTTTTTCTCCCTGTCTCAGCTCAAAAGATATCTCTTTTTCATTATCAGCATACATTTCACTATAGCGTGAGATTGTGCCGTCCGGCAGGGAAGTCACAAATCCGTAACGCCATCCGTTATGGTTCGGATTAACTTCTGTATGGCCCTTAAATTTTACATGCACCGTTTTCTTATTGCCTGTACAGGTTGTGTGCAACGGAATAACGTTGACACCATAATCCTGAGGCGCCCAGTCATCATTAACCACATAACGGTTGGCTGCACCGGCTACTTTATCCAGGATCGTGTACTGTTTCCACAAAAACCGCGGATTCTGACCGGCAATCGTGTTAATTTCATTTCGTACGACCCTGCCAAAATTATCTGTCGTGCTTATCTGATCGCGGCTATTGGCTTTATAGTCAAATGTCGCCTGTTTTCTGGCATAGCCCCACAAGTAATCATTCAGCTGACTTTGTGACAGCCCTTTCAGACGACTCAGGGTTACAAGGGGATGCTCATTGGCAACAGATTCGCTCCATAATCTTCTGGTCATTGCAAATCCGTCTTCTTCCTGGACATGAAACATCAAATGAAAGTTGGCATAATGATGTCTGGTCGAGCTCCAGTGATAGCTTCTGGTGGCAAGCCATCTGGGCACATCTGTATTGGCCATCCGCTGATACATCATGGATCTCATATAGTTTGCATGACCCTCATAAAAAAATCCGGCAGGATCGTATCCCTGAAAACCGCCCCTCGGATTCGGGTTATCCTGTATATGATGCATCATCTGCAGGGAGTGTGCCAGCTCATGGCTCAATGCACCACCATCTCTGGTCGCTGCCGGATCAACCCACATCGCCCCGATCGTATTACTATATGACCCTCCATATGCAAAACCGTTTCTTTCCGGAGGGGTAAATGTACCGAGCATAACAATAATGATCTTGTATCGGCCAAGATTCGTGTTCGGCGCGTCATTAACAAACTTCAGCTCCGTAATAAAGCGCGTATATATTTTTTCCAGTGTATCTGCCACCGATCTGGGATTAAAGCGTTTGGCGGCATCCGGATAGCTTGCAGGATCGGTGCCGACCAGATCTCCCCAGAAGATTACAAAATTATCGGACTGATAGGATCGGTCATACGACAAGCGGTTGTAAAAATCATCGCGAGGCTCATTCCACTGCGGCGGCCAGAAAACGGTTTTCTGAGCCTGTGCCGATAAGCTGATAAAAAAAAGAAGGAGTAGCATGTTTCTCATAAACGTATTGCATTATTATAATCACTGCACGTATGAGACATTCGGATTTTGGGAAAGTAACGCTTTCTATTATTTTTTTATGAAAGAAAGATCGTTGTACAAATTAATCATACCAGTCCGGTTGTCCGGATTGCATGCCGCAGGCTTAATGCACATTGCTGATGAAAACCATCGCAGTCCGTTTTAAGGAAGCCGTCAATAAAGATGGCAGGCACCATTGCATTGAAGCCGGCAGGACCTACAGCTCCTGTATTTCATCCTGACAGGATCACCCCATTCGTTTTATAAAAATTATCAATTTAGCTCTATATTGCGATAACGCAGGATTTATACAGCATATGGCAAAAATAAAAATGGGAATGATCGGTGGAGGTCAGGGAGCCTTTATCGGGAATGTACATCGGATGGCTGCCTCCCTTGACGGAAAAATCGAATTGGTGGCAGGCGCTTTCAGCAGCAGGGCTGAGGTATCCGCAGAAACCGGATCAGCGCTGGGACTCGACGCATCCAGAGTCTATCCCGACTACCGGACAATGCTGGAATCAGAGCAACAGCTTCCGTCCGATAAGCGGATTGATCTTGTTTCAATTGTCACTCCCAATTATTTACATTTTGAGCCCGTAAAGCTGGCACTGGAGTGCGGTTTTCATGTGATGTGTGAAAAACCGGTCGCTTTCAGCTATGAGGAAGCAAACACATTGCTGCAGCTACAGAAACGATATGGCAAAATTGTCGCTCTGACACACAACTATACGGGTTATCCCATGATTAAAGAAGCCAGAGCGCTCGTACACTCGGGAAAACTGGGAAAGCTTCGGAAAATTATCGCCGAATATCCGCAAGGCTGGCTCTCCGAACGTATTGAAGCGACCGGACATAAACAGGCCTATTGGCGAACCAGTCCCGATATGGCAGGCATCAGCTGTTGTGTAGGCGACATTGGTACGCATGCCGAAAATCTGATCGAATATATTACCGGCCTCCGCATTCAATACCTTGCTGCGGACGTAAGCACCATGGTAGAAGGCAGGCTGCTGGACGATGATGCCAATATTCTGGTACGCATGGAGCAGGGGGTAAAAGGCGTAATCATCGCCAGCCAGATTGCCAACGGGGATGAAAATGAGTTACGAATCCGGATCTATGGCGAAAAGGGCGGCATAGAATGGCTCCAGTCGGACCCCAATACACTGCTTTATAAAAGCAATTCCGGCCCCCGGCAGCTGCTTAAGCCGGGAGGCTATGCCTGGCTTTCAGCACAGACTAATAAGCACAGCCGCCTGCCAGGTGGCCATCCCGAAGGATATATCGAATCCATGGCCAACCTGTATCGCAATGTGGCACTGGCAATTGAAGCGGAAAAAAGTGGTAACAGGCCGGATCCTGATCTGGATTTTCCAATACTGGAAGATGGCGTACGAGGTATGAGATTTATTGAAGCCGTAATTCACTCCGGGAACAAAAATGCAGCATGGGTAGCGCTTGATGAGGAAAAATTTTCGTGATGCATGATCCGGGATAAAGAGATCAGCCTCTGAGTTATATTTTTTATTTGTAATCGTACAACTTATACTTAATTTGACAAGTCAAACTTCAGGATTTAATATATGAGAACCATCAAAGGTCCCGCCCTGTTCCTGGCTCAGTTTATGGACGATAAGGCTCCCTTCAGCAATCTTAAAAGCAGCTGCCGGTGGGCGGCATCCTTAGGCTATGAAGGTGTTCAGATTCCGAGCTGGGATTCCCGCTGCATGGATCTGAAGCTGGCCGCCGAAAGCAAAACCTACGCAGATGAACTGAATGGTACTGTGAAAGAATGCGGTCTCGAGATCACAGAACTAAGTACCCATCTGCAGGGACAGTTGGTAGCAGTAGCCCCTGTATACGATAAAGGCTTTGATGCATTTGCTCCCGAAAACCTCAGAAACGCGCCTGCTCAAAGACAGGAATGGGCCGTACAGCAGCTCCTGTATGCTGCAAAAGCCAGCTCAAATCTTGGCCTCAAAGCACATGCTACCTTTTCAGGCTCGCTGCTGTGGCCTTATATATATCCCTGGCCGCAGCGCAAAAAAAACGATATCCGGGAAGGTTTCCGGACGCTGGCAGACATCTGGACACCCATACTGAATACGTTTGATCAATATGGCATTGATGTGTGCTACGAGCTTCACCCCGGTGAAGATCTGCATGATGGTATCAGCTATGAAATGTTCCTTGAAGCATGCGGCAATCACCCCAGAGCCAATATTCTCTACGATCCGAGTCATTTTGTATTGCAGCAATTAAACTACCTTGATTTCATTGATTTTTATCACGAAAAAATCAAAATGTTTCATGTCAAGGATGCCGAGTTCTATCCGACCGGAAAATCCGGAGTTTATGGCGGATTTCAGGATTGGGCAAACCGTCCGGGCCGGTTTCGTTCGCCGGGTGACGGTCAGGTAGATTTCAAACGGATATTCAGCAAGCTTGCTCAATACGACTATGAAGGCTGGGCTGTTGTAGAATGGGAGTGCTGCATAAAACACCCTGAAACAGGAGCTGCGGAAGGGGCAGCATTTGTAAAAAAGCACATTATTAAAGTGACAGAAAGAAGTTTTGACGATTTTGCCGGATAAAACCAGAACCATGCATAAAAATATAGTACTGATTGCCCTTTTTGCTCTGCTGGCAGGAGCATGCAACCAACCCAGGACAGCTGTTGAAGAGCTGCCACAGGAAAATACCGATGTAAGAACCAAAGGCTATCTGACGATCATGGATATTGAAACCAAAGAGCAAACGATCGTGTATGAATCGGATGAGCATTTTGAAGCGCCCAACTGGTCCAAAGACGGAACATACTTAATCTTCAACAGCCTGGGCAGAATGTACCGGCTACCTCTGGACAGCCATTCCGGACCGGAGCTTATCCATACTGATTTTGCCACCCGCTGTAACAACGATCATGTACTGTCTCCTGATGGCAGCCTGCTGGCTATCAGCCATCATGTAGAAGAGAGCAATCTGTCCAAAATTTTTATCGTTCCTGTCGAAGGCGGAACTCCTAAGCTCGTTACGCAAAATGGCCCGTCCTATCTTCATGGCTGGTCACCGGACGGCAATACCCTTACTTATTGTGCCGAAAGAAACGGAGAATTTGATATCTACACCATTGATACCAGCGGACAAAATGAAACCAGACTTACCAGCGCCCCGGGGCTCGATGATGGCCCGGAGTACAGTCCGGATCAGCGCTATATCTATTTCAACTCCGACCGTACAGACACCATGCAGATATGGCGTATGAAACCGGATGGCAGCGAGCAGATACGACTAACCGGAGACGGATATGGCGACTGGTTTCCTCATATCTCTCCTGACAACGAAAAGATCGTTTTTCTGTCTTATGACGCCTCTGTAAAAGGACATCCGGCCAATAAGCAGGTGAAGCTGCGGATAATGAATGTCGGAGAATACAAACCGGAGATACTGACGGAGCTTTTTGGCGGACAGGGTACAATCAATGTACCCTCCTGGTCTCCCGACAGCAAAAAGATTGCATTTGTACGATATGAAATAATCAATTGAAAATAAAGTCTGAAAATCCTTAAATACCGGGATTGGGGCTTATATCTCAAATCCCGGTTATTTCTTTCAGACGAATTCCGGAGCCTCAGCTGTTTTGCTGTCAGCCTCCATACCAGTCCGCAAAAAAAGCCGGAGGAGTAAACGGACCGACCGGATGGTTTTATTAACATAAAAAAATCCGGCAAATCAATACACAACTGTCACCTTAATCAGCTTTTCGCCATCATTGATGTTGACAAAATATAATCCGGGAGCGACTTTGCGATGAGTACCTGTTCCATCCCAGCCGCCGGGCAACTGCAACTCAGAGATCACGTTGCCGAATTTATCCGAAATCACGGCATGGCCCTGGTAATTGAAATAATATTCATCATCAATACCGTCGCCATCTGCGGTAATAAAAACATTGTCGCACTCTTCCTCATCAATACGAATCCTGTTGCCAATATTCTTTCGGCAATTGCCTGCCACACCATAGAGCATATATTCTGAGTCACCCAAGCCGGAAAAATACCCGTTGGCCAGACGCCGCTCTTCACCGGTATTGACAGAGACCAGCTCGTATTCAAATCCGGAAGGCAAGGGATTGGCAGTAGATATACTGATTCGCCCGCCGCTGTTCCTGCATGTCTTTGGCGTCACCTCAATCACAAATCCTTCCGCCATGAAGCAGGGAATCACTCTGACAAAAAAGCTGTCCGTCTTAAGCACAAGATCGGGAAAATCCGGATGAGTAAGCTCGCAATAGTAATAACCGCTGCGCTCCGGGGAGTCTGTAAAAGCTCTGACATAATCGTCAGCTGATTTTCTGATCTCATTGCCCTCAAAATACCAGGTATACGTTACCCGGGCTACATCTGCATCAATTCCTGTTTTAAGATACAAATCATCTGCTTCGCTGACTTCATAAGAACGGCCCGACTGAATCATTTTTTGAGAGGACAAGGGAAAAACCGAAAGATAGTCTTCATATTCCGTCAATTTTATCAGCTCTTTGTAGGTAAAATGATTATCATTTGTAAATGCCTGCTGCAATACAGGAAAAGGGGTAAAATCAGGCAATAGCCGAAAATCATTTCTTTCCATTCGGATTGTCTCAATACTATTATTATCAGCTACTTCAGGAAGACGGGTCAGCTTATTGCCTGCTATATTGAGAAATTTAAGAACTGTCTGATTACGCAGGGAAGGAATTTCAGTCAGCGCATTGTTTGCTGCAACAAGCTCCCCCATTTTTTTCAATGAGTCCAATGCAGGCAAGTGCGTAAGCTTGTTGTTGGAAACATTTATTGCCCAGAGCTCCTTCAGCTCAGAAAGTTCCGGCAAAACAGCAAGCTGATTTGATTCAACATATAGCTGAGTTATTTTTTTGTTATCCGAAAGATCGGGCAATGATGTAATCCTGTTTCTTCTGGCACTCAGGGTTTTTAATCCGGACAGTCCGCTCAGCGCCGGCAGAGCAGACAGCTGGTTATCATCCAGAACCATTCGGGTAAGAACACTGTTAACCGGCAATGCCCCTATATAACTTAGCTGGTTTCTGGAGAGATTGAGCTCCGTAATATTTTCAAAGTATTGTATCCCTTCTACATCCGTAATATTGAAGCCCATACAGCTGATAGTTCCTGCAAATGTCTTTGCCTCGTTTACAATCAGATCCTGATTGGCATCCATAAGTGAGGGGACCTTGCTTAGCAGACAGGCTTTGAACCTGGCGTCAGGTATTACTACCGTCTGAGCAGAAGCGCTGCTGACAAGCGCCAGTATACACAGCAGAAATACTATATTTTTTTTCACTTTCATGGCATCACCGTAATACTTCCGTTTTGAACGGCACCGTCTTCATAGTTGATAATAAACAGGTAATAGCCGGGAGCCAGACTTCCGGTATTTCCTTCTCCGTACCATTCATACTGCTGATTTTCAGCAACCCTCTTTTCCAGTCGCAGATTCCCCTGCTTGTCAAATATAGTCAAAACCCCGGCCTTTCCATATTCCGGTAGCACAACCGGTCTTCCGCTGACAGGATCCAGGTACAGATCCAAACGGCAGCGTTCGGCTCTCAGCTCAATATGCTGAACAAATTCGCATTGATGACTATCTCTTACATGAACCGAATAGAAACCGGATCCAAGATCAGAAAAAAGTCCCGTTTCGTTTTCCTCACCGGAAGATAGCTGGAAATGATACGGAGCTGTTCCGCCTTTTACATTCGTGATCCGGATCCGGCCTTCATTTCTGCCCGTGCAGGTATGCTTTACATCAGATCCGGCCGTGATATTAACATTGACACACTTGTCCGGTTCCGGCAACGGTTCCTTCACTGCTGCCTCATGACCGGCATCAAAGTTATATGGATCAGTATTGGCTGAGCTTTCTCCGGCATTTCCGGCATCCGCTCCGGCTATTGCAGGTTCTGTTTTTTGAATCACGACCGGTGTATCCGATTCACTCAATGTATTTCCGGCAGAGAGCTTCTCAGGTTCCGCGACCTTTTTCTTTTGTATGCCCTCAACGCTGATCGTACTGCTTTTATTTACGTCAGGACTGTCAGAAGCGGGGATTTTGTCCGGAACAGTCTCCGGCAACAGATCCGTTTGCACAATGTGTTCTTCACCTCCCGTTGGTATCTTCTCTCCCTGCTCCTGCCGGTAATAGTTCTTTCCTGAAAAAACAATGAATGCGATCAGAATCAGTACCAGCCCGCCCCCGATTATTCCTCCCCTGCGCAATACATCAGCACTGTTTTTGCCGGAATACTCTGCTGCAACTTCCCTGATTACACCCTTTACGTCAGCAAGCTTATTTTCAACAATGACTGAATCTGCAAACTGATAAAGCTCCAGCTCTTCTTTCAATGCATTATTGACAAGCAGCTCAGCTTCAAATGCAGCCAGCTCTTCATGGCTCATTTCTCCGTCAAGATATCGCTCAATCAGTCCGGTATGTTTATCCTGATTATTCATTTTTGTCGTAATTGATCTGCCAGAACAGGGTTACTTTTTATCGCTGCTACCATTTTTTCCCGGCAGCGCTTGAAATGCATTTTTGTTGCCGCATCCGAGTTAAATCCCATTCTCAGAGTAATGTCCTCAAACATCAGATTGCTGTATATCCTGTACGTCATCAGCTCTACACACCTGGCTCCTATATATGACACAAATTGTGTAATCAGGTTCTGGCTCTGATTATCAACACCTTCATTCACCTGACTGAATGTCAGCTCTCTGGCCAGCTCTGAACTTATCTCTGTATTGAAAATCATTTTCTTATCTTTATTTATTTTATTAATCCACCTGTATATGGCCAGCTTATAAATGTATCCATATACCGTATATTTTTCGCTATTAAAAGAATTATTTGCAACCTGCCTGTAGAAATGCAGTATAGCATCCTGAAAAACGTCATGAGCATCATCAACAATACCATTATTCTTTCGTATGAAATTCTGAACTGTAGGAAGCAACTCCCTGTACAGGTGACTGATGACCTGCTTGTCTTTTTGCTCTCTGATCAGAGCAAGAATGTTGTCCTCTTCAATCTTCATAATTTAAATGTAACCTCATACATATGAAAAGAACAATAAGTAACATATTTTTAAAAAAAATTTCTTCAACTAAGTGACTAAATGCGGGAATTTTATCTTGTATCATATGGCTTCTTTATTCTTATATTCCAATCCTACGGACAAATAAGCGGTTTGTATCCGGATCAGTTCTCTTCCTATTTTTTCAACCCCGCAACAGCCAATCCCGCCTATATTTCCCGGGACGGATCGAGTGAAGCAGTTGTCCAGAGTAAGCTACGCAACGGTATTTACAGCGACATCTATAGTATCGGTGCATCTGTTCAGAAAACCTTTCATACCAGCAAACAACAATGGCACTCCGGGCGCCTGTTATTTTCAAACGAAAAAGAAGGACTTTATATTAGCACTCCAAGGTTTTACGGCAATTACAGCATTCGCATTCCAATCAGCAGTGACCTGGATATTCTGGCCGGAATATCATTGGGATTGGTAAACCCGAATATAAATATTCCAACCAGAGCCATCAGCAGGACGCTGACAGACGGAGCTGCCGGTCTGCTTGTCCGATACGGAAAATCTTCCCTGGGAGTTAGCTCCAATCATATTTTCAATTCCGGTTATGCCAGTCTGAATCTAAGAAGATATTATACAACACACTTTGAGACCTCTTCAATCGTCAATGCCTATATTGTATTAAAAGCCTACTGTATATGGCGGTATTTTTCAGATATTCCTTCGCAGCTGAACGCGGCTGTATCCGCATTGCTAAATGAAAAATTAGAAGCCGGCACAGGGTACCGGTACAGACGGGGGGCATTTCTTTTCTTTTCTCTCACCATTGATCCTGCCAGTCAGCATCCTTTATCGCTCGGAGCTTTATATCAAAGCAGTCTGCTTGACCAATTGCCGGGTCTCGGAGAATCTCTTGAGCTAAGCCTTATCTACAAATACTAATTACGGTTATAAGGTAATAGTAGCTACACAAAAGAGGCTGGCTGCTGCAACATGATCGCTAAGCCACGGATAGTATACATTCTTTATTGAATAATGAAAGAACGGCTACTAATCAGCCATTTGAAAAAAGTATTCCGGTCCTGCAAATAAAAAACCCATAGGCCGAGGGACCCATGGGTATCAAAAAAAGCACCCTCTACAAAATTTTCTCGATCTGACTACTTTAAATATTGTCGCTGGTTATTTCTACCACAAAGAACCCTCTGAGACTGTGTCCATACATTAATTACATACTACAGAGATCAAAAACGCTGCAAGAATTCCGATTTACCTTTATGACTTATTATTTATTTAACATGCACAAAAGTAGCTGCCTGCATCTACACAGACTATACCCAATTTTAGGTATATTTGACCCGATTTACCGGTTTATAGACGAAAAGCGGGCGGATCTTTATAGCTCAGGTTTTCCGGAATCCAAAGTTGCCGTTATCAAAAAGATCCCATGAGCTGATAAATCAACTCATGGGCAGATAAAAAAATACCCTCTACAAAAGCTTTTAATTACTGTTACAGAACCTTAATTCATCAGGCTGATTTACCCCACAATCCCAGCCTAAAACACATCTTCAATCCGGAGAGAACAATAGCAACTGACTGTTCACGAAAGAACAGACAAATAATCAATGAGCCTTTCCCTGTCCCCTATTAAACATGCCTTAACGCGGAACAAAAATAGCACTTATGCCCTGGACAAAACCATACCTAATATTGGTAGTTTTTGTGCTGTCTGGTTATTTATTTAAGATATGATCGTTAAATTTTCTTCTTTTGAATGGGCTACTCAATCTTTCGGGGAGAACAGCTTCATTTGATAAGAAACGCACAGATACGCCCAATCAGGCTTATTCCCTTAGCCACCAGAAAAGAAAAAGCATTTGTAAAACAACAAATTCCAAGCGATAAAAATAAGGACCGTATTCAGAACGGATAATACAAAAAAGTGCCGGACACTTAAATTGTCCGGCACAAATCAAACATGAAACAAAAAAGACAGGGGGTTATTGCTTTATAATCTTCTTCAGAACTGATCCTGTCTGCAAAAGATATACTCCCGCAGGAAGATGATGAATATTTATCGCATGTCCGCTACCATGTAAGAGCGCCTTTCCCATAAGTGTAGTTATAGTCCAGCTGGTATCGCTCCCGGCCGGAGACAAATATACCATTCCACTGCTTGGGACCGGGTATACATCCAGTTTCTGTTCATTAGCAGCCGGTACTACACTGGTGGGCAGAGAGTCCGGAGCTTCACAATCATCATTGACTCCGACCCAGTCAAGATACAAACTACCGACAAATGGCTTGTCGATACGTTGCCCGAAAGAATTTTCATACGGGAAGCTTTCATATCCCGAATTGATACGAAAGTCAAGAGCTGTGATAGCTGACGAATCCAGGGCCTGCTCATCCCACTGATTGAAGAATAAGCCGGAAAAATCAATTTCAAAATACTGCAATTCAGTTGTCACATCAAGGAGGTTGCGCGCAGAAAGCATTGCACCATCCGTAACAACACCAAGAGCATCCATCATAGATACCTTGAGAGAAAGAGTATCCGAAGCTTTTGCCCATAACCGGACAACAGGCTTCTTTACAAAATCCGAAAAATCAACAGACTCCGCTCCTGAATTCCCTCTGAACGGAATAGTGAAAGCATACCATTCATTCGGGTTTGTCTCAGGCACATCAACTCGGAGCATTCCGCCCTGCACGCTCAGGTCATAGTTATTCCAGCCACCCAAATAGGATTCAATTTCAGTATTGTTAAACTCTTCATCCATCAGACACCCAACCTCGTCAAGTACCGATATCTCCATTTCGGTCGTATCATTACTTATACTTCCGCTGACTACCAGACGAACCAGTTTCGTACCTGCGATTGTGTAGTGTATTTTCACAGGACCTGCGCCTGTATATTCCGAAACATACCTCTGCTGATCAACCAGCAGCACTTCTTCACCAAAAGACCAGGTATATGACGCGTTGCTCTCCGTATTTTCGGAAAGGCTGGTAAATATGACCGTCTGATAGATCAGCGCCGGGTTTCTGTCAACTGTAAAACGCGCCCGCGGCTCACCGCAGGTTCCGGTAGTTTGTACCACCACAGACTTTTTAACCGTTGAAGAATGAATACTGCATCCGTTTCTCGTAATTTTCACATCAAAAATTCCGGCCTGAGGTACATGTAGCGTATCATGGTTTCTGCCTTCAAGTAGCTGTCCATCCTGAAACCATTCATATTCATTACCTGATTCATGCTGAACATGAATCACTGCTTTTCCCGGTATACAGAAAGACAGTTGCTGATCCGAGATCCATTGGATAGCCGGCACCATACAGCCGGAAATATGTATGATAACTTCCCCTCCGTCAGGGACTGCGTTAAACTGTAACATATCTCCATCCAGCAGAAACGGAACAGTTTCTCCGGCCTGAACAATCTGCAGAATGTTGGTAACTCCTTCCGGCAATCTGACTCTCAGGGTGAGCGCCTGATTATACAACTCATCCGGAAGATCATCGGTCAGCAGAAGCTTCCATGTATCACCCTCTTCAAAAGGTGCGGTCAACTCTGTCAGCACAGCAGATTTCTTTTCTTTATGATATTGAATTGCCTGCGCAAAAGTACTTATCCAGAGCTGCCCTTCCCTGCTTTTTACAAGATCCAGCTGTTTCTGCAAATCGTCCTGATGGATCATTGCATACGAATTGTCACTGACCTCCTCATTAAAAACACTGTGGTACAAATACGTCAGCAATCCACCTCCGGACAGAATATTGTCCAGCTGCTGTTCGTACTGTTGCAAAGTAACCGTATTGTCCATTGAGAATGTTCTGATTTTGTAGTAATCATCATCTGAAGAAGCAAAATGATAACCATAATTGCCAGATGGCGGCTGCACACCGCGCGCGCCGATATGACCACTCGCACGTACCGAATCAATCACAGCGCTATTGTGGCTTCCAAAAGGATATGCAAACGTAATGGCCTTTAATCCCTGCTGCTGATCAATAACCGCTTTGGCTCCCCGTATTTCATCCGCTTTATCTGCAGCCGAAAGCGTGATCAGATCCCTGTGCGTTTTACTATGATTGGCTATTTCATTGCCATCGGCAGCAGCCTGGGCAACCCGGGACCAGTTGATGGCATTCCAGCTTTGCACAGTCAGAAAGAAGGTAGCATGCATATCTCTGTCGCGCAGCTCGGGAACCACAATGGCAGGATGTCCGGCAGTCCAGTCATCAAATGTCAGGGCTACAGCCGCTTTCTTATTATCCAGCCAGTTGGCAATTGAATAATCCAGTCCCTGGGGTTCTTCATTTTCGGTGCACTCAACATTGAGCGAAGTTATAAACTGCGTCAGCTTATTTGCCATTTCCACATGTGTAGTCGCATCAGGATGCCAGTCTTCTCCATACGGAGCAGTCTGAGGATCCATTTCAAAATAATGCACATTCTCCATTCCATCGGAAGTCAGTGTTGTTACCACATCCTTTACATACGCTCTTATTCTGGTCCAGTGCTGTGCCCCTACAGGATAGTAATCTGACATCATTACTCCTGTAGCACAAATAATCACCGCATTCGGATGGAGATTTCTGAGTCGCTCCACAAAAGTCACATAGGTACTTTTATACAAATCTGCATCCAGCGGCATGCCCGGATCCTGAGCGAAGTCATTCGTGCCAAGATTAATAACAATTACATTAGGATGTGCCTGCGCATGGTTCCAGAGCGCTCCTGCAGCGGCATCAGGAAATATCCGGTCATAGATTTTGGGAAGTGTTCCTTCTGTTGATCCGGTATTATTTCGGTACATACCTCTGCCCGAATACGCTACGGCCCTGTAACGCATACCAAGATTGCGGGCCGTCAGATATCCCCAGGCTTTGTAATTGTTTTCATTGACCGAAGTAAAACCTGTATTAGGATCTGCCGGAATGCTTACTTCGTTGCCATACCCACAGGTGATCGAATTTCCGATAAATTCGATTTCACAAACAGGCTCATTGCTTACCGGGCGAAGACTCTGTCCTGCCTCCAGTTGCAAACCATGAAATGCTGATCTGCCTACCGAAGCTTCTGTCAGCCTGACCAGTTCCAGCAAATGCCAGCCCGGCTCCAGTCCGGATGCCAGCGCATAGGTATGGGTTCCCGCAAGAGCTTCTATCTTATCCTGCACAACTCCGTCGATCACTACATTATAATAATTTGTAGTAGCGGGTCCATGCGCAGCGAAATCCTGCAAAGTGGCAGAAACGGAGGTCCCGCTAAACTCAGCTCTGATGGTGACCCCTGAAAATTCAAAGGCAGGAGCTTTCGGATTGCTATGATCTACCCTGCCCCAATATATGATATCAGGGTGATCAGCTTCTATCATTACCTGTGCTTTTATTTCCGGAACGAGGAAAAACAGACAGGCCAGAAACAACGAATAATTTTTCATACGTCTTAGGGTTAGTTTTGGACATTTTCTTTCACGAATCTAGATCTGATCCGGCTGATGTCCATAAAAACCCAAGGAAAACCGGCTGTTTACTCTGTCTTCTGAGCTGATTTTTGACCTGTGCTGGGTACTTAGATGACAACTAAGCCCCTTGAAAAAAGCACCTGACTCTGCCTAAAAAAATAACTGAGGGTAGTTAACTGTCAAGCACGATATCTTCCCAGCTTTTTAACTTTATTCCCGCCTTTTTCCGATGCTCGATGGCTTCTCCCACTTTCTGACTAAATTTCAGGCAGGTTTTGTAATTAAGGTCGATTTCCCGGGCCAGCTCACTGACTGAATTCAGATTTTTATCCGAAAACACGATATAGGCGATGTAAAAAGCTTTTTCGATTGGAAATTTAAGCTTATGAAAAATAGTATGGGCAGTAACTGATTCTACAGAACCACATCTGGTACACCGCTGCGAAAGGAAAGAGTCTCCGGCAGCCGCCTTCTCGTTCCCGCATTTTTTACAGGTAAAGCCTGAGCGCCACTTTACACCGGCAAGATACTGATAGCAGGCCGATTTGCCGGGAAAAACCTTAAGCATCTCTTCATAGGTCTGATTAGGAGAAAGAATATTCCGGGCTTCTATCGTTTTAATGGTTTTATTCAGCTCCCAGTTTGTTTTATCAAGCTTTCTGTTCCATTCGCTGATTACATCCGCCTGCTCCTTTAACCGGTCATTTGCTTCCCGCAGGGCAATCGTTCTCTCCTGCACCTTTTCCTCCAGCTCGGCATTTACCTTATTAAGAAGTATCTCATTCTTCCTCATCTCCAGTATTACCTTTTGATTCGCACTATTCTCAGCCTCGAGCGCTTTTTCCTTATCCCGTCGCTCTTTACGCAAACGGGCACTCAAGGCAAATGAAAACATCAGGGTATCCACTGCGATCCCGTAAAAAAGAATAAAATATACAAGATGATTGCCGGGAATCAGTCCGTTGTAAAACAGATACGTAACAACAAATCCGATCATAATGGATGTATAGCCAACCATAAAAATCGTAACCGCTCTGTTGCCCTTCTGAAATATGCTGACTGCTGCAAACAGTATCAAAAACAGAATAATAAAGATCAGTGATTCACTTATCAGCAAGCTGCCGGGAGCATAAGGAGCAAAATTGCTGAAAAATAGCTGCTGTACGGCAAATAATCCCGCAATGGCCCGGATAAATGTATATAACCGGGGCATAATTAATTTTACATTAAGAAAATACGTAGTGTAATTAACCAAAGCGATAATAAACACAAGCCGCGCGTATTCATCCACAAAATAATTGAGAGCCGGAGTATCAGGCCAGAGCAAGGCAAACCCCAGCTGATCCACTCTCAGACAATCCAGGCCTGCAGCAAATACGAAAAAGATATAATACAGATAGATCCTGTCGCGGGTTGAGAAGTAAAACAGAAGATTATAAAAGATTAACAGAAGAATAATAAAGTAAAACCCGCCAATAATGAAATAGTATTTATTAGCACCATTGATATAATGGACATATGACTGAACAGAAGTATTCAGTCCCAGATGATGATGTGAATAGTAGGAAAGATAAACGGTATTTTTTCCTTCCTGCAACGGAAGCTCAAAAACCGGGAAACGGTTATGAATCTTTCTGTCAAAAAACGGGATGTCGCCTCCGATGGTGTCTGTATAATACAATCTCCCGTTCTGATCTGCTACATAGACACTCAGCTCGTTGGCCCTCTGATTGAAGACCTCTATCAGCCAGCGGTTATCAGATTCCGGCGCCCGGACGACATCCAGCCTGAGCCACAGATGCGTTGTCCGTAAGGGAGAAAACTTTTCAGGATCGTAGTTAAACACCGAATCGGGTAAGGCAATTACTTCCTCAATGGAGTATCTGCGATCTGTCTGATCCAGAATGCTGAAATCGGAAGCGGAGAAATAGTATACAGGATTGCTGCCAATAGTCACAACAGACGTTTTCGCATTCAACAGACCTGAATACGCAACCAGCAGAACAAGAAAAAATATCCGGTTACCGGGCAATATGTCACGACCGGACAGCTGCATAAAGATATATTTTGCCACGCTCAAATATATTCATAAACGATCACTACCTGCTCTCATTACCCGGAATTTCGAACATAAACCGGAAAATTTTACAACATCCGATTTATGATTATACTTTTGTATACGGGTACTCCGGAAAAAAATCCGGCCTTCTCTGAATTTCTGATCTTTGTATCATTTGTCACTGACATCAGAAACAAACATTGACTGTTTGCCAAAGATGACTTATTTTGTAGAAAAACAGCGCTTATGAACCGGGTATGTCAGCTATTTGATATTGAAAAGCCAGTTATTCAGGCCGGAATGGTATGGTGCAGCGGCTGGAAGCTGACCTCAGCAGTCAGCAATGCCGGTGGTCTTGGTCTTATCGGCGCAGGCTCCATGTATCCGGAAGTTCTGAGAATACATATACAGAAAACCAAAGAAGCTACCTCCTTACCGTTTGGTGTTAATGTCCCGCTGCTTTATCCGGATATCGATCAGCTTATACATATCCTTATTGACGAACACGTTCCGGTAGTATTTACATCGGCAGGCAATCCTTCGACATGGACCGGTCTTCTCAAAGAACACGGAATTAAAGTAGTCCATGTTGTTTCAAGCCTGAAGTTTGCTCTCAAAGCACAGGATGCCGGAGTTGACGCAGTTGTTGCAGAAGGATTTGAGGCCGGCGGACACAATGGCCGGGACGAAACAACTACATTCTGCCTGATTCCTCTGGTTCGGAAACATATAGATATTCCGCTTATTGCCGCAGGCGGTATTGCTACCGGACGACAGATGCTCGCTGCCATGATACTAGGAGCAGAAGGAGTACAGATAGGTTCCCGGTTTGCCGCCTCAACAGAATCTTCGGCTCATGATAAGTACAAGCAAGCTGTAGTACGTTGTGGCGAAGGCGATACCATTCTTACGCTTAAATCCCTTACGCCGGTACGTCTTATCAAAAACGCCTTCTATGATCAGGTAAAAGCAGCCGAAGCAAAAGGCGCCGGCATAGATGAACTAAGAAACATTCTGCAAAAAGGGCGGGCAAAGAAAGGAATTTTTGAAGGAGATATGGATGAAGGTGAGCTGGAAACAGGTCAGGTATCCGCATTGATTGAGACCATACAGCCGGCAGCGGAAATCGTTGAGGAAGTATGGCAGGAGTACCAGAGTGTAAAAAAGAGCATGGTTGATATTCGGGACTAATGATAATCTGTATACCGGTCATCAGCTGTTACTAATGACCGGTATACTCCCTGATCCAACTAATAGCACGCTTCAATATTAATCTGTCGGAAAAATTCAATACCCGCTCAGCTGCACACTACGCATCGAACCGGAACCAAATGCCATGGTCTCAACCGGAAAAGATACCGTATCTTTTTTGTCCCCAAGACCCAGCAGATAAATCAGAGGTATATAATGGTCCTCGGTAGGTATGCTCAGCAGGGCCGGCTTACCTAAGCTCTTATAATTGATAAGCGCCTGGTGATCGCCGCTTTCAATAAGTTTTTTTGCTGTCGCGTCAAATTCGAGCGCCCAGTCATACGGTACAGGATTCGGAGTAAACTTTGCCATTCTCAGATTGTGCACAATATTTCCGCTGCCAACGATCAACACTCCTTTGCTTCTGAGATAAGACAAATCTCTGGCAAGCTCGTAATGATATTGCATGGGCTTTTGTATATCAATGCTCATCTGAAATACCGGAATATCGGCCAGCGGATACATTTGCGCCAGCACACTCCAGGTCCCGTGATCCAATCCCCAGTCATGATCTTCCCGAACCTGTGCATAATTCACTTTTTGCGTCAGTTCCCTGGCAAGCCCGGGCGCTCCTGGCGCAGGATAATCAACCTCGTGCAAAGCTTTCGGGAAACCGTAAAAATCATGAATGGTTTTCGGTTTTTCCATCGCCGTTACAAAAGTGCCACGGGTAAGCCAGTGAGCTGAAATACACAAAACAGCCCGGGGCCTGATTCCTTCTCCGAGCTTTTTCCAGGCACGTGTATCCGGATTATCCTCAAGCGCATTCATCGGATTTCCGTGACCGACAAATAATGCCGGAAGCCTGAGATCAGCATGATCCAGATGCTCCAGAGACCGGGCAAAGTTTTTCAGCGGCATAGCCATGCTCAATGTTCCTGCTCCCATCAGGTGTAAAAATTCCTTACGATTCATTGATTGAATTTACGAAAATTTCATTTACATGTTTAAACATATAAGAAAGATTTTATGTTCCGATGGTCCTTTTGACTTGTAAACGAACAGAATTGCTACTTACGGCAACAACCAAAGCAAACCAGGAAAGAAAAAACCAAACACAATTTGGTAAATACTGATTTGTAACAGTCTATACACAAAAAAATACATGTTTATACAATAAATTATATGCTTCGGATGTTCAATTATGAAACTTTTTTAATATTTTTGACTTCCTTATATTCTTCTATAAAAGAAGCCATCTTATGGATAAATATATATTTGAAGGCGATCAGTTTGGGGTTTCCAAAAAAGGAATACACTTTTTAAAGAGTCGTTATAATTACGAGACTTTTAATTTTTCAGACATCAAAGAATTAAAAATATATAAGGGCAAAGAAATTAAAAACTGGATTTTGCTGCTTTCGACCGGCATCGTTTTTTTGATCACTTCGCTAAGCTACGAATACACGATTCTGAAAGAACACGTTTTCGGAAATTCCGGAGAACGATTATACATGGAACAGTTTTCCATACCGATCGTTTTTATTCTCATCGGTATATACTGCATTGTACACTCACTCAAAAATGGTCTGATCATGGAAATCATAACAGACAACAGCAGCCGGCAGGTCGTTCTGGATAAAAGCAATGAAGACTATGAGCTCGACCAGCTTATAGATTTCATCAAAGAAAAAATCAAGGATAATGATGTTAAAATATCATATCCTGAGCAGTAAAGATAATAGCAGTATCGGTTACATTCTTAGTTAAAACCAAATTATTCCTTTCAGCATTCCGGCAGGTTTACCCGGACATTGGCCGCCAATCCGCCCAGAGAGGTTTCTTTATACTTATCGCTCATGTTATCAGCGATTTCCTTCATTGTCCGGATTACATTATCCAGTGACACCACAGCTTTGTCCGGATTTCCGGCCAGAGCAATCATGGCCGCAGTTACCGCCTTTACCGCTCCCATACTGTTACGCTCAATACAGGGAATCTGAACAAGACCGCCGATCGGGTCACAGGTAAGCCCCAGATGATGCTCCGCGGCTATCTCGGCAGCCATAAGCACCTGTCCGGGACTACCGCCAAGACATTCGGTAAGAGCCGCGGCGGCCATTGAGGATGAAACACCTATCTCCGCCTGACATCCCCCGGCCGCTGCTGATATCGTTGCTCCCTGTCTGAAGAATTTTCCTATTTCCGCAGCGGTGAGTAAAAACCGGACAACATCATCTTCTCCTGCCTCTCTGCCCGAAAAGCACAGATAATAAATCAAAACTGCCGGCAGAACGCCGGCAGAACCATTGGTTGGAGCCGTTACAATCCGGCCCATTGAGGCATTTACTTCATTCACGGCCATAGCCAGGCAGCTTATTCGGGTCAATACTTTACGAAAATCCCGGCCCTCCTTCATAGCTTCCAGCCACTCCCGCGCATCTGTATAATCATGCTTTCTGATCAGCTGGCGGTTAAGTTCCGCTGCACGCCGCACAACCTGCAAACCTCCAGGCAGAACACCTTCCGTATGACAACCATCATAGGCAGATTGCAGCATTACTTCCCAGATCCGAAGTAAACGTTGTCTGATTTCCTCCTCCGAACGGAATACCTTTTCATTTTCCAGCACTACATCCGATATAGACATACCGGTTTTCCGACAGATTGCAGCAAGTTCGCCAGAATCGGAATAAGGATAAGCCAGTTTTAAATCCGGGCAGGCTTTGACAGCTGATTCGTTTTCTCTGCATATAAACCCGCCGCCTGTAGAAAAATAAAAAGATTCATATACGCTTTCATCACGCAGTACAGCACAAAACTTCATGGCATTGGGATGAAAAGGATGGCTCTCCTTTTTCAGAAAATGGATAGACCGGGCCGGACTGAATAAAAACTCCCCGTTTGCAGCATGAATCACCCTTTCATTTATCACAATATCTTCATAAATACCTGCGAGGCAATCAACCTCTACACCGGAAGGATCCAGCTGCAGCAAACCAAATGTGAGCGCCTTGTCTGTATAATGTCCTTTGCCTGTAAGAGCCAGAGAGCCATACAGAAAAATCTTAACCGATACAATATCCGCCAGCAGCTTTTTATGGTACAGCTCATCCATCCAGGCTGAGGCAGCTTTCCAAGGACCCAGTGTGTGGGAACTGGAGGGCCCTATTCCCACCTTCAGAATATCAAATACGCTTGTATAGACGCTCATAGATTTAAAAGAAACGGTTTACAGATTTCTGAACCATGAGTATATACGAATCCTTTCTGCTATAAGTATAAAAAAAAGCATATATCTCCGTACCGGCGGTTTCAGCTTAAAGATCGCGCCTGTTTCCCCCGAAAGAACAGGTTATTATTGTGCAGATACACCTAAATTACGGCAATCAATACCTATTTTTAATCAAATTCATTATATTCAGCCCTCATTTATAAACGATAGTATCATTCTGTGCTTTTTCCGGCCACAACAGGCTGCCGTCACTGGTACGATCAGACAGGCTGCTATCGTACAGAAAAATGCTTAAAACAGAAAGAATAAGGAAACTGCTGCCAGACTTTAGAGCCCTTGCCTGAATTCAGGATATTTTGACAAACAGCAGATTCCATTTTTAGACAGAGGAATAACCATAAAATTAACACGTATGAAGAATCAGATTTGGGCTAAGAAATCGGTAGAGCAATACGAAGCCGACATCAGACATAGTGGCCTGAAACGCTCGCTGGGCAAATGGGAGTTAACCGCTCTCGGCATCGGCGCCATAATCGGGGCCGGCATATTTGTAATGACCGGAATCGGAGCAAAAGAACATGCCGGTCCGGCTCTTGTTCTTTCCTTTGTTGTAGCCGGTCTGGGCTGCGGATTTGCAGCGCTCTGCTATGCGGAGTTTGCATCTTTTCTGCCGGTCGAAGGATCTGCGTATGCCTATTCCTACGCAGCAGTAGGTGAGCTTTTTGCCTGGATTATTGGCTGGGACCTCATTCTGGAATATGCCATGGCCTCTTCTGCAGTCGCAGTAGGCTGGTCCGGCTATGTAGTCAAGTTCCTCAATCTCTTCGATATAAAAATGCCCTTATGGCTGGTCACGGACTACTGGAGCGGCAGAGCTCTCGTAGACAAGCACGAATTAGTCGGCGATCTGGCCCCGCTGACCAGCTCATACTCCAGCTATGATTTTCCTCAGATCTTTGGTATCCCCTTTGCCTTCAACCTTCCTGCTTTTCTTATCATACTGATTGTAACATATGTTTTGGTAAAAGGTATCAAAGAAGCATCATCAACCAATAACATCATGGTTTTCATCAAGCTGGGTGTAGTATTATTTATCATCGTCGTCGGATTTATGTACGTAGAGGCACAAAACTGGGATCCGTTCATTCCCGAAAGAACCTGGATCAAGACAAGCAGCGGACAGGATCAGGAAGCCTATGGCTGGATAGGGATTTTCTCAGGAGCTGCCTATATTTTCTTTGCCTATATCGGATTCGATGCTGTCAGTACCCAGGCCGGGGAAGCTATTAATCCGCAGAAAGACGTTCCGACCGGAATCATTACCTCTCTGATCATCTGCACAATACTATATATTCTGGTAGCGCTGGTTGTCACCGGTATGGTCAATTATAAAGATATTGATATTGCAGCTCCCATCGCAGCTGCTTTTGGCGACAGAGGACTTTCCTATGCCGTATTCATTATTTCCATTGCGGCAATTGCCGGTCTTACCTCTGTACTAATAGTAATGCTCCTCGGGCAGTCACGTGTTCTTTATGCCATCGCCAAAGACGGACTTTTACCTTCCGGCTTTTTTGCATCCATTCATCCTCGTTTCAAAACGCCATACAAAACCACTATCCTGATTGGTATTATCGTGGCCTTTGTGGCCGCATTCACCCCGATCGATTCCATTGCAAAAATGGTCAATATCGGAACTCTTCTGGCATTTGTAATGGTATGTTCTGCAGTCTGGCTGATGCGTTATAAAGAACCAACCAGAACACGTCCGTTTAAAGTACCTTTCATTGCCTTTGTTGCTCCGATGGGTATACTATTTAATCTGTTAATGATGGTTTATCTTGGCTGGGAAAACTGGGCCCGTCTGGTTGGCTGGCTGGCAATCGGTTTTGTCATCTATTTTATATATGGCAAAAAGCACAGCAAGCTAAGAGCCGGTAAGCAATAACAATGTCATAGCGGGAAGGCTGCAGAGCATCCTTCCCTGAAAAATTTCACCCGTTAGTCAATCCTCTCTGTATTGCCCTGACGGGAAAAAGTTACGGAATCTTCTGCAGGATAGTATGGTTATACAAGTATTCGCGTTTTAAATCAATACTTCGTTATGAATAGAATACTGATAGTGGAAGATGATCTGATTATCAGCAAAAACATACAGGAAGCCCTTTTATCTGAGCAATTTGATTTAGAGGCAGCGTTTGACGGCATCATGGCAGAGAAGCTCCTCAAAAGAAACTCCTATGATTGCATTGTCATGGACATTAATCTGCCCCATATCAATGGTTATGAACTGTGCAGAATGTTTCGGCAGTACAATACCACCACCCCTATACTTTTCCTGACTGCCTTTGATGAACTGGAAGATAAAGTGCAGGGCTATGACAGCGGAGCAGATGATTACCTGACCAAGCCGTTTTTCATGAAAGAACTGATTCTGAGAATCAATTCTCTGATCAAAAGAAGCAGACAGCTTTCAAAGCAGGAAGAAAGCGAAGTACTGGTATTTGAGGATATTGTCATCAATCAGCGTACAAAAAACGTTCGCAGAAACAACAAGGAGCTTGAGCTGACTCCCCGCGAATTTCAGATATTGCTGAAGCTCGTACGCGCACAGGGAGAGCTGGTACTAAAAAAAGAGCTTATCCGCGAAATATGGGGAAGCTCCTTCGATACCAACACAAATACAATAGAAGTGTATATTAATTTTCTGCGAAACAAGGTAGACAAACCATTCGATGTGTCATTGATCAAAACAAAAATCGGATACGGGTACTATCTCGAAAGTGACAAATGAAAATCAATAAAAAAATAAGCCTTTATTTTTCCGGTTTTATCATACCAACTATCGGGGTTATTTTTATTCTTATCTACAACCTGTTTTACGAATACCGTGAAGAGGAATTTCAAAAGCAGCAAAAAAAGAAAATTACCAGCACGCTGCGCTTTCTGACCGAAATCAAACAGATCGATGATAACCTGATCCATGCCATGGACAGTCTTACCATACATGATTTCTACGATGAAAAGCTGCTGATTTACAATGAGCGAAAGGAACTCATCTATTCAAGTATCGACGACACACCTATCCCTGTTGCCCAGAGAATTCTGAATGAGCTTTCTTTCAACAAACAATGGATCGAGACCAAAGATGATCTGTATGATGTAATCGGAGTCTATGTACAAAACAGGGGTAATGAGTATTACGGTATAAGCAAAGCGTATGATAACTTTGGTTATTCAAAGATGAACTTTCTGAAGTATACCCTGGCCGCTTCTTTCTTCATCATCTCACTGCTGATCATAGCAATAGCGTATTATCTCTCCAATAGAATCAGCTATTCGATCATCGACATTACCAATCAGATAAGAAAATATGATTTCGAAGGCGCTTACAAACCTATCCGCACCAGAAAAAGCAACGATGAAATAGCTATTCTGACCAACTGGTTTAACCAGCTGCTTGAACGGATGTATAATGCTTTTTCATTCCAGAAACATGCCATACACCATATATCGCACGAACTGAAAACTCCGATTGCCATACTTGTATCCAATCTTGAGCGGATCGAAAAAGAAACCGATGTCAATACCATCCTGACCTTAATCAAAGATCAGAAAGAAGACACCAAAAATCTGGGGGATATCATCAATGCCCTGCTGGAAATATCCAAGACAGACGCCGAAAACATGACGAAAACCAGTCCGGTTCGTATTGATGATCTGATATATGATATTGCTGATGAGCTCCGGATATTAAATGAAGGTTTCCATTTCGAGGTATCCATCAAAGGAGATATCGTAGAAGAAAAAGATCTTATGGTTACAGCAAACTATCGTTTGCTGAAAGCAGCTATCATGAATCTGGCAGTCAATTGTGTTCAGTACAGCATCGACCAGCATGCAAAAATTGCCATAACTTTCTGCAAACAGATGATCAATCTGGAATTTATCAATCACGGACCTGTCATAAGCGAAACCGAAAAGCAATACCTGTTTCAGCATTTTTTCAGAGGAAGCAACAGCGCCGGCAAACGAGGCTTCGGGCTTGGGCTTGTACTCATTAATAAAATAATCGGCTTACACCGGGGTACTATCCGGTATATTAACCCCGACGCGAACACTAATATATTCATAATTAATCTCCCTTTAAGCTAAAATTTATCTGTTTTAAGGTTTTTTTAAGGCGCTTTCTGTGTAATTGGGTTAATAGATCTATTACCGAAAATCAGATTAATGAAAGGAATTGTGTTGCTTTGTTGCCTGCTCGCAGGTATAGCACATTGCCGCCTTCTGAGCGCTCAGGATACACTCAGACTCAATCGTCAACAATGTGAAAATATTTTCCTGAAAGAAAACCTCCTTCTTATTGCCGAACGACTGAATATTGACCGGGCTCAGGCATTACACCTTCAGGCAAGGCTATGGCCCAATCCGACTTTTACACTTGATCAGGTCAACTTCTGGGCTACTCCGGGCCAGCTCGAAGGAATGGATGGTGTGCCCCCGCTCTTCGGAAAGTTTGGCCGCAACCAGGAATTCTGTTCAGAACTTGAACAATTGATACTCACCGCCGGAAAACGTAAAAAGCTGATGGCTATCGAGCAGGTATCTGTCGATATGGCCGGCGAATATTTTGAGGAGCTGCTCCGGAACTTAAAGATAGAGTTTCGAAAATCCGTTACAGAGCTTCAGTATCTGCAACGGTACCGGGACATCTATGCAGATGAAGTAAGCTCACTGCAAACCCTGATCAGAGCTTATTCCAATCAGGTTGATCAGGGCAATGTCGGACAGGGAGAATACATACGTCTGAGAGCCCTGCTGATGGAAATAAATAAAGAGATAAATAATGTAACCAAAGAAATAAACCTGGTCCAGAGAGAACTTAAAACTCTTATGCGTCTGAATCCTGCTGCCATACTGATAGTGGAGGAGACCGATTATGTACCGGGTGTGAGCATGATTCGCTCACTCAACCTGAATAATCTGCTGGATCAGGCACGTGAAAACCGCCCGGATCTGAAAATAGCACAGCTGGAAGAAAACTACCACAACCGTGTCTGGGAATATGAAAAAGCACAGCGTATGCCCAATGTTACTCTCAAAGCAGCCTATGACCGCGGCGGAAATGCCATGCTTAATTTTGTCGGTTTCGGATTTTCCATGGATCTGCCCTTTTTTAACCGGAATCAGGGCAATATAAAACATGCCCAAATAGGCATTGAGCAGGCTAAAATCATGAATGAGCAGCAACAGTTGACTGTTCAGAACAGCGTCACGCTGGCATACCAGAATCTCTTTGCCTCACTCTCTTTTATGGAAACCATTGACCCCGGATATGAGGCCAGTCTTGACAAGCTTCTGCAGAGCTATACCAGAAATTTTGCATCCCGGAACATCAGCATGCTCGAATACATCGATTTTCTGAATGCTTACCTGGACAATAAAAAAATCATTATCGAATCGGGCAGAGACGTTAATAACAACTTTGAAGAGCTGCAATACGAGATTGGCAAAGATCTCAACTGACAGAAGAACATCAAAAAGCATTTACGCCAAAACAATAGTGAGATACAAAAACAATGAAAACATACAATAAACTGGGTACCCTGCTCTTACTAACCACGCTTTCAGCCTGTCAGCACCAGGCAAAACCGGAAGAACAGGAGAAAGCCGAAAAAAAACATTATTGTATTGATAAAATATTCAAACAGCGGATACGCTTTGACTCCTGTACAATCAGACCGGTTAGCGAGGGGATTCCTCTTACCGGCATTATTGAAAGCAACCCTGATAAGGTAATCAGTTTTCTGAGCCTTGTTAACGGCATTATTGCCAATACCTATTTCGCACTTGGAGATAAAGTTGTCAAAGGACAATTGCTCGCCGAGCTGAGGAGCTCCGAGCTTAGCACACTGCAATCGGAGCAGAAAACACTGGAATCCCAGATTCGTGTGACTGAACGAAAAATGCAGTCGGTAAAATCCATGTTTGAAGACGGCATTGCCTCTCAGAAAGACCTTCTCGAAGCTGAAAGTGAGCTAACGATCGCCAAAGTTCAGCTTGAAAAAGTCAATTCGATACTTTCGCTGTACAGCGCCAGCTCCGATCGTGGAGTTTTTCAGATCAAAGCGCCAGCATCCGGGATTATAACCGCCAAAAATATTACTCCGGGTATGCAGATTTCCGGTGAGAGCGCACCTCTATTTACCATTTCCGACCTTAGTGAGGTATGGGTGCTGCTCAATATATACGCAGGCAATGTTGCCCGGATAGAACCCGGCCTCGAAGTAGAAATCAAAACACTTTCGTATCCTGATCAGGTATTCAGGGGAAAAATCGGAGCGCTTTCTCAGGTATTTGACAGCGAAGAACGGGTAATGAAAGCCCGGGTGGTAATGAAAAACAGTGAATATAAGCTAAAGCCGGGCATGCTTACAGATGTCACCGCCTTAAGGCATCAGAATACCCAGGCAATTGCCATTCCTACCAGTGCGCTCATTTTTGATGACAATCACAACTTTGTAGTAATCTATAAAGATGACTGCAATCTGGAAGTAAGACCGGTTGAAATTCTTACCAAAAGCAACGGAACTGCTTTTATTTCCAGTGGCCTTAATGAAAACGAACAGGTAATATCCAGAAATCAGCTGCTCATTTACGAGCAAATCAAAAGTGTTCATAACAATTAAAAGCATATGCAAAAGTTTATTCAGTGCATAGTAGCGTTTTCATTAAAGAATTCAATTATTGTATTCTTTCTTACCGCACTTCTGCTCATCGCCGGAGTAGTCAGCTATATTCACACCCCCATTGAAGCTTTCCCTGATGTAACCAATACCAGAGCAAGAATTATTACCCAGTGGCCGGGGCGGAGCGCAGAAGAAGTCGAAAAGTTTGTTACACTGCCGATATCCAAGGTAGTCAATACTATTCCCCGCAAATCGCAGGTTCGCTCCATCTCCCTGTTCGGACTTTCTGTTGTTACAGTCATTTTTGAAGATGACGTAGATGACTTCTATGCCCAGCAGTACGCAGCCAACCGTCTTCAGGGAGTAGATCTGCCGGCCGGAGCTGATGCTGCTATTGAGCCACCCTACGGAGCTACCGGAGAAATCTTCCGCTATGTTGTCAAAAGCGATCGTCCGATCAAAGAAATAACAGCCATTCATGACTGGGTAATTGAACGCGAGCTGGTTTCCGTACCGGGAGTAGCCGATGTTGTAAGCTTCGGCGGTGAAGAAAAAATATACGAAATAAAAATCAATCCCACCGAGCTGGCTAATTATGACCTTTCGCCATTAGAAGTTTTTGAGGCTGTTTCCAAGAGTAATATCAATGTGGGTGGTGATATCATTGATCAGGGAAGCCAGGCTTATGTGGTACGCGGTGTTGGTCTGCTCGAAAGACTTGAGGATATTGAAAACATACTGATCCAAGTCAGAGGATCAACCCCGATTATGGTAAAGCATGTAGCCGAAGTCAAAATCGGAGCCAAACCACGTCTGGGCCATGTCGGCCTGCAGGATGATGAAGATCTGGTCGAAGGCATTGTCATCATGCTTCGCGGCGAAAACCCGGGTGAAGTGATCGGGCGGCTCAAGGAACGAATCGCTGATCTCAACAACCGGATTCTTCCCAATGATGTCAAAATCGAGCCATTTATCGACCGTACTGAACTGGTTGACGCAACTGTAAATACCGTCACTAAAAACATCATTGAGGGTGTATTTCTCGTCTCCGTTATTGTTTTTATCTTCCTTTTCAACTGGCGCACTACTGTCATTGTAGCATCCGTTATACCCCTTTCTTTCCTTTTTGCCATTGTAATGCTCCGTATTCAGGGGCTGCCAGCCAATCTGATTTCCATGGGCGCTATTGACTTTGGCTTGCTGCTGGAAGGAACACTCGTAATCGTAGAAACAGTATTCGTTGCCATGGAGAAGCGTGCACATCAGCTCGGGATGGAAAAATTCAACTCCATCAGCAAGCTTGGATTAATCAAGAAAAGCGCCGGCAGTGTGGCTTCCTACATCGTTTTTGCCCAGATTATTCTTATAGTCGCGCTCCTTCCCATATTCTCTTTCCAAAAAGTAGAAGGGAAAATGTTTTCACCGCTTGCCTTCACCCTGGGCTATGCTCTTCTTGGTTCTTTATTACTTAGCATTACTTATGTACCAGCCATGTGCAAGGTGATGCTGACAAAAAATATAAAAGAAAGAGAAAATGTGATCGCCCGCTTTTTTCGGACCAATCTGTTCCGTCTTTTCCTCTGGAGCAATAAAAACCGGAAAATCACTGTATATGGATTCCTCATATTATTGATGGCCTGCGTCGTCCAGTTCCTGTTTTACGGATCAGAGTTTATCCCCAAACTAAACGAAGGAGCCATTTATGTAAGAGCAACACTTCCCAACAGTGTCAATCTCGAAGAGTCCGTAAGGCTTGGCAAGGAAATGAAAGTAAAGCTCAGAGAGTTTGACGAGGTTAAGTTTGTTCTGAATCAGACAGGAAGGCCCAATGATGGTACAGATCCTACCGGTTTCTTCAATATCGAATTTCACATACAGCTTTATCCGGAAAAAGAATGGAAACGTACGATCAGAAAAGATGATTTGCTGGACGAAATGCGTAAGAAGCTGGAAATCTATCCCGGTATTATTTTCGGATTCAGTCAGCCCATTCAGGATAATGTGGAAGAATATGTGGCCGGAGTGAAAAGCTCACTGGTGGTTAAAATATTCGGAGATGATCTTTTCGAGCTTGAAGAATATGCCGATCAAGTCGCTCATGTACTAAGAGATGTTGAAGGAATCGAAGACCTGAATGTATACCGGAACATCGGCCTTCCCGAACTGCGAATACAGCTACACGATCACAAATTGTCCCGCTACGCAGTAGACATCGCCGATGCGCAGGCAGTAATTGAGATGGCCATCGGGGGCAGAGCCGCTACCAAATTTTATGAAAACGAGCGCATGTTTGATGTGCGTCTGCGTTTTTCGAAAGAATACCGGGATACCGATATCAAAATCGGAGAAATTCTCATACCTACCAAAGACGGAAAGCGGGTACCTCTGAAAGAGATTGCCACTATTGGCTTTCACACAGGACCTACCTTTATCTACCGGGAAGGGAGCAGTCGCTATATAGCGGTCGGATTCAGCATAGAAGGCCGGGATCTGGGCAGCACGATCGCTGAAGCCAGAGAAAAGGTAAACGCACGTGTAAAGCTTCCGGAAAACACTAAAATGGAATGGGCAGGTGAGTTCGAGAGTAAGGAAAGGGCCGGGCGGCAGCTCGCTGTAATCGTACCTGCCGTACTTCTTCTCATCCTGTTCCTGCTCTACTTTAATTTTGGTACAGTCAAAGATACGCTGATTGCTGCCAGCACCATTCCATTTGCTTTTATTGGAGGCTTTATCTCCCTTTGGGCAACACAAACCATATTCGGTATCTCTGCTGGTATTGGTTTTATCATCCTGTTTGGAGTAAATACCATCAACAGCATCATCCTGATCGCTGTCATGCGGGACAATCTGCAACATCGCATGTCTCTGGGTGAGGCTGTTTCCAACGGAGTTTACAGCAGAATCAGACCTATTGTCATGATTGCCCTTATGGGATCGATGGGATTGTTGCCTGCTGCTTTATCTACAGGCATGGGTTCCGAAATACAGAAACCTTTGGCTATCATGATTGTAGGCGGTCTTCTGATCTGTATGATTCTTTCACTGACCGTATTGCCTCAGGTCTTCTATCTGGCCTATCGCCGAAAAAAATAGAATAGCATATCGTTTTTATTGTTGTTTATAGATGTTTTAGATTTGAGTGCTCCGAACGCATGTTCGGAACACTCTTATTTTCATGACAGTTTACACCTTATCTCTTTCCAGAATCATTGAGGTGGCCAGCCATGCGGAAACAACTGCTCCCCCCACATGTTCTCCGGGCGGATATACACTGTTGCCGATATAATAAATATCCTCTTCCGGATCATATACCGGTGGTTTTTCAAAACCCTCCGGCAATACATACCTGGAATGCTGACTGGAAATACCATAAAGACTCCGGAATGTATCCGGGGAAACAAACTTTTTGTACAATACCGCATTTCCAAATCCGGGTATACGTTCTTCAATACTTCCGAAAATATACTCTATCATACGTTGCTGAGTCTCTTCATCAAAATGTGTATATCCCCTGGGTCCCATAAAATAAATATTAACCGTATAATAATCTTCCTTTTCACTCAGCAGACTTCGTACTATATGAAAACCAAATGCTTCCGGCAATATACCCTGATCCAGCGTACCGAGCCAGTTTTTTACCCCGGCAGGCATAATAGTAAACGTATTGATTTCCTTAGGAAAAACCAGCCTTTTACTAAGAGCAACATACAACATGTTAATATGTAACAATTGCTTACAGTTTTCAGGATACAAATGCCAGCGGGGCACGCTGCTGATCACATTATCCGCCTGCCAGGCACCATCTGTGGTATACACTTCCTTCTGTCTGCCGTGGCTTTCTGCTTTGAGTACCCGCGTATTGTAGATGATCTTACCACCCCGGTCAGTAAATGTCTTCACCATAGCTTCCGTAATAGCCCCTGGCCCGCCAACCGGTACTATTGCTTTTTCATAGCCATAATTATATCTGTTTGAAAAATTCTCACGCAATGCCTGCAGCAGCACATCTCCCGGGGCCATGGCAAGTGCATACGATAAGACTGCAATCAGATCTTTGAACCCGGAAGACTTCAGGTTGTGATCAATCAATTCTTCCAGATTAGCATATCGGTTCTTACGGATTGAGTATATGGCCCGCAAAAGATCAGGCGCATAAGGCAACAGGCGAAATAAGCCCTGAGCGGTGGCTGGATTTAACAGTAAGTTCCCGACACAAAAAACCTGCCTGGCCGGCAGAAATTTCACAGGCACTTCCAGCGTCTGCAGAATTTTTCCAAATCCTGACCCGAAATCATTACAGGCAGTAGCAAACTCGTAGCCGTCGATATAGCTACTTCCGCAAAGCCCTCCTGCTTTCTGATTTTGTTCGATGATCAATACATCTTTTCCTTCTTTTTGCAGTCGGAGACCTGCTGTAAGGCCAGCCAGTCCTGCTCCTGCCACAATAACAGAATGTGTTTGTTTCATAATGGTGAATATTATTAAAAAATTACAATTAACTAATTGCAAAACAAAACATTACAACATTGAAACGCAGTTATACATTCAAAAAAACATCCATAGCAATGTTGTATAAACAAAAGTCATTTACTATAAATTAAAAGTAGAGGATAAGGAGTGTTAGTAAATAACTATGAACAATTTACAACAAAGTAACTAAAAGAAAAAATAATTGCAGCGCCCGGATAATCATTATCAGGTGAATAGTAAACGTTTCTACATACTTAACACTACCCTTCCCGATAATACGACATCACCCAGTTACTTCTCCTAATTCCATATTCTCATCATTATGCTCCGAAAGTCGCCGGGATAAAGTATCGGCCCAGACGCTCCGAATACAATATGTAAACGCAATATGTACTTTCCATTTAGCTGAGAATTAAAAAAACAAAAAGCCTTCGAAATTGCTTCCGAAGGCTTTCAAAGCTCCCCCTCTTGGGCTCGAACCAACCCCGAACGGTCGGGGCATGATTAACAGGGCAAGCAGGAAAGCCGCAGATCGCCCAGCAAAACCGAATCAGCTTTTAAACGCTCGATGTAAACCCTGCTTTTCATTTGCTTGATTCGTCGCTCAATTCGAACAGCATGCAATTGATAAATACAATACCCAGGGACGACCACTCCTGGTACTACCCCATTATCCTCGCCATTGTGCTCCGAAAATCGTCGTGGTAAAGAATCGGTCTGACCGGTATAGTATCGGTCCAGACGCTCCGAATACAATATGTAAACGCAATATGTACTTTCCATTTAGCTGAGAATTAAAAAAACAAAAAGCCTTCGAAATTGCTTCCGAAGGCTTTCAAAGCTCCCCCTCTTGGGCTCGAACCAACCCCGAACGGTCGGGGCATGATTAACAGGGCAAGCAGGAAAGCCGCAGATCGCCCAGCAAAACCGAATCAGCTTTTAAACGCTCGATGTAAACCCTGCTTTTCATTTGCTTGATTCGTCGCTCAATTCGAACAGCATGCAATTGATAAATACAATACCCAGGGACGACCACTCCTGGTACTACCCCATTATCCTCGCCATTGTGCTCCGAAAATCGTCGTGGTAAAGAATCGGTCTGACCGGTATAGTATCGGTCCAGACGCTCCGAATACAATATGTAAACGCAATATGTACTTTCCATTTAGCTGAGAATTAAAAAAACAAAAAGCCTTCGAAATTGCTTCCGAAGGCTTTCAAAGCTCCCCCTCTTGGGCTCGAACCAAGGACCCCATGATTAACAGTCATGTGCTCTAACCGACTGAGCTAAGGAGGAGTATTTCCCGTTTGGGACTGCAATATTAGAAGTAATTTTCATTCTATGCAAGCCCCTTTGATTATTTTTTTGACAAAACAATCAATAACCTGTAAATCAACATATATTAATGTAAAAAAGATCCTGAGGTATAATTTCACTCAGGATTTTGGCACAAAATTTTCTATAACACCTGACTAAAGAACCATTATTACCTAAAAACTTGTTAAACTCATTGTTCAAACATTTAAAACCTGAACGAGAAATATGAATAAAAAACAGTTAATCTTAATCGTGTTGCTCGTAACCACCTTAAGTTCGTCCATATCGATGCTGGGATACAAATATCTTCTGGAACCCGGCGCCTATGAAAGAGTTGAAGTAAAGCAACCAGTCAGACTTTCCAGTTTTCTGGAACCATCCAAAACCGTAGTACCCGAGGGACTGAATTTTGTCTATGCGGCAAATCATGTCACCCCTGCTGTTGTACACATCAAGACCTACTACAATCAAAACCAGGCCCGCAACAATTACCAGCAGCATCCATTTGATGATCTTCTGAGGAACTTCTTCGGGGACCAGTATCCGCAACAAAATCCAAGGCAACAGAACCCATCCAACAGGGCACAGGCTTCCGGTTCCGGAGTAATCATTTCAGGAGATGGATATATTGTCACCAATAATCATGTCATTTCAGGAGCCGACAAGATCGAGGTAACGATGGATGATAAACGGACATTTTCTGCCGAATTGATCGGAACTGATCCGACCACCGACCTGGCTGTTCTGAAAATTGAAGAGGAGGACCTGCCATTTGTTGCTTTCGGCAATAGCGACAATGCGCAAATCGGAGAATGGGTACTGGCTGTCGGCAACCCTTTCAACCTTACCTCAACGGTAACTGCCGGTATTGTGAGCGCCAAAGCACGAAATATCAACATCCTGCACGACAAGGATAATCTTGCCATTGAATCGTTCATTCAGACTGACGCAGCTGTCAATCCCGGCAATTCAGGCGGAGCGCTGGTCAACCTTAAAGGCGAGCTGATCGGAATCAATACAGCCATTGCAACACCTACCGGAACGTATGCCGGCTATTCCTTTGCGGTACCTTCTACTCTTGTGAGTAAAGTAGTAGCAGACCTCCGCGAATACGGCACCGTACAACGTGCGTTGCTGGGAGTGACAATCATGGATATGACTACTGAGCTGGCCAAAGAAAAGGACATAAAACAGATTAAAGGAGTATATATTGCCGCAGTACGTGAAGGCAGCGCAGCAGACAAAGCCCGTCTGAAAGAAGGCGATATCGTTACTCACATTAATAATGTTCCGGTTGCCTCTTCTTCCGAGCTACAGGAACAGGTTGCCCGTTTCCGTCCGGGACAGAAAATCAATGTAACTTTTGTACGTAAAGGTGAGACAAAAACAACAGAAGCAGAGCTTCAGAATAAGAATGGAGACACCGGAGTAGTCAAAAAAGAAGCTGCTCTCTCATCCGCTATGGGAGCAAGCCTTGCCCCTGCTGACAAAGCTATACTCAGGAAACTTAACCTCAGCAGTGGAGTAATAGTAAACAGTCTGGATAATGGCCTGTTAAAATCTGCCGGAATGCGCGAAGGATTTATAATTACGGCCATTGATAAGAAATCCGTAAAAAACCCGGACGAAGTAATCCGTATACTGGAAAACAAAAAGGGTGCTATACTGATCGAGGGCGTATATCCTGACGGAAGCAAAGATTATTTTGCAATAGGTTAAACCCTGTATACCAAAATATAAAAAGCACTTCATTTTTTTGAAGTGCTTTTTTATTGCCAATTTCAAATAAAAGACTTACTATGCACAAAAATCGACAGAAGTAAAAAATAAGGCATCTGAAACATTAAAAATAAAGTCTTGTTAAAAAAAGCAATTCTGTTTTTTTAATGAATTAAAACTAACATACGACACCTTATCAGTGATTTAGTTATGAAAATTGAAATAGCACAACCGACTGCCAATACAAAAATCAGCGATTTACTAAATCAGCTCGGAATAAAGGATAAGAATCCGGCCTACAGCACCGGGCTGCAGGAAGGGAAGTTAACCGAATCAAATCTTCTCAGAATACATTCTCCTATCAATGGAGAGTATCTTGCTTCTGTAGAGCTGGCCACAGCAAGTGACCTTGATCATGTTATCCGGACAGCGGAAGAAGCTTTCAAAACATGGCGTCAGCTGCCGGCGCCCAAACGAGGCGAAATTATACGACAGATCGGAGACAGGCTTCGTCAGCACAAAGTCCTGCTCGGACAGCTGGTTACGATAGAATGCGGCAAAATACTTCAGGAAGGCCTGGGCGAAGTACAGGAAATGATTGACATATGCGATTTTGCCGTTGGGCTTTCCAGACAATTATACGGTCTCACCATGCATTCTGAGCGCCCGGATCACCGGATGTATGAGCAATATCATCCGCTGGGAATTACCGGTATTATCTCAGCTTTTAATTTTCCGGTAGCTGTATGGTCCTGGAACGCCATGATTGCAGCTATATGTGGCAATGTCAGCATCTGGAAACCTTCTGAAAAAACTCCGCTCACGGCTATTGCCTGTCAGCATATCATCGCTCCCGTGCTCAGGGAAAATCATCTGCCTGAAGGGGTTTTCAGCTATGTGCTCGGAGATGCCACCACAGGACAGGCCATTGCTGCAGACAAGCGTATTGCTCTGGTTTCCGCCACGGGCTCTACTGCAATGGGCAAAAAAGTAGCGCAAACCGTCGCCGAAAGACTGGGCAAATCGCTGCTCGAGCTAGGTGGTAACAATGCCGTAATCATTACGGACAAAGCCAATCCGGAACTTGCTATCCGGGCTGTCACCTTCGGAGCAGTCGGCACCTGCGGACAGCGGTGTACCTCCACACGAAGGGTGATCATACATGAAAATGTATATGAGGAAGCTAAAAACCGTCTGGTTAAAATATATTCATCTCTCACCATAGGCAACCCTCTCGAAGATAAGGTTCTCGTAGGACCACTGATTGACAAAAAAGCGCTGGACGCTTTTCAAAATGCGATTAAGGAAGCAGTCAGCCATGGCGGAAAGCTAATCGCAGGAGGTGATACCCTGTCCAATCCGCCTTTTGACAAGGGCAATTATGTAACCCCCGCAATTATTGAAGCAGACAATTCCAATCCAATGGTACAGGAAGAGACCTTTGCCCCCATTCTGTATCTGATAAAATATTCCGGACATGTTTCCAATGCCGTACAGATTCAGAACAATGTAAAGCAGGGACTTTCCTCCGCCATATTTACCAACGATATTGAAGAGTCCGAGTATTTTCTTTCTCATCAGGGATCTGACTGCGGTATCGCCAATGTCAATATAGGTACTTCCGGAGCTGAAATCGGCGGCGCATTCGGCGGAGAAAAAGAAACCGGCGGCGGACGAGAAAGTGGCTCAGACTCCTGGAAGGCGTATATGCGGCGTCAGACCAATACGATCAACTACAGTGGCCGGCTGCCACTTGCACAGGGCATTCGTTTTGATCTGTAAAACAGCAGGATAAAAGGCATACTTTGTACTTTTTAAACAAAATCATATATTTAAGACCCAATTAGGATAAGGAGATTTTTATAAATGGCTAATTCAACTAAGAAATATCATGCAGTTATGCTCATTGATGATAATGAGATTGATAATCTTATTAATCAGAAAATGATCGAGGCATCCAGCATTTCTGAGCATATTTTCATTCATTCCGGGGCCAGAAGCGCTATTGAGTTTCTAAAAAATGTCGAAAAATTAGCCAAAGGCCCGATTGGCCTCTATCTTCCGGAGCTTATCTTTCTGGATATTGACATGCCTTTAATGGATGGTTTCCAGTTTCTCGATGAGTTTGAAAAGCTTTCAGATTCCATCAAGGAGCATTGCAAAATCATCATGCTCACTTCTTCACTCAATCCTCAGGATATGAACAAAGCAAAGAAGAATAAGTTTGTGATGAAATACCTGAACAAGCCATTGACTCAAGACAATCTTAAAAAGCTGTAAAATCGCTGACTGGTTATTTAAAAAATATACCGGAGATTACTATTTCCGCAAACATCAGCCGTGATTCTTTAAAACGGTTGTAGTGGTATTATTTCAAAACAAATGTAATGTCTGAAATTCTGAATCTGAATTCAAATCTGGAACGGGGTATTTTCACCATTACCATTAATCGGCCGGATAAATTAAACGCGCTCGATAACCGAACCATGCAGGAGCTTGGACTTCTGATACGGAAAGTATATGACAACAACCATATAAAAGCGGCTATTATTACCGGGGCCGGAGAAAAGGCCTTTGTGGCAGGAGCTGATATTCAGGAGCTATCCGGACTCTCCAGTCTGAATGCCCGCAAGTTTTCCGAGCAGGGACAAGAATTATTTGCTTTGATCGAAAACTCATCCAAGCCCGTTATTGCTGCAGTTAATGGTTTTGCGCTGGGTGGCGGGTGCGAACTGGCCATGGCCTGTCATCTCAGAATAGCCTCCTCCAAAGCCCGCTTCGGATTGCCGGAAGTAAATCTGGGCATTATACCAGGTTTTGGCGGAACCCAGCGATTAACCCAGCTCATTGGTAAAGGCCGTGCATTGGAAATGATGATGACCGGTGAAATGATTGATGCTGAAAAAGCTATGAATTACGGGCTGGTCAATCATGTCACAGAACCGGAAAATCTTATTGCCCAAACCGAAGAAATCCTGACAACTATCATGAAAAAGGCTCCTCTGGCAATTGCTCAGGTGGTTGAATGTGTCAATGCTTCCTACAATGAAGAAGAGAATGGCTATCAGACCGAAGCCAATTCTTTTGGTATTTGCTGTAAATCAAATGATTTTATTGAGGGTACCAACGCCTTTCTTGAGAAGCGTCCACCCAGTTTTACCGGGAAATAACTCATTTAATTATCTGCTGGCACATTTGTCCGGATTTATATACTATTCCCGATTAGCCATTTATTAATGTCAGTATTTAAAAAGCTGGCCGGACAGGCCGCCACCTACGGGATAAGCAGTATCCTTGGAAGAGTTATCAACTTTCTGCTTGTCCCGTTTTATACAAATCCCTCTCTCACAGGAATCAATCTTGAAGATTTCGGTATTTACACAGAGCTCTATGCCAATATGGCATTTCTGAATATAATCTATCTTTTTGGCCTTGAAACCACCTTCTTTCGCTTTGCTACCAAAGAAAATCTTGACAGTGAAAAAGTCTACAGCTCTATAGAAAGCTCTCTTCTGATTACCAGCAGCATACTTTCCTTCCTACTGATCAGCATATCCGGGCCAATATCCGGTCTCCTGGGATATGCCGATAAACAGTCTTATATTGTAATGCTTGCTGCCATACTTTTTATAGATGCCATTGTTGCCATTCCTTTTGCCCGGTTAAGACTGGAAAATAAGGCAGCAAAGTTTGCATCACTCAAGCTTTCCAATATTCTTCTGAATGTTTTCTTCAATCTGTTTTTCCTGCTTTTCTGCAGAAAAGTATACTTCGGTGAAACAGCACAGGCCTTGCAACCCTTTGTTAAGCTGATTTATTTCCCCGGTTTTGAAGTTGGGTATATCATTCTTTCCAATCTGCTGGCCAACGCTCTGCAGATTCCGTTTCTGACCTCACAATTCAGAAAGCTGCGTTTTCAGTTCAACCTCAATTACCTCAGGCCCATCTATAAATACTCCTACCCCCTGATGTTTATGGGACTTGCCGGCATGGTCAACGAAGTGCTGGACAGAATACTTTTACGGATAGTGCTGCCCGATAATTTTTATTCTCACCTGAGCACGATTGAAGCTATAGGAGTATACGGGGCATGCTACAAGCTTTCAATGTTCATGTCACTAACCATTCAGGCATTCCGCTATGCAGCCGAACCATTCTTCTTCAATCAGGCAAAGGACAAAAACGCTCCCGGACAGTTTGCTGCCATCATGAAATACTTTATTATCTTCTGTTCGCTGATTTATGTCCTTGTCAGTTGCAATCTTTCAGTTTTCGGTCAGATACTGCGTGATCCCGTTTTCCGTCAGGGGCTGAATATCGTTCCGTTTCTGCTGCTGGCCAATCTTTTTCTTGGTATTTATATCAATCTGTCGATATGGTATAAGCTTACAGACAAAACCTATGCTGGTACCGTGATTACGTTTGCAGGCGCTGTCATCACTATTATCGCCAACATGCTTCTTATTCCGGTTCTGGGATATATGGGCGCAGCCCTCACCACGCTGATTTGTTATAGCGGCATGGCAGTCATTGCTTATTTCTGGGGACAAAAACATTTTCCGGTCCCATACGATATCCGGTCAGCACTGTTTTATCTGGCCTTATCCTCTGCTCTGATCTGGATAAGCACAACCCTGATTCCGGATCAGGGATATATCAGATATATCAGCGGTCCCGGCCTGAGTCTCCTTTACCTGCTCATTGTTGTCGCGCTGGAATATCGGAGCTTAAGCAAGAGTATTCGGCAGGGCTAATTATTTTTTTATACCTTTGCAGATGCCTGTTCTTAAAACTTGCAAACAGGCACAGCACCAAAGCAATTAATTTACCAATGCCCAAAATAGTTAATACCTCCAAACATCCTCTGCCCGCATACCAGACTGAAGGTTCTGCCGGCATGGATCTCCGGGCCAATCTGTCGGCTCCTGTCGAGATCAGACCGCTGGAGCGGGTTCTGATTCCCACCGGCTTATATATTGAACTGGAACCCGGCACAGAAGCACAAATAAGGCCAAGAAGCGGTCTGGCATTCAAACATGGCATTACCGTCCTGAATAGCCCCGGTACCATCGACTCCGATTACCGCGGAGAGATCAGGATACTCCTCGTCAATCTTTCAAACGAAAGCTTTTCTATTCAGGATGGAGAACGGATTTGCCAGATGGTAATTGCGAGACATGAACAGGTGAGCTGGGAAGAAGTAGCGACACTGGAAACAAGTACCAGAGCTGCGGGCGGCTTTGGAAGCACCGGACTTAAATAATGTCAGGGGGCTGATTCTGATAAATTGTAAGTCTGTCAGGCCGGTATTCCCAATACGATTATATATAACTAGTACAAGAGTTTCGTTAATTACACAGGTTCCACAGAGTTTTAATGAAGATAATAATACCAATGGCCGGTATGGGAAAACGTATGCGGCCACATACCTTAACCGTTCCCAAACCTCTTATACCCATAGCAGGTAAACCAATTGTCCACCGTCTGGTAGAAGATATCGTCAAAGTATGCGGACAGACGGTAGAAGAAATTGCCTATGTAGTCGGTCATTTTGGTGAGGAAGTTGAAAACCGGCTGATCGAAATCGCTGAAAGCGTCGGGGCAAGAGGTTCTATACATTACCAGGAAGAGCCTCTCGGCACGGCACATGCTGTATATTGTGCCGAAGAGATCTTAAGCGGTAATGTCGTAGTTGCCTTTGCTGATACACTTTTCAAAGCTGATTTCACCCTTGATCCTAAACAGGAAGGAATCATATGGGTTCAGAAAGTTCCCGATCCGCGCCAATACGGAGTCATCAAGCTGAATAGCGAAGGATACATTACTGACTTTGTCGAAAAGCCTCAGCAATTTGTCTCAGATCTTGCCATTATAGGTATTTATTATTTCAGGGATGGTCTGGCGCTCAAGCGGGAGATCCAGTACCTCATTGACAATAATATTCAGGTAAAAGGTGAGTTTCAGCTGACTGACGCACTTGAAAATCTCAGGAAAAAAGGAACTCAGTTTGTTCCTGGCCAGGTTAGTGAGTGGCTCGATTGCGGCAATAAAAACGAAACCGTAAAAACTAATAGCCGCTATCTGGATTATCTGAAAGACACCGCTCTTGTATCGGAGAAAGCAATCATTGAAAACTCTGTGATAATACCCCCCGTGTTTGTCGGAGACAATGTAAAGATCACAGACAGCGTTATAGGACCACACGTCTCTGTCGGTTCTGGCACACAGATCAAAGAAGCGGTCATAAAAGAATCTATTATTCAGGAGAATGCTTATATTGCAAACATTGTTTTTTCCAATAGCATGATAGGAAGCCACACGCACATAGAAAAAACAGTACCTAACCTGAGTGTTGGTGATTATAATGTTATAAACTAATGATCCGTAGCTCCATATATATTGCTGCTCTCAGCATTTTTTTAGGGTCCTGTTCTCCGCACATGCCGGCTTTTGAGTCCAAAGCCGATAAAAAAGAGCGTTCAAAGCTTTCCGAGCATTATTTTACCGAAGGAATGAAATTCTTCATTCTTAATGACCCTGCGCAGGCAGAAAACTGGTTTAAAAAAGCACTGGAGCTGACGCCGGACAACGCGGCCTTAAACTTTATGCTGGGCAAGATATATCTGGGCAAAAGGGATCTTAATCAGGCCCTTCTCTATACAGACAAAGCGTTGAAAGAGGAGGACAGGAATGAGCATTATTATGAGCAGCTGATCCGTATTTATAAGGAGCAGGCAAATCTTGCCGAAGTAGCCCGGGTATACCGTAAAATGATTTCCGTTTTCCCCGGAAAAATTGAGAACTATCAGAACCTTGCAGCTATTCTTCTGTATCAGCGGAAAAATGAAGAGGCTCTTAGCATCTATGAGGAAATCGGTAAAAAATTTGGCAGCTCCCCTGAGCTCAGCAAACAAAAAAAAGAGTTGTATCTGAGGCTTAACAAAGAAGATGCTGCTGTTAATGAAGCCCGGAATCTGGCCCGCCTATATCCTGATGATGTGTCGATACAGCTGTCATATATCGAGCTCCTGATAGATCTCAACAGAAAAGAAGAAGCCCGGACAGAGCTGATACAGCTCCGGGAAAAAGAGCCTGATAACCCTTATGCCACCTTTATAATGGCCAATCTGCACAGGGAAAAAGGAGAGGAAAAAGAATATTTTGAGCTGCTGTCTCTGGTTTTCCGCAACCCTGAGATGGGACTTGATACCAAGGTAAATCTGCTGAACGATCTGAGAACAAGATCCGGCGGCAGTAAGGAAATGAAGAAACAGATCGGCCGTCTGGCTGCTGATCTTCAGGAGGCACATCCCGATGATCCTAACCCGTATATGATTGCCGGAGATCTGATGCTTGAGAATAATGAGAAAAAAGAAGCCTGGCAACAATATCTCAAAGCCAAAAACATTGATAAAACCAATTATCGTCTCTGGTACCAGCTTATCGTTCTTGACTCAGAGCTTGGTAAAACCGACAGCATGATCGTTCATTCCGAGCAGGCACTGGAAGCTTATCCTAATCAGGCTGCTTTGTGGTATCTGAACGGGACAGCTTATCTCTTGTCCGGGAAACCGGAAGATGCCATACCGCCACTGGAGCAGGGTAAGCGTCTTGCCGGAAGCAACCCGCAGCTACAGCTGCAATTTAACATCATGCTGGGCGATTCATATAATGAACTTAAGGACTATGACAAGTCCGATTCATTTTATGAAGAAGCGCTGGAAATCGATGCCAGTAATCCACATGTGCTAAACAACTACAGCTATTTCCTGTCATTAAGAAATACGAAAATGGACAGAGCGCTGGAGATGGCAGAGAAGCTCATAACAATAGCTCCGGAAAACGCTGCGTACATTGATACCTATGCATGGGTATTATACAAGCTGGAGAGGTATGAGGAGGCCAGAAACCTCCTTGAAAAAGCGATTTTAAACACAAATGATGGAACAATTGTTGAACATTATGGAGATGTTCTCTACAAGCTCGGCGAGAAAGACAAAGCAGTAAGTGAATGGATAAAAGCCAGCAAGCTTGGACAAACCTCCGAATTGATTCAACAGAAAATATCAGACAGAAAGCTTTATGAATAGAATCTTTATTTTTTTGGCAGCTGTTTTCATTTTTTCATTGTCTGCCTGCAAATCAAAGCGCAATATTGCACATTCTGCAAACACAGAAGCGGAAACCAGACATAAGGTGGCCGTTGAGGAAATAGACTTCAATTATTTCAACTCGAAGGCAAAAGTTGACTATAACGATGGCTCGTCAACTATCAGCTTCAATGTCAACATTCGCATGAAGAAAGATAGTGTTGTCTGGCTTTCTGTCCTTGCTCCGCTTGGCATAGAAGCTGCCAGAGCGCTTATTACTCCTGACTCTGTGCAGGTACTGGACCGGCTCAATAACCGATACGAGGCTTACAGCATAGAGTGGCTAAAGCAAAACTTCAGCGCTGACCTATCTTTCGGCAATATTCAGAATATGCTGCTGGGCAATCTGGTAGTACCTCCATACAAAGAAACCAAGCTCAACGATGTAGAAGGCTCTGACTGCATTACACTCCAGCAGATTTCGCCCAGCCTGACTATATCCAATTCAATCAGCCGGGAAAAGAAGAAAGTTACCTCTTTATCAATCAATGAATATTCGGGCAACTCATTATCTGTTGACTATAGCGAATTCGGGGCATTAGGCAATTATGTTTTCCCGTATTTCAACTCTATCAATGCAATTATCAACGAATCCGGGAAATCCAAATCCGTAAGTGTCCGAATCAAGCATAATAAGCCTGAGCTTACTGATGAGCCTCTTAACTTTAGTTTTAATGTACCTTCAAAATTTAAAAAAGGGTAAGATTTGTCTCCTGCTCTTATTTTTTCTTTTGTCCGGTTTTTCCTCTCTGGCTCAGAAAACCAAAGCCCAGCTGGAAAGAGAAAAACAGGAAAATTTGCGTAAAATCAGGGAAGCAGCCAATATACTAAAGGAAACCCAGGCACAGAAAACCACCAGTCTGGCCCAGCTTTCTGTGCTTCAAAAAGAAATAACTGCCCGGAATGAGCTTATCATTGCCATATCTCAGGAGGTTGAGCTTCTGAACCGGGAGATTGTCGAAAAAGGAGATATTATCATTGCTCTTGAAGACGACGTCGAAAAGCTGAAAAATGACTATTCCAGAATGATCTATGATGCTGCCAAAACTCAGAGTCATTATGATAAACTGACATTCATTTTTTCTGCGCAAACCTTCAATCAGCTGGCTATGCGCCTCAAATACCTGAGACAGTTCTCAGATGCCCGTAAATATCAGGTAGACCAAATTGAGAAGGTCAAAATGACTATTGCCGGTGAGAAACAGAAGCTGGCTGCCATTGTTGTCGAAAAAAATGAGCTGTTAAAAGCGAAAAGGATTGAACAGGAAAACCTGAATCAGCTGAAAACCAAACAGGATGACCTTGTAGCCGTCCTGACCAGCAAAGAGCAGCAGCTAAAGAAAGAAGTAACCGAACGCGAGAAGGACAATAAAAGACTCGAAAAGCTGGTAGAGGACATAGTAAAGAAAGAAATTGCCCGTGCCCGCAAAGAAGCGGAAGCCCGTGCTAGGGAAAAAAGTGCGGCCGGAAAAACCCCGACCGGTACCTCGGCAACTCCTGATGCCAGCAAGCTTGCCGGCAAGTTTGAGATGAATCTCCGGAAATTACCCTGGCCGGTAGCACGAGGAGAGATTGTCGGACACTTCGGCATTCAGCCGCATCCCGTTCTCAAAGGTGTCACCATCGAAAACCTTGGAGTGGACATTCTTACCATGAAAGAAGAAATCGTTCGCTCGGTATTTCAGGGAGAAGTCCTGACCATTGCTTCGGTTCCCGGCATGAATAATGTTGTAATGATCAGACATGAGAACTATATCACAGTTTATGCCCGGTTAAAATCAGTCAGTGTAAAGCGCGGACAGTCTATTCAGGCCAAAGATCCTATCGGCATTGTCTACACAGACAAAGACGGGCAGTCTCAGCTCCAGTTTCAGATCTGGAAAGACGACAAAAAGCTGGACCCGGAACAATGGCTGATTAAAAAATGATTACCAGGGAATCAAACTGAGCTATTATCTGTATAAATTTAACAAACTACCAACTGTGACAATGAATACCACGAAGACAGAAACAAAAGAAAATCCATTATATAACCTTGTTTGCAATATTGTAATACCTGCCGTTATCTTATCCAAGTTTTGCGGTGAGGATTACCTCGGCCCTTTTTATGGCTTACTGGTAGCGCTGCTATTTCCCGTTTCATACGGGCTTTTTGAGCTTCTTGTCCGTGGCCGGAAGAACTTTATTTCACTTCTGGGTTTCTTTAGTACCTTATTAACAGGTGTGATCGGACTGATGGAGTTTCCTGCAGAGTGGATTGCAGTAAAAGAAGCGTTTATTCCATTTGTTATCGGAGTAGTCGTACTGATATCTACCTGGTCCCCTTTTCCGCTGGTAAGAAAATTATTGTATAATAAAGAGGTATTTCAGGTTGAGCGGATCGATTCCATTCTTGACTCTCTAAACCGGAAGCCGGCATTTGAAAGATTAATGACCAATTCTTCCATATTTCTGTCACTTTCTTTCTTTGTCTCTGCTGTGCTGAATTATGTACTGGCCAAGATAATTGTTAAAAGCCAGCCTGGGACTACTGCTTTCACAGAAGAACTAGGCCAGATGACCTGGATGAGCTATCCGGTTATTGTCCTGCCTTCGATGATTATTATGCTGGCTATACTCTGGCATCTGATTACCTCACTTCAGAAGCTGACTAACCTGGAGCGTAAAGAGATATTTGCCATTCAAGGTGAATAGTTTAGTATTAGGCAGATTTATAGTTTGTTTTGATTATTAAAAGGAAGAAGTTTATAGCTTAAGGCTCAAAGATCGCAGCACGCCTATCAGCGACCGGTCAGTGCAGCTTATTCCCGTTTTTATGTCTTTGACATGAGGAATGCCAACATATTCTTCTCCAAACCAACTCCCTGACACTCTAAAACTCCTAATCCTATAGCTCTCCTGTTAACGGAGTAAAATGAAAATCCTTTGATCAGTTTCCTGAAGGGGTTCTGTATCAAAGGATTTCTGCATTAAAGACTCTGGTTAATTACCCTCGATCTTTTCGGCAACAATAAGTGTAGATGGAATAGATGACAACCAGAGGCTTTTCGACTCTACCAGCTTTTTCCAGCTGTCTGCACTTATAAGCATTAAAGACTGAGACTTAAGAAACTCTTTGTCAACGACCCGTTCATTCAGAAGATTAATATGATTGGGTGCTGTCTGCTCAATTGCCCGGATCGCTTCTTTAACTTCCGCATGTCTTTTTACTTCACCTACCGCATCCAGCACTGTGATCTGAGCGCCTGAATTACTGATCAGCTTCTGTGCATACTTGATCAGAAACACATCTTTTTCAGAAAACACCGGCATAAATACATCACCAGTACCTGTCAGCTCTTTATCAATCAGAATCCCGACCGGCACGGTGCTTTTTGCCAGAATCATCCTTGTTCGCTCATCGAAAGGAGAATTTTCAAAAAGCTTCTCTTTGCCTGTAACCTGGTTAATCAGTCTGTCCGGGTTGATAAAACGGGTGGTAAAGCCCAGCACTTTACCCAGCAAACTACCCTCAAAAATCGATTGTCCTATTCCGATCAATAATAAATCGTAATCACCCCGGTTCGCTACTTCCGCGATATCTCCATCAATATTGCCGGACACTTTGAAAAGAGTAGTAACTTTCTGATTGAGATCTTCTGCTTCTTTTATAATCGGTTCGAAGCTTTCTTTTTCATATTCGTCAATATTATAATGATGCAGTTCACTGCTCGGAGAAAGGTGCATTGCAGTAACGGAGACATTTTCATTCAGATTTCTGGAAAGGCTGTTGGCGAGTCGCAGCAATGACCTTCCACCCTGAGGACTGCCAAACGACATCAGGATTTTGTACTTGCTGATTGCACTTATTTCTTCCGGTATTTCAGTCAGCGATGATCTGAACAATTTCATAATCAGATCCAGCGCCGGTCCTGTCATCATGGTAGTAACAAGAGCCATAATAACCATCATCGCAAAAATTTCCGGTGTCAGCACACCAAGATCATATCCGATATTGAGCACTACCAGCTCCATCAGACCTCTTGTGTTCATCAAAGCACCTATCACGAGACTGTCTTTCCAGCCCTGTCCTACAAACCTTGCCGCCAGCGCGCTTCCTGCTACTTTACCTATTACTGCGACCAGTATGATCATCGCTGTTACCTTCCACAAGTACGGATCATTAAGCAAGCCGATCTGCGTCCTCAATCCCGTAAAAACAAAGAATAAGGGCAGTAATAATACCAGAGCAACATCTTCCACCTTCTCGATAAAAAGACTACGGAACTTAACGTTCTCAGGCATGATAGCCCCGGCCATAAACGCTCCAAACAGTGCATGGATACCAATCACCTCCGTAGCATAGGACGATATCAGCAAGGTCAGAAAGAAGATGGCAACGATCGGCTTACTGAGATTTTCCTTCGATGCATGAAGGTCTCCAACCCTTTTAAGAAACGGGCGCACCACTTTCAGCATTACCAGCACATACAGCGCTGCAAGCATAATGATGTAAATGGCGCTTACAAATGAGCCTGCTTTCACAATGGCAATTACAGCTGCCAGCAGACACCAGGCGGTAATATCATCAGCAGCTGCACAGGTAATTACCATAGTACCTAAGCGTGTTTTATGAATTCCGCGCTCCTGAACTATCCTGGCTAAAACAGGAAAAGCAGTAATACTCATGGCTATTCCCATAAAAAGCCCGAAAGACAAAAACTGCACATTAGCGGGAGCAAAGGTTTCGTAGACAAAATAAGCCAGTCCTATCCCAAGTGCAAAGGGAAAAATAATACTTGCATGACTGATTACAACCGCATCATGAGCCTTGTTTCTCAACACATTCAGATCAAGCTCCATTCCGATCACAAACATGAACAGAATAAGCCCTATCTGACTCAAAAACTGCAGATTGCCCAGCGACTCTGACGGAAAAAGAGCCGCTGAAAACTCCGGAAAGTACATCCCGACCAGTGATGGGCCAAGAAAAATACCTGCCATAATTTCCCCGACCACCGTCGGCTGGCCTATTTTCTTACATATCCATCCAAAAATACGGGCGACCAGGATAATCGCCACTATCTGAGCAAGCAATATGGCAAGCGGATGTCCCAGATTATGCATCAGAGCATCTATAAACTCCATCCACTGGCTCCGGTCAGACTGTGGAACGATAATATCTCTTCCTTCCTCCATTTTTATTCCGGAACGAAAGATTCCATACATAATCGCTGAAAATCCGCCGATAATTGCGATATAAAAAAGTGTGTTCTTATACTTACCCATAATTCCTCCCTGATATATGCAGAGCTACTTTTACCCTTCAATCAGCTGATCCGATAGCAAGCCTCTCTTCGTTTAATTTTTACAAAACCGCATCCGGGGTTCAGACACGACCTGCTGATCAGCAATGTCCATAAATATACGCAGCAGCTCAGGTCGTTATATCCTGACCGGAAACAAAGGAGTTAAATTTGTAATCAAAGCCCGGAAAATTGTAACAAAAAAATCAGATACGAACCAGCTTTATAAAATCATTCCGGTATGCATCGCTCAACGTTGCCACTATTGGTTTACCACACGAATCCGATATGGAGGTAGTAATCTCATCAAAGGAAAAAACTTTTACAATTTTAAAAGCAAGCATCTCTCGTTTATTCACCCTTACAAACTGGTCCACAGGCAAAAGCTTTTTAAGTTTGTCAAAGGAGATATTTTTGAGCAGTAAACGGGTCCCGTCCTGCATAAGTGCTATTTTATCTCTGCTATCAGACTCAGAAGCTCTGATATAACAAAGCTGATCAAAAAAAATCAAGGCCTTGCCCCTGTCCGTATTCAGCTGGATAAAATTCCGTATCGGGGTAGTTGAATCCGTACTGCTCACTCGCTTCAGGGCTTTCTGAACCGCCTGCTGCAATCTTTCCCTCTTTACCGGTTTCCGGACATAGTCAACCGCATCCAGATCAAAAGCTTCTGCGGCATATTCCTTATAAGCAGTCGTAAATATCACCATCTTACTGTCCAAAAGATCAGCAATCTGCAATCCGTTTACCACCGGCATATTTATATCAAGAATGCACAAATCAAAATCCAGCTCCGGCATTTCTTTTAAAAACGTTTCGGAGTTATTAAATGCTTTTACAACTTCCAGTTCAGGCAGCTGTTCACATAGCATTTTCAGATACGTAAGCCCTGGAAGCTCGTCATCGAGCAGCAAGCATTTTAGCTTTGTGTTCAAACAGATCAATCTTTAAGTGTGCGATATACACATCGCCTTCTGTAAACCGGTCAAGGCGAAAGTTTTCTTTATATATAATTCTGAGCCGCTGTTCAAGTGTTTCTGCACCTATCCCTCCTTTCTCCTTCCGGATTCTGGGTTGCTTTGATGAAACCTTGTTTGCAACGGTTAGACTAAAAGCATTGTCCTTAAATTCAAAGATAATTGAAATAAATGCATCCGGGCTCTGCAGGTCTGCATGCTTAAATGCATTCTCTATCAGGTCAATAGAAATAAGAGGCGCCAGCAGGCGCTGATCCAGCAACGGTTCTGACTCTCTCAGACGAGTTTTGACTTTCAACTCAAACAGAGGGCTTACCTTTATTTTATTAATCTCAATCAGATTCAGGGCAAAATCTACTTCTTCCCTGGCTGTTACAAACTTATTGCGGCTTTCATACAAAATATAATCCAGTACATTGGCCAGCTTATCGAGAGCAAAATAAGTCTGGTACGCATGCGACTGTACCGAATTCAGGATGTTTTTGAACAAATGAGGATTAAGTCTGGACTCGAGCGCTTCCAGCTGGAGATTATTGATTTTATTCTCCAGTACGGTAAACCGGGCTTCTGACTCCTTCTTTTTTCTGTCTGATCTTACCAGTTTGATATACAGCACTATGACCAGCGAAGCCATTAAAGCAACAGCTGCAAGCGCGGCATAAAAAAGAAGATGAGTGGTTGAATCAGACATACCTGTATTTTTCCGGTAAAACTATCATTTTTTAGTTTTCTTCAAAATCGCCCTCCTGTTACAGAACAGTTCGTTTGTTCCAAAGTGCTCCTGTCAACATAGAATTATCCTTCAAGCTAAACGAAAATAAAATTTGCATATTTTTTCCGAAATTCTCCCAGGATATCGAATTTGGCGCATTATAACTTCAGATTGATGAAAGGACTTGTCTGTATTCTACTATTGATTCTGTCCAATGCTTTTATGACAGTGGCATGGTACGGGCATCTGCGATTTGCGGACATGAAATGGTTCAACAAACTCGGACTTATCTCCATTATACTGATCAGCTGGGGTATCGCTCTGTTTGAGTATTGTTTTCAGGTCCCCGCCAACAGGATCGGATTCAGAGAACACGGGGGGCCGTTTTCACTGGTCGAGCTCAAAGTAATTCAGGAAGTGATCACCCTGTGTATATTTATGGTATTTTCGCTGCTGGTATTTAAGAATGAAACCTTCCGGATAAATCATCTGATCGGATTTGGTTTTCTGGTGCTCGCCGTATTCTTTATTTTCAAAAAATAGTACCCGTCTGTTCCTTTTGCTTCAGAAGGAATAATCTGCGGTTTTCATTGCTGATCAGACGCCGGATCGGAGACAAGTAAATGATACTTTCTGCCTGCCCCGAGCGACCAAAACGAATACAACGTACCGGATTTGAAAAGTTAACCCCTGAATTCAAAGAGAAGTCAAAAATTTTTCCGTAAGCAAGCAGGCTAAACGTACGCTGATCCGGACTGATCGCTGCATCGGTTACCATAGAGGATATATAAATACTATCCGCAACCTCCGCCTGATAAACGCCCGGCTGGTCCGGGAGACGGTATATCTTCACATTTTTGTGCCCTCTGTTTTTGGAGAAAATGTACAGGCTGTCATTGTACCAGAAAAAAGCTTCCGCATCATAATTCATCTGCTTTGCCGGCGGAGGAAAACCGGTTTGATCGGCATAGGAAAAATATATTGTATCCAGCTTCCGGTTTTCAATATTGTATTTGTATATCCGTAGATTTGTACGACGATTACGGTTATTTCCAAAATCTCCGATATAAAGATTACCGTACGCGTCTCTTGTCAGCGCCTCCCAGTCCACATTAGCTGCCCCCGGAACAGTTATTGTTTCAAGCAATGCGCCCTCCAGCGATACTCTGTATAACTCGGCTTTGCCTCCGCTGTCATTAAGCCCCCAGAAGGACACGCTGTCGTCCATGATCATACCGGAGCATTCACTGAGCTCGGCAGGAAGCTTTCCCGCACGGCTGATTCTTATTTTGTGCGAACCTCTGGAAATCTCATAATCATTTATTTTCTTATCAGAAGCACAGGGGCAAAAAAAGCCCTTTACAAAAATATACAATGTAAACAGCTTTAATTTAATCATTTAAAAACTGTCTGCTTATTTTCTCTTTTATCTGTTCACGGCTGTTCCAGTACTCACGGCTGTACACTCTCAGCTGCTGCCAGCTTTTTTCCTTCATATCCAGAGGCAGATAGGCATGTGAGTCCTTGGCTGATATACTTTGCAAATACAGATTATCGTCGGTAAGTATCAGACCCCTATATTGATTATTCACTTTGAAAGTAAGATCAGCAAAAGGAAACTCCTCTTCCAGTTCCGCACCTGTGTAGTCATACGTCAGATCATTAAGCTTCGATTTCAGCAGCCAGCCGGCACTGTATCTTGATGTATTGAGAGGCTGTATCCGGAACTCTCCCTGAGAAACAGTCCATGAGTATTCAAGGTATTTTTTGAGCATTCGGGGACCCTCGTGACGGGCATTTTCCACATTGAGCTGATGGGGCAGAATACTGCTGACAAGATAGATGGCTTTCCGGGCACGTGTTATGGCTACGTTTAGCCTGTTTTCCCCTCTTGGCGCATTAAGCGAACCAAAATTCATGGACATTTTACCTTTCTTATCAGGAGCATAGCCTACTGAAAAAATAATACTGTCTCTTTCATCTCCCTGTACATTTTCTATATTCTTGACAAAAAGACTCTCCGGAATCAGTATTCCTTTCTGCATAAAACGCTCCTCGAGCAATTCCGCAATCAGTTGTTGCTGCCTGTAGTTGAACGTAACCACTCCGATACTTTCCCCGGGTTCCTTACCCAGCAGATCAGCCACAAGAGCAACAACTCTTTCTGCTTCCACCATGTTGCTCTGGTCCTCCCATACTCCTTCTGTTTTAATATATTTTATCGGTGGTTCTTTTTGCTGCACGTCATTAAAATGTGGCAACAGCTGCAGGCGGTTGCTATAGAAATGCTTGTTGGAAAAATGAATCAGCTCCAGCGATCTGCTCCGGTAGTGCCCTCTGAGCTGTACTTCCATCAGATAGGCGGAAGCAAGATTCAGCAGAGAATCCAGCTCAAGGTCCGGTATTTCGGATTCTTCCTCTTCCCAGCGTGTCTGGTACAGATCACTGGGGCTTAACTGCTTGTCATCGCCTGTAATAACAATCTGATGCCCCCTGTACATGGCAGGAATACCTTTTTCTGCATAGCACTGACTGGCTTCATCAAATATGACAAGATCAAACAATGTCTGCATGGGGAATATAGCAGAAACCGACTCCGGGCTGGCCATCCAGCAGGGAATGAGATCAAACAACTCGGTATGAAAAGCTGAAATCAGCTTACGGATCGGCCAGATTTTCTTTTTCTTGGTTACCTGATGCCTGAGGTCTCTGTAGGTAACCATATTATTCAGCCGGTTATAATCTACGTGCCTGTACGTACGCTCTCTTGTTCTCAGCAGCACAATATCCCTGCTCACATGAAGCTTTTCACGTACTGCCTGTTTCAGCTCATCTTCTATCTGCTGCATTCTCAGAGAAGCTACCGACCGGAGCACAGGATATTTCGTCTCGATATGATTGATCCATTCAAGTCTGATACTATTTGCAAACAGTGCAGACAATTGCTCATCCGGCAGGTCCCGGCCATGCTCATAAAGCTTCTTCATAACCGACAGCTCATGGCTGTTCAGACTATGTGTAAGCCTGTCAAATTCAGCAAGGCTGTCAAAATCCCTTTTGAGTACGGTTTTTAGTTCCAGTGCATATTCATAATCATGCAGAATACGACTGATCTGTCTGGCAGTCAGAAATTGCATCCAGCGTTTCCGGTCTTCCGGGATTTTTCTCACTACCTCGAGTACCTGAAGAAAACGCTGCCGTAGCTCGGGAAATGTCATTTTAGACATGTCCATAAATTCTTTGAGGTTGCGCAGCTCTTTTACCATAGCCTTGACAGCCAAGGCAGTATGTGCATCATAAAACCAGTTTTCGAGACGCTCCGGATCTTTATCTTCCGGAATTTCATACAGCCAGCCCATCTCCTTTAGTCTCGTCAGGTTATGCTCATAATTCATACGATTATCGACCCTTTCGATAATCTTCCGGAATCCCTCTTTGTCCCAGGCAAGCTGATTGGCGACAAAAACACGCTTTACGGCAAACTTATCGTTGGAAAACAGGCGCCATTTAAACCAGTGAAACGGCTGCTTTCTGGCATTGGCAGCCTTTTGCAAGGCAATCTGCACGGCTCCCAGCTGCTCACCGGGCAGAGATTCCTCCAGTCCCTCCTCTCTGAAACATCCGAGAATCTTTTTTTCGCGAATAAGTAATTCATCCGCATCCGTATCTCTTTTGAAATAATGCTGAAAGTGCCTGAATACACCCGGATTATCAAGTATGCTTATAATCTGATGAAAAAGCTCTTCGCGTCCGGCAAACCATTCACAATCTTCCAGATCAAAGGAAGCGCCGAGAATCTCCCGCAGCTCTTCAGAAACAGCAGCCTGGTAATAAGGTATTTCATCCAGCAGCTCAAGCATGCTTCGCAAATCCGCCAGCGTAAAATCCCTGAAATCCTTTCGGTCCTCCCACAAGTAATCTTTTTTCATAAACCGGCGTGCATAAGCAAACCAGGACCGGATCTTATAGGGGAAAGCTTCCAGTTCGGAAGCCTGAAAAAAGTTAAATTCCTGATGCAGATCAATAGAGGGCTCATCCGGAGAACAGGTCAGATAAAGCTCTTTAACGGACACACCGCATTCCTTTTCATCATAGAGCGCCTGCTTAAACTCCTCAAGCTCCTCTGTCAGCTGATCTATTTTCCTGCTTGCTGTCAGAAAAGTTCTCTCCAGCTGGATCGAGTCAAGAGAGTTATTCTTGTATTTATACTCATCGAGACGATCAATCTGAGACGCAATCTGCGCATATATATGCTGGCGATCGTTTTTAAAATCATGTACCAGCCCGATAAAATCAGAAATTTCTTTTTCTCTGAGTCGCTCGTATACGACATCAAGTGCTGCCTTTTTCTGACAGACAAGCAGCACTTTCTTGCCGCGGGCTATATAATCAGAAATAAGGTTACATATAAGCTGTGATTTGCCGGTACCGGGCGGTCCGATCACCACCATAGAGTTGCCTTTCTTTACTGCTTTCAGCGCATTTTCCTGTGAAGCATCCACTCTGAACGGCGTAAACGTCTGCTCCTCTCTGATACGGGTCAGGTACTGAAAAGAATTGGCAACACCCTTATCTTCCTGTATGGTTCTTTTCCAGAAAAATTCTTCAAGATCCGAAACTCCCGGATGTTCCAGCAATGCTTCATAGTCTGGCACCAGAAAAGACCCGGCCTGAGGAAAAAGCCCCAGCAATGCTTCCGGAAACAGCTTCAGCTCCCCGTTCTCATACTTTTCCTCAAAATCGGATTTCTTGAATTGTTCAAAATAGGTAAGCTGGTTGGAGAACAGCTCCTGATTGAAATTCAGCTCAAGCGGACTATCTTTTATCAGCTGATACAATTGCGTAATAAAAACCTGAAGATCGGTATCAAAATCTTCGAAGGTCATCTCCATAAAGTCATCTTCCAGCCTGACCTTATTGAAATAGGAATAAGCCAGAAGAAAGCTTTTATTGAAGCTCATAGTTTCTTCTTCTCTCCGTAACAGATACCATTTATTGTCTTCCTGCCGGAGTGTAACAGGGAAAAAAAGCAGCGGGCAGCGCACCAGGTTTCCATCCTGCAGCCTGCCCCGCACAAAAGGCCAGCCTACATAAAGATCCCTTGCTCCGCGTTCTTCATAAACAAAATGCTCTCTTCGCTCAATCCGTCGAAATTTTTTACTCAGCTCATTGGATTTTCCATCCCGGCTGTCGAGCACCCGCCCGACAAAAATTTTCTTTTTCCCGGATACCAGCTGCCGGATCAGCTCAATAGAAGGAGCATCATTATTATAATTGATTTCGTGCAGATCGAGATCCTGCTCTTTACCCGACTTCAACAGAAGTATGGAACGGTTTCCACCCGTCAGATTAGTGAGTTTTTTCAGATAGGACCTGAGGAGCTGATGCATAGTATTCTATTAGTTACAGATGCGGATATACAAACCGTTATTCCGCGAAAATCAGTTATCGTTCCGGTCAGGTATTTTTGAAGATATCAAGCCGGTCGGAACGGAGCCATACTGACTCATCAGGAGCCCGACAGTACCGTGGAGCAGCAATACCGGAACCAAAATATACTTCATTGGATTTAAACCGGCGGATTTCATCCCAAAGGCCCATACTCAGAAAAGCATTTAAAAGCACAGCACCCCCTTCAACGATTACAGACTGGATTTTTCTCTGATAAAGATCCGTCATAAGCTGCTGGAGCTGTTCCGTTCCTTTATCCAATTTAACAAAAATTATGTTTCCTGCTATCTCAGACCTGACTTCATTATAACAGATTGTCTGCTGTGTCTGATCAAAAAGCCGGAGATCCGGAGCCAGGCTCAGATTACGGTCAAGTACGATCCGTACTGGATTTCTGCCGTTCCATTCCCTTACATTCAAGGCCGGATTGTCATAGTGTGCTGTTCTGCCGCCGACCATAACCGCGTCTTCTTCCGATCGCCATTTGTGTACCAGTGTTCTGGACAAACGGTTACTGATCCACTTGGAACTGTAATCATCTCTTGCAATAAAGCCATCTGCTGTCTCCGCCCATTTCAGTACAATATAAGGGCGTTGCTTTTGTATACAGGTAAAAAAACGGGCATTGATCTCATAGCCGGTTTGTTCGAGTACCCCGGTCACAACGCCAATACCAGCCTGTTTTATTAGTTCTATACCTTTTCCATTGACAAGAGGATTAGGATCTGTATTGGCGATAAATACATTTTTAAACGGATACTGAATAATAAGACGGGCGCAGGGCGGTGTCTTTCCTGTATGCGCACATGGTTCCAGCGTTACGTACATACTGGCGTCTTTCAACGCTTCTTTATCCTTTACAGCGCTGATCGCATTAACTTCCGCATGCGCCTCTCCATACTTTCTGTGCCAGCCTTCTCCCAGAATCTGTCCGTTTTTAACAATTACACAACCGACCAGAGGATTAGGGCTTGCATAACCTCTGCCTCTTAGCGCCAGTTCCAGGGCCCTGCGCATATAAAGTTCGTCCTCTCTTGTTACCATCGTTCTTCAAAAATGGATTCCTGATGGCAGAATTCAAAATGGTTTCGTCACTTAATCATTCGAATCAAAAGAATAATCGGATTTTACAGCTCCCTCACTCATGATTATTTCTTTGACAAGCTCCGCTACTTCCTTGTTTCCTTCGGCATTAAGATGGGTTCCGTCCAGATAATAGGCTGTAGGACCGGGCTTAATCTGGGAAAAAACATAATTGTCCGGGAGATTCGCACCTTTATAACCAATTGTAGACAATGAAGTAACATCAACAAGACCATTTGAAAAATCCTTAAAGTTTTTGCTTATATATCTGTTAACAAAAACCCTGTCTTCTTCCATTTTACGCATTGCTGCATCCGTTGAGTCTCCGCAGTAGCTGCCTGACCACGAAGGAAGCAATGTAACCGAATATACTTCAAATCCCATTTCTGCGGCACGCTGACAATAGGTCATATAGGCATCCAGAGCGGCCATTCTGCCCGTACAGTGACGCACAAGGTGATTGCGTATTTCCCATGCCACCAATACATTACGATCTGACCTGGAATCAAAGGTTTCCTTAAGTCGCTCTCTCATGGCAAAAAGCATTTCGGTAGTTGTCTGCCCGTTGATTCCTATATTATGCACCGTTGCGATTACACCGGTTGCACTATCCTTATTAAACAGCGTTTGCAGCTGGGACGGATAGGACAGCTCCCTGGCAACGCCCTGACCATATGTGAGACTATTACCGTCACAGACGATATTTATCTTTTCCTTTTTCTGTCCCCAGAGACACTGAGCGCCAAGCGACAGGAATATTCCACTCGTAACTAAAATTATTTTCAGCATATGCGGGCAGTTTTTGAATTATACAGGTAGTATAACCCGACAGGCAGGATTCTGTTTGTATTCTGATGTTTCTCATACAATCAGCCGGTAAAGAGCTATTCTTATCTATTGCGCCAAAAACAACATGTTTTAACTGATAAATTGAAGCAGAAAGTAAGAGCGAATGCGGAGATTAAAGTATTAGGTTCTCATTGCTCACAGCCTCATTAAACCGTAAGCTTTAATTATAAAATACCTGGTACTATCGCTCAGAACATTGTTCAGACTCATAGGTTTGAAAGAAAAATAAACAACAAACTCCTTCGTATGAAGTCATACTTGCTTCTGTATACACTGCTGGTATTGGTTACTAACAGTGTTGCATTTACAGGCAAAGAAGATTCAGCCAACGTTTCAGGTGGCTCCCTCACTATTGGCCTTGTCAGAGATAATTACAACGGATTTTATACGCTGGGGATAGGCCAATACAATCTGAATAAAAAATCCGGGATCTGTGTGTACGGGCTGCTGCGGAGTCTTCAATTCGGTCTGGGACCTACTTTTAGCTTATTCGATTCCAAAATCGTACTTATTCCTATGCTGGGTCTCGCTTACGGGAGAAAGTTTTCCGGAAACGATCATCCCATCATTGGAGATGCCTGGATTCCTTCTTTGATTCTGAAAAGTACATTTGAGCAATGGTTTTTTGATTTAACCTCATTCTATTATATTCCTTTGAGGGGTGCGAAAAAGATAGGTGCCGAATATTTATGGTATTGGTTTAATGGAGGTATCGCTTTAAGTAAAGTAATTAAAGTCGGATTGCATATTGAGAGTCTCAGGCTTATAAAGTCAAAAGTAGAGCCCACCGGGGCTCTATATTTCTGGGTTGGACCGACCATATCGCTGAACTTCTCAGAACATGCATCATTCAGGCTCTCCGGGGGCAAAGATCTTAAGGCGTCTGAATATCTTAAACTGGATTTTATTTTCCTTATCGATTAAATCTTTTTTAGAAAGAGTGTTAAATCCCCTATCCACTGGAGCGACAATGTGCAGCCCGCGGTTATATACGATGTGCCGGACAATAAAATCACCGAAGTTGCTTCCCGGAAGCAGCCAGACCAACCTGTCAGGCCAGCCCAAGGCATATATATTACCCCATATCATCAGTAATGCCGGGCAGATATGTCAAACTATACTTGAATAATGTGCAAATCATTAGTTTGTCAAGGTTAAATGGTATAAACGTAAAATGGGAGCCGAAACCGGTCTCCCATTTACTTTCCCTTTAAACAATAAAACAAACTACTGACTATGCATACATACCGAGGACAAAAAGAAAAACCCGGCATAAACCGGGTTTTCTGTTTATAACTGTTCAAATATGCGCTTAAAGGATATTTCTCTGCGTATTTTCACTCTCAGCTCACTGATAGCAACACGCTCCTGCTCCAGCGTATCTCTGTGACGGATAGTTACGGTATTATCTTCCAGTGTCTGGTGATCTACAGCGATACAGAACGGGGTTCCTATCAGATCCTGACGGGTATACCGTTTTCCGATCGAATCTCTTTCCTCATATACTGTCGGAAACTCTACACGGAGCTCCTTGTAGATTTCTCTGGCTTTTTCGGGCAGTCCATCCTTTTTCGTAAGCGGAAAGATGGCTGCTTTTACCGGAGCAAGCGCCGGATGCAGCTTCAGATATACACGTTCCTTCTGATTTTCTCCCTCGCCTACTGTTTCCTCAGTGTACGCATTGCACAATACAGCAAGAAATACTCTGTCAGCACCTGCTGATGTTTCCACCACATAAGGAATGTAAGACTGATTGATCTCATTGTCGAAATACTGCATTTTCTTTTTCGACAGAAGCTCATGGTTTTTCAGGTCAAAATCCGTTCTGGAGTGAATACCCTCAATCTCCTTAAAACCAAACGGGAACTGAAACTCCACATCAACTGCCGCATTGGCATAATGCGCAAGCTTCTCATGATCATGAAAACGAAGTTTCGTGGCAGGTAACCCAAGAGCCTTATGCCATTTCATCCGTGTCTCCTTCCACTGATTGTACCACTCCATTTCTGTACCGGGACGCACGAAAAACTGCATTTCCATCTGCTCAAACTCCCGCATACGGAAGGTAAACTGACGCGCCACAATTTCGTTTCTGAATGCTTTACCAATTTGCGCAATACCGAAAGGGATCTTCATCCGGCCGGTTTTCTGTACATTCAGGAAGTTGACAAAAATACCCTGCGCTGTTTCAGGACGCAGATAAATCGTCTCTGACTCTTCCGCTACAGAACCAATCTGGGTGCTGAACATCAGATTAAACTGGCGCACATCCGTCCAGTTGGATGTTCCGGATATGGGACAGGTTATATTTTCTTCAATAATCAGATTGCGAACTCCGTCCAGATCTTCTTTTTCCAGCAGCTTGCCCATTTTCTGCAACAGCGCGTCTGCCTTTCCTTTGTCACCGGCATTTTCATAAGCCGCCGCTTTTTCCTCAATCAGCACATCTGCACGGTAACGTTTCTTGGAGTCCCGGTTATCGATCATCGGGTCATTGAAGCTGTCAACATGCCCTGACGCTTTCCAGGTAAGAGGATGCATAAAAATAGCAGAATCTAGCCCGACCACATTGTCCGCTATCTGCGTCATGGTTTTATACCACAGGGTCTTGATATTATTTTTAAGCTCGACCCCGTTCTGCCCATAGTCATATACAGCCTGAAGCCCGTCGTATACTTCGCTTGACTGAAAAACAAAACCGTACTCCTTGGCATGTGAGACGATTTTTTTAAACAAATTCGAATCTAAGGTATTGTTCGCACTCATAGTTGGCAAAGATATAAATTGATTTTAACCTAATGCCTGCATGAGCAAAAAATTATTTCCCCGAAACGAACCTGTTGTAGCTGAAAATCGTTGCTCCGAAAAAACAGGGGACTTACGTAATATAGAGGAGGATATTTTTTTCTTTATTCAATGTAAAGCCTCTATATTTAAAGCCGTAATTTAACTGACTGTAACGAAACCGCTGCGGAGATCACAATCTACCGCATAAACCTTTAATCCGATCATAATGAGCACCACGGCCAGAACAGGCGTTTTACTGATTAATCTGGGTACACCCGACAGCCCTTCGGTACCTGATGTCCGACGCTATCTGAGAGAATTCCTGATGGACCGGAGAGTCATTGATATTCCGGCAGTCAACCGTTTTTTTCTGATCAATGGTGTAATAGTTCCCCTTCGGGCCCCAAAATCGGCTCAGGTATATCGGGAACTCTGGGACGAGAAAGGTTCTCCCCTGTTATATTACGGACTGGAGGTAAAGGAGCTTCTCCAGCAGCAGCTGGGCAATGACTATCTTGTTTCCTTTGGTATGCGCTATCAGAATCCTTCACTTGAAAGCGCTGTCAGTGAACTGGAAGGATTGGGACTGGAACGAATCATTATTCTTCCTCTCTTTCCACAATATGCTTCTGCTTCTACCGGATCAGCCATAGAAGAAGCCATGAATATCATCAGGAAATGGGAGGTAATTCCGGATATACGGATTGTCAGCAAGTTTTTTGATCATCCGTTATTCATAAAAGCATTTGCTGAAATAGGGAAAAAATATATGGAGCAGACCGATTATGATCATATTATCTTTACCTATCACGGACTCCCGGAACGACAAATCAAAAAAAGCGCAGTAAACAATTATTGCCAGCTTAGCCTGAAATGCTGTTCAACCTATAATGCCAAAAACAAATTCTGCTACCGGGCACAAAGTTATGAGACTACCCGTCTGCTGGTCAGGGAACTCGGTATACCGGAAGGTAAATATACCGTTTGCTTCCAGTCCCGCCTCGGAAAAGATCCCTGGATAAAACCATACACCGACGACATTATAAAGGAGCTGGCAGAAAAAGGAGTAAAAAAGGTACTGGCATTTTCACCATCATTCATAGCTGACTGTCTGGAAACCACGATTGAAGGTGGAGTTGAATATAAGGAACTCTTTGAGCAGAACGGCGGCCGGCACTGGCAGCTGGTAGAGAGTCTCAACAATCATCCGCTCTGGATTGATTGCCTCAAAGACATGGTTTCGGCTAATTAAGCAATGAAGATAAAGAGTGTACGAGCAGTCAGAAGATCCGTACATTCTTTATTATCCGCTCCTTTCACAAATTGCTGTACTTCCTCTCCGGATAAAAAAATATTTTATAAGCTTTTGTATTTCAAAAATTATACTTCTAAATTAGGAGTGGATTGATAACGATGCTGTTTTGCTCGTTGTCTCTTGATTTTTGTATGTGATCGGGACTCAGGAGTCTTACATTTTTGGTGGTATTTTTGTTGATTTTCATGATGCAGCTCACAAAGTTGTAGTAATTAGCTCTCAGATATTTTTAGTATACTATCTGACTGGTTAATAAGCCGCTCTTTTTCTGTTGTTATCATAGGCTGGTAAGACCGGATTTTTCGCATACAGACTATTAACCACAAAGTTTCAACTTTGTTTTTTTGATTTTCAATATTTTTTCAGGAATACATAATGATTTTTGAAACATTGTCATTTTTATCCTCTGAGGTCAACAAGTTCCTCAATCTCAAGCTCGGCTCCGTAACAGATGCCCGGCTGAAGATCGGGAATGTTTCCCGGGCACTGGATGAGTCATTCAGCGGCCCTAATTCACTGGGGGGCAAAGCCATATTATCTCTTGTCAATATTGAGGAAGACCGGATATCCCGAAAACAGGAAAATTTCAGAAAGACAGCAACCGGAACAGTTTATCAGAATCCGCCTTTATACCTGAATCTTTATGTGCTTTTCGCAGTCAACAAAGCCGAATACGATGATACACTCAAATGGCTGGCTGCGATTATTCAGTTTTTTCAGCATCAGCATGTTTTCACACATAGTTCTCATCCTTCTCTGAATTCTCAGATTCAGAAACTGGTGGTAGAATTACACACCCTGAATTTTGAGCAGATAAATCATTTGTGGGGTACACTCGGCGGCAAATATCTTCCGTCCGTCCTTTACAAAGTGCGTCAGATAACACTGGATGAAGGACTGGCAACCGGAGAACATCCTCTGATCAGTGAAATCGGCATCCACAGTTCCATGAAATATCCGACAACATGACTATCCGGTACCAAACAGCTTTCTCTCTGAGTATTCTTTGTGAATACTATAATCAGCTCAGCTCTGATGATTTTGAGATCATTCCGGCTCCTGATACGGTCAGGCAACTGCAGAATTACGGAATGCGAACCAGGATATCCCGTGGAAAGCTTTTTGTATCCATCCGTACAGATGCTGCCGGAAAAGCCATGTTTCCACCGCCGGAAAATACAAAGCTGCGTTTCTGGCTAAAACTGAAAAATCCATACTTTATCCATCTGGCCAATATTAATCTGGCAGAGCTGGCCGGAAAAAAATTTTATTTCTCCAATCTTACCGGAACAAAATCAGGAAATCTCCCTGCTGTCAGCAGGCCGATTAGTGAATATACCAATAGTATATCCTATCAGCCGGGAGATCTGGCAAGAGCCGGTTCCGTCATTTACGAATGCATCAAAAAGGTCACCGGAGCACAGGATACCACGGACACCGGATACTGGATTGCAAAAGAGCACAGTCATTACGCAAGCAGAGAAGATATGCTCACATTAATCAGTCCTGTTCATACATTCCGGCTTTCAGCCCCGGCTACAGTATTTTCGGTCAAGGTATTTACACATAGTCCGTCAGATCCCAACCCGACACAAGAGGTCCATATGCCTGAGCATATACTGACAAGCGGCGGAGAACCAACTGACAGCGTTCAGCTTACTATGCGACATCTCGCTCCCGGCTATTACAGAATCCATATCAATGATGAAATATTCGATACCTACCTGGACAGTCACGCAGCTGCAGCAGGCTGTATCGGCATAGCAGAGATATTTCCCTATGCTCCCGAGCCGGAGTTATCTGTCCTGGATTCGCAGGGGGCTGTTATTGAAAATCTCTCTGCCGGACCTGGTTCCCGGTGGCAGGATTTTACCATATTATTCGCCAACCGGAGACTATTCTGGAAATATGTATCAACCGGAAACTCTGTTCAGGCTGTTTCAGACAGTCTCTATCAGTTTAACCGGCATCCTGCCTTACCGGAAAAGGTCAATTATTTTCTATCCGACCAGCCCATGCCTCTGACAGAAAATCCGAGGATGATTACGATTGATGTTCCGGTTCAGGCCGGCAACAGTCCGATCCGGGTTCCCGTACCGGATCCGCGGTCTGCGGGAGCGCTCAGTCAGCATGAAGATAACTTTTACTATACCATCTTTTTAAATTACTAACTACAAACACAGGACATCTATGGCAAACTACCAGACACCAGGAGTTTATATCGAGGAAATACCCAAGCTGCCTCCTTCCATCGCTCAGGTACAGACTGCAATACCGGCCTTTATCGGATTTACGGAAAAAGCGCAGGAGCTTGCCCCCAATGATCTGAATAAAAAGCCCGTTAAAATCGGCTCACTGGTTGAATACGAACTTTTCTTCGGTTACGGACCTACACCGGAAGTGACCGGTATCAATATTGATGCCGGCAATAATTTCCTTTCGGCTTCTGTACAAAACAACTATCATCTGTATGACAGTCTGCAGCTTTTCTATGCCAACGGCGGAGGAGACTGCTATATAGTATCCATAGGCACCTACGGACTGGCAACACCTTCTGATACTCTTTTCATCGAGGGAATACAGCAGCTTGAAAAAGAAGATGAGCCAACCCTGCTCCTGTTTCCGGATGCAGCCACTCTTCCGGATACAGAGCTTGCCAATGTACAGCAGGCAGCATTAGCTCAGTGCAACGATCTGAAAGATCGTTTTGCCATCCTTGATGTACAGAAAAATGATCCTAAAGGCATAAGCTTCCGCAACCGCATAGGTATCAACTTTCTCAGTTACGGAGCAGCCTATTCGCCATGGCTGAAAGTATCCCTGCCCAAAACAGTACGCTATACCGATATAACCAATATCCGGAGAGCCGGTATTGACACAAGTCTGAGCGGACTCACATCCGACCCGGAAATACAAAACAGAATCAGTGAAACAGAAAATGCCTATCAGGATAAAAAGCGGATAGAAGATCAGACAAGACTTCTTGCTCCCCCCAATGGCATTCTGAATAACCGGTTTATAGCGCTGGAGAACGCATTTATTGCCAGTAATACCAATACCAGTTTCAGAAATATTATCGAGTTTTTTTACACTATCGGCCAAACTGTCAATGGCTATGTAAACGGCGGCACTCCTCTGTCCTATCAAAAACTCAGAGCGGATCTGACGATCTCGATCGCCTCCAATTTCGACCCGGTGCTGGCTCAGGTACGGATGATCGAAACCGAAGCCGCAGACAAGCTGACAGACAGCTATACGGAATATGATATTTCGGCACTGCCGGATGTTACCTGGCCGGAGCTTCATGCCACAGCAGATGCTTCCGATGTCATAGGAAGCGAGGCTACTACCGAAGCAGCCAAACGGACACTCCTTGTAAACGCGCTGAAAGGTATTTTCAACAATCTGAGCAGCTCATATTACTCACTGATCGTGACCGCTTCCGCCAATTATGCCAAAACACTGGATGAGTCGCTTGCACTTGCTTTTCCCGTATATCAGAGTATTCTTACAGGCATACGAAAAAGTCTGACCAGCATTCCTCCGAGCGGAGCGGTAGCCGGTGTATATGCACTGACCGACAGAACCAGAGGAGTATGGAAAGCTCCTGCCAATATCAGCTTAAGTAATATTATCGCCCCGGAAGTCATTTTTTCCAAATCAGAGCTCGACGCCCTCAATATTGATGCGGTAGCCGGAAAATCCGTGAATGCCATACGGCCATTCTTTGGCAAAGGAACACTGATTTTCGGAGCCAGAACACTTGCCGGTAACAACAATGAGTGGCGCTATATCTCCGTCCGGAGATTCTTCAATATGGTGGAAGAAAGCACAAAAAAAGCGACCGAACAATTTGTATTCGAACCCAATGATGCCAACACCTGGATCAAAGTACAGGGGATGATTGACAATTTTCTGAATACATTGTGGCGCCAGGGAGCATTGCAGGGAGCAAAACCAGAACATGCCTATTATGTATCGGTAGGTCTGGGAAAAACCATGACTGCGCTGGATATTCTGGAAGGCAGAATGATCGTCGAAATCGGAATGGCAGTAGTTCGTCCGGCCGAATTCATTATCCTGCGCTTCTCTCACAAACTGGCAGAAAGCTAGGAGTGAAGACCTTATACAATGACCATATACATTCAATTTTTGACATTAACTTTTTAATAAAATGGAATCATATCCACTACCCAAATTTCATTTCCAGGTAAAATGGGAACCGGGAGAGCGTATCGGCTTTACCGAAGTTACCGGACTGGACATGCAGGTTGAAGTGATCGAATACAGAGAAGGCAGCAGCCCGAATTATTCAAAAATCAAAATGCCCGGAATGCAGAAGTTCAGCAATATTACCCTCAAACGCGGCACCATGGCAGGCGATACTGATTTCTACAAGTGGATCAATACAGTCAATCTTAGTCTGGTTCAGCGGAGAGACATCGAAATAAGCCTGCTCAACGAGCAGCATGATCCGGTTTTTACCTGGCTCGTCCGCAATGCTTTTCCGGTCAAGCTTCAGGCAAGCGACCTCAAGGCAGACGGTAATGAGGTAGCAATTGAAACCCTCGAAATTGCTCATGAAGGGCTCAGCTTAATCTGATAAAAAATCTGTTTCTGAAATAAACCTGTACCATGAATCAGCCATCTGCCGGAGGCTATTATCCGCCCGTTGGATTCCATTTCAGAGTGGAATTCAGGACGATGCAAGGGGATCTCATTGGAAACGATAATGATATCCGTTTCCAGTCGGTAACCGGTCTCAATGTCGAATACGATACTGAAACCTATAAGGAAGGCGGAGAAAACCGGTTTGAGCACAAACTGCCCGTTCGTACCAAATATCCGGACCTTTCTCTGAAACGGGGGATGCTCACTGACTCCGGAGTAATTCAATGGTGCCTGGAAGCATTTCAGAACAGAAGCTTTACCACAGCACATATCATTGTGACACTTCTCAATGAGAAGCATGAGCCGTTGAAAACCTGGAATGTATACAATGCCTGGCCGAAAAAATGGAATGTCAGTGATTTTAATGCCCAGGAAAATGCACTGGTAGTTGAAACACTGGATTTCTCGTACAGCTATTTTGCAATTATGTAACTATGCCACTGGAAATTAAAGAACTAAATATACGGGTAAATATCTCTCCTGCCGGAGAAAGTACCGGAGGCCCGGCTCGTGCGGATGCACCGGCAGCCGGATCGCAGAATGACAAAGTTATTGAAGCCTGTGTAGAGCAGGTATTGGAAATACTTAAAAGCAAAAAGGAGCGATAATATATGCCATCCATTCAGGAAAGTACGGCCAGCGGCGCATTAAAAAAAATGCAGATATATGCATACTCGCATATTGACATGTCCGATGATCATCTGGCATCTGTTGCTGGCATGTCCAATCCGTACTCAGCTCTGATCAATCCCGAAAGCTATTCTGTCGATATCAAATATGAGTTTCAGAACAACCAGGGGCAGGGAACGACCGGAGGCAATCAGCAATTTAAAATGAAGCTTCCGGAAGAGATGTCCTTTGAGTTTCTTTTTGACAATACAGGGATTATCGATGGCAAACCGAAAGAAAACATTGCGACAGATCTTGAAAATTTCCGCAAGTTCCTGATGGACTACGATGGGAATATTCATGAGCCACGATTTTTCAAATTTGTATGGGGAACCGATCTTTTCAAGGGACGTTGCTCCGCGCTAAACATTGCTTACAAATTATTCAACCCGGACGGCTCTCCTATCCGCGCAGTCTGCAAAGTCACTCTCAAACAGGCAACTGAAGAGGAGCTGAGAGTATTACAGCAAAATGACCGATCACCTGATCTTACCCATTACAGGACGGTCAAAGAAGGAGAAACACTTCCCTGGCTTTGTTATCAGATTTATGGTGATTCTTCACTGTACATTCAGGTTGCCAGGGTCAACAGACTGAGCAATTTCAGACATATTCCGGCAGGCTGCCAGCTGTTTTTTCCTCCCATCGCTAAAAAAAGGAGGTCAGGTGTATGAGCAATGAACGGATCATACCATCAGAAGCACCCAAAACGGTATCAACTTTTACCATTGTATCCGAAGGGAACGAATTATCCCGGGAGTATCATATACTCTCGATAACTGTTTCAAAAGAAGTCAACCGGATTCCGTCTGCTACCATTATTCTGACAGACGGAGATCCTGCCTCAGAAACATTTGAAGTAAGCAATCAGCCTGATTTTGAACCCGGGAAAAACATTGAAATCTATACGGGCTTTTCCAGCGATGAAGAATTAATTTTTTCCGGACTGGTCATCAGGCACAGTATTAAGGTTCGTCCCGATGCTTCGCTTCTGATTATCGAATGTAAAGACACAGCAGTCCGGATGACCGGAGTCCTGAAAAATCACTGTTTCCGGGATATGACCGACAGTGATGCATTTGAGGAACTACTGACAGCCTATGAGCTGGATAAATCCGTTACATCCACCTCCCTGACGCACCGGCAGCTGGTTCAGTACAATAGTACCGACTGGGATTTTATGCTTTGCCGCTGCGATGCAACTGGCATGCTTTGCTATGTCAGCGATGGGAAAGTGACCATAGCGCCGCCGGATCTCGGCGCCGAACCGGCTCTGACTATTCAGTACGGAGCAACCATACTGGATCTGGACGCAGAAATAGATGCCCGGTTGCAATTTAAAGCCGTGAAAGGCAGCAGCTGGAATTATACGGAACTTAAGCTGGATAAAGACACGGAAGCCAGTATCAGCGAACCCGTTGATGCCGGCAATCTGAGCTATGACCAGCTTGCCCTCTCTGAAGACAGCTATATTCTTTCACACGGCAGCAAAATGGAAGCTTCAGAAATACAGGACTGGGTCAATTCCAAAATGCTCCGGCACCGGCTCGCCAGGATACGGGGAAAAGTTCGTACAGAAGGTACTGCAGCCGTAATTCCGGGACAGTTTATACAGATCAACGGAATCGGTGACCGCTTTGAGGGCAAGCTGTACGTAACAGGTGTCCGGCACGAAATTACCAACGGTGCCTGGGAGACAGTTTTTCAGTTTGGTATCAACCCGGAGTGGTTCAGTGAAACATTCAACATACAGCAGCCTCTGGCCGGCGGACTGCTGCCCGGAATAGAAGGACTCCGGACAGGTATTGTCATGCAGCTTCAGGACGATCCCGAGGGTGAAGACCGGATTCTTGTACATATTCCGGTCATGCATCAGGAAGGCGAAGGAATATGGTGCAGAATATGCACACTGGATGCCGGTGATAAAAGAGGCAGTTTTTTCCGTCCCGAAATTGAAGACGAAGTACTTGTCGGCTTTATCAACAATGATCCCCGCCACGGAATAGTAATGGGAATGCTTAACAGCAGCTCGAAACCTGCTCCGATAAGCGCTCAGGACGACAATCATGAGAAAGGCTTTATCAGCCGGTCTTCTATGAAGATCCTTTTTGATGATGATGCCAAAAGCATTTCGATTTCCACTCCCGAAGGCAATATCATACAGCTGTCGGAGCAGGAAAAACAGATTATGATCACCGACCAGCACGGCAATAAACTCATTACGAACGAATCAGGAATAAAGCTGGAAAGCGTGGGAGATATTGTTCTGAATGCTAAAAAAGACATTCAGAGCAAAGGAGCCAATATAAAAATGAAAGGAAATACCGAAGTGCAGATAGAGGGAAGCAGCAAAGCCGAGCTGATTTCCTCCGGTACAACCAATGTAAAGGGCGGTATGGTCAATATAAACTAGACAGGACAATGGGAAACGCAGCACGAACAGGCGATATGCATACATGTCCGATGACAACAGGCACCGTACCACATGTCGGCGGACCGGTTTTACCTCCGGGTGAGGCCAGTGTGCTGATCGGAGGTATGCCGGCGGCCAGACTGGGAGACCAGTGTCTCTGCTCCGGGCCGCCGGACAGCATTATTACCGGTTCATCGACCGTAATGATTGGCGGAAAACCCGCTGCCCGGCAGGGGGATTCTACCTCCCACGGCGGACAAATAACACTGGGATGCCCGACAGTAACTATCGGAGGATAAGACAATAATGACAGGATATAAACATGGCAATGATGCAGGAGACAGAAAATGATTTTATCGGAAGAGGCTGGAGCTTTCCTCCGGCCTTCAACAAAGCGATTCAAAGTGTTGAGCTTTCGGAAGGCAATGAAGATATACGTCAGAGTCTTCATATTCTGCTGACAACGACAACAGGTGAACGGGTCATGGAACCAAGGTACGGATGCAATGTCGACTATCTGCTGTTTGAATCTCCGGATACAACAACCAAGACATTTTTAAAAGACAAAATCAGAACCGCCATTTTGTACTTCGAACCCAGAATCGATGTAAGTTCCATAACGATCAATCATTCCGACGAAGTAAACGGGCAACTGGTCATCGAGATTGATTATACCATTCGGGGCACCAACTCACGGTTCAATTTTGTCTTCCCGTATTTCGAAAACGAAGGTACAGAAGTAGTGTACTGAATCCGGCTAATGAAGATATCTGAGAATGGCTAATTGTACGGAAAAAAAACACCCGCTGAAACGAAACGGAACCAGCCAGCCGGAACGACTGCTGCCCGGACTGAGCAAGGATTTTGTTCACATAGATGAGCGTAGCTACGCCGACTGGATCAACTATACGGCACAGTTGAGCAGGTATATCCATTATTATGACCGGAACAACCAGCCAGCCGGCAACTGGTCTTCTTTTATGAATTCTGATCCGGCAGCCGTGCTCGCCTCAATAGCTGTACAAAATATCGAAGTATATAAAAACCGGATCAAAAAACGGTTTGATTACCTGAAAGACAGGAGCGAAACTCCGGCCAAAATCACGTTAAAGAAGAATCTGTATGAATTGTTCTGCGCTCCCTTTACCATAGCTCAGGCCATTGACAATTATCTTCCCTTACTTAAGGAGGTTCCTGATTTCGAACATACCGTAAAACAACTCATTAAAACGAGACTAAGCCGGGCACTCAGACAGCTGATCGCCTATTTCAAGGGGGCCGGGCAGGAAAACCTGCTCCATTCCGCAAATACTGATCCGTGGGAAATACTTGGTCTGCCTCTTGCGAAGGCCGAACACTTTCTGCACAATGCCGGATTAAGCAGTGTATGGATGACCGAAACAGCAGACAGCTGGCTGCAATACACCCAGGCAATCCCGGGAGATTCAGGCATTTTTACCAATTCAGCAGCAACGGATGAATACGAGCAAATCGAATATGCAGCAAGACACAATCTTTTCAGCGGTATCTTCGATCAGTTTCTTTTTGCTTATACCCGGATTGTCAAAGAAGCATCAGCTCAGCTGGAACATATCCTGACAAACTATGACCGGCATGCCCCGCATTATACATTGTTTCTTAGCTTCCTCCGGCTATATAATACAGCGGTTCAGGATCTGAATTCCATTACCCGAAGACATCTTGATTTTTATTACAAAGACGTACTCCGGCTAAAAACCAAAACTGCCCAACCGGACTCAGTTCATATCTATCTGGAGCTGGCCAGACAATACAAACAACTTTCTCTTCCTGCCGGGACGCTGTTCAGGGCAGGTAAAAACCCGGACGGGACAGATTGCGATTTTGTGCTTCAGGAAGAAACTTCTTTCAACAAAGCTTCCGTTCATGCACTTCACAGCATTTATCTGGGCAGTGAAACGGACTCTATCCGAAATCCGCTCACCGGGGCAATTGTAGAAAATAATCACGGACGGCTATTCGCATCTCCCGTCTCCGACAGTGAAGACGGACTCGGAAGCAGTCTGCAGAATCCTGAAAAGAGCTGGAATCCCTTCGTCAACCGAAAATACAGTAATACAGTTCTCAGCGAGATCGCAATGCCCAAGGCCTCTATCGGCTTTGCCATTGCCTCACATTATCTTTTTCTCCGGGAGGGAGATCGTAAGATTTACCTGCGCCTGAGCACTTCCAATAATCAGTCGCTGGCAAATAAACATTTTGAATGCCGGATTACAACCGAAGAAGGCTGGCTGCAACTCGGGCAACCGGACATTGTACTGAATCAGAAATTTTCGGACCAACTCACTACATGTACCGAATTTATAATTTCTATTCCTGCCAGTCTGCCTGCTATTACAGGATATCAGGAAAAAATACACGGGGACCGGTTTGGAACTCAGTACCCTGTTCTGAAGCTGGAGCTGGTCAATACAGAGGAACATCCCTACGAATATGAACAGCTCAGAAACCTCCGGATAAACAGGCTTGAGCTAAAAACAGAAACAGGCTCTTTTGACAGTGACGACAAGGCCGGAGTAAAAAATCTTCAGCTGGCAGGAGATACAGGACAGCTGGACCCCTCCAAACCTTTTCTTCCTTTTGGTACGCAGCCCGTAACCGGTAATCGTTTTATCATAGGAAACAAAGAGATTTTTTCAAAAAAGAATCTGCGCCTGCGCCTTCACATCGAGTGGAAAAACTATCCGCAGCAATCGCAGTATATGGCATATGGTGAATTGCCGGACAAAGGACACTATCCCAACGCTGCTGTTAAATGCCTGTATGACGGACGCTGGACAACCATCAACTCTCAGGTAGAACCATTTAATTACCAGCACAATCATTTGCTGCTGGAAAGCACAGAGCTCAACAAAGCGACCGGACCCTATTCCGAAGAAGATGAAAGTTACCGGGCCGACAGTCGCTGGGGATTTATTTCCATAGAGCTTACACAGGGGTTTGGTCACAAAAAATACATGGAAGATCTGGCGGAGTACATGATTGACAAAGCCAATGATAAATTGCAGAACAATGCAAAACTACCAGTCGAACCGTATACCCCGGTAATCCAGTCTTTTGGTATAAGCTATTCCGCCTATACGGTCTCCGATCTGCATTCCGGCAATAACGATACGGCCCTGTACAGCCTGTATCCGTTCGGATATGAACAGCTGCAAAAAAAGGCAAATCATCCTGATCCTTTCCTTTTTCCTCAGTTCAGACATGATGAACCATCAGGCACCATATATCATCAGGGAGAATTCTATATCGGCATCAGCAATATGCAGCCTCAGCAGGCAGTCAATCTGCTCGTACAGATTCTGGAAGGAAGCTCTGATCCACTGACTGTAAAACCTGAAAAGCATTTGTACTGGAGCTACCTGAGCAATAATGAATGGAAAGCATTTCCTGCCGGCGCCATACAGGATGCGACTATGCAGCTTACCCAGTCCGGAATTGTCTCTGTATATTTTCCGGCCGATGCGACTATGCATCATACCATCCTTCTCTCCGGATACCTGTGGATTAAAGCAGCGATACAAAAAGCTCCGGGGACAGTATGCAGGATACAAGCCATCGCAACCCAGGCGGCAAGACTGACCCGGTTCACGACCGGATTATCCGGACCAGCAGCATTGCCCCTCCCTGCCAATAGTATCAGCAAACTACGAAAGCCGGTAACCGGCATAAGCAAGATTCAGCAGCCTTTTCCATCCTTCGAAGGCAGAGCGGCTGAAGATGATCAGTCATTTTATGTCCGGGTCAGCGAGCGGCTCCGGCACAAAAACCGGGCTGTCACCATATGGGATTATGAACGCCTGATACTGGAAGCATTTCCTGAAATATATAAAGTAAAATGCCTGAGTCATACTTCCGTTGAGGTTCAGAACAATACCAGCGACCGGATCAATGAGGTAAAACCGGGGCATGTGCTGATCATTACTATTCCCAGGCTTCAGAAAGACAGCCTGCTCAATCCGTTAAAGCCATATACCCATCAGCGGACATTAACCCATATAGAGAGCTTTCTGCAAAAGCGGTGTTCAGGTTTTGTAACCGTCAAAGCCGTACAGCCTCAGTTTGAAGAAATGCGTCTTCGGTTCAGAGTACGATTTCGTCCGGAATACCGCGATTTTGCTTTTTATCGCGAAAAACTTCGTAAAGAAATTACCAGCTTTCTTACCCCCTGGCTCAATACGCAAAACACTGATGTGCGCTTTGGCGGGATTATGCATAAATCCACCATTATCGATTTCATCGAAGAAAGAGAGTATGTGGATTACCTGAGCCATGTAGAGCTTTTTGTAAAAATCAATGATCATACTGCCGAGAGCGATGATATGGATACCATAACCGCTTCGAGCGCCCGGAGCATTCTGGTTTCCGCTCCTGAGCACAGACATGAAATCACAGAAGCATGACCATACAGTATAACCAAACAGCAATCTGTCAGTAACTATGCGGGAAAGCATTACCATCGATAAGAATCCGGAACTGCCTCAAAGCATGGATTACCACTTTCTGAAAAAGAAAGGACTGGAATACATCCGGCAGCTTGGCAGCAGTCTCTGGACAGATTACAACAAGCATGATCCAGGCATTACCCAGCTGGAAGCGCTGTGCTATGCCATAACAGATCTTGGCTACCGCAGCTCACTCGATATCCGGGATCTTTTGCAGGAACCGGGACCTGATAATTATAATCCCCGTCAACAGGCATTTTTTACCGCAAGGGAAATCCTGACGACCAATCCATATACGCCGGATGATTTCCGAAAACTTCTTATTGATGTAAACGGAGTAAAAAACGCCTGGCTCCGCTGCCGGACTCAGCCTGATGCACTTACCAGACTGTATGCAGACTGCAAGGAAAGCATTCTGAAATATACATCAGAAGAGCATGAGATTCTGATCAAAGGGCTTTATGACATACGTATTGAGTTTGATGATGAAGAGCGAAGCGGCAATCTCAATAGCGGTAAAATAAAGCACAATTTTTCCTTTTCCACGGGAGACCAGTTCACCCAGGCTGAAACAGAGCTGCGTCTTCCCTCCTGGTATGCCATCGAAAACAATCGCTCCGTCTATCAGGAGATCCGGCAACCTCAGAGCATACTTGTCGAAACACAAGTAATGTTTATTTCCGGAAATAAGGGAGATAATACCGATATTCCTCAGTCAGAACTGGGACGCGCGCTGCGAAGGCCCTTGTACGTAACATTACAGATTAAATTCAGACCTGATTCTACCCAGAACAATGTTTCCACGCTTTTGCTGGAGGATATTCCCATAACGATCTGGTTTGAAAGCAGCGAAGACCGCAAAAATATTGCACTCGAAGATATCAAAGCAGCGCTGGCTGATCATTCTCCTTCCGGCATACTTGGGAGATATCTGACAAAAATCAAACGTGCCGATGAGATCATGTCAGAGGTACGAGCTGTGCTTCAGCGACACCGCAATCTGTGCGAGGATTTCCACAGCATCAGCTCCGTACAGGTACAGGATATCGCAATATGCGCGGATATAGAAGTCGAACCAGCCGCGGATATAGAAAAAATCGTCGCGACCATCTATTTCAGAGCTGATCAGCACTTTAGTCCGGAACCGGAGTTTTATTCGCTCCGGCAGCTGCTGGATCAGGGCAAAACCACAGAGGAAATATTTGATGGCCCCGCACTGAACAACGGTTTTCTGCTGGATGAGCAGCTGGAAAAAACTTCGCTGAAAACAGCTGTATACACTTCGGATATCATAAACCTGATTATGGATATTCCCGGAGTAGTATCCGTCAAGAACTTTGTTTTCAAGCAATACAATGAAGAGGGTATCCATGTGGCAAGTCATTCGTGGCAAATGCCGGTTCCCGAAAATTTCCAGCCGAGACTCTATATGGAAGGAAGCAAGCTGCTGATCTTCAAAAACGGTCTTACCTTTCTTCCGGATACATCCGAGCTGCTTGATACGCTCCAGGTATTGAAAGGAAGGTATTCCAGACCCCAGTTTTCGGAAACACTCAGTGATCTTCCGGTACCGCAGGGAACAGCCTTTGACCTGCCGGATTACCAGCCGGTGCAATACACGCTTCCGCAAACCTACGGTATCGGCCGCCAGGGGCTGCCCGCCAACGCTTCGGATCAGCGGAAAGCTCAGGCAAAGCAGCTACAGGCTTATCTGTATTTCTTTGAGCAGCTGCTGGTAAACTACCTTTCACAGCTGTCTCATATCAAGGATCTGTTCGCGCTTGATCCCGATATCAGGCAAACCTATTATAGTCATTTCCTGTCTGATCAGACGATCCGGGGACTGGAATCAGACGCTGACAGCGGCGGTCCGGGTCTCTATGACGGGCTGGATGAAGCGGGTCTGCAATCGCTTTCCGAAGACCAGCATCAGTTTTTTGATCGCAGAAACCGTTTTCTGGACCATATAATGGCGCGCTTTGGTGAAAGCTTCAGCGAATATGCTCTCATGATGTATTCTTACCGGAATCACCAGGCTATTGCCTCCGAAAAGCTTATACATAACAAAATAAGCTTTCTGCAGGATCTGCCTTTTATGAGCGCAGCCCGCGGACGGGCTTTTAATTATAAGCAGCCGTTTGATACGATCAATAACCAGCATGTTTCCGGTCTGACAATTCGCATACAGCGGCTTCTTGGCTTTAATAATCTGGCTGAGCACTTTGAGCTCTTTGAAGAGAATGACACGGATGGCGTATACCATGAACTGCGCTGGAGACTGAAAGACAGTAAAGGGAAAATATACCTGAGCAGCAGCACACGTTACAATAATCCTGCCTATCAGGAGGCTGTTAAGCTGGCTCAGCTGGAAATCGACCAGGTAAAAAAGTATTTTGTGTATCCGGAACGATACGATATCAGGAAACACAAAAAATGGGTGCTGAATCTTACGGATGAAACGGGAGAAATCATTGCCACCCGGAAGCAGCACTTTGATAAGGAGGAGGATGCAGTTGCAGCAAGAGATGAGCTTATCGCATTTGCTCAGGAAATCAGCCTGTCTGAGAAAATCCATATTGTCGAGCACCTGCTTCTGCGCCCGAGAAATACTCCGGATGCCGAACTTCCGGATGGCGATACGCTGCTGTCTGTTTGTCTGCCTGCCAATTGCGGTCTGTGCGGAGAAGAAGATCCGTATTCGTTCCGTATGACCATAGTGCTCAATGGCGAAGATGGTTTTTCCAATCAACGGCTGGAATACCGTGAATTTGCAGAAAAAACGATTCGTTCCGAAGTACCCGCTCACCTGGGTCTGAAGATTTGCTGGGTCAGCAAGACACAGCTATTGGAATTTGAGGCAGCTTATTATGAATGGCTGAACGAACTAAGCAGCGAAACACCTGATAAAATACGATTAAGCGAACGGCTTCACAACCTGGTTCAGATACTGAATCACTTAAAGAATGTCTATCCTCCGGCAAGTCTCCACGATTGCAGAGATGGCAATGACGAAAACAGAGTATATCTCAACCGAACGATTATTTAATTTTTTAGCAATGATAGCGTCCAATACGACTTTTCCACAATTTGTTCCTGATCAGCTTCTGACTTCCGGCAATCTGAACAGCCTTTTCAACTACCTGGACGAACAGGGACGAATCAGCAATGTCAACCTTACCGGCATAGGAATAATCTGTGGCCTCGATATAATTCTCAGCAGTGACCGGACGCAGCTCACCATCACCGGTGGTTGCGGTATTACCTCCGAAGGGTATCTGATCAATATTGCGGAAACGGTCTATACCGATATCAGGGAATATGATGCTGTAAAACCAGTCTATTATGACCGGTTTATCAATCCGGATGACAAAACCCCCAGACTAACCATATGGGAGCTTCTGCAGGAAGCCGTAGAAGGCGGAACGACCAAGCTTCACAGCTTCGATCTGGATGACAAAGTAGTGCTTATTTTCGCGGAACTCATACAGGAACAAAATAAAAACTGTGATCCGGACTCCTGTGACGACAAAGGCATAACCGTCACCGTAAGACCTGTTCCCCTTCTGGTATCACGCTTCGCAACGAATTATGATAGTCTGAAGAAGGGTATCAGCCCCCTCCCCTCTTCCAATCCATATAGCCAGTTCAGAAAAATAAAACTACCCAGATTCAATGTATCCAATACCTATCCGGTAAGTTCAACTGATCTGTTCCGGGCCTATATAAATGTATTCAAAACAGGTATTCTTTCCGATATCAACACCGCGTTGACACAATTGTATACTACACTGCGCCCCCGGCTGCGATCAGAGTTTCCGGCTAATCCGTTCACAGGCTTTCCTTCACGATTCAGTTTTCTGACCAGCGAAAGCATGACACAGACAGTCCTGATCCATTGTCAGCATTTTTACTCCATATTATCGGATATTACCGATGCCTATACAGAGCTTACCGAAGTCGCAGATGAAATACAGAGTCTCTGCAATCCGGACAGCAGTTATTTTCCCCGGCATGTGCTCCTTGGCGAAGCAGTGCCCCGGCACGATCCGGTCAGCCGGCACAGGCATTATTTTATAAGCTCCCCGGCACTGGAAGAGAACTTTCAGGTCAACCGGCTTCGCTGTCTGTTCAGACGCCTTGTACAAATGATTGATCAGATTAATCTGCCGCCTTTTGTTTCCTCCGTCAGTGGTATCAGCAGCATACGGGTTACTCCGGATCATTATGGCAATTACGCACTTTCATCCAGATCCATACCATTTTACTACCGTCCGGACCCTCTCTACAAAATATGGTCCTTTGAAAAATCAATTCGCGGAAGAGAAAAAGAAAACCTCTCCTATCATGCGGCTTCATACAATGTTCCGGTCTCCAGCCAGAATGATATATTCCGTGATCCGCTCAAATACAATCTGGAATCCCATAATTTTCTCCGTATCGAAGGACATATCGGAAAAACAATTTCCGCGGTGCTCAATGAGGTCAATCACTATGTCAACCGATACCGTCTGCCGGTTAAGATCGTCGCGTTAAAAACGGGAAATCCACATATCAGCAGCATAAATGATTATATCGCCGGGCTCAACACCGGCAATCTGGAAATCAGCTATGATATTGCCCGCAGAGAATGGGAAGGCGTGATCGGAAAAACCATACAATACCTCAATGCCATCAAAAAAGAAGCGATTCCGTACACCGATATAAACGAGGCCGGAAGACTCGTAAAATTCATTAAAGTTCTGCAGGCCTCCAAGCAGTTTATGACAGAGGATCTCACCGACTTTGTCAGAAGATACGATGATTTCATTCCGGTTTATGAAAAGATTGAAGAAGAAGCAAAATCCCTCTCCGCCAAGCTTGAATCGCAGATAAAAACACTTGATCCTGTCAAAAACAAAAGCCGCTATAATCTGTCGGAGGATCTGATAGACCATTTTGACGCCGTTATCTTCAGCTGTCTAAAGGGTCCATTCCGGGCGCTCTATCAGGAATTTACCAGTCGTCTGGATGATATTTATTCCAGCATCTATTTCAAAAGCTTCGCCCAAAAACACCCCGGTATACAACATCGCTCCGGTGTTCCTCTGGGAGGCACCTTCATTCTGGTCTACCATGAAAGTGAAGTTCCGGCAAATAATTCAACACTTGGTCAAACCGTCTCCGGCATTGCCCAGCGAACGGTGATTGCCGATTTCTTTCTTCCATACACCAGCTCTGTCGGTGGCTTCCCTGTACATATTACGATCAACGATATTCCGCTCCCCCCCAATCAGGGACCAGTTGCCAATGCCGGACCAGACCAGGAACTCCCCTATAGTCAGAATAACTGTATACTTGACGGAAGCGCTTCATCCGATCCGGACGGAGCCATTGCGGAGTATCGCTGGGAACAAGTCAGCGGGCCTGTCAAAGCATCTGTTAATAATCCGGATAGTGCGGCTACACAGGTTGAAGATCTTGTGCCGGGCAGCTATGTTTTTCAGCTTACAGTCACCGACAACAAAGGTGATTCCAATGTGGATACGGTCACCATTACAGTAGCATTTCCGACACCGGCTGACAAGAAGTGTAAAAACCTGAACAATACTGTCATAGTACCATACTGGGAATTTACTGATCAGGATAGCCGTGAATTCCATGACTTCATGGAGACCTATGTACACTATGACGATATTCACAGCTTTTTCCGTGAATTGCAGTATGTGGATAACACGATTGATGAGCAGCTGAAATTCTTCACTGCGCAAAAGGTGTTTGACAAGCTAATGATTTGGATCAGCATTCTGCCTGAATACTTCTATGATAGTCACGCGGACATAAGCCTGCGCCTGCTCAGAATTCTGACCGGACTGGCTGTGTATGTAGTTTGTATACAGGACCACGATATCACCCGGGATGAAAGTGATCTGCCCGCGATCGACTTCTTTGACAGGCTGCTTCAATTATTCTATGATTTTCAACCGGACGAAAAAATTGAAGCACATCGGCACTATCTGAGACAGATCAGGCAGGAACTGATTGATGCAGAAAACAGTATATCATCCTCTGCAAAACCTGAATATAAAAACCTGCTGGACAAGATCATTAACCAGTTAAACACTCTGATTGGCTAAGCATGCAGCATTATGTAAACAGCATATACCGGAATGTAGTTGATCTGCATATACAGACCAATGAGGATGGACTACACTTGCAGTCACGTATCGGAGACTGGTACAGGGACACATTTATACCTGCCCTGGAAAAAGCGTTGCTTCCTTACGAAGATATCCCGGTAGTAATAGAAATCCCCAAGCTTTCTATTGAACTGAATATCAGCTACCAGCATGATTTCCTGGAACAGATGCTTCGGGAGATCATTGCCGGCATTACCAGCCAGATTGAGCCGGTTGTGAAGGAACAGGCAGCAAAAGCACGGAAGGAAGACACTGGCTATTCACGGCTGACCAGACTGGCATTTTATTATTTCAGACATGGATTTATGCCTTGGAACAGTCCCTGGAAATCAGCTGAAGAGTTAAAACAATCGCTGGGTAATCTTATAGACGGTTGGAACACCGAACAAACCAGCAAGCTCAGGGAGATAACGGCAAACCGTCATGCTGCCAGCCGTCTCATCAGAAGCATGCCGGAAGAAAAAATACCGGTACTGCTCTCCATACTTCTGTCTGTTCCAATGGTCAATGCAGAAAAGATATGGAAGGATATTCAGGGCTTCATCTTTCTTGTTTTATCCTACTCAGATGAGGAACTGCTCTCAACAGATGTCAGACACAAGCAGCAAGACTTTCTGATTCTCCTGCTTACTCAGGTTTCCGGCTGGACCTTAAGCAGTGCCTTACTCAGCAGTATCCGGCAAACAGTTGAATCATCCCATAAGCACAGAAAAAACCGATCTGTCAACAGACCCGACTCTTTTTCTTTATTTGTATCAGACGAATTCAGAAAAATTCAACCCGAGCTTACTGAGCTATTAATACAAACAGGCTATCTCACAGTACGAAATAGTGCAAAAGAAAGCTTCAACAATAATCATATCGATCGTATCCTCCGGAGCAAACAGCAAGATAAGCCTTCGGCCAGTGACATATCAGAAACCATGGCGAAGCAATCTGCGGAGAAAGAGCTTGATCAGGGTGTTTTCACAGACCATGCCGGCCTCATTCTGATTGCTCCTTTTCTGCCAAGGCTTTTTGACAGAGCGGGGATAGTAAAAGGAAACAGCATTACAAATCCTGATATGGCTGTTTGCCTTCTTCACTACCTGGCTAACGGCAGCAACGGGCAGGCCGGAGACATTGAACTTCTTTTTTCCAAGATTCTTTGTGGCATCCCGGTCGATTTTTCATACGAGACCTCCCGGATCAGGCTGACTCCGGAAATAAAGTCAGAAGCAGACAATCTGCTGGAAGCAGTTATCAGCCACTGGGCTGTATTGAAGAAAACTTCAGCAGAAGCACTGAGAGAAGCTTTTCTTACCCGTTCCGGAAAAATCAGTCGGAAGCAGAAGCACTGGTTGCTGCAGGTCGAACAAAAACCTTATGATATTCTTTTACAACAGCTTCCATGGAACATCCGTATGATTCAGCTACCATGGATGTCACAGATGCTCATCACCGAATGGGCACATTAATATAACGTAAACACATGTTTACCAAAGCCGAAAAAGCAACTTCCACCACTCAGACCGTTCATAAAAAAGAGAACGGAACTTCCTTTTTCAGGAAGGTCGGGGAAGATATGTTTTTCGGACAGCAGGAAACCCCTTCTTTTTTTACTCCTCCGGTACAGGCAAAATTAACTGTCAGCAGTCCGGACGATCCTCAGGAAAAAGAAGCAGATACTGTAGCTGAACAGGTAATGCGTATGCAGGATCCGGTCAGTATGCCAACCTCCACGCAAGAACAGCTCGACAAAGCAGCAGACGAAGAAGAGGTCCGGGATGAAACCGGTGAGCAGGCCCCGCTTATACAGCGTTTGGTAGCTGAACAGGAAAAGCTTTCTCCCAAGTCAGCCTTTCCGGATATTCATCGGTTTTTCTCCGAACCCTCATCTCATTCCGAATATGAAAACGAACGTGCCGGCTCCGCTTCATGCGCGGATTGCGGGACCATAAACCGCAAAAGCGGTTTTCTGATACACCGGGAAAGCCGCGGCCCTCCGGCAACTACAGACATATCGTTTGAACAGACACTATCCTCCACCAAGGGGATTGGCAGTGCTTTGCCCGAACCGACCAGAAATTTCATGGAAAGCCGCTTCAATGCGGACTTCAGCAATGTCCGCATTCATACCGGGCATACAGCAGAAACAATGAGTCGCTCGATCAATGCGCAAGCCTTTACTCATGGAAGTGATATCTATTTTAACAGTGGAAAATTTTCGCCCGGATTGGGTGCCGGGCAGCTATTGCTTGCCCATGAACTTACCCATACCATCCAGCAGGGAGCCGTAACAAGCGGGCCGGCAGTCAATCGTTTGCCAATATCCCGACAGACAGCACAGCGAAAAATACAGCGCAGCACAAGCTCCGTTCCCTCTCAGCTCGGCAATGCCGTAGAACATGCCAAAAGTCTCGAAGGTAAAATCAATGCCAATAAAGAAGGCCCCGATGGTTATCGGGAGGGTTGGGAGCATCTGGTTGAGATTTTCAAATCCGCCTTTGGAGAAGATAAGCTGATCGGTCCCGGTGGCCCTTATGTGCCAGGCGGCATAGGAATCCAGGATATTAAGAAAAAACGGATCGTCCATAATCAGATGGTCGCTGTCAAAGACCGTCCCGGAGTGACGCAACTGGGCAGCCGTGATGCTATGCCCAGCTGGTGCGGAATCTTTGTATTCTGGGCACTCAACAAAGGTGGGGCCCCTATGAAGAAATGGGAGCTTGGCGGCAGAACCATTGATCCGAAAGCAGCTTATCCTCCCGGTCATCAGCCCCGCGCGGGAGATATCGCCTACAGAGGTTCCTTCTCCCATTATGCCATCGTGGAAAGCAGTACCGGAAATACAGTGCGTACTATCAACGGTAATACTTCCGGTAATGACAATCTGGGTGCTCAGGTACAAACCCAGGATCATCCGGTCAGCGACTGGACAGGTTTCTTTAATCCGCTGCTAATGCTCAACGGAGCATTGGGAAGCGGAGAAGGTGTTGACGGGAAATATGAAGAGGCAAAATCGCTGACTGAGCTTCAGCAGGAGCTGTTTAATGTACAAAGAAAACACTCGGAGGAAACCGAAGAGAAAGCAATAGAAACTGACCGTTCTATAGCATCCGAAGTAACTCCGGCAATTCAGACAGCCAATGATCAGCCAGAGCTGCAGAAGCAGGAGGAAGAGAATCTGTCGGAGGAAAAAGAAGAAGCCGCCAGCATCCTGCTTCAGCGAAAAAGCGGAGAGCTACGCCACCATGCGGCAGACAGCGAAAACGATACTTCAAAAAAAGAAGAGCCGTCGACACAGCTTTGGCTCAAAACAGCCGAAAACAACGACAGAGAAGAGCAGGAAAATCATACTACGCATATAGACCGGCAGATCAGTCATGAGAGTCGCGGTCCCCCGGGAATGAGTCAGGCACAGCATGGCATTATCCAGCGATCCATCCTGGATGATGCGCTGAGTTTCGCGGGTTCACTGACCGATTGTATTACACTTGATCTCAATGAGGCCAAAGCTTGCGCGTTGAGAAAAGCACAGCAGGTAGCCCTTCGTATTCCCGGATACAAAGCCCTGAGAGTAGTGCTTGGCTCCGATCCGATTACAGGTGAACGGATTGATCGAAACGGTCACAATTTTATCGAAGCTGCTTTTGATATCATGCCGGGCGGTAGCCAGCTGCACCGAAAGCTCAATGAAATACACAAACTGGATGCCGCAGCTGCCTGGATCGATTTACAAATAAGCAGAATTACCCTGCTTATATCCGGTCTCACCAGCGAATTCACCCGGTTCTGGAACAACCTCGGCCTTACCGATCTTGGTTCCCCGCGCGCGGTTATCCGGGAAGGAGCAGGTATCGTGCTCCGGTTTATTGACAATATCATTGACTTTGCTCTGGATGTAGCCAGCGAGCTCCTGACTATGGTCAAGGACTTTCTGCTCTCCAAAATTACCGAATTTATCAAAGAGCGTACCCCTGCGTATCCGCTGCTTACCGTGATTCTCGGAGAGGATCCGGTCACCGGCGAGCAGGTAAGCCGTAATGGTACCAATATTCTCAACGCGTTGCTCGAACTGGGCGGAGATGCAGGCCGGGAACAGAGACGCCAGATGCAGGAGACCGGTACCTTCCAGCGGGTAGCCGGATATATTGACGAAGGCATCAGCATTTTTTCCGATACCTATCCCCGGCTTGTACAGGCCTTCCATTCCATTTGGGATCATGTCGGCATATCCAGCCTGATGGACCCGAGGGGTACGTTCCTCGAAATTTACAACCAGTTTGCTCCTCCTATCCGCAAGGTATGGAACTTTGTCTCCGAAGTCGGCATAGTCATACTTCAGTTTATCAAAGAAGTGCTGCTGCGTCGGCTTTCAGCATATGCAAGGACCGTCAGGGGCTATCCGCTGCTCACGGTATTGCTGGGTAAAGATCCGTTTACCGATGAGATTGTTCCCCGTTCCATGCGCAATATTATCCGGGGCTTCATGAGCCTCATGGAAGGTGGAGAAGAGCAGTTTAACCAGATGGAGGAAACCGGAGCCATCAGCCGGGCTACCGCACAGATCGACGCAGCTGTCGAGCGCCTCAATATGACTCCGCAATATATTGTGGGACTGTTTACCGGCCTGTGGCAATCCTTTACCATAAGCGATCTGGCCAGACCTGTGGAAGTATTCCGCAGGGTAATCAATACCATTAGTGAACCACTGGGCAGACTGATCGCCTTTGTGGCAACTATTGTACGCATTGTTATCCGGGTCATTCTGGAAATTATGAATTTCCCGTTTGATCTGGTCAATAACATTATTGCCCGTTCACTGGCTGCCTTCGACCGCATTAAGGAAGACCCGATCGGCTTCCTGAAAAATCTTCTGCGGGCTATCAAACAGGGTTTTATACAGTTTTTCAACAATATCGGTACCCATCTGCTCAACGGTGTCGTGGGCTGGCTGATGACAGAGCTGCAGGATGCCAATGTTCCCAGACCTCAGGATTTTACCCTGCGAAGCATCATCGGATGGACACTGGAAGTGCTTGGAATCAGCATGGAAGCTATCTGGCAGAAACTGGCTGCGCATCCACGGATCGGACCGGAAAAAGTGGCCCGTATCCGCAGTGTCATTGATACGCTTGACGGCATCTGGACCTTCATTAAAGATGTACAGGAACGGGGAATCGAAGCAATCTGGGAGCGGATACAGGAACAGCTGAACAGCCTGTGGGAAACGGTGCTGAGCGCAGTGAAAAACTGGGTTATGGAACGCATCATCACCCAGATTACCGCCCGCCTGCTCAGCATGCTCGACCCAACCGGAATCATGCTGGTCATCAACAGTGTCATTGCTCTGTACAGGGCAGTACAGAGCTTTATACGCTACCTGAGACAGATTCTTGAGGTGATCAATTCCTTTGTCAACGGAATCGCTGATATCGCAGAGGGCAATGTCACTACTGCTGCCAATTATCTGGAAAGCACCATGGCCAGAGCCATGCCGGTGGTAATCGGCTTCCTTGCCAATCAGGTGGGTCTGTCCGGTATAGGGCGCCGTATCGCTGAAATGATCGGTTCCGTCCGGGCTATGGTAGATCGGGCTCTGACCTGGCTGGTCAACAGAGCTGTCAATACAGCATTGAATCTGCTGGACCGTGCGCTTGCTTTCGGAAGAAGAGTCGGGGAGCAGATTCTGTCACTGCTTGGCTTGTCGAAGCGGTTCCGCAATCCTCAGGGAGAAACACATACACTCAAGTTCTCCGGCGACGGGCCCAATGCACAACTGATGATTGAGTCTACTCCAGTACCGCTCCAGCATTATATTTCTACGCTGAAGACAACTTACACCAGTCCTGAGGCAGTTGCACAGTTCGTAATTATTGACGGTCATATCGCAACCATTGCTACTCTGAAAGCAGACCGGACCATGTCACAGACAACAGGTCAGGCCATTCAGACGGAACTTGAAGGAATAGCACGGGCACTGCAACACCCTGCTTTCGGTGGCAACGAAAATGTCCCCCCTTCCCATATCGAATGGACTCCTGAAACCAAAGTGGGAGGATCCGTAGGCTGTATCATGACAGCCAGTCCCCTGAGTATCAACCCAGGCGGACACTCGGGCAGCGATCCGGCTACCGCCGGCGAGACGGAGCTATGGAAAAAAGTGCGGGTCAGAACCAATACCTATATTCAGGGTCACCTGCTCAACCATCATGTACACGGATCCGGAGCAAGAAAAGAGAACCTGGTCCCTATTACCGGACCATTCAATACCCGTATGGAGACCTCTGTGGAAACCTTTGTCAAAAACCGGGTACTGGGCAACAAAGAAGTACTGCATTACAGAGTCGAAGCGGAATTCCCGTCGACACCTGCTGCGAGAAACCATATTCCGGAAGAAGGACTTTTACCGACAGCCCTGAAGTTCAAACTAAGACCTATGAAGAAAAAAGACGGAACAAGCGGCCTCAGCAAGGATGACTGGGAGGTAGACAATCCTGGAGGACCAAATCTTGACAATGCTCCGGCGAGTATGACACATACGTTGCCTCCGGACACCGCTCCGACTGTGTTGGCCGTACTGGCCTATGCCGATTTGCTGACAGAGGTAAATACTATTACAGCTGGCAAAGAATCAGTCACCTTCAATCAGTTCAGAACGAAAGACGCGATCCACGAGCGAAGTGTAAAAAAACCTGAACTTACTGATGCAGAATATAATAATCTGCAAAAACTGCTGGATGACCATAACAGAAAGCTTACAAGAGAACAGGAATATAACCGGGAGCTAACATCCATCAGTGCCATGACAAGCATTACTACCTGGAATACTTTCAAAGGCGGCAGAAGTTTCTTTGACATTACCAATGATCAGAAATACAGAGATGTACTGAATGCCTTCAACTTAAAACAAACCAGCCTCATAAATAAGGCGCTGGACGCGGCTGATGTGGCTATACCGGGTATAGCCGTACCGATGCTATGGATCGATTTCAAAGTCGCACAAAATATTAATTTCCGTCTGGAAGACGGGCCCGAAAAAACAAAGCTGACGACTATCCAGAACCGCTTTGAAGCTCGTATACGTTCGCTTGCATTGGCTCCCGTACCATAAGAAATTTATAACGAACAGATTTCCTAACAGCTAAACTATAAACAACTATGTCTGTCAACTCCTTTTCTTTCCGCCGCATTCGCCGACGCGCGATATCCAGAGACGCCAGCAATCCGGCCAAAAAAGAAGCGCCGCAGGAGCAGTTCTTTTTTGGTAGCGCGGGTACTCAGCCTGCTTTTTTCCAGCCGGCTATAGTTCACCGTAAATGCGAAGCCTGCACTGAGGAAGAAAACAAGGTTCAAAAGCAGGAGGAATCCGGAGCAACTACCTTAGCATCCGGAATCAATGCGGGTATCCGCTCATCGGCCACAGATGAAAACACGGAAGAAGAAACAGTAGCAGAGCTATACACGGAAGGTAAGGGAACAGGCACTGAAAATAAAATAGGCTATGGCTGCGAAGGGGTACATGTAGAGGGAAAAACAGTGGCCAATTATGATCAGGGTAGCTATCAGACCAAAGGTAAAACAAAAAAGGGAGAGGCATGTGAAGAATGCCAGGGAAATGACTGTATCACCTTTACCGGAAATCTGATTTCTGTTTTCAGGGCCAATCCGGTCATTACACTGCCCAGCGTGCCGGAAGGTCTGTCTCTCTGTGAAAAAAAAGCGGTACGCACATTTATTCAGACCACCCTGAAAAATCACGAACTTGATCATGTCACTGCTTTCAAAACGTATAACGGACAGGTAAAAACCCCTATAGTCTATACCGGCTGCCGGGAAGGTTTTCGCAATTATGTGCAGGATATGCACGATCGGATCAATCAGCAGCGAATAGAAGCAGCCAATCGGCTGAGTGACCAGCTGGATCCTTTTCACAAAGAGATCCCGTGCGATTGTCCGGAAACAAGCGATGATGCTGTCAAACCGGATGATAAAGAGACTGTACAGGAAAAAAAATAAAAAAAGCGAGGGGAAGTCGGTACTAGACGCGACCCCCTCACTTATTAATTCTCATTTCACTAGTTCACCGTATTCCTTTAGCCAGCCGACCTGGTTGCTGCCGTATAATCGAAACGGCCATATCGTCCAACGTTGATCCCGTAATATGAATCACAAATATAACAAACAACAGAAAGTATATCAATACGCTACAAACTATTTAAATAATTAATTTTACCACGTATCACTATTTTTTAGTATATTTATTCATATTTTTTTTGTACATAACCCGCATTTCTTACAGTGCAGTATTTTATTTCTCTCAATGAAGAACAGCCGGCCGGCCTTGACACGGCGTTCGCAAAACTGCGACAGATCACAGGAGACAGGATTGAGGCTCACATCAGTCCGGGTGAACCGGCCAAAACTTCCGTCATTTACAATATCAGCAGGCTTCTTCCGGAGTCTGTACAAAACCATATTCCGGCTTTACAATCCTTTGATGAAGCTGTCATATTGCTGCTGGCACTGGTTCCTCACCTGATTCCCGGATTTTTTGAGAGCATTGTAGCGGAAAAAATTCCTTCCGGGGGCGATTTCCCGGAATTTGGCGGCATCAAGGCGACCAACCATCGTGGTATTCTGCCTACCGGTGAAACCGCCCAGTTTATTCTGGCAGGTAATGACATCAGTGGCAGGCTGACAATTGCCGGATATTTTGAAGAGGAGCATTTTTTTTACCGAAACAGGATTCTCTGGCTGGAGCCGGTACGGGAAGGCGAGCCCAAAATGAGCGGGCGGATTGTTCTTGCTGATGAATGGGTAGACCGCCTGGTCCGGAATAAGGAATCAGCGCCTCGCTTCGGCATTGATTTTCCTGCCCGAAAAGTGCACACCGATATGACCTGGGAGGATATTGTTCTTCATCCCCAGACCAATGATCAGATCCGGGATATCAGCAACTGGCTGCAGTTTGGCTCCCGTCTTTTTCAGGACGCAAACCTGAAACGCAAGATCAAGCCCGGATACCGGGTGCTGTTCTACGGTCCCTCCGGAACCGGTAAAACGCTCACGGCCGCCCTGCTCGGTAAGCAGTACAACAAGGACGTATACCGGGTCGATCTGTCCCAGATCGTATCCAAATTTATAGGCGAAACAGAAAAAAATCTGGAATCCGTATTCCGCCGGGCAGAGTCCAAAGACTGGATTCTGTTTTTTGATGAAGCCGACGCGCTTTTCGGAAAGCGGACCAATGTGCAGAATGCCCATGACAAATATGCCAACCAGGAAGTCAGCTATCTTCTGCAACGGGTAGAAGATTATCCCGGACTAATGATACTGGCCACCAATTTCAAAAATAATCTGGATGACGCCTTTATCAGACGCTTCCATGCACTGGTACATTTTCCGGTTCCGGGGGCCAATGACCGCTTTGTGCTGTGGAAAAAATCACTACCGGCCGGGCTGCCGCTGGACCACTCGGTTGATCTGCTGGAAATCGCCGGCAAGTATGAGCTAAGCGGAGCTTCTATTTTAAATGCTGTCCAGTTTGCCGTAATGCAATGCTTCTCCTGCAACGACGAGCTGCTCAATAAACAGCATATTCACGAAGGCATCCGAAGAGAGCTGCAAAAAGAGGAACGAACTATGTACTGACCTAACTATTTGGGAATATACACTTAGCGGTATCCCCATTGAGTCAGGAGACAAATCAGCCCGCAGAAAGATTAACAAAATCAAGACAGGCCGGTTCTTTTACATGAAAGCGGCCGGTTACTCCTTTGCCCGACCTGTATAACCAAAATCATCATACGATCTGATAATGCGTTTTTTTAATTCAGGCAAAACACGATTCATTGATATTCTCTTTACAGGTTTCTTTCTGTTTTATATTTTTTCAATTCTTTCCCTGTATATCTCCCCCTCCACCCTCTGGATTGCCGGGTTGCTCAGCTTTATGCTTCCGGTCACCTGCCTGGCAATGCTTCTGGCTGTTCCGTTCTGTTTTATCCTGCGCCTCAGACTGAGGTGGCTTGCCCTTATCGGACTCCTGCCGGCCTTCTGGATGCTATCGCTGCTCTATAAGCCTTTTACCAGGTCAGGCGCTGAAAATGAAACCGGCAGCTTCAAGGTACTCAGCTTCAATACCGGAGGTTACCTGGTTGAAGGTAAGGGGCAGGAAACCGTTGAAGCAGAATCCTGGATCGCCGGCCAGCATTTTGATGTGGTATGTCTGCAGGAATATTTTCCGGAGTTTCAGACCGTATATGCAGTCAACAAGCGGGGTGAAAGGCAGAAACGGCATATCAATGTTTCTGCCATGAGCAAGCTCTTTCCATACCACTATTTCCACAAGCAGGGCAATCTGATCGGAGTAGCCACCTTCAGCAAATACCCTATTACGGATCAGGGACTGATATTTACCGGCGGCAAAGAGCACAACAAAGCGATCTATACCGATATTATGATTCATGGACAGCCTGTCCGGTTCATCAATCTGCATCTTGAATCAAACCTTCTCGGCTGGAATCAGATTCTGAGCAAAGATATTATTATAGCGCTCAAGGTATTTATCCGTAATCAGCAGACCCGAAGCCGGCAAATCGATTTTCTGACAGAGTTTATCAGACATACGGGCAAGCCGGTTATTCTGACCGGTGATTTCAATGAAACACAGTTCAGCTATGCCTATTTCAGGCTGCGAAAGCATCTGAAAAACACCTTTGAGGGCAAAGGAAAGGGCCTGGGCGCTACATTCCGTCCGGGGCAAAGTCCCCTGCGTATTGATCATCAGTTTTACTCCGGCAATCTGCAGCTCGAATCTTTCCGGACACTAAGTCCTCTTTATTTTTCGGAACATACCCCGCTGGTGAGCACCTATAGTCTTCGATAAGAAGTGCCAGCATCATGCACCGGCAGCTTATAAAATATCGGCATTTTAGATAACGGACAAAAAAATAAATGCCGTCGGGACAATCATATTGCCTCTTTTCCGGTTTTTATTCCAACCGTAATACAAGAATTTAATATATATTTGATTCTAGTCGAAACGCTGTATAATCACTAACAAGATACCTGATTAAAATGGAAAACGAACTCTTTGCCTATATAAGCCGCTACATGATCCTCACGGAAGAGGAAAAAGAGACTATTACCGAGCTAAGTATTTTCCGTAGCTTCAAAAAGGGCACTATCCTGCTCCGTGAAGGCGAAATCTCTATGCATTCCTATTTCGTTCTCAAAGGCTGTCTCCGGTCATACCATATTATTGAAGGCGAGGAACGTACCACAGCTTTTTATACAGAGGGGGAAAGCCTGACTCCTGTATGCGTGGTTACCGAAAAACCTTCTGATTATTATATAGACTGTGTAGAGGACGTAACCGTACTGGTAGCTGATCCACACACAGAGCAGATTGTTTCTGAACGGTTTCCAAGATTTGAAAGCCTCAACCGCGTTCTTACCGAAGAGTTGCTGGCAAACAGTCCGATTTCCTTTACAGACTTCAAAACTACCTCACCAGAGCAACGTTATGTCGACCTGCTCCGTACCAGACCCGATCTGTTGCAGAGAGTTCCTCTTCATCAGCTGGCAAGCTATCTGGGAATCAATCCCGAATCATTAAATGACATTCACATCACCCGGGAAGCCGATCCCGATCCGAGCTTTCAGCTATAAGAATACCGGAACACGGATAGTCCGGTACCTCAGGAAACAAATACTTTTTACTAAGTATTAATCGTGAACATAAAACCCCTTCCTCTTTTCTTCTTATCAGAAAAGACCGAATCCACGCACAACCATTCCAAACCCCATACCCCCTTCCTGCCGGCAAAAACAGCAAGTTAACCAATTGATTTAAAAATTGTTGACTAACAAGACCAGATTTACCCGGAGAAATACTTCTTAGGCTATAGTTTTCTCTTCAGTCGCTCGCTTTTAGCGAGTGATGATTGTAGACAAGGCCTCCGGCCTTTAGTTTTCTGTCAGTTTGAAGGCCGGCCGGAGGCCGCAGGAATAGCAATCACTCGGGGAGCCCGAGCGATTGGGGAGATTGAGGATACTGCTGTTACGCAAGCATATAAAAATGGCTTTCTCATTTACAAGAAAATCTTTAATAAGAGGAGCCAATGCACAACCATATGTTCTAAGTAAGAACGCTGTTTCTTATGCCGTTACCTTAGACTGCGTGGCTTTGAGTATGTCCAGAGATACCACTAAAGTTAGAAACTCCTTGTTGTACGTTTTTAAGAAATTTGGTAGTAAGTGGAAAGTTGTCCAAGCGGCGGGGAGTCTGGCCTCCACAGAGGAATCAGAATTTACTGACGAATAAATGCCCGGCTTTTTTAAAATCATCCTAGAAATTTACTTGCAACAGTGTATTGAAAACCAGATGATAAATTGTAATATGACATTAGGTTGATTGATTATAGAAGTCATTATATAGTTTTTCCTGTATACGTTTTCTTAAAAACTTTTGCTGTAATGATCTTTTAATTTCTTCTTTATTCAGTACTTTAAAAAGCAACTTGAAATTAGGCTTCGTTATACCTTCTGAATATGATTTTACGGAGCACTTGACAAAATAAATTTTCCCTGCTTCTATATTAAGATCTAAGGTATTTTTATTTTTTTTAACTACATCCAAAGTACTTGTTACTGACGTAAATCGATGTTTACCTTCAGACAACTCCATGACAAAAAAGGATTTAGATTTCATTTTTGTCTGTAAAGTATCTTTTAGATATAAATCAAACCCCACCGCCCTACCAATTAGCTTAAAAGGCCTGAAAAAAATTACTTTTGCTATCTTATCTGCTTCGGGACAATCCATTAAGATACTTGTATTTGGTTTCTGTGCCTGTGTTGAAAAAATCGTAGAAATGGTAAGAAAAAAAATAAATGAGATTTTCATATTCAATGGTGTTAAAAAAAATACAATTAAAAAATATTTTTAATAGCTAACGTGTGTCCAATAGAATTATTATTTCACTACAGATGCTATCCCCCTCAGTCGCTCGGGTTTCCCGAGTGACCAATATTCTCCGGCCTCCCGGCCAATTCACATCCGTCTCATTAACCTACCAATAGTAGCTTTCTTTAAACAACTCCGGATAGAGCAGCTTGTAAAGACTAGCCAGACTGACCGAATAATATCGGGAACCACCAGTAAAAAAGTTGATAGTATCTTCAAACTTCACTGAGTTTCCTTTGGAAACGATTTCCATATCCAGCGAAGGGGCATCATCAAAATGCGTATTGCGTTTTTTCATCGTGGTAAAATCAATCCGGCGCATCAGGTCTGTAATCAGGCTGGCGGTATCGGCAGGTATATCCCAGGGCGTTTCCTTTCCATCTTCACTCAGGTAACGGGTCCGTTGTAGTGGTACACAATGTTCTGCCTACCCCGGCTTGCCCGCAGATTGATGGTAAAGCTTTTCAGTTTCTCCGGCTTCTTCTCTGCAAATTCTTTATCAATCAGTTCTCCCTTATACATAATTACATCCTGAGTAAAAACCGTGTCTTTTTTATCATTCAGATAATAGTAGGTAAATTCGTTGGCCTTTCCGGCAGGCACAAGGTAGCAATAATATGGACAGGCCGGATTAAGTTTGATTACCTGTTTTGCTTTTTTATTAATCTTATAGTCAAGAAGAAAGAATTGATAGCAGCATCCATAATTAGGAATCATTGCGGTCAATAAATCTTCCATTCCGTTGCCGTTGAAATCCCCCTGGTAGATAAAATCAAAAGTATCTTTTACAAAATTATTCATATCTACAATAAATGAATCCAGAAGCAGAATATGCTCTTTCAAAGAACTTTCTTGATACAGCTTTAATACCTCTTCCTTGGTGAGCCTGGTATCTTGCGCTATGCAGCAATGACCGTATAGCAATGCCAGTATCAGGCAACCATACCTCAGAATCTGTCTCATAAATAGAGTTATTTTTTAGTCGTATTTTTGTTTTCAATATTCTTCACCGAACCAGAGCTGAAATTACCGGGGGCATTTCCGCTCTGATGCAGTACTGCGCTGGGCTTGTTAGGGCCGGTAGGCGCATTGCCCAGTCCTGCATTGCCCAGTATGTTTTCAATAAAGCCGGATGGCAGGTTTAGTCTCTTCTGTCGCTCGCTTTTAGCGAGTGATGATTATAGATAATTTAGTATTCTGTCAATTTTAAGGCTGGCCGGAGGCCGCAGGAATAGCAATCACCCGGGGAATCCGAGCGATTGGGGAGCTTTTATCTTACTGTCGTTTCATTAAATTATTGAAATGCTATATAAAACGTTCTTAGAGTATTTATCGCCTATCCTGACTATCAGCCTGATTGATAACCAATCCTTTCTTTTTGTTTTTTTCCCCAGCGTTGTAATTAATTCAGAAACAGATTTCCCTTCATAAGTATGGAAAACTTTCTTATTTCGTATTATAGCAATTTCAATGTTTGATAATATATAAGAATCAAAAAGATATTCCCTTATACAGGAATCCGATCCGGTTTCCGCATCTAACGAAGCTGAAAAAAGATGCGCATGTTGCATATATTCTAATGGTATTGAATCGTTTCGAGACAAAACCCTATCCTTATAACGCAGATAAACTTGTACCTGTGGAATAACAAATCTAACCGGAACCACAAGACTGTCCTTTCCAGCTGTAATTGTAACCGGAGTTGCACCATTAGGGATAACCACAAGAAAAGAACCACTTTCTAGCCTAAAAACCTCTGCATTTGAAAAAGACAAACATTCTTTTAAATCTTTTACTTTTATCAGGTTTGGATATCTGTTATAAAAATACAAATTGTTTGTTTGCACAAAGTTATCATTCTTCTCTTTGTTTAGTAGTCGAATATCACAATCAAAATTATGTTCTCCAGTATAATCCTGATAACAGGATTTGTCTTGAGAAAACCCTGAAATCACCAACCAGGACAATACTGTCATGATTGTATATGCCTTATTTATTTTTATATTCATTAACTTGATTTTCTCCTTTAGTTGCAAATTCTGATTTATTTCCCTCTTCATATTTTACTTCCCTCTTAGGATTTGGTCCATTACCTCCGACTGAAGGATTATAGGAGGGAGATATAAACTCGCCCAACCCCTCTGCAAAATAATTTTGTACTTTCCAACCGACAAATTCATTCCTGTCTCCATTAAAGGACATTGCTTTTAATTCAGGGGCAAGAGCATCCCATTCTGAATAAATAGAATTTAATAGATTCACATGCTGCTGAAAGCCTTCTTTGTCTTTATTATGATTCACATAATGTTCCCATACATGCCCTAATTCATGAGCTCCGAAGTTCACTGCGGGACTTTGGAATCCTTTATTTTTTCCAAATGCAGGATGATTAATATCCCATCCATGCGTTTCCAACGGATTTATATTGGCAGTGGTATATTCTACCCTGTCAACAGAACTTTCACCATCAGAGAATTTAATATTAATAGGATCACCACCTTCACTAATCTTTTGATTTAATTCCCCTCAGTCGCTCGGGTTTCCCGAGTGACCAATATTCTCCGGCCTCCCGGCCAATTCACATCCGTCTCATTAACCTACCAATAGTAGCTCTCTTTAAACAACTCCGGATAGAGCAGCTTGTAAAGACTAGCCAGACTGACCGAATAATATCGGGAACCGCCTGTGAAAAAGTTAATCGTATCTTCAAACTTCACCGATTTGCCTTTGGAAACGATTTCCATATCCAGCGAAGGGGCATCATCAAAGTGCGTATTGCGTTTTTTCATCGTGGTAAAATCAATCCGGCGCATCAGGTCTGTAATCAGGCTGGCGGTATCGGCAGGTATATCCCAGGGCGTTTCCTTTCCGTCTTCACTCAGGTGACGGGTCCGTTGTAGTGGTACACAATGTTCTGCCTGCCCCGGCTCGCCCGCAGATTGATGGTAAAGTTTTTCAGCTTCTCCGGTTTCTTCTCCACAAACTCCTTATCAATCAGTTCCCCTTTATACATGACCACGTCCTTTGTAAATAAGGAATCCTGATCATAATTTAAATAGTAGTAGGTAAATTCATAGGCCTTCCCGGCAGGTACAAGGTAGCAATAATAAGGGCATTCGGGGTTCAGTTTGACCACCTGCCGGGCTTTTTTATTGGTCTCATAATCCATCAGGAAAAACTGATAGCCACAACCCAGCTCAGGAGTAATGGCCGTCAGTAAATCCGGTTTGCCATTTCCATTAAAGTCGCCCTGATAGATAAAATCAAAGGTGTCTTTTACGTATTTATTTATTTCCAACTCAACCCAGCCTGAATCAGGCTCGCCAAATTCTTTCAGGTTATAGTAGTCAATCATTAAGTAATACTTCTTCAATGAACTTTCCTCATATAACTTTAATACCTCTTCCTTTGTGAGCCTGGTATCCTGCGCCATACAGTAAGTATAACCATATACTAATGCCAGTATCAGGAAACCATGCCTTAGAATCTGTCTCATAAATAGAGTTATTTTTTAGTGGTATTTTTGTTTTCAATATTCTTCACTGAACCCGAACTGAAATTGCCGGGGGCGTTTCCGCTCTGATGCAGTACAGCACTGGGCTTGTTGGGAGCTTGTCAATAATCGTATCTAACTAATCATTATAACATTTGACAAGTTTTTTATTTAATAATGCAATTTGAATTGAGTCTGCTCTTTGTCTAATAGACCAAATACCGTTACTAACACCTAGCGTGTGATAATTCATTATATTTGTTTCATAACTAACATATTCCGATATTTTTATACTATCATCGGGGCTAGTAAAAGATATATAATCAAGATGTAAATCGTTGGCTATAAATACTGAATCAAATATGCTTTTAATAAAGTAAACAGGGTCTTTCAGCTTATTATCATTGATAAATAATATTAGCTCCTCCGCAAACAATGTATTCTCGTCAATCAAAGAGGAATCATATTCCTTATTATGTATAGCTAATCTTTCGTCACAGAAAGGAATAAATGTACACTGATTATTGTGTTGAATAGATAAAAAACGTGTTGTATTACAGTCTTCTACAGTACTTACATGATAGCTTATTTTTGCATTATTAACAGAATCGAAAAAAAATCTGAAACCCGTAACCAAACTTTCTAAATTGTATAAACTATCTTTAAACATAGGCTCCTTACTAAAACAGTCATTCTCATAGTATTTGCTGATAATTAAACTTCTACATGAATTTTCTTGCTTTTTCTCCGAGCAGGATAAAAATGCGAGCATCAAAAACATCAATGTTCTATTCTTTTTCATAACATGGTTTGCAATTTGATGATTATAGATAAGACCCACGGCCTTTGGTCTCGTGTCAATTTGAAGGCTGGCCGGAGACCGCAGGGCGGCTTCCCAATCACTTGGAGAACGCAAGCGATTGGGAAGCCACCTGTACTCCAAAATCTTAATGATTTTTCATGTTAATTAATGATTATAGCATCTGATATTTCTGGCGTTTAAAAGACTAATATTAAGTGAATCATTTCTGGTTTTTATTGACCATATTCCTTCACTTGCCAATACTGTCTGATAAAAAAAAGCATTGGTATCTGATTTAACTAATTCATGGACAAAAATACTATCTTCCCCCCCTCAGTCGCTCGGGTTTCCCGAGTGACCAATATTCTCCGGCCTCCCGGCCAATTCACATCCGTCTCATTAACCTACCAATAGTAGCTTTCTTTAAACAACTCCGGATAGAGCAGCTTGTAAAGACTAGCCAGACTGACCGAATAATATCGGGAACCACCTGTGAAGAAGTTAATCGTATCCTCAAACTTCACCGATTTGCCTTTGTAAACGATTTCCATATCCAGCGAGGGGGCATCATCAAAATGCGTATTGCGTTTTTTCATGCTGGTAAAATCAATCCGGCGCATCAGATCTGTAATCAGGCTGGCTGTATCGGCAGGTATATCCCAGGGCGTTTCTTTTCCGTCTTCGCTCAGGTAACGGGTCAGACGTTTGCCGTTGTAGTGGTACACGATGTTCTGCCTACCCCGGCTCGCCCGCAGATTGATGGTAAAGCTTTTCAGCTTTTCCGGCTTCTTCTCTGCAAACTCCTTATCAATAAGCTCCCCTTTGTACATAACCACGTCCTTTACAAATAAGGAATCTTGGTCATAATTTAAATAGTAGTAGGTAAATTCATTAGCCTTTCCGGCAGGTACAAGGTAGCAATAATAAGGGCATTCGGGGTTCAGTTTGACCACCTGTCTGGCTTTTTTATTGGTCTGGTAATCCATCAGGAAAAACTGGTAGCCACAACCCAGCTCAGGAGTAATGGCCGTCAGTAAATCCGGTTTGCCATTTCCATTAAAGTCGCCCTGATAGATAAAATCAAAGGTGTCTTTTACGTATTTATTTATTTCCAACTCAACCCAGCCTGAATCAGGCTCACCAAATTCTTTCAGGTTATAGTAGTCAATCATTAAGTAATACTTCTTCAATGAACTTTCCTGATACAGCTTTAATACCTCTTCCTTTGTGAGCCTGGTATTCTGCGCTATGCAACAGGTATGACCGTATAGTAATGCCAGTATCAGAAAACCATGCCTCAGAATCTGTCTCATAAATAGAGTTATTTTTTAGTCGTATTTTTGTTTTCAATATTCGTTACCGAACCAGAACGGAAATTGCCGGGGGCATTTCCGCTCTGATGCAGTACTGCGCTGGGCTTGTTTGGGCCAGTGGGCGCATTGCCCAGTCCCGCATTGCCCAGTATGTTTTCAATAAAGCCGGAAGGCAAACCAAGACCCCTCAGTCGCTCGGGTTTCCCGGGTGACCAATATTCTCCGGCCTCCCGGCCGATTTAACACTTGTCTGATTTAACCTACCAGTAGCTTTCTTTAAAAAACTCCGGATAGAGCAGCTTGTAAAGACTAGCCAGACTGACCGAATAATATCGGGAACCGCCTGTGAAAAAGTTAATCGTATCTTCAAACTTCACCGATTTGCCTTTGGAAACGATTTCCATATCCAGCGAAGGGGCATCATCAAAGTGCGTATTGCGTTTTTTCATGCTGGTAAAATCAATCCGGCGCATCAGGTCTGTAATCAGGCTGGCCGTATCGGCAGGTATATCCCAGGGTATCTCTTTTCCGTCTTCGCTCAGGTAACGGGTCAGACGTTTGCCGTTGTAGTGGTACACAATGTTCTGCCTACCCCGGCTTGCCCTCAGATTGATGGTAAAGTTTTTCAGCTTTTCCGGCTTCTTCTCTGCAAACTCCTTATCAATCAGCTCCCCTTTATACATAATGACATCCTGAGTAAAAACCGTATCTTTTTTATCATTCAAATAATAGTAGGTAAACTCATTGGTCTTGCCGGCAGGCACAAGGTAGCAATAATAGGGACAGGCCGGATTGAGCTTGACCACCTGTCTGGCTTTTTTATTGGTCTCATAATCCATCAGGAAAAATTGATAGCCACAACCAAACTCAGGGGTAAGAGCGGTCAGTAAATCCGGCTTTCCGTTTCCGTTAAAGTCGCCCTGATAGATATAGTCAAAAGTATCTTTTACGAACCTGTTTATGCTTAAATTAATATAGCCTGAATCCGGCTCCCCAATATCTTTCAGGTTATAGTAGTCGATTACCAGGTAGTATTTCTCCAGTGAACTTTCCTGATACAGCTTTAATACCTCTTCCTTTGTGAGCCTGGTATTCTGCGCTATGCAACAGGTATGACCGTATAGTAATGCCAGTATCAGAAAACCATGTCTCAGAATCTGTCTCATAAATAGAGTTATTTTTTAGTCGTATTTTTGTTTTCAATATTTTTTACTGAACCCGAACTGAAATTGCCGGGGGCGTTTCCGCTCTGATGCAGTACTGCGCTGGGCTTGTTAGGGCCGGTAGGCGCATTGCCCAGTCCTGCATTGCCCAGTATGTTTTCAATAAAGCCGGATGGCAGACCAAGACCCGGCGTACCACCGCCCTGATGCTCGTCCGACTGCATGATGGTTCCGCTCTGGTTGTGAAACTCACTTACCAGCGAGGTCAGGGTATGACCCATTTCATGTATATCCAGAATATAGGGCGATTTGGGATTTTCCAGCGCAGCAGCCCCTTCTACATATACAAACTGTTTATTGTCGGTTAGCCCTTCTGTATAGCCATGTACGACCTCTCCGTTCCGGATTTTGGTATTGGGTCCTGTGCGGTTCCCGGCTTCCGTTATCACATGTTCTCCGGGGATACCGCTCAGAAACATATTGCCTTCCGGGTCGGCATCTGCCCTGTCATAAACGTTATTTCTGTAAGGAGTAGGCTTTTTTACATTAAAGTCAAAGGATATGGTATAGGCCACTTCTTCACCCTCATCGTTTTTGACAATGTACTGAGCTTTCAGGTTTTCATAGTATCGGGCTGCCAGCACTGCCCGGTTGTAGGCTTGGAAAGAAATCTGCCGGTCTCCTGTCAGGCTGCGGGTTGTATAAAACGTCGCTTTCACAATAATCGTTTTGTTCTTGTGGTCTACATAAACCCCGTAGTCCCTGCCGTCATAGTCCACATACAGTATGGGACTGTTGCCGACAAAGTTGTAAGGAGACAGATTAGGATACTTTGCGCCCAAAGGGTCCATACTCAGCCATCGTCCCAATCTGGCATCATACATTCTGGCTCCGAAGTCATAAGCGAAAGCAACCGGGTCAATCAGAAAGTCCGAACCGGCAGCGGTGTCCAGTGTTACGATTCCCTTTGTCCTGCTGCTGTATACCACATGACCATAAGTCTCCTTCTCCCTTGGTACAAAGACCTCCTGAAAAAGCCCTCCGTACATCGTATGAAATTTCTTACGGTGTTCATCCTTCGGGTCGATGGTGGTAAAAGGGCTTGGGTTCTGATTGGTAAACTGTGACGGAAACTCACCCGACAGGATGATTTTCTGCATCTCTACAGGCATCTGGCGGTAGCCTAACTCTTTTAAACGGCCAAGGTGGCTTTCCAGCCGGGCAATCAGTGGAGCTACGGCGGTATCTTTGCGGAGTGTCGCTATATGGCTGGTTCCCTTTTGCAGAGCATAGTTTTTCAGCCTTGCATCCAGTACCTGCTGTTTCAGCAGCAGGGCGTTCAGGTTCAGTGAATCATAGCTTAATACTAAATCGGCACACTGTTCCATAAAAGCGGCCTCTTTGAGGCCATACTGCCGTTTGTAGCTCTTGGCCAGATGTACCAGACAGAGACCAATCGCCTGTTGTTCATCATAGGTGCGCAGGGCGATACCGCTACGTATAGCCTCACTTGGGGTATGGGTAAGGGTTTGTATCGTGCCGTCACCCGGATGCCCTGCGGTGGCCAGCTCCACATTGTAATAATGCCCTTTGGGGTCTTTGTGCTGTATGTAAATATGCTGGGGAGCAGTACATATCCGTGCGCCTGCCTCCAGGCGGTCCGACAGAATTTTGTACAGGGCAGTCATCGCAAAACAGTTGCCCCGTCCGTCTTCCGAACGCAGCAGACCAATCACCTGTGAATGGCTCCAGTCTTTTTGTCCGAAAGGGTCTTCGCCCGCATAGCGGAAAGGAGCATGTTTGCGGGAATAAAAGACGGTGGTATCGGTCAGGTAAGCGAAAATAGCCCAGTTGCTGAGGGCCTGACGGTACAGCTCTTTCTTTTCTTCGGGCAGGTAGCGAAGATCGGCCAGCCGGAAATAACCGTTCGCATCCGCTCTGGCATCCAGACGCAGGGTATCGCTGCGGTCATTGGCTCTGACAAGCTGCCGGACACGGTACTCATACAGGTCAATCGTAGCTTGAAAATCCTCATAGCGGTATACCTGATTATGGTAAGGGTTTTCGCTGACAAATACTGCCCGCTCAAAATCCGGCTTCTTTGCTCCGGAAAGCATCTGCGCCAGTTCTTCATAAGCCAGCGCATAATAATCCGTATCATCCGTACCGTTATCCTCTTGTTCCTGCTGTACAATTTCGATTTCCGTTTCCATTTCGATGACAGCTTCTTCCACGGATTCCGGCTCCACCGTTTGTACCGGTTCAGACAGGCTTATGGTCTGTTCCAGCATAGCCTCCTGTTTATCTCCTGTGCTTCGGGCGGTCTTTTCCGGTCGGCAGGCAGATAGGATAAGCAACAGGGAGGTAATGAAAATTGCTGAGGTAAAAAAAGTATTCATTTTCATAAAAATAAGCAGTCTGATGATAATAAATTAATTGAATTAAGTATTTGACTCATAACAGATATACATTTAAATACAATGTCCTGCCGGACAGGCCTTACTTTTTCTCCTTGATGAGAAAAAGTAAGCAAAAAGAATCAAGGGCTGTTGAAAAAATGGCTAAAAATTACCCTTACAGACGAAAATCGCCAAACTCCTTCGTCAGACAGTGGCGATTTTTGACGTCTTTCAGGATAATTTTCTTAACGCATTTTTTCAAAGGCCCCTTTCATATAAAAATTGTATGCCAGAGATAATCAATTCTCAAATTTCGTTTGAAGGTTAAAAAAACAGGTTTCGTTTGCTTTTGGAATCGATACCGCTTTCCCGTTGCAGACGGCTTTTGTGGTCGTAGTGTGCCATCAGGCGCATGTATTCCGGTTCCGGCATTTCCTGTATGCCCAGCGCAGCTACCTTTTCCATATAGCTCCGGTAGCGGTCCCAGGCTTCCTGTACATCCGGATAGGCTGCCATCCTGCTCAGGCTGGTAACCCCTCTGTCTCTTGCCTTTCGGTACAGGGCATCGGCAGACAGGCGTTTGTGCAGGTAGTCGCAGGCGATACTGATATAAAACTGTCCCGGAAAGGCAGACCGGCCCAGCTCTATGCAGCTCCACAGAAACTCATGGTTGCCCATCCAGTGTTCCCGGACAAAGCTTGCGCCCAGATCAAACAGCACAGAGGCTACTACCTGCTGTTTGTCCAGATTGTGAATGTAGAAGCCGTTTTGGTACGCTCCGGCCATAGTAGGCAGGGTTTCTATGTAAAAAGCATCGGGCAGGTAGTTGTCTACGGTCGTTTCGTAGTTGATCACACTTCCTCCATTGTTGCGGAAGCGGATAAAGGAATGCTGCGGATTGTAGGCCATGTAGGCCTCTACGCCCAGTGCTTCGGCCAGCAGCAGATACACCACTGGCAGGGTATGGCACTGACCGCTGCCGGTAGCCAGTGTCTTGGTGACAAAATAATTTCGACGGTCTTTACCAATTGGGTCTATAAAGTCATAGTAATACGGCAGATGCCCCTTACGCTCTCCGTTGGAATGTATATAGAGGGTATCGCCCATAAACTTCTGAATGCCCATGTGCAGGGCTTCCGCATCGTGGAGGGGATAGCTGTTTTCACGGAGCCACTGCCGGATAAAGGCAGCATTGCCCGCTATGATTTTGGAATACTCTTCATAGCTCAGGTGCAGGTTGCCGTAAGCGGCTTCCGCCAGATAAAAGGCATCCTTGACAGACAGGTCACGTCTGCCCTGCAACATATCGGCGATAAGGTCACGGGCTTTGATATAGCGGGGCAGGTCGTCCAGGTAGGTTTTGCTCTGGTAATGGGCTTTTTCGCTTGCTATAAAGTCATTTCGTTCACTTTCTTGCAGGAGTTCCTTCATTTCATTTTGAAGCCGTAGTTGTGGCGGTACAATGGGCTTGCCTGAAAATTCATGGTTTTCCTTTTGAGAAGGTGTATGTCCGAAACGCTGCCGAAATTCTCCATTCTGCTGCCGGATACGCTGCTGGTCCTGCTCCCGCATATGTTGCAGGATATTAGCAGGCGGACCAATTGGAGGATTATGCCCGAAGCTGCCCTGTCGTATGCCTCCCTGCGGAGTATATACCGGAGTAAAAGCGGGTTGGGCGATAACAGGAAATAGCCCGGTAAAAAGAAACAGTGCAACAGACGCACAAAAAAATCTGGTAATGTTCATGATGATGCGGTTCATTCATATAAAAAAAAGTAAAAAAGGAGCGTGAGCTAATTCTCCCTACTCGCATCAGTAGCCCGACCAAAGGCTATAGCACAAAGTAAAAGAGAACGCCCACGCTTTACCGCAGGCGTTTCCACTTTCACTTTCCCGTGCTATTAAAAATTTGGTCGTATTTCTGATGCGGGAAAATTTAAGCGAGAACGCTGTTATTTTATTAAAATACTATCGTATGATTTAGTCTTTTTTCTCTCTTATAGCTTATGTATTTGGTTCTGATATTCAAAGATAAAAAACTTATCGTATTTCCGAATCAATTTCACAAAAAAATACGTTTATTTAGTGTGCTTTTATTATAAACACAATTTACAAATCAATAACAACGTGGTGCATATGTCAGACTTATTGTCTTAATGATCTTAAAACGAAAATGTAATATCATTTTTCATAATTTTGACATTGACACCACCCAATCTTTAGAATCTTATATCTATAGTATACTGAAAAAAAATAGTCAATGATCCGATCTAATATCTCCAGCATCCTTTATGAGTTTATAAAAACAGTAGGTATGAACTTTGATCACTTCAAAACATTTGATAAAAATGAGGTTTTTATCAGGAATGAATTATATACTAGGACAACGGGAGAAATACTAAAATATGAAAAAGGTAATTCTCAGGTAATTTCCAAATCTGAAACCTTCGTTAAATCTGATATACTTTGGCTTAACTCCGAAAATTATTTTAACAGACAAAGCAAAAAGTTTAAAATATTCCAAGAGTGCTTATCTGAGATAAAGTCTGACCTCCATTTAGAACATAACAAAGCCATTAAACAATTGAATGCCTTAATTCAATTTCTCCTTTTTAAAAACGAAGAAAAATTAACAGATAGACGAATTAGCGAAATATTAACGGTTTTTTTAAATGATTTAAATAATATTGCCCCACTTTGGAAAATAAAATTATGGATTGATGGTATTTGGTTAAATGATGAACAGATAATTGTATCCTCAGATTTTATAATCCGAAGACCACAAAGCTCAGATTTAGAACATACACAAAAAACACTATTACAGGAATATACATCAAAATTTGAAAATTATTCGTGTATCATTGAAATATTTGAGAAATTTGAAAATTCCCTTCAAATAAATGAGTATTTAGGCAAGCTTATTCAATCCCTCAATTTGTATAATCTGGGCAACATTTCAATAAAAAGACGTGAATATATACCAAACTCGATCCTAACGTCATGTCTAAGTCCATATACATCATCTGAGTTTTCAACTTTAAAATATGAAATTAAAAAGGATGAATCTGAGAATTTGAAATCTTTCCTAGATTTTATGATTGAATATTTCCCTGAAAAAAATTGGCAAAAGAAGCCACCACATGTATTAAATCCAATTTATATAGGAATCGAGCGGTACTATGAAGCAATCAAAAATAACTCGACTATTGAGAACAAAATAACTACAACGATTACAGCATTTGAAGCACTATTATTAAAAGCCAATGAACGTTCTGAGTTAAGTCATAAGCTTTCTCAACGGGTTTCTTATTTATCCCGTTACTTCAATGATCCTCCCATTAGAATTTATAATACAATGAAAAGAGCCTACGAAGTTCGTAGCACATACATTCATGGATCGATGCTTCCTCATAACCAAAGAAAAGACCTTCAAGATGTACATGTTCAAATAATTAAAATACTTAGACGAACTCTTTTACTCTTTATTGATCTATCCAACAAAATGACTAAAGACGATTTAATAACAAAGCTTGACAATTCTATTATTGACCCCAATGCACACACAAAACTTTCACAAGAAATAAATAAACTTAGTCTTTTAAATATAACGGCACAAAATACGGGCTTTTTAAATCGTTAAACGCAAAATCTAATCATCAGAGAAGTTCGGCAGACAAGTCCATTACTAAGAAGTATATTATGAGCCTGATACAGAAGACCTAGAACGGATCTGTCATTATTGAAGAACTTATGGATATTGTCGGGCTACAAAACTTTCAGGGACAACTAAACACCTTTATGTATGGATTTAACCCTGAACGTAAAGAACAAATTATCTCAAAATCAGGAAACCGGTCCCTGACTCTGACTAAAAAGAGAACAGAGACCGGATAGAAAACTATTCTTCGATAATCACTACCTTCTGGATTTTGTCACCCTGTCTTACCTCATCAATTACTTCCAGCCCTTCTACTACTTTTCCGAAGCAGGTATGGTTTCTGTCCAAATGCTTAGTATTTGTTCTGCTGTGACAGATAAAAAACTGCGACCCGCCTGTATTGCGTCCGGCATGTGCCATTGAAAGCACACCTCTGTCATGGTACTGATTTTCACCAGTCAGCTCACACTTGATCGTGTAACCCGGTCCACCGGCTCCTGTACCGTTGGGACAACCACCCTGAATCACAAAATTCGGTATCACTCTGTGAAAAGTAAGCCCGTCGTAGAAACCTTTTTTTGAAAGCTTTACAAAATTTTTTACCGTTTCAGGGGCGTCTTTTTCATAAAACTCGATTTTCATCACACCTTTGTCTGTGTGCATTTCTGCTTTTGTCATAATTTTGATTCGTAAATTGAAAATGTTAGTTTTCTGTAAGCATCCCGATATAGTAAATGTTTCAGCCAATAGCAATCAACTGATATAATTTACCTTAACGGCCCGGCGCTTAAGATCCGCTGAGCCCGGGTTTCTGCAAAGAAACACAATCCTGCTGAAAATTCGTAGCGAATCCCGGATCCGGACGAATGGAAGCCTGCAAAAATGAGTTATCTGCTTATGGAAAATATACTGGATATCGCCATAATAGGAGCCGGCCCTATTGGTCTTGCCTGCGGAATAGAGGCTACGAAAGCACAGCTTTCATACCGGATTTTTGACAAAGGCTGTCTGGTCAACTCGCTGTACCGGTATCCGCTGAATATGACTTTTTTCTCAACCTCCGAGAAGCTCGAAATCGGAGATGTACCTTTTGTCTCGCACCGCTACAAACCCAACCGGGATGAAGCGCTGGAATACTACCGGAGAGTAGCACAAAAATGGAATCTTTCGCTTTCGCTCTATACCGGTATACGCTCCATACGGAAAGAGAATGATTTTTTTGAGCTGGAAACAGACAGAAACGAGGTATGGCGCTGCCGGAATGTGGTCATCGCTACCGGCTTTTTCGACATCGCCAACCGGATGAATATACCGGGAGAAGATTTACCGCATGTTCATCACTATTTTAAGGAGGCGCATCCCTTTTCGTTTGGCAGAGTGGCTGTCATAGGCTGTGCCAACTCCGCGATCGATGCGGCATTGGAATGCTATCGCAAAGGGGCTGAAGTAACCCTTATAGTCCGGGATCAGGCTATCAGCGAACGGGTCAAATACTGGGTAAAGCCCGATATCGAAAATCGTATCAGTGAAGGCAACATCCGGGCTTTTTTCAGAAGCAGACCGATCGAAATACATCCGACGTATCTTCTTATCGAAACTCAGGACGGCTTGCATAAACTGCCCTGCGATCATATACTGGCTATGACAGGCTATCAGCCTGATTTCGGTTTTCTCCGATCAGCCGGCATCGGGCTGGAAGGCCCCCGGCAAATCCCGCTGTGTAATCCGGAAACCATGGAAACCAATATTCCCGGAATATATCTGGCCGGTGTGGTCTGCGGAGGCATGGAGACTCACAAGTGGTTTATCGAAAATTCAAGAGTGCACGCGGAAATGATTGTCCGCCATATTAAAAGCAGCGGTCAGTAAAACCTGTCAGTATACCTCTCTGATTTCCATAGTCCGTCCGTTGACAGTGATTGTATCACCCGGCTTTCGTGACAGCATGGCGACGGCTACCGGAGCTACCGGGCTGACCAGAAATACTTCTTTTCCCTGAATCATGCATTTGCCGGCGCTGATCGACAGATAAAATACGCCTTTGTCGGTAATCACCAGACTTCCTGGTCCCACACCATCCGTTGTTTTGTCTGCACTGATGCCCGCCAGCGCTTTTTTCAGCTTGTAGGCTTCCTCCAGCTGTAAGGCGTATTTTTCCTGCTCCAGCTGTGCCATGGCCCGGGCCGTTTCATACTTGTCTCCTACACTGCTTTTCGATTCCGAATTGCCCGCCTCTCTGGCTTCCCTGATTGCGTTTTGCATATACGATATCCGTTCCTCCACATACTCATGACAATATTCCAGCAGTCCGGTCTTGATACTTAACCAATTCATTGTGTTTGTTTGCTTTTGAGAAAATAAAAAAGCCGATACGCGACCGGCTTTTTCCATACAGAAAGTACGAACAAGTTACATTTTTTCTTCAATATCCAAAAGACTGCCATCTGCACTGTAAGTGGCCTCCTTTTTGGTATCTCCGTCTTTGAAGCGCACTTCATACAGCCCCCCATCTTCCTTCCATTTGGTATCAGTGGCATCCGGATATCGCTGGTTAAAAGAAATCATCACATCCTCCGGTACCTGAGAATACTGCATGCTTTTGTTACATGCTCCTGTTGCAAACAGAGCAAACATTCCGATCAGCACTATATTCTTCATTGTTCTTACTGTTTTCGTTGTTTACGTTTTTTAAGTTAACAGACAGAACTGTTATATTGTTAATTATTTAATAATCAGTAATATATTGTTAAATAAATTAAATCAGGTACCCAGGATAACTGGTTTATTAGAAGAAATATAATAGTCTGCATTTCTCAAAGCAAAGATCTACAAAACAGAGCATGCCGCACTTCAATAGACTCTGCTCCCATTGACTGCCATGCTGCAATCTTTGAGCATTAAGCTTTTGGACTTTTTTCTGACAACGATTATATAAAACTGTAAATCAGCTCATAGAAACCCCAACACCTAATCCCATGTATAAATTAAAAAAGTCTACCCTGATTCAGGCCGTATTCTGAAATAATTGTCCGATTTGTTCGTATCTTTAATCTGAATCATACCAATATCAACCGACATGAATACACTGGAACCGGATCAGATCAGACAACTGCGCCATATCGGCAATGCCGAAGGATTTTCCTATCTTTTTCTGCTGTTGATCGCCATGCCTGTAAAATATGCCATGGGCATGCCCGAACTGGTAAAGTATACCGGCTGGGCGCATGGTATCCTTTTTGTGCTTTTCGGACTGGCAGTTCTGCGCGTCAAGCTTACACTGGGTTTTTCCTTCAAATGGGCCGTATGGGCAATGTTTCTGTCCCTGATTCCTTTCGGCACCTTTCTGCTGGATCGTCAGCTGAAAAAAATGTATACCCCGGAGTAAAATCCGGTTTTAGTGGTGGTGGTGACTTTCTCCCTTGTAGAATTTCTTTATCAGCCATCCGATAATAAATATACAGATCCAGGTCGGATACAGCATCCATATATTGTCTATATGCTTGTCAATAAGCCATAGTATAAGCTGTGATGCCGCACTGAATATGATCCCGAAGACGCTGATCGTTTGTAATGGTCCGAAGTTTTTCATCAACTGTAGTTATAAGAAGAAACGGAAAAGTGCATAAAAAATAATGCTTTTCCTAATCAGGTTGCACTGCTTTTTATCTCTTGATCCGGTATTTGCACACACCGCCCGGTAAGGCAAATCTAATCAGAAAATTAATAGTCTCTCAAAAGATTTGTCCGGCCGGAATCATCCCCATCCGGATCATCGAATCCACGTCAAAAGCGTTTCACGACCGGCAGGGGTATACATACCAAAGCATATTCACTCCAAAGAGTTCAGGCTAAACCTGTTTTAGCGCTAAAAAAACAGATTTTTTTTAGGATAAAAAAGGGTATTTTTGCAGCCTTAATTTATTCCCATGCAGCATACATTATCCATTGATCATATAAAAGAAGCTTCCGAACGTCTGAAAGGAGTTGTTTCTCATACACAGCTTCAGCGCAGCCTGAATCTTTCCGAACAGTATCAGTCTTCGGTGTGGCTGAAAAGAGAGGATCTGCAGATTGTACGCTCCTATAAGATACGCGGCGCCTACAACCTGATCAAAAGTCTTCCGCAGGACCAGCTGAAAAAAGGGGTAGTATGCGCCAGTGCGGGCAATCACGCGCAGGGGGTAGCTTTCTCCTGCCAGCAGCTGCAGATTCCCGGCGCTATCTTTATGCCCACTACCACGCCTAAGCAAAAGGTCAACCAGGTCAAGATGTTTGGCAAAGACATGGTAGAGGTCATACTGACCGGAGATACCTTTGACGATGCCTATGCGGAAGCTGTAAAATATACGAAGGAAAAGGACCGTGTCTTTGTGCATCCCTTTGATGATGAAAAGATCGTGGAAGGGCAGGCTACGGTGGGCGTGGAAATACTTGAGGATTTCAATGGAAGCATTGATTATATCTTTGTACCGGTAGGCGGCGGGGGACTTATTTCCGGTCTGGGTTCCTATATACGGCAGATGTCTCCGGATACCAAAATCATCGCGGTAGAGCCTGCAGGTGCTCCGTCACTCAAAGCAGCGCTGGACAACAAGGCGGTCGTTACGCTTGACAGCATTGACAAATTTGTGGATGGCGCTGCTGTAAAACGGGTAGGCAAGCTGACATTTTCCATCATCAAAGATATTGTACATGATGTAGTGCTGGTACCCGAAGGCAAAGTCTGCACAACCATACTGAAGCTGTACAACGAGGAGGCTATCGTGGTGGAGCCGGCCGGCGCTCTGAGCATTGCCGCACTGGACCACTACCGGGAAGAGATCAAAGGCAAGAACGTGGTATGCATCGTCAGTGGCAGCAACAACGATATAGGACGCATGGAGGAGATCAAGGAGCGCTCACTTATCTACGAAGGACTGAAACATTATTTCATTGTCAACTTCCCTCAGCGGGCTGGCGCTTTGCGGGAGTTTCTGGATGAAGTACTGGGTCCCAACGATGATATTACCCGCTTTGAGTATACCAAGAAAAACATCAAGGAAGAAGGACCTGCGCTGGTTGGCATCGAAGTAAAGCATAAGGAAGATTATGAGCTTTTGCTCGAAAAAATGCATAAAAAGAAATTCCAGTTTATCGAACTAAACAAGAATCCGACCTTATTCAGCTATATACTGTAAGCCTTCTGAACAAATTGCCCTTTTCGGGGTAATTTGTTTTTAATTTGATTTTATTGTAATTTTTCAATAATTCTATTGCAAGAAATCATGAAAAAGGTTTATTGCCTGCTCCTGACCGCCTGTGTTCTCATCCTTCCATACAGCGGCAGCGCTACCGGAAGCGTAAAAAAATTTACGGCCCGGTGCCATCGATTCTTCTCCACCCATGTTTCCGGTGGTCAGATTGATTACCGGCAGCTTCAGCAGAACCGGCGAAAGCTTGATCAGCTGACCCGGCTCATTGCCGGAGCCGACCTCAGCAAAAGCAGGGATAATGAACGCACCGCCTTTTACATCAATGCCTACAATATACTGGTGATCGACCAGATCGTCCACTCTCTTCCGCTACAGTCTCCCTATGAAATAGAAGGTTTTTTTGACCACAACTATTTTACTATTGCTGGCGAACAGCTCACGCTCAATCAGATTGAGGAGCAGAAACTCCTCGGGCCAACACTGGATATCGAAATTATCTTTGCCATATGTCACGGTACAGTTGGTTCATTTCCTCTGCAAAACGCCGCGTATAAAGCAAAAAAGCTGGAAAAACAACTAAGCGAACGCGCCCGTTTACTGGCAAAAAGCGAAAACTATGTCCGGGTCAAGAAAAACTCTTCCCTGGTTCTGCTCTGCGAAGCATTTATTCATACCCGGAAATATGCTGATAAAAATGACTTGTTTACACAGCTTTCTGCCGTACTTGAACAGCATTTGCCCGATAATTATGCGATGGATTATTACCCCGTCAACAGGAGCCTGAATCAGAAAGCTCAGGACTGATATCAGATGTTATCTTTTGTCTTCGAGACTCAGGCAACCAAGTGGGTGAATGTTTTGAAGCCTATGATCCCTACCTTTGAGCCTTCAGCCTTAAACTTTTTTACCATCTGCAATTAAAAATAACCGCAAATAAATAATATAGCTCCCCCGACCCTAATTACTTCTTATTACGGCGAAAATAAAAGGCACAGCCCAGTCCTACCATCGCCCCGAAAAAATGGCTTTCCCAGCTCACATATGCCTCTCCGGGAAAGATTCCGTAGATAATTCCTCCGTACAAAGCTGCCATCGTCAGCGAAATCACGATAGACATGAAGTCTTTGCGGAAAAACCCGATAAAGAACAGGAAGAAAGCAATGCCATATACTACGCCGCTGGCTCCGACATGGATCGAAGGCCTTGCAAAAATCCATACCAGTATATTGGTACCGATATAGCTCAGGAAAAAGATGCGATCTGCCGCTCTGGGATAAAAGAAATAGACTGTCGTGCCGAGAATCAGAACAGGAAATGTATTGCTTACCAGATGCAGCGGATTGCCATGCAGCATGGGTGCGCACAGAATTCCGAGCAGGCCGATCTCGGTACGGGGAAAAATCCCTAAAAAAGCCCAGTTGGGCAGAAAATTGACCTGCAGTATATATACTGCCCACATGAGCAGTACAAACAACAGTGGTTTTCTTACGCTTTTGAGTAAATGATTCAAGTTCTAATCAAAAATTATCGTTTTGTTGCCGCTTACAAAAACCCGCTCCTCCAGAACAAGCTTAAGTGCCTTGGCCAGCACGATCTTTTCCACATCTCTTCCTTGCTGAGCCATATCAGAGGCACTGTTTGAATGAGCCACAGGAATCACATTCTGGGCAATAATCGGCCCCTCATCCAGATTCTCATTTACAAAGTGGGCTGTAGCGCCAATAATCTTAACTCCTCTCCGGTAAGCTTGTTCATACGGACGCGCTCCGATAAATGCCGGAAGGAAAGAATGATGTATATTGATAATGCGATTGGGAAAGCGTGCAGTAAATGTGGGATTAAGAATACGCATGTATTTGGCCAGCACCAGATACTCAGGATTATACCGGTCTATGACCTGTATCAGCTCCTCTTCATGCACGTGGCGGTCTCTGCCTTCGTGACTGATGTACTCAAAGGTAACGGAAAAGCGCTCACAAAGATCTCTGAGCGAATCATAGTTACTGATCACTGCCGCTATATTGGCCGATAAGTCTCCGGAATAGTGCCGCAGCAACAGATCTCCGAGACAGTGGCTTTCCTTGGTAGCCAGGATCACGATATCTTTTTTTCTTCGTTGAGACAATTGTATAAAAGCATCTTCGGGCAACAGCTGTCTGATCTCCTCCTGCACCTCCTCAAGATCAATTTTTCCGAAGAACTCCGTACGCATATAGAAGCTTCCCATTTCCTTCTCCACAAATTCTCCGTTGCTGATAATATTAAGATCATATTTCAGCAGGACACCGGTTACGGCATGAATAAGACCTTTACGGTCTTTGCAGGCTATCAGCAAAATATAAGGTTCCATAGTGCAAGTTTACAAAGATTATGCGATTTACTGAGAGATTATTTCTATTTTGGATCCTGGTTTTATTCATTCTTCACAAGAAATTTACAAAAGTAGTATGGCCAAGGTCAAAAGCAGCTATTTCTGCCAGAATTGCGGGGCACAGTCACCCAAATGGCTGGGCAAATGCCCTTCCTGCCACGAGTGGAATACCTACGTAGAGGAAGTCATCAGCAAAACGGAGGAGAAAGGAAGCTGGCGTACAGGCAGCACCAGCAGGCAGCTGGCGCCCCGGCCGGTTCCCATCAGGGAAATTAACTATACAGGTGAAGAACGTATAGTAGCTCAGGACCGGGAATTGAACCGGGTGCTTGGTGGCGGCATTGTACCGGGATCGCTGATTCTGATCGGAGGCGAGCCCGGTATAGGCAAATCCACGCTGATGCTGCAGATTGCTCTCAGCCTTCATCAGCAAAAAGTACTTTATGTCTCGGGTGAAGAAAGTGATCAGCAGATCAAGATGCGTGCGGAACGGATCGGTATCAAAAGCAATTCCTGCTTTATACTGACCGAAACCGGTACTCAGAATATATTCAAGCAGATAGAGCTGCTGCAACCGGATATCCTTATCATCGACTCTATACAAACCCTGCAAAGTGCCTTTATCGAATCGGCGGCCGGCAGTGTTTCGCAGGTCAGAGAATGTACTGCCGAGCTGCTGAAGTTTGCCAAGGAAAGCGGCACACCGGTTTTCATCATCGGACACATTACCAAGGAAGGTACGCTGGCTGGCCCAAAGGTGCTGGAGCACATGGTCGATACTGTGCTGCAGTTTGAGGGTGACCGCCATATGACCTACCGTATACTGCGCACTACCAAAAACCGCTTTGGCTCTACTTCCGAGCTGGGCATATACGAAATGCTGGGATCCGGCCTGCGGGAGGTAAGCAATCCTTCCGAAATACTTATCTCACAGCGGGATGAACAGCTGAGCGGAATTGCTATCGGCGCCAGCCTGGAAGGCAACCGGCCTCTGCTCATTGAGATACAATCGCTGGTAAGCACTGCTACCTATGGCACTCCGCAACGAAGCAGCACAGGTTTTGATTCAAAGCGTCTCAATATGTTACTTGCCGTACTGGAAAAAAGAGCAGGACTCAAGATCAGTATCCAGGACGTGTTTCTCAATATAGCCGGAGGGCTCAAGATCGAAGATCCGGCCATAGACCTGGCGGTCTGTGTATCTATAGTTTCCAGCTATGAGGACAGGCCTTTGCCCCATACGGTATGTTTCGCAGCCGAAGTCGGTCTCGGTGGAGAAATCAGGGCTGTCAACCGCATCGAAAGCCGCATCTCGGAAGCTGAAAAGCTTGGGTTCAGGCAGATCTTCATTTCACGATACAACACTAAAGGGCTAAATCTCGACGGATTTAACATAAATGTTACAGCAGTTAGCCGTCTGGATGAAGTTTTCAGGAAACTTTCTTCCTGAAATCCGCATTGAACAAGCATTATGAAACTTCTACAGGAGCTTTACGGGCTTTATGAGGTATATCATTATGCTCTGATACCCTTCTTTATCTTTCTGGCCAGAGTCGTTGATGTCAGTATGTCCACTATCCGGATCATGTTTGTCTGGGCAGGGAACAAGTACTTCGCTACACTGCTTGGTTTTTTCGAAGCGCTGATCTGGATCCTGGCAATCGGACAGATCATGCAGGATATTACCAACGTAAGCTCTTATCTGGCATATGCCGGAGGATTCGCAGCAGGTACTTTTACCGGTATGTGCATTGAAAGCAAGCTGGCTTATGGCAAATCGATGATCCGTGTCATTACCAAAAAGCCGGCAACGGATCTGATCAGCTTCCTGAAAACGGAAAACCTGGGGGTAACTTCGGTAAAAGCGGAAGGACATTTTGGTCCGGTACATGTCATCTACACCATACTCAACCGGAAGCAGGTAGACAGAATCATAGAAAAAATCCGTTTTTACAATCCCAATGCTTTTTATACGATCGAGAGTGTCCGGTTTGTAAGTGATACCGGACATGGTATGACGAAACGGAGCATGAAATCACTATATTTTCAAAATGCTTCCAAAAGAAAGTAAGAACGGGACGGGCGGCTGAGGCTCCCGAAGCCTCCTGTCTCGTTTACTTAAAATATCAGCAATCCGTTTCCTCAAGCAAACGGGTAAACAGCTTTGTCAGCTTTGGCTCTGCTTCGGACGCTACCTCCAGGATTTCCTGCAGACTGACAGGCATGAGACAATCCGGATTACACTCGTCCGAGATCAGCGATACGGCCAGTATTTTCAGCCCCATATGCACACCGGTAATCACTTCAGGTACGGTAGACATACCCACCACATCAGCTCCTATCCTGCCCAGGAAACGATACTCTGCTCTCGTCTCCAGATTGGGACCATTGACAGCAACGTACACTCCTTTGTGCATTTTCCATCCCTCTTCCTTGCCAATACGCAAAGCATCTCTGACGAGCTCCGAATCATATGGCGCGCCCATATCCGGAAAGCGGGGACCAAACTCTGAAAAGTTAGGCCCTGTCAGCGGATTGCCGGACTGAAGGTTGATATGGTCATCAAGTACCATAAGATCGCCTTTGCAGTATTCCGGATTGATACCGCCCGCGATATTGGATATAAACAGGGTCCGTATCCCGAGCAGCTTCATGACACGTACCGGATAGGTAATCTGCTGCATGGAGTAGCCCTCATAGGCATGAAAACGTCCCTGCATGACTACTACATTCTTACCGGCCAGGCGCCCAAACAGCAGCTTGCCGGCATGAGACTCTACGGTGCTCAGGGGAAAGTGGGGAATATCCGCATAACTAAAGGTATGCTCAATCTCCAGCTCCCGTACCAGTCCTCCCAGTCCGGTACCCAGTATGATACCGATATCCGGAATGCTCTGGCAGGTCAGGCGTATATAATCAACACTTTCAGAAAAATTACTCATGGTTTTGAATTGATATCGGATCTTTTTTCCTGATCCGCTCTTTGTATGGAAATAACTCTGACTGCCGGTATGGGGCTGCGCCCGCGGCCACAATAAAAGGTATCGGCAGCTATATAGGATACTTTTACCCGAAGCTCATCCTGCTGAAAACCGGCAGGCAGATCTTCTACCCGGTAAAAGACCGAATCGATATAGAGCATATTGCCGCAGCCATCCGCTTCAGGCGGCACACCAAGCAATACAATCGCTTCTGCCTGTAGTGTATCACCTGCATGCAGAGCTTTGCAGGAAGACAATAATGCAGAAAAACTCCACAAAAGAATCAAAGCTGCCAGAAGGTTATACCGGTTGCGGGAATAAACTGTTTTTTTCATCAGGAATATCCGGAAGATTTAAGATTTGGTAAGCACCTCGTCCATCCATGCCTCCGGCACGTTTTTGAGAGCATTTTTCAGCTCTTCCTCCCAGAAAGCGGAGATCTGCTGCAGATCCGCTTTTTCATAGCGATGCTCGACCAGCTCAAAAGAGTTGTGCCGGTACAGAATCACATCGATGGGAAACTCCACATCATTGGCGCTGACACGGGTAGAATCAAAGGACAGAAAACCGGTTTTAAGAGCGGTTTTCAGATCCGAATCATAGGTAAGGGTCCGATTGAGTATGGGTTTGCCGAAGCCTGAATTTCCGATAATAACAAACGGAGTGCTTTCTCCTATCTCAATCCAGTTTCCCTCAGGGTATATCAGAAAAAGCTTATGTTCCTGATCTTCTTCCAGCTGTCCTCCCACAATGGTATGCAGATTGAAGTGCAGACCGGCTTTTTCGAGCGCTGCTCCGTCTTCGACCGCCACTTTCCGGAGCTCTTCCCCAAAAGCATTGACAGCTTTATAAAGCTTATTATACCTCTCCCCCTCTCCTTCCATTACTTCTTTGAAATACGTAATGGCTTTGTCGCGTACAGAGCGAAGGCCGCTGGTCATTATAAAAATAGAGTGCTTATCTTTCTGGGATATGGTTACTTTTTTTGCGGTAGTAGTCTCTGTTCCGGAAGTAATACGGGTATCCGAAATTGCGATGAGACCGGATCGCACCTTCATTCCGAGGCAATAGGTCATTGTAATACGTGTTTTAGACTGTCAAATATAGCAAAATGCGGTAAGGAGCCATGATTTTGGGGAATCATTTTCCATCCGGCATCGGGAAGATTCCGGCACATTACTGTGCCTGAACCCTGACAGAATAAGCAGTGGTGTTTTTCCCGTTGGTGCGGATCACCCCCCTGAGCGGGCTGCAATCAGTGTAATCCACGCCATGGGCTACTTTAATGTAGTTTTCATTGACCATACAATTGTTGGCAGGATCATAGCCAACCCAGCCCATAAACGGAATAAAGGCTTCTACCCAGGCATGCATCATATCGGCTCCAAGGACATCTCCACTGCCCTGAAACAGATAACCGGAAACGTACCGGGTCGGAATACGGCTGACACGGGCTATGGCGATAAATATGTGGGAAAAATCCTGGCATACTCCCATGCCCAGCCTGACGGCGTCTTCTGCGGTAGTCGAAACATCCGTCGTTTCCTTTTCATAGCGGATGATACCATGTACATAATGCAGCAGCTCCTCCAGAAAATCTCCGACAGGCGCTTTCCGGTCATATACCAGCATCTTCTTTTCCAGCTTCTTGCCGGGTCTGGTAAAGTTTGTGTGCCCGATAAAGAAATGGTTGTCTACATAAAAATCCATAGAATCCAGCACCGCCAGCTGGTCATCGACAGACACACCTGCGTTATACGCAGGTTGCGGAATTTTCTGCACGTTGCAAACCATGTTAAACCTGAAGGTTTTGAAATCTTTGGTAGTTCTCAGACGCTGGACATTGAATCCAAAAAAGTTTTTATATCTGAAAAACTCCGTACCTAACGACGAATTATGCTTACTGGATGTAACAACCTGCGTATTGTCGTTACAGGGATGTACCAGTATTTCAAAAATAGCGTCTGAGACACCGTCTTCATAATGATTGGTTGTCTGATATTCAATCTTGTACTCGCGCATGGATCTATATTAGGTTAAATATTTTTTTTCCAGTCTGGCACATAGCTGATTGAGCGTTTCGGTTGTCGAAGCCAGAAAATGCATCGTATCGTTCCTGATTTCGTCCCGTGTCAGATAGTAGTAATCACTGCATACCTTGCCCAGCTGAAACTCAAAGCTGTCTTTGTCCCGGTCGTCTTCACGAAAAACTTTACAAAAGCATTCTTTGGTTTTCAACAGATTAAAAGTAACTGACTTGGGAAAATCAGGGTTTAGAATAAGAAAGTCCAGACAGTTTCCGATATTGGGAAAGGTATTGTAAATCAGACGGCTCATATCGAAAGCTTCTGTACTGCGAAGCAAAGCCACGCAATGGAATGTCTCAAAAGACCCGGCCACCTCCATCTTTTTGGATATCTCGATATCCCGGAGCTTGGCCAGCAGGATCCGGGATATCTGATTGGCTCTTTCCAGATGCACACCCAGATGAATCAGTGACCATATTTCATCATGTACCAGTGTATGATCCATATACCCATTGACCATAAGACTGTTTCTGGTGACCATTTCGGTAAAAGAAAACAGATCGCTTTCGGTCAGTGTAGCGCTTTTACAGGCGTTTACTTCATGATAATAGCTGTTGATGGCTTCCCACAGCTCAGTCGACAATACATCACGTGTGCCCCGGGCATTTTCCCTTGATATCATAACCGAGTTCCTGATGGAAACCGGATTGGATATATCGAGGGCCATGAAGTCAAACAGGCTCAGTGACGTTGTTTTTTTTGCCAGTCTGGCTCCCTTTGATATTCCTGTCATATAGTACAATGAATCCGCCAGAAGCTCCTTTCTGAAAGAAGAACGGTCATCCAGCGCCATATAAAAATGGACATTGAGGTATCGGGCGGTATGTTCTGCTCTTTCCAGATACCTTCCCATCCAAAAAAGACTATTTGCAATTCTGCTAAGCATACTCTTAGTGTTTAATCCTCTACTATTTGTTCAGCACCCAGGTGTCTTTTGACCCTCCGCCCTGCGAAGAGTTGACAACAAGACTGCCGCGTTTAAGCGCGACTCTGGACAGCCCCCCGTTGAGCACATACGTTTTGTTTTTTCCCATGAGGCAGAAAGTCCGCAAATCAATATGCCTTGGCTCAAAACCACCGGTTTCATCGATAAAAGTAGCATGTACCGACAGGGACATTATGGGCTGGGCTATATACTTGCGCGGATTGGCCGCAATGACTTTCTTAAAGTCCTCGATCTCTTTTCTGGTATGCTTGCTGCCTATAAAAATACCATAGCCCCCCGATTCGTCGACAGGCTTTACCACCAGTCGTTCTATATTTTCCATGACGTATTTGTAATCATCTTTTAATTCGCAGCGATAGGTATGCACATTTCTGAGTATAGGCTCCTCATCGAGATAGTAGCGGATTATCTGCGGCATATAAAGATATACCGCCTTGTCGTCCGCAACTCCCGTACCCGGCGCATTGAGCAACGACACATTACCTTCACGATAGGCACTCATCAGACCGGGCACTCCCAGCAGCGAGTCGGGACGGTAAACCAGCGGATCCAGAAAATGATCATCGACCCGGCGATAAATCACATCGACCCTTTTCGGACCATGAATGGTCTTCATGTATACAAAATTTTTGTCTACAAACAGGTCACGTCCCTCTACGAGCGGAATACCCATGCTCTGCGCCAGAAACGAATGCTCATAGTAAGCCGAATTGTATATACCCGGTGTCAGCACCACACAGGCAGGATCATCGATTCCCTCGGGGGCAACCGACTGTATGGTAGCCAGCAGCTGTTCGGTGTATCCGCTGATCGGGGTTATATCATAGCTGTGAAACAGGTTGGACAGAATCCGCTTCATGGCTTCCCGGTTGGACAGAACATAGCTGACTCCCGAAGGGCATCGGATATTGTCTTCGAGCACATAGTATTCTCCATCGCTGCTTTTGATGAGGTCGGTACCGCTTATGTGATTGTAAATACCGGCCACAGGAAGTATCCCTATCATCTCTCTGATATAAAAACCGGAAGAAAATACAAGATCGGCAGGCACTACTTTATCTTTCAGAATCTTCTTTTTGTTATAAAGGTCCTGTAGAAAAAGATTCAGAGCTGTATTGCGCTGAATCAGGCCTCGCTCCACCTTTTCCCATTCCCTGGCGGGAATAATCCGGGGAAACAGATCAAAAGGGAAAATACGTTCGGTGCCGTTGCTGGTATCCGAGTAAACTGCAAATGTAATACCCTGATTAAAAAAGGAGTTTGATGTAAACTGCTTTATACGCTCCAGAGCATTTCTGTCCAGCCTGGCAAACAGCTCATGTACCTTCTGATAATGCTTGCGCAGCTTGTTCTGTCCGGAAAATACCTCATCAAAAAAGGTGTCTTCCACTTTATAGGCACTGAAAAAGTCATTTTGCATATCCATTCTTTTTATAAATATCCCGCGAAACACCTGACGACATGATTGAGGACCAGATCTTCTCAAAGGCGCCCGCACACGTCATTTAACTGAACATTGCACATCCACCAAACAACCCCAATTGAATTCTTCAAATTTTTCATTGGCAAACATCCATAAAATACATTATTTATATCAATAATAGTTAAAAACTAATGTCATTATACTAAAATTTATACATTTTTCAGAAAAACACCTCAATTTTTAATCTTAAAAAATTAAATAATTATATTATTTATTAAAATATGGTTAAAATTCAAACTCACTATATACAGAAACCAATTCTAACAAAAACGTCCAATATGCATTTTATGTAGTACCGTAATCCCTTTTTGTGCGAATGGAAAAATTTGATGTATGTATTATCGGTGGGGGACCTTCAGGCTATGCAGCCGCCATGCGGGCTATTGACCTCAATAAAAGAGTACTGCTGGCAGAGCAGGACCGGATCGGTGGCACCGGCTTGTACAATGGTGCTCTGTCTTCCAAAACATTCTGGGAGGTTTCCAGGGATATTGCCAATGCCCGCCGGCGTATTGAACGTTACCGGAACCAGACACTTTCCATTGGGTTCAGGGAGATTCTGAACGATGTACGGGACGCGATTTTTTTCAGAAAAATCCAGCTCGAAACGCACCTGCTGCTGCTTCAGCGCCGATATGCGCCTCTGATCACCTACGCACATGCCAGAGCTTTTATCAGAGATCCTCACCGGGTCGAGCTGCATTATGCAGACAGAACCGAAATCATCGAAACGGACCATATCGTACTAGCTACCGGAAGCCGTCCGCGCATATTGCCGCATATACCTGTGGATGAGAAGATCATTGTCAGCAGTGAAGGGATTGAATCATTCAAAAATTTTCCCAAGAGTATGGTGATTCTGGGAGCGGGGGTTATCGGCTGCGAATGGGCAACCATATTCTCCAATTTCGGGAATACCAGCGTATACCTGATTGATAAGGCAGACCGGATACTTCCCTCTGAGGATGAAGATATATCGCTCAACATAGAAGCTAATCTGGAAGAAAACGGGGTTACCATTCACCGCAATTCCAGTCTGGTGCGCATGGAAATCAAAAATGGTCAGGTAGAGTATGAGCTGAGCTACAAAGACGGAGGCAACGAAGTCTTTACTGTAGAGAAAGCGCTGGTATCAGTGGGACGTGTTCCGAACGTGGAAAGCCTGGGTCTGGAAAATACAGGTGTACGAACAACCGATCGTGGCACTATCGAAACCAATGATACACAAACTTCTGAACCCAATATATATGCTGTTGGTGATCTGACCGGCGATTTTTCCCTGGTAAGTGTAGGCGAACTGGAAGGACGTCATGCCATAGAGAAAATGTTTGGCATCAACGAGCAGCCTCTCTCTTACAACAACATATCAACAATCATGTTCTTAAACCCGGAGACAGCAGCAGTAGGCATGAACGAACAGGAAGCTCAGCGCCGGGGCATCTGCTACAAAATGGTAAGCCTGGACTATAGTCTTATTCCCAGAGCCATAGCCATGAACAGCACCAGAGGATTTTTCAAGATTCTGGTTACGCATGATGAAAAAATGCACGTATTGGGTATGCGGGCGGTGGGCGAACATGCCAGCAGCGCTATTCAGGCGGTAGCCCTGCTTATCGCGATGAATAAAGGAATTGATGAGCTGGCTGAATTAATTCATCCTCATCCTTCGATTATAGAGGGGATACAGGAGTGTGTGCGTATGCTCAAAGGCAAACCGATTCTGAAACCGGAGATTTTCAAAGATACGCTCAGATTCAAAGGCTGTGGCCCGAATGGTGAAACCTATGATCTGAATTCATTTACACCGGAGAACATACAAAATCTGTAGTATACAAGACAATCAGTCTTCTATCGGAACCGCTACCGAAAAGCAAAGTCCGCCCTCCGGATTTTCACTGACCGATACACTGGCGCCAATGGCCTCAGCCTGTGACTTTATAATAAAAAGCCCCAATCCCTTGCCGGAATCCTGATGAAAGCGCTGAAATGGTCTGAATATCCTGTTTTTGTGCTTCTGAAGATTGATACCCCGCCCGTTGTCCCGGACACGAATCAATATATAAGCCGGTTCCCGGATGCATTCAACACTGATGACAAGCGTTTCGGCAGATCTGCCGAAACGAATAGCATTGGCAATCAGGTTGGATATGATATTTTCAATATAGACCGGCACAGTTTCCACCGCCGGCAGATTGTTTCCGTCAATCCATACATGCAATACACCTTCTTGTTTTTCGATCTCTCCCCGATAGGAAGAGGTCGCCTCATGGACAATTTTTCCGACATCCGTTTTTTCCCTGAGCAATTCTGCATCAGATGGCAAATCCAGAATAAAAATCAGCTCTTTGATAATGGAATCCAGCTTATCTACCGTCTTCCCGGCCTCCGGAATCAGCTCTACCGGTTCATTGCGCTCCAGATTACGCTGCTGTATAGAGCATATACCCTTGAGGGTGGCTACAGGTCCTCTCAGATTATGTGCCGCAATGAAAGTAAACTGCTCAAAGCGCTTATTACGCTCCTCAAGCGCGGTATTGGCATCCTGCAGGTGTCTGGTCTTCAATCCCACCAGCTCTTCAAGACTGCTTTTCTTGTCTTTCAGCACCCTGTTCTGCCCTTCGATCAGCTCACGATGCAGATCCGCCTGGTTTTTGAGAATTTCGAGCTCCGTATTCTGCTTTTCCAGAAAGCGGTTCTTCTGCACTATTTCCGATGTCCTGATCCGGAGCTCACTCTCCAGAATCTTGTTTTGTTTTTCGAGCAATTCACTTTTCTCCCGTTTCAGGATTTCATATCTTTTGACAACTGCCAGAAACAGAAAAATCACCTCCAGCCCCGAACCTATAATCAGCACTACCGATGAGCCTCTCTGAAAGGGAATAATATTGCTGACTCCCAGTGTATAAAACAAAATAGAAAGCAGAAGAAAGCTCCAGGCCCAGATAAGATACCTGGCTTCGTACAGTTTTTTCTTAATATAAAAATAGATGGATACCACCATAAGAAAGGGTGGTATGAAAACCCACAGAAGGGTAATAGTAAACATAGCCATGCTATACGCATCGATAATGTTAAACACAACAATCAGCAGGTGGACGGCATAAAGTAAAAGATAAAACCGGTAGAGCCTGCGGGAACTTTTGCGGATATCCAGAAAACGCTCTGTAAAAACCACCCCGAATACCATGAGACTGTATATAGAAGGCACTGCTCTGTTTATCAACGGGTAATCAGGCCAGAGCAGCTGAAACAAGTATCCATGGTCAAGACCGGAAACGAGTCCGCAGGCCAATACAGAGAACGCATAAAAGAGATAATTGGATTCTTTCAGGCTCCGGTACAGAAAAATATAGATTACCAGGGCAAGAAAGAGTATTCCTGCATAAAAATAGTAAATCCTTTGACTGTTGATGGAATAGTTAAGGAGGTTTCTGCTATCAAAATACACTACAGGAATAAGCAAAGGTCCTTTGCTATACACCTGAAGATAGATGGTTTCTGCCCGAAGATCGATGGTTTCGTTCGGATATTTGAAATGATAATTCCGGACATTAAACGGAAAAGCATCACCCAGCAAGCTGACTTTCAAAAGGCTGTCATTCTCAGAGAACTGAAAAATCCGTATGGTGTCCAGATGGGCATTTTCTATCACCAGATCGGTAGCTTTTCCGAATATACTTCTGTCCGCCTTCAGCCATACCGCACCACCCGAATAGGCGGCATTGAGGGCATCACCCGGATAAATCAGAAAATGCTCCGGTGGCATAGCTTTTATGTCGCTTACAGTAAGTGTCCGGCTGGTATCCAGAACATACCTGTATGAGGTATGAGAATAATCCTGTCCGAAAGTCTTGACAGAGCATAGCAGGATCAGAGCAAGCTGTCCACAGTACCTGAGGAACTTGTCATTCATTAAGAAAAATTTGACGAAGTATATAAAATTATGAGCTACGGAAAAAATTTATTTGATCAATTCCGGATTGCACTATATAAGAGATTGAATGTAATCCATGTATCCAAAAATCATGGATTATGCACCCAAATCAAATACTAGATTATGAACAGATTATCTTGCACTTTATTTACAAAGTTTTTCACGCAATGTATTACTATTCCGATTCATGATTGTATATATTTAATCAAGTCTGAAAAAATCAATATACGAATGAAAAAACTAGTACTCTTTGCGATGCTGCTGGCGGTATTCTGCCGTTCTGCATACGCTCAGCTCAATGAATCCTATCAGTGGGGCAATGTTGCCATAGGAGCCGGCGGATTTGTAACCGGTATTATTACCAGCAAAACAGAACGGGACCTGATGTATATCAGGACGGATGTTGGCGGCGCCTATCGCTGGGACAACAGCAGTAAGAAATGGATTCCGCTGACGGACTGGCTCAGTGCAGAACAAACCGGCCTCCTGGGAATCGAAGCGCTGGCCATAGATCCGCAGGCTCCCAACAGACTCTATATGCTGGCCGGAACAGATTACTTTCACAATGGCAAAAGCGCCATACTGAAGTCTGAAGATTACGGTGAAACCTTTGAGGTTATAGATGTTACCAGCCAGTTTAAGGCGCACGGCAACGGTATGGGGCGTCAGAACGGCGAGCGTCTGGCCGTAGATCCTAACAACGGCAATATCCTGTACTGCGGTACCAGAAGAAACGGTCTTTTCAAAAGTACCAATGCCGGAGCTACCTGGGCCAGAATGAATTCGCTGAATGTAACATCCACCCCGAGCGACAACGGAATCTGTTTTGTCCTGGCCGACAAAGGCAACGCACAGGGCAATAGTCCTTCCCAAAATCTGATCATAGGAGTATCCACATACGGCACCAACCTGTACAGAAGCACTGATGCGGGCAATAGCTTTTCTGCCATTACCGGCGGCCCTTCCGATCAAATGCCTCAGCGTGCCGTACCGGATGGACAGGGCAATCTGTATATTACCTATGGCAACGGAGCCGGACCGCATAGAAACTGGCAAATCAGCAATGAACCTATGAATAGCGGCTCTGTATGGAAGTATAACCTCAGCTCTGGTATATGGACAAATGTTACTCCGCCTGATCTCACGGCGGCTTTTGGTGGTATCAGTATTGATCCTCAGAACCCTCAGCGGATTGTACTGGCGACTACCAATACTTACCGTAGCCAGAATAACGGAAAAGCATGGGGAGACCTTATATTTCTCAGCACAAACGGTGGAAGCTCATGGACGGACCTGGTTACCGGCAAAGCCATGACAATTGACCCAAATGGCTGTCCCTGGGCGGAAAACTATGCAATTCAATGGGCCGGCTCCATCGAGTTTAATCCGTTCAACAGCAAAGAAGTATGGGTAGTTTCCGGCAACGGAATTTTTAAAACGAATAATATTGATGCCACCAATACCGTATGGGCTTTTATGCCCCGGGGAATCGAGGAAACCGTGCCGCTGGACATCGTCAGTATTCCCGGCGGACCGATGGTATCTGTTATCGGTGATTTTGATGGCTTTGTACACCATGATGTAAGAAGCTATCATCCAAACCACAACCCCAGAATGGGTACGACAACGGGTCTGGCATATGCGGGGGGCAATTCGGATATACTATTAAGAGTCGGGAAAGACATATATTATTCCCTTAATCAGGGAGTATCGTGGACCCTTAGTCTGAATCCGGCTTTCCCAAGCAATCCTCAAGATCGAAATCCTCAGGGAAAAGTAGCTATCTCCGCAGATGGTAGTGTGTTTTTACATAGTCCAGCCAATCATACACCGAACATAACCTTCCGTTCTACTGATAAGGGCAACAGCTGGACACAAGTACAGGGACTTAGCTTTGCGAATGCAAAACCAGTAGCCGATCCGGTTAATAAAGATGTATTTTATGCATATGACCGACCAACCGGCAATTTCTACCGCAGTACCAATGGCGGTGTCAGTTTCACCCAGTTAACTAAGCTAAGTGACTGGGGTACTCCTGTAATCCGTACGGTTCCCGGATATGAAGGGCATATCTGGTTCCCGCTTACCTGGAACGGCCTTCACAGGTCAACGAACGGTGGTCAGACTATCACCAAAATCAATTCTGTATCCAGCTGTGCAGCAGTAGGTCTGGGCAAAGCTGCTCCGGGCAAAACCTACCCGACTGTGTACATATGGGGAGTGGTCAACGGCACAACAGGTATCTTCCGCTCTATTGATGAGGGCGCGACCTGGGATCGTATCAATGATGATCAGCATCAGTATGGCGGCATAGGCAACGGTGAGTTTGTGATTGGCGATATGAACGTATTTGGCCGTGTATATATGAGCACTGCCGGTCGTGGTATTGTACTGGGCGATCAGCTTGACTGCAACGATGAACCGGGTGGCACCGCCGCTATTGATGCCTGCGAAGTATGCTCCGGCGGCTCGACCGGCCTTCCGGTAGCAACCGACCCGGACGATTGCCTGGTTTCTTCATTCAATCACAAAGCAGCTGCTACTTTTGAGTTTTACCCGAACCCATTCAGTCAGCAACTGGCCGTGACATTGAAAAAAGCGTCTGATTACAAACTAACGGATATGAGCGGACAGATCGTAGAGTCAGGCAGAGCAGAAGGCAAAATCCACCTCGGGCGGCAACTCAGACCAGGTATGTACCTGCTGAAAGTAACCAACGAACAGGAAGATATCGCTGTCAAGGTGACGAAATTCTGATTGGCGGATAATTAGCATACACAAGTCAGAAAGACATAAAGGTCATCCGGTATCGGATGACCTTTGTGCTACTGGTCGTTGATCATAAGATACAACAACGGCTAATGGATTTTCGGTAATACCAACAAGGCATAAAAAGGTACCCACGTAAAACGGCCCCGGGCCTCACACATAACTGTCACTCGGCAAAGCCGAAGCGACTGGATCTACTTTACTTAAAGACCCCGAGCGACTAAGGAAAATAAGATTCAGAATACCTGCACGGCGCAAGCAACTCAATCCAACTTCAATTGGTGACTCAATTTTCGGATAAAGCAACTTTCATTGGTATGAATTTCATATAAAAAAACGCTAAATCAATCAAAAGCACACTACAAAATTCCCCTTAATATCAGCACTATATCCATTAATATAGATTATATCTATATGATTATAAAAAATAACAATTTTCATCTATAAATCATAGTAGGTATTTTTGCAGAGTACAGAAAAGTACAACATCAGCAAAGAATAATACTACTAACTATGAAAAAAACCCTTATAGCCGTCGGTCTGCTCGTGTTTTTCACGGGCTGCCACCAAAATAATGAAGATAATACAGTCACCAGTGAAAAAGGAGGCTGTCCGTTTCATTTTGGTAAAAAAGGTCAGTCTGCCGGACTTAGTACAACCAGCAATGGCAAAACCAACAAAGGCTGGTGGCCAAATCAGCTGGATTTAAGCATCCTGAGGCAACATTCGGAGAAATCAAACCCTATGGGCGAAGATTTCGATTATGCAAAAGCATTCAACAACCTGGATTATGAAGCCCTGAAAAAAGACATCCGTGAGGTAATGACCACTTCGCAAGACTGGTGGCCAGCCGACTATGGCAACTATGGTCCATTATTTATTCGTATGGCCTGGCATAGCGCAGGTACTTACCGTACGGGCGACGGGCGTGGCGGTACACGTGAAGGTCAGCAACGTTTTGCACCGCTGAACAGCTGGCCAGACAATGCCAACCTTGACAAAGCCAGAAGGCTTCTCTGGCCTGTTAAGCAGAAATATGGCAATAAAATCTCCTGGGCTGACTTAATGATCCTTACCGGTAACGTAGCGCTTGAGTCTATGGGCTTTAAAACCCTTGGCTTTGGCGGTGGCCGGGAAGATGTATGGGAACCTGCCGGCAATGTGTACTGGGGATCGGAGGAAGAAATGCTGGACGATAAGCGTTTTGACAAAGACCGGAATCTGGAAAAACCATTGGCAGCAGCACAAATGGGCTTAATTTATGTAAACCCTGAAGGCCCCAATGGCAACCCTGACCCTTTGCTGGCTGCTAAAGATATACGTGAAACTTTTGGTCGCATGGGTATGAATGATGAGGAAACCGTAGCGCTTATAGCAGGTGGACACACGCTGGGAAAAACGCATGGTGCCGCTGCCGGCACGCACTTAGGCGCTGATCCGGAAGCAGCCGACATTGAAGAGCAGGGACTCGGCTGGAAAAACAGTTACGGTACCGGAAAAGGAAAAGATGCTATTACCTCCGGCCTGGAAGTTATCTGGACTACCACACCAACTAAATGGAGTCATGGATTTTTCAAAAACCTGTTTGAAAACGAATGGGAACTTACCAAAAGTCCGGGAGGTGCACACCAGTGGGTTGCCAAAGATCCTAAAGTAATGGTTCCCGACGCATTTGACAAAAGTAAGATGCATAAGCCTACCATGCTTACTACAGACCTTTCTTTACGATTTGACCCTGTGTACGGTGAAATTTCAAAGAACTTTCTGGAGCATCCGGAACAATTCGAAGCTGCATTTGCCCGCGCCTGGTTTAAACTAACCCATCGTGATATGGGGCCTAAAACAACGTATCTGGGACCTGAAATTCCGGAGGAAGAGTTTTTATGGCAGGATCCAATCCCGGCACTTAACCACAAAATTGTTGATGCCAGAGACATTGCCGAATTAAAGGCTGCCATAGTAAAATCAGGACTTACTACCGGCGAGCTTGTATCAACAGCCTGGGCCTCGGCTTCGACCTATCGCCATTCCGACAGAAAAGGCGGCGCTAACGGTGCCCGTATACGCCTTGCACCTCAAAAGAGCTGGGAAGCAAACAACCCCGAACAGTTGAATAAAGTGTTAACCAAGCTGGAAGAAATTCAGAAAAACTTCAATGCTAAATCCAGCAGCAAAAAGGTCTCTATGGCTGACTTAATTGTATTAGGCGGAAACGCAGGTGTGGAGGAGTCCGCCAGAAAGGCCGGATACCCGGTCAAGGTGCCATTCATTCCCGGTCGTATGGATGCATCACAAGACCAGACTGACCCTGCTTCTATAGCCTTACTTGAGCCAATGGCAGACGGATTCCGCAATTACTTAAAGAAACAGTATACCATTTCAACAGAAGAGTTATTGATCGACAAAGCTCAATTGCTTACGCTGACAGTACCTGAAATGACCGTGCTGGTAGGCGGGATGCGTGTTATGAATGCAAATTATGACAATTCAACGCATGGTATTTTCACCACACAACCGGGCACATTAAGCAATGATTTCTTTGTAAATCTGCTGGATATGAATACTGAGTGGAAAGCAACTGATCATACCAGAGAAGTATTTGAAGGAAAAGATCAGACAACCGGAAAGGTTAAATGGACGGCAACCCGCGCTGATCTGATTTTTGGGTCTAACTCAGAATTAAGAGCGTTGGCAGAAGTATACGCCAGCAATGATGCCAAAGAGAAATTTATCACTGATTTTGTTGCAGCCTGGACAAAAGTAATGAATCTGGACAGGTTTGATTTGAATAATTAAGCGTGACACTACTTTTATAGATACAAGACAAAGCTGTCCTGTATCTATAAAACGGATTAATAAATCCCGGGATAAGAGTACAGGATTAATATCCCAAACAGACTGGTCGTTTAGTCATAAGACACAACGACGGCAAGAGGGACGCAAACACCAACAAGGGTGGGAGAGCCAGTTCGTAGTGTCCTAGCCCCCTAATCGACTGGACTAAATTTGGGAAATAATTTAGTAGAGTTAAATTAGTAAATCAATGGGAAAAACAAGAAGACATTTTAGTGTAGAACAGAAGATGCAGATCCTTCGGGAAGC
>Ga0206106_100085_pt1 | contig 172773 bp, 154 predicted proteins | sample 1B1ome_FD_148677 | JGI IMG/M metagenome (GOLD analysis project Ga0206106, IMG submission 148677) | Enriched microbial communities from leaf-cutter ant dump, University of Wisconsin, Madison, United States - 1B110A | ecosystem: Environmental > Terrestrial > Nest > Insects nest > Nest dump... | reverse complement strand
AGGTCGTGCAGGAATTGAGAGCAACGGCATTGCTACTTTCTCTATGGATCATTTGTCACAGGGTATGTACATCCTGAAATTCCAGGATGACAGCACTACGCAAACCATCAGGGTGAATAAAAAATAAGGGCTGTAAAAGGGATATTTATCTCTAAATAACAGTAAGAAAAAAGCCACCGTTTCGGATTAACCGAAGCGGTGGCTTTTTATTTATGGATGGAAAGGAGATTGGTTAAGATTGAAACATACAGTAAGCCTTATACCTCAAGGTCATTTCCCTGGAATCTATACCTGTGCTTTTGCAGGAACAGATAGCCAATGAGGTACCTATGAAAAATCAGACAATAGTCCGGGTTGATCTTCAGCAGCTGAAGATTCATATCCCGCATCAACCAGGAGCCCGATTCCGTCAGCGGCCCGGGTGGCGAGTTCATCACAGCGGTTATTCAGCGGATTATCCGCATGCCCTTTTACCCAAATCATATTGATATGATGTTTGTGGTATGCTTTTATAAACCGTCTCCACAGGTCAGGGTTTTTTTTATCTTTAAAACCCTTCTTTTGCCAATTCCATATCCAACCTTTACTCACCGCATCTACGACGTATTTTGAATCACTGTAGATATCAATGTGCAGGCCCTCTTTGGTCAGTTTTTCTAAAGCGGTTATAACGGCAAGCAATTCCATGCGGTTGTTGGTCGTGAGCCGGTATCCTGCAGAGATTTCTTTTCGGGTGCTACCCCAGATCAGGATTGCGCCGAAACCACCTTTCCCCGGGTTCCCGCGAGCTGCGCCGTCGGTGTATATCTGTAGTTTTTGGTTCATGAATTTTTGACTGGGATCAGAACACAGGCAATCTCCGGTACGATATTATTGCTGTTCATAAAGATAAAAATACAGCAGTTTATGCTCAACATCTCCCGGATAAATAATCATCTATCGTACTGAATAAAAAATCAGGATATTCTGCCGAAAATTTTTGATGAATAAAGCCACCTAATAATGGTCTGGGTGCAGGCTGGTTCAATGTTTTGGTGTCAACCGGAATTAATTCATACGAGGCATCCGGAAAATATTGCAAGACCCGTAAGGCCAGTTCTATGCGATTCATATAATCGGTTCCGCCGATATGGTAAATGCCTGATTTGCCATCCCGGAGCAGCACATACATAGCCCTTGCAATATCAAAGGCATTGGTAGGAGATGCATATTGGTCAAAAGGCAGTTTTAAGCTAAGCCGCTGATGATTGCGGCATTGATCCATAATGCGGGCGACAAAGTTCTTATTCCGAAATTCAGCTCCATACACATTCGTAACACGGAGTACCAGCGTTTTTGGAAGTTCGTTCAAAGCAATAGTTTCCGCTTCTAATTTATGCCGGCCATATACGCTCAATGGGTGCAGCGGAGCATCTTCCCGGTAAGGTCCTTCTTTTCCGTCAAAAACATAATCTGTGGAAATATAGACTAAGCGGGCATTACAGGCTTTTGCAAGCGCAACCATGTTGATAGTGCTTTGTACTGTTTTTTCATAGCTTTCCTCAATATGATCTTCGCAATAATCCACATGAGTGAGCGCTCCGCAATGCACTATAATATCCGGAGCAAACCGGATCACGTCAAAATTGTCCGGATGTTCCGGCATTAAGGTGTTGTAAAATACGGTCGCCGGGGTCGGAAAAGAAAGATGTGATCCGATAACATGCCAGCCCCTCGCTTTGAAATGACTCAGGCAATTGCCGCCCAAAAGTCCCGATGCGCCGGAAATAAATACATTCATAAACGAGGCAGAATTATTTGGCTGCTGCAACTTCGGCGCCGACAAATTCCATCGCTTTAAGCACCATGTTTTTTGAGCCGATAAAAATGGGGACCCGCTGGTGTAACTCCTGCGGCATGACATCCAGTACCCTTTCCTGGCCGGTGGTACTCATGCCCCCCGAAGATTCCATAATAAAGGACATCGGGTTGCATTCATACATCAGTCGCAGTTTGCCGTTTGCGTTTTTTTGGTCATTCGGATAAATAAAAATACCGCCTTTGATCAGGGTGCGGTGCATATCGGCAACCATGGAGCCGATATAGCGATGCGAATAGGGTCGGTTTTCTTCTTTGCAGTTATCCATACAATGCTCTAAGTAAGCACGCATGCCGGGCGTGTATTTGTTGGTATTGCCCTGGTTCAGCGAATAAATTTTACCGTCTTCCGGACAGCACATATTGGGATGCGAAAGGCAAAATTCACCGATAGAAGGTTCTAAGGTAAAACCATTCGTGCCTAAGCGGGTAGCATAAACCAACATCGTGCTGCTGCCGTAAATAACATAACCTGCGGCCATCAGCTTGTTGCCGGGCTGTTGGAAATCCTCTCGGGTACAGGGTTTGCCTAATTCTGAAACACGGCGGTAAATGGCAAAAATCGTACCGATAGAGGCGTTGACATCTATATTGGAGGAGCCGTCTAAGGGGTCAAACATGACCACATATTTCGAGTTGACGGAATATTCATCATCAAAAGCAATGAAATCATCGTTTTCTTCCGAGGCAATGCCGGCGCAATCCTCACTATTACGCAACACGCTGATCAGCATCTCATCGGCATATATGTCTAATTTCATCTGCTCTTCCCCCTGCACATTGGTGGCGCCGTGTTTCCCCAGGATATCCACTAATCCGGCTTTATTGACCTGTTTATTAATGAGTTTACAAGCCAGGCCGATGTCGCGCAGCAGCGCAGAAAGTTCGCCCGTTGCATTCGGGAATTCACGGGTTTGCTGGATGGTAAATTCGTCGAGGGTAATTAATTTTCGTGTATTAGACATAACAGAAAAGATCGTTTCGGACAAAGATATAAAAGGATTTTTTTGTTTCAAATTTTAAGAATAAATTTGCCACCCGAAATAATCACGGAGGAATCACGGAGGATATAGCTCAGTTGGTTAGAGCGTCGGATTGTGGTTCCGAAGGTCGTGGGTTCGAGACCCATTATCCTCCCTCAACAAAGCCCTGCATTTTTTGCAGGGCTTTGTTTTCTGAAAGCAGCGCTCCCGGATTTTCCTTAAAACACCTTCCATCGTATTGCAATTTTTAGAAAAAAGTTGCATCTTGTCAACAAATCAGCATGCGGCTGTAGTTGCCCGGCAATTTGAGCTGTCTCCTGTACTATTTTTAAGCATGAACTAAATTTTATTGAAATGAATCATTGGAAAGGAAAATCCGTGTTGATAACCGGTGCAGGATCAGGAATAGGTAAATGCCTGGCCATGGAATTAGCCCAAAGAGGCGCTGAAATCTGCGTTGCCGATATTGACTTCAATAAAGCTAATGAGGTGGCCGCCCAGTGTAAGGGTAAAGCCACGGCGGTCGAATTGGACATCTGCGATGCAGCGGCAGTAGCGAAAAAGATCAACTCCTTTGCCGAATCAAAAGGCAAATTAGATTTCCTTTTTAATAATGCCGGAATCGGGATCAGCGGTGAAAGCTATGAGTTGACTATTCAACATTGGAACCGGATCACGGATGTGAATATCAGGGGTACGCTAAACTGTATCAGCGTGGCTTATCCGCTGATGGTACGGCAGGGCTTCGGGCATATTATCAATACGGCTTCATTAGCCGGGCTGGAACCTACGCCCTTTTTAACCGCTTATACCATGACTAAACATGCCGTTGTAGGGCTGAGCAGAAGCCTGAGAATTGAAGCGGCAGATTTAGGAGTGAAGGTAAGTGTATTGTGCCCGGCAGCTATAGAAACGCCGATGTTGGATGCGGAAAACCCTGATGATTTAAACACATTTTCCTGGAAGCCCGATATTCGCCGATTGCTGACCAAGCTTGCGGGTGCGCCATATCCCGTAGAAAAATTTGTGAAAGAAATTTTAGTGGATATTGAAAAAAACAAGGGCGTGATTATAGCGCCTGCCCGTGCCCGAAGCATCCGGTTAATTGGTCGTCTTTTTCCTTCTGTAGTAGAAAAAACCTCTTTAAAAGTTGTAAGGGAAGAACGCCGGTTAAAACAGGGTTAAACCAAAAGTCAAAATGCAAAAAGTAAAATGCAGGGAATGGGCAACCCGGTTTTTAAACAGGTAGAATTTGGGGCAAATGCATGAATGTCGAAACAGAATATAAGTCTTCAGCATCTATGACAGCAACGAGTGTGTATTATCCAACGGACGAAAAAATGACTAAAGGATAAGCTAATATCCCTGCTGAACAGCTTAAATTTGCATATAGTATCAGGGAGAAAAAAGACTCTGATATGATGTTCAATAAAAGCGTTATTGACCTGTTGTTATTTAACTATACAAAAAGCTTATGCCACAAGATGCTGCCACGAAGGGTTATTTGATTATTGCTGACATAAGCGGCTACACTTCCTTGTTGACTACTACGGAAATTGACCATGCTTCCGACATTATCAAATCGCTTTTAAGCACGATATACCGGAATATCAACCGACCTTTTTCATTTGTGAAATATGAAGGCGATGCCATATTGTACTATATCGAAAGCGATACGGTTGAGGAAGGGGAAAAGATCATTGATCATGTGGAGGCGGTTTATAATAGCTTCCAGACTCAGTTGGCCATCATGAATCTGAATACCACCTGTACCTGCAAGGCCTGTTCCGGTACCAGCCGCTTAAATCTTAAATTCTTTGTTCATTACGGGGAGTTTTTAAAACAGAAATTACCCGGAGCCGGCGTTGATATTGCCGGGTTTCCCGTTATTGTACTGCATCGCATGTTGAAGAACAGGGTTTATGAACAATTTCAATCTAAAGGATATGCCCTGATCAGCGATGTTTGCCTGCACGAGGACAGTGTGCCTACTCATGCACAACCTTATGAGGAGCATTACGAAGATGTGGGTATTTTAAAATGCTATTTTATTAATTTAGAAGAACAGCACACCCGCAAGAAGTCGGAGGAACGGTGGCTTTTTGAAACGTATGAAAGTGATTTTGTGCATGAAGATGTTTTCCCCTATAGTCCGGAGGTGTTATGGAACTACTGTATTTACGGAGATTTAAGACTGCAATGGCAGGGCAATACACATGCTGTAAACAACATAAAGAATAGGCAAAACAGGATAGGGGTGGGCAGCGAGGTGCATTGTGTACATAGCGGCTACAAGCGAAAATCATTAGTAATAGATTCCCGTCCCTTCTATTATTTTATTGTGGTTTCCAATCATACGCCCGCCTTTTTTATCCCTCCTATGAAAGTGCAATATACCATGCTTCCGATAAATAAAAACGAAACGGAATTATCTATTCGCGTAGTGCTGTTGCGCAGAAACTGGTTTACGCTAAAGTTAGTCAAACCCTTTATTAAAAGTTTTCTGAAGATGGAAATGAATTATAAGAAACTGCATCAGGTGCTGAAGGAAAGGATGAAAGATGATTAAAGATATTGTCGTTTTTTAATCCCACGCAGCGTAATATTCGGTAACTATTACTTCCATATTTCATTAGGAATTCAAAAAGCCTTTTTATATCTAAAATTTTGTTGGAATCCTACCCGGCCACAGTCATTAGCATTTCGTTGTTTTTTCGTTTATTGGCTCATAATAAAGTATTATAGCGCCGGCGCTAAATGTTTTGGTCTTGGTAAGTTTAAGAACTATCCTGTCGGTTATGTTTTTAAATAATGGCAAGCCGCTTCCCACTATAACAGGGTGTATGCAAAGCTGGTATTCGTCTATGAGATGAAGATTGGTCAGTGCTGCTATCAAACCCGGACTGCCTACAAAGATGTCTTTACTCCCACCATTGCGGGATTGTTTGAGTGCGGCCACTTCTTCTTCAGGGCTTCGCTTAGCTAATCTTGCACTTTTCCAATCTACATGTTTTAGCGTATGAGAAAAAACAATCTTTTGAATTTTATCAATAGCCAAAGCAAAGTCATTCATTGATTTTTCTTCCGAAGGTTTTTCTAAAAGCGTCCGCCAAAATTCCATAAGCTGATACGTTGTTCTGCCATATAGTATTACATCGCCCTGGGCTAACAGTGCTGCATAATACTGATGTATTTCCTCGTCAGGCAGCCCTGCGGTATGGTCGCAAAATCCGTCGATAGTCATATTGATTGCTGCAATTACTTTGCTCATAATTTGTGTGGTTTGCTTGTTTATTTAAGGCGTCGTTTTACGGTCCCGGAATCACTTACTTTTAGCATGATGTCATTTTTATTCCAGTTATTTTCCTGCGGAAAATGAGGAATTGTGAGGAACAGAAATTAGTCTAATGGTTTATAGTTTTTCCCTCATTGTTTTAGCTGCCCGATTTTGCTTAGTGTTTTTTCCAATTCCTCCGGTTTGTTTGTCCCGATAAGCAATTTTTTGTTGTTAGTAAACACCAGTTGTAAGCCTTTGTTCCCCGAAACATTAAATGCTGTTCCTTTTCCGAAAAGCCCCAATCGTAAGCCCCAGCCACCATATTCTGAAAGGGGGGAATACTGCCTGATATATGATTTTGCCAGCTTGTCCCAGGTGTAATGCCTGTACTTTAAATGAAAGGGGAACAGGCGAACATAAATTCCATCTTGCTTAATGGTCGTATCAAGACGGAGGCTTACAAACAGTATGGTCAAAATAATGTTAAGCCCTGCCGTTATTAAAAGCCCTGCATTACTCAGGGGTTCGTTGCCAAATTGTTGCCCGCCGACAACCTGTTTGAACACTCCGGATAAAAAAAGTCCATTAGTACCCAGGAGGATTAACCACAACCACCATTGTCTGAATTTTTGCTTTTCCAAAAATAAAATGTTGTTGCTCATTTTTTATCAATTTATGTTTTCATTTTACTAACTGTTCGGCCTGTAACCTGTTTGTCCGTGATTGCAATACTTCTTTCGCTTGTTCCAAATGTCTTTGTTCGTGGGAAATAATAATGTCAAATGCCGTTTCCAACTTATACACAATATTTCTGTTGGCAGGCGATGATATGATTATTCCTTTTTCAATTAATTCTTTTGATGCTTCGATTTGTCGCTTCAGTTCGCTTTGATGTTTTTCAAATCGTTGAAGTATGTCGCTGTTAACCTGACTTACGGTTGGTTCCCAGACTGGAAATGTTTTCATCTTTTTCTTTCTGTCAGGCTTAACTGCATTAAGAACAGTTTTGCCTAAAAATGAAACCATAAAACCAAGTTTTGCGATGAAAGGTGTTTTGTAAGTCCCTTCTTTCAGAGAAGCTAAAACAGGATAATAGGTTTCGTTCACAATAATTAAATGGTCCATGTTTTGAGCAATACTCCACGTTTGGGAATTTGGTTTCCAATTCAGTTGTTCTGTCGAAAGGGAACCGAAGTTTGCAACAAAATGTTCCGTTATTTTATCTAACTGTAAAGGCCAATTTTTCATAATTTACTTGTTAAATGTTCTTTTATTATTCAGCGGCTGATATTCGGTGGTCGGCTCGTTACACTTACCACTAATGTTTTTGAGCCTGGCGAAGTGGGGCGATATTATAGCACAAAAGTTTAATCGAAGAACCACAATTTGGTTAAGTACTCAACTGTCAGAAGTACGCACCCATCATTTCGCCAAACACTTGTCTGACCAGTGTTAATCGCTTAAGCTGTTTTAATATCCATTTGTTGATGTAAAATTCTGATAATTTCAATTAGGTTTTGTTTCATAACTGGTTGCACATGGCTTCAAAATATACGAAGTGTCTTCAACCCGAAAAAGCCTTCTCTGTATTTACAATTATAATAAAATTTTTTGAAGTATAAAAATTAGCCGGGAAAACTTACTTGTTAGACATACGTACTTTTCTACACCTCATTTTCGGCGTGTTCTATAGGATTCTTCTTCATTATTTTCTTTAAAAAAGATTAGTAAAAAGCAAAAATAAGCAAAACGGTTAAAACCGTTGCTATACAAGGCTTTATAAAAGTTGTAGTCTAAGTTCGGAAGTCAATGTCTGATAGGTTTTGGGCTTAAAATGACAAGGTTAGGTTACTAATTCGTTACCGATTAACAAAGGCAACAGAATAGCTTAACCGATTATATTTCAGTCTTTTGCACCCCTTTCTACGTTTCCTTGTAACTCAATGTAATTTAATTTTAAACGTTAAACATTTGAGTTATGGAGCAGACAAAAAAATCGACGTTCAAACTGCTTTTCTATTTGAAAAAGAACGAACTGAAAAAGAACGGTAATGCACCGATTATGGCACGTATTACCATTGACGGAACCCCTAAAACTTTTGGAACAAAGTTAGAAATAAACCCCAATAACTGGGATTTAAAACACGGTCGAGTTCAGGGCAAAAGTGCGCAAGCATTGAGCATTAATAAAAAACTGGATAACATTCGTGGGCGTATCGACAAGATTTACGAAGATATGCTGAAGCACGAGGGCTTTGCTACCGCCCAAAAAGTAAAGCTATCGTTTTTGGGTGTAGGTGTAATGGATGATGCAATCCTAAAAGTCTTTAACGACCAAAATGAGGATTTTAAAAAACTGGTCGAAAAGGAAGAACGCTCCCAAAGCACCTTCAACAAGTATATCACAGTTTACAATCATCTTACCACGTTTATAAAAGAACGCTATCATCGTGATGATATGGCTTTCCGGGAATTGACTGGCGATTTTATTCGTGAGTTTGATTTTTATCTCCGGTACGATTTACAGTCTTCGCATAATACGGTTTGGGTTTATACAATGCCTGTATTAGCCCTTGCAGAATTGGCTATTAAAAAAGGTTTGATACGTGATAATCCTTTTCAGGATTACGAAATCAATATGGAAGAAACCGACCGGGGTTATATTCTGAAAGAGGATGTAGAAAAGTTGATGATGTGCGTACCACCACACCCACGTTATGAACTTGTAAAAGACCTTTTTATTTTCAGTTGCTTTACCGGACTTGCTTATGCTGATATTAAAAAACTGACAAGGAATAATATTCAATCATTCTTTGACGGTCATCAATGGATTATCAGCAGAAGAAAGAAATCGGATATTGCTTCCAATGTTCGGTTATTGGAAATCCCCAAACGTATCATTGAGAAATATCAGGGTACTACAAGGAATGAATTTATATTTCCTATTCCGACCAATGCAACCTGCAACACGCACGTAGGCAAATTGATTGAAAAAGCCGAAATTATTACGGAACAAAAAGTTACTTTCCATACGGCAAGGCACACTTTCGGAACTATGTTTTTGACCGAGGGCGTACCGCTTGAAAGCCTTAGCAAAATGATGGGGCATAAAAATATCTCGACCACACAGATTTATGCTAAAATCACAAGCCAAAAAATCAGTAAGGATATGGATTTGGTTACGCCAAAATTCAGGGCAATGGAAGAAGCATTTTTGGCGGCTATATAATTAGCTTTTATTTAATCACAAGGAGCAGAACTTAACGGTTCTGCTTTTTTTATGCCCTTACTTTTCCTTTACTCCACTTTCTGTTACAGGCTGTCACAGCCTGCCCAATAATGCCATAAAAATTAGAACAGAATATTTCCACAATCAACCGGTAAAAAGGCAGCTAAGTTATAGCGGGCAGCCACCCCACACGCCCACCAATAAAAAAAGTGAATGAACGGTTTCCCCCTAAAGGAACCCCCATTAAATCATTTTTTTCTTGGTTTTCGCTGTTGCCCGCTTGGATTATCTGCTTTCTTTTTTCCGGTTTTTCTTTTGGAAAAAATTATGCGAAGCGAAGCGGAGCAGACCACAACGGAAGCGGGAAAACGAGAAAAGCGAGTGAGTATTTAAACATTTTTTTCAAACATCAAAATTTTAGCATTATGGCACACAACATCAATTTCAACGAGCAAACAGGACGTCATTCATTCTTTAGCGTTCAGCAAAAAGCGTGGCACGGTTTGGGGCAAATCGTAGAGCAGTACCCAACAAGCGAGGAAGCAATAGTACACGCAGGTTTAGATTATGAGATTATCAAATCCCCACTGTTTACACAGGGCAGAACAATGAGCATCGGCGACAGCGGAGAGCTGATTGAAGCCAACGACATTTTAGTACCTAACAGTTTCGCCACACTTCGCACCGATACCAATACCCCGCTGGGCGTAGTAGGTAAAGACTACCATATCGTACAAAACCGTGAGGCGTTTAACTTCTTTGATGCTATTGTCGGCGGAGGCGAGGGAATACTGTATGAAACCGCAGGAGCATTGGGCAACGGGGAACGCATTTTTATCACTGCCAAGCTGCCTGACTATATCCGAGTAGGTAACGGCGACGACGTTACAGAAAAGTACATTTTCTTAACCACAAGCCACGACGGTAGCGGAAGTATTACCGCAGCGTTTACCCCTATCCGTATCGTATGCCAAAACACCCTTAACGCTTCATTGCGGAGTATGACCAATGTAGTGCGTATCAAACACACATCAGGGGCAAAACAACGCCTTGAAAACGCTCACAAGGTTATGGGACTTGCCAACACCCTAAGCAACCAGTTAGAGAACATTTTTAACGACTGGGCTAAAGTAAGGGTAACAGACCGTGAAGTAAGAAAGCTAATCCAGTTGGCACTTTGCCCGAACAAGGAAACGCTTAACCTGCTCAAAAAAGGTGCTGAAGATGAAGTTTCCACCGTGTTCAAAAACACCGTAGATGATGCCTTTGAATACGCTATGATAAGCGACACCCAACAAATGGAAACCACCAAAGGCACATTGTTCGGGGCTTACAATGCTGTTACGGGTTATTTTCAGAATGTACGCAATTACAGGGATGGCGAAGCAAAACTACAATCTATTGTAATGGGCGGTACAGCACAGCTAAAGACACAAAAAGCCTTTGAACTGTGTACCGACTTTGCCTATTCAGGAGCAGAGATTTTCAACTTCAATTAAATCATCAAAGGCGACTGCCTGCAAAGGTGGTCGCCTACTAAAAACAAAAGATATGAAAGCATTACATAAAATGGATAATCTGGACAAAGCGGGCTTACTGTGCAAACTGTTTCCCGAAGAACTGGAGAACCTGCAAAATGCAATAGAAAAACAATGCGGGTACTTCCTTAAAAATGAAACTGCCTTCCGTGAGGGGTGGTATCAAAAAGGATTTTTTACCGCTGAATTTTGGTACAGGCTTGTGCAGAATGCACAAAACGGTATAAACAAAAATGAACCGCTTTGGAAACGCCCGCACTGGTTTACAGACCATTTTTTCGACGGACATTATTCAATATTCGCTATTCACTGCCTTGTTGAATACGCAGACGAAGAGCAATGCAACCCACTACTAAAACAGGCTATACACCTGCTATTCGGGAGCGACAAATTTTTACAAATAACCTTAAACGATAAATAATTATGGCTAATTGGTGTAACAATACGGTTGTTTTCGAGGGAACAAACGAAGCAATCGAACAGATAACACAGCTATTCAAATCAATGGCTGAAAAAGAGCAGAAAGAAGATTGCGGGCAATTGCCCGATTTCGTACAGGACACGCACGGAGATTATTTCTTCAATATCAGCCAGGACAATGAAAGTACGGGTGTATTCCAGTATGAAACAAAATGGTCGCCTAATACGGAAGCCGTTAAGCAGATAGCAGAACATTTTAAAGTTGCCTTTACACACGAGTATGAGGAATTGGGATGCTTAGTATATGGTAAGGCAACATTTGAGAACGGTACACTATCGGAAACCTGCTTAGATAGTCAGGATTTTGAAAGCTATGAATTAGACGAGGAAACCGACACCTACCATTTTGAGGGAAAGGAGTATGACAGCGAATGGGAAATACTCGAAACCTTGTTAGAGCGTAAAATCGAAAATCAATTAAACAGCATTAAAATTTAAGACAATGAAACTATCAGATAAAACAACAGCACATATTTTGGTTAAAGCCAACACCAACAGCGAGTGGGATAATTGCGAGTTTGCAATTATCCACCTATCCGAAGAATGGAAAAAAGAACAGGCAAAACGGCTTGCACTGGTTAAGCCGTTAGAGGGCAATCATTATTTCTGTTCGATGAACTACTATGATACGGCAGTAGATTTTTACAGGACAGGCGAAGATGATAACCCAAACATTGAAGAACTGCTTAACGGCAAAGAATGGGTATTTGTAGAGCTTAACGAGCAAGAGCAGGAAACGTTTACCGTACCTGAAAACCGACTGGACTGTTGCAGGCTTGTATTGCGGGCAAACGGTACAGGCTACTATACAGCATACGGCAAGCACACGAGCGAGGAATTTTGGACGGAAGAATTTTTATTAACCCAGTTAATCGCTTAATCAGAAAACCCAATTTAAAATTCAAATTATGACACGTTCAAATCTTCATATCAAATTGAGCAACGGCAAATCCCTGATATGCGTTGCAGACAGCAGCAGCGCACCCGAACAGGGCTATATCGTTGAAAGGCTATTTTTGCCTTTGTTATCCCTTGATAACAGCGAGCAGGAACTCATAATGCTTAAAGAGCATTGCACAATGTACGAAAGACGGATAAACGCTGACTACCGTTATTTAATAGACCTTACCACCAAAGAAGTAAAGTTTTTTGAAGAGCATTACAGCTATACAAAAGACACCTTTAGGAAAGGCAAAGATATAACGGAACGTTACAACGAGTATTTAAAAACGATTAACTGACAAATAGAAGCCGCCTGAAAAGTCGGGCGGCAAAAAGACAGATCCTTCCGATGGTCGGGACTGTCTTTTTGCATTAGATAGGTACAATCCCATTTGCCAAAATGCCCCTCACATTCCCATCTTTCATTTTATCAAATAGGTTGCGACTTTGTTGTGTGGGATATTCACTATCCCATATTTATAATTGAGGAATTACTTTCTTTCGTGAGCTTAGCGGAAAAGAAAGTAACAAAGAAACCAGTTATTGCGGAAACTGCTTATAATACTCCTTTGCTATTTCACTTACCCCTGCACTGAAATACCGCCCACCACCCGACATTACCTTAATGGCATTTTTGAGTTCTTCGGGGTCAGCACCTTTCAGCATATACCCTTTTGCTCCACAATTGAGCATCTTCACTACATCCTTTACCTCATCATTTACGCTAAAGGCAAGAATAGTTGTCTGCGGATACTTTTTAAGCAATGCCTTAGCTGTGTCAAAGCCATTCATCACAGGCATATTTATATCAACTATCATTACATCGGGAACAACGTCAGTTTGTTCCATTTTTTGCAATGCCGATTTGCCGTTTTCAGCATCAAATATAATCTCAAAATTATCGTCATCCCGTATAAAATCACAGATGCCCTTTCTTAGTAAATCGTGGTCATCTATAAATGCTATTTTAATTATTTGCTCTTTACTCATTTCCTCTTTTTAATAAGGTTAAAAAATCCGTTTGCAGGTTCAGATAAATTAGCCGTTCTATGAGTGTGAGATATGCCATCATTAACCGCAATATCCCGGACATTAAAACGGGTAAGCCATTCTTTAAAATGTGCTATTTCGTTAGGTTTAAAACGTACAATTTCCCCATTTTTAAGAGATATGATAAAGACATCTATGCAGAGAGAGAATGCTGATAGCTGTGATGCAGGATGGTCGAAATTGGGGTAAAAAATATGCTCGTTATCCATAGCCTTAATGTTTTAGGTTGTGGAAGCCTTGCACAAAAAAAGAGCGCAGGCAACTACACTTACCGCACATTGAGGCACTGGTATGCCCGACAACGAATAAGCGAGCGCCCACGCCTTTGACGTGAGCGTTCTTACTTATCTGTCCCGTTGTCTAAAAATTACCAGTTTTCAATGTGGGACTTAAAGCAAAAACACTTTAAGTATTTTCTATATTTTCGTTAGCAAAGATACTAAACTCATTCCTTTTTGATAGCATATAAGACAAAAAAGGTTACAGTCATTCTGTTTTATTAGAAATATAATTTTGCTCCAGTATAGTCATTATATCAGTTTCCTTGTAAATAATCTTACCGCCTATTTGTATATAAGGCAGGATATTATCATCACGGTATTGTTGCAAAGTCCGTTTGCTTATATGGAGCAGCTTGCACACATCTTCGCCCGATAAGTATATTTCCCCGTTCATTACAGGGCGGTAGTTTTTCAATATGCTTTCAATACGGTTTCTTAGCTGCGTAATCATTTCCTTGTGGGCTATGATTTCCTCATTGTCATTCGTGAATAAATCCATTTTCAACAGTATTGTACGGTTGTCCGGCTTCGAGCAAAGCCTGTACATCCGAGCGTTTATAATAATTCTTGCGGTTCAGTTTGGAATAAGGCAGCAAGCCTTTGTCCTTATAGGTCTGCAAAGTCCGTTTAGTAATGTTCATCATCAGGCACACTTCCTGGTTATCGAGCCATTGCTCTTCTTTAAAAATGGGCGTGTATTTCTGCGTAGCATTTTCGGTCAGTTCCAAAAGTGCTTTCAGTTCATTTTTCATTCCGTCCAAAGCGGATTTTTGTATTGCTATAACTTCCATCGTTTGCTCAATTTTGCTGTGGAAGTCGAATTTATAAAGGCTTATTACAGCGGTGGAGAATGTTGCAGGGTTTGGCTTTGAAAGGCAGTGTTTGGCGGGTTACCATCCCTATAAAACAAAAAAATCGGATAACCTTTTGGGCTATTCCGATTTGCATTAAATCTGTACTATAATTATCTGCTTTGGGCAGGTTGTTCGGTAGTATTTACCGTTGGCTTATCTTTTTTCTCACGGGAATAAACCCACAGCGATAACAGACCAAATATAATCAGTGCGTAAGCTACCCATTTACCAACCCTTTCAATCAATTTAATGAAGACCGAACTTTCATAAGAGGAAAAAGCCTCTGCTCCCATAGGGCTGCGCCTGTAAAACTTTCTTCTGTTAATCCAGTAACGAAGTGCCAAGCCTGCAACCAAAAATATTATTCCTATAACCAATGATGAAACCATATCCTCACATTTTTAATTTCACGAGTATAAATTTAAGAAATATTGATGAACCTCTAAAATGCGCCTAAGCCGATACTCTGTAAATAGAAAACGACTTACCATTGAGATAAGCCGCTTTCCTCGTTTATGGAAATAATAAGTTATTCAGCGTTTGTTGCAATGTATAAAATATCGCTTAATCGCTACTGTTAAACTGAAAACTTATTTGCTTTTCATTCCCGAAGCTGTCCGAAATCCAAACATCAAAAGATTGCGATACGGCAGATGTTGATGTATAATACAACCTGAATTGCTCCGTTGGCAACTGGTACAGGTCATTGGGCTGATACGGCGGTTCATCGTAATACCGCAATGTGCCTTGCCCGTCAAACTGAAAATAACGCAGGAAATACTGCGTATTGCTGTAATTGCCTGTACGCTGAATGGTAATGCGTATTTCTACCGTCTGCCCGTTGGCAATGTCTTTAGGCACTGGCATCACATTGACCTCGAAAGGAAAATCGTTCTGTATTTCGAGTTCATCATCTTTGCTGCAAGATACCAACGTAACCGAAGCTGTGAGGATTGTCAGGAATACATATAATGGCACTAATCCCGTTCTGAATTTATTGAATATTGCTATCATCGTTTTTACGTTTTAAAAGTTAAACCTTAATCCCAAACCTGCCGACGGTCGGAACTGCTGTAAGTCTGTACCCCAAAGGACTTTTGTACGCCCTTGCAGGACGAGTACAAAACGGTCGGACAGATACGTTTCAAAAGTGAGGCGACCACCTGCGCCGTAAATGAAATTATCCTCGCTCAGTATCTTCGCTCCATCATACAGCATTGCTTCGCCCCGGTTGATGGTTTCGTAACCGACCACGCCAGTTATCCCAAAATTCAGTGTGATGTTTTTTCGGGCATCGCCCAACAGAAAGAAGCTGTAACCGCCCTCTGCGGTATAGGTTTCCTGCGGTATGCGGAGGTCTTTGTAGTCGTGGTACTGGTGCGTGTATTCCAACGCCCAAAGCTGATAATTGCCATTTTTACCGTTTACGGTCATTGCTGCGCTGATGTAATAATCGTTACCGATTTTGTCATCTGATAATACACCCGCACTTATTTCCAGTCCTTTCTGTTTTGGCAGCATTCTTTGTGCCTGTGCAGCCGTAATGCCTATCAGGACAAGCATCACGGTATAGATATACTTTTTCATATTATTGCTTTAAAGGGTTACTAAAATTTCAGGTGCATATCGTCAATCAAACGTGCTTTGATTAAATCGGAATTTTCCACCTGAAGCGTTTGGTGTCTGCCGCCGTTCTTCTCGAAAATCTCAATCAGCAGTACCTTATCATCGGCAATGGTAAACTGGTCTAAGAGGAACACATTTTGTTCGGTCGATTTTCCGGCAATACCGTCCAATGGTTTGTAAGTACGCAACGGTGTTAGCGGTCTTTCCTGTACTACGGTGCGTTTGGCAACTTTCTTATCCACTACCTTAAAATTGATGAAATCAATCTCGAAAGGCACATTGGTACGGTTTCTCAATTCTGTATGGAAGTAGTATTTTCCGTTGTGTATGTAAATGCCCTTCAGGATAAACTGAATACCGAAACTCTTAGCCCCGATGTGCTTCACAATGCGTTTATCCTTTTTGTAAATGGTTTCCAAAAGCAAGCCTGCCAATGACGGAGAATTATTGCCTAATTCTTCAAAAAGCACATCGTTACCGTTGGTTCTATCAACCGCCTTTTGCATCGTAAGCAGGTCATAGCTCATTGCTTCTGGGTAGGAACTGTAATACACGTTAAAGCTGTAAAAACGCCCATCATTGGTAATCACAGAAAAATTGGTTTCCGGTTCAAAATCCCTCACAGATGCTTTTACACGTAGCACGTTTTCTGCATCTTCCGCTTTCTCTGCAATCAGGTATTCGCTGCCCAAATCCACATAACGAATGGCGGTCGGGAAAATCAGATGCGACGTTTTATCGTAGGTAACTTCCATACGGTACGGTTCTATCTTGCCCAGGGCAAGAGGTGTCTTGATGCTGTCCTGTGCATAAGATGTTACGGCGAAGCCGAGTATCAGGGCAATAGCCCAAAAGGTTTTTAAATGATTTTTCATTGTTCTATTTATTTGAGTTCAACATTATTTTTTAGATACCAAAAAGACCTGATGCCCCGCTTTCAGCGTAACTTTTGGCGTTCTTACCTTTTTGGCGAAATAGCCCGAAATTCCCTGTACCACGCCACGGCTTAAATCAGCAGCAACCTGTTGTCCGGCATTTTGCGTGAGCATTACACTGGTTCCACCTGTCTGGCTCATATTGCCCGCCATTTCGGTAAGGGCGTTCATTTCGGGAGAATAAGGAACGTACAAGCCTTGCTGTCCGTCCAAATCGTAAATAGTAATATCCACCGGGATGATATTACCTTCCAGTTCTATCGAGGTAACTTTTAGCTGTAACCTGCCATTTTGAAATTTGGCATTAGCCGTTACAATAGTTCCTTTGGGGATGGTACGTTGTGGCGTTTGGGCAGCTTCTAACAGTCGCAGCCTTACACCCATTTCGCCAACTACCGTTTGTGCTTCGTGTACACAGGCTTTGATACTGTTTTTAGGCTGTATAACCTGCTCAACCGAACCTGCGGTATAAAAGCCACGGTTTTTTGTTTGGCTCCAGTCAGCAGAAAAAGCACTGTCAGACGGTTCACGGTATAAAGCTGATACGGTATTTTTCCTTGTTGGCGTGAACGATACGAAATGTTCTTTTTGGTTAGCACCCGCAGTCCCCGTAGCTGTGCCGTTGGCAGGTGCAGCATTTCCGTTGTTGGCATTTTGCGGAAGATATTTTGCTGCCATTTCGTAGGATTTCTCCATTAGCTTCAGTTGGTCGTCAACCGTGGCCACAGGTGGCACGTCTTTTTCCGCCAACTTCGCTTTCATTTCGTCCACTTGCCTGCGGAGTTCCATTGTTTCCGCATTTTCATTGTTATAGAATGAACCCAGTGTGCTTTGCGCATTTCGGTAACTGCTCAATGCAGGATTGCCGTTTCTTCGGGAATTTCTGCCACCACCGCCATAGCCGTTGCTTTCTTCTTCTTCAGGTAGCTGCTCATCGGTTGGCTCTTCCTTATCTTCCGTATTCCAATAGTCAGAAAGTGTAGCCAGTGCATTGCGTTTTTCCTGCTCTTTGCGTTCGAGCATTTCCTGCTCATACGCCTTGCCTTTATCGGCAGGCATTCCTGCTCCGGTAGCCTGCGGTACGGCATCGTTCAGCCCGATGTTCTCGATTGCCTTTTTATCTTCGGACGGCTTAAATATGAGGTACATACAACCCACGAACACAATCGCCATTAAGCCAAAGATTAAAGGCTTTTTGAGCTTTTCCTTGTTATTCTGTGTGCCGTTTTGCAGCACATCAGCGGTTTCTTTCGGGCTTTCCTCGGTTACCCGAACAACCGATTTCTTGTTCTCATTTTCTTTCATAAATCCTATTTTTTAAATGTTGATACTGTGTCCTGCGGGATTGCAGGACTTCCATTCTTTTTAAGGATAGGGTTCTCGATATGCCTGATGTCGATGGCATCTTTGGACTTCCCCGTATCGTACACCACTTTGCCGATAACCCCTGCCGTCAGCAAGAGATAACCCACAAAAAAGTACAGCGTATATTGGTGCTGTTTACGCACTGGCAATGCCCGCCAACGCTCGTCGAGCTTATCAAAATACCTATCCATATTTGCTCTTAATTTTTTCATAGCCTTACTATTTCTAATGTTATAGCTTGAAACGCTTAGGGCTATTTCCTGCCTTTTGCTTCGGCTCATCGTTTACCAATGCCACCGCTTCCACCGCTTTGGGTGCGGATATTACAGATAGGTTTGCCAGTTCCGATTTTTTGAGCAACTGCCCGAAACGGTCTTTCTTTGCCACTTCCATTTTGTTGAGCGAAAATTTCCCGTTCAGGTATTGTACCCACATACTGCATTCTACACGGGGCTTGTCTTCTCCCGACCATTGCAGGTAGCCCGTCAGCAATAAGTCTTGCTTAGGTAAACTGTCTGTTCCTTTTTGGCAGCTTTCGAGGTAATCGGCAATGCTGTCTTTCAATTTTCCCGCATACGCACCCTGCGTATGGAAATAGCCGTTATATCCTTTATCGGTCAGGATTTTTGCGAACGTGTTTAAATCTGATAATGCTTCCATAAGATTGTTTTTAGCGTTCGATGACTTCGATATCCCTGTTTTCCACGACTGCAAATTTTTCAATATTGAAGCCCTGCGGGTTGTTATCGGAGCGAACGGAGTTGACGAGATAGCAGGAGGTAATCAGGTTACGCCTGGTTACATTGCTTGACCGGATAATGAACTGTTTGGCATAGGTTCGCACGGCATAAGGATAGTTGTCGAAGTTGCAAACGACACTATCCACCTCAACACGCTGCTGTACGTTACCCGAAATAATCCTGCTGTAATAACCCTTTTCCGATAAGTCCTTGTAATAATCGAAAGCACTTTTGTCCGCAAGGTTAAATGCCCTGCTCATATTGCTTTCAATAGCATTCTTATCAGGCGCAAGCGTGAAGAAAAGCTCGTGAAAACGTCTGACGTGTTCCCTTGCTTCTACGGGACGGTTGATGCTCGCATCCTGCGATAAGGCAAGCATCAGGGATTTGCCATTATCCAGTACATAGATTTTTTGGCGTTGTTCTTCTGCAAAGCGGTAGGAACGCCATACGGCGTATCCTACCACGCCAATGCAGAGAACCGCAAACACAATGGCATACAAGCGTATCTGCCTAAAGCTGTTTTCGATATTTCTTAGCGTTTTAAATTCCATTTTTTAAGAATGATTAATTGTTTATTTATTCATCAGTTTACCGCCGATGTTGCCAACTGTTGAGCCTGCACCTGCTCCGGCAATGTTTCCGGCTTTCATTGCAGTTTGGTTTACATTGCGGGTAAAGTTTCCTGCGCCCCCGGCTTGGATTACCCAACCTGTTACTGTCGGAATTGTGAAGTATCCGATGATGCCGATAATCATAAAGATGATGTACACCGTATTGCTTGTATCAGGTATATAGGTAGGGTCGGCAAGCATCGCTATATCCCTTTCGAGAATGAGGGATTGTATGCGTGCGAGCATTGAACTGAACAAGTCCGAAACGGGCAGCCAGAGGTAAACGCTGACGTACCTCGTGAGCCATTGCGTGAGCGTGGACTGAAAGCCGTCCCACACGGAAATAGCAAAAGCTATTGGTCCGAGTATGGACAGCACTATCAGGAAAAACGTTCGTATGGTATCAATAACCAAAGCCGCCGCCTGAAAGAGTATTTCCAAAAGATTGCGAAACCAGTCTTTTATCGCCTTTTCAATCTTGTAGGCTTGCCTGTCCATATACATTCCCGCCATTGTGCCAATGTCGGACGGCGACCAACCCAGTTCGTCCAGTTTCTTATCAAACTCTTCGTCTGATACCATATAGGCAGTTTCGGGATTTCTGACCATTGCCTCATATTCTAACTGGTCTTTCTGCTGTTGCAGCTTGTTCAGGTCAAGCACCTGGTCTTCGAGTATTTGGTGGGTTCCTACAACCACCGGGCTTAGTACCGCATTGATGGTTCCCAAAACGATTGTCGGAAAGAACATTATACATAGCCCCAAAGCGAACGGGCGCAGCAAAGGGAACATATCAATAGGTTCGGCACGGCTTAAAGCCTGCCAAACCTTTAATGCCACATAGAACAATGCTCCCAATCCTGCCAAACCCTTTGCTACTGCTGCCATATCGCCTGCAAGCGGCATCATATCATCATAAAGCGACCGCAGGAGTTCGTGAAGATTATCCCATTCCATTTTTACCAGTATTTTTGGTTAGCAGTTCCGTAGAGTTCAAGCACTCTTTGGGCATCGTTTTTCTTTTTCGCTCTTAGGTAGCTTACAGAAATGTTCTTATTGGTGTAGTAGCGTACAAGGCTGTGATAGTCCTTAACCTCTTTGTACACACGGTCAATTACATCCATACGCTCCTTATCATTCAGCGAGAGGTTTGTAGCAGTTACAATCTGCTTCAACTCTTTCAGGAGTTCGGTACTTTCATTGAGCAATGCCGAATACCCGTTTCCGATTGCCACCAATTCCTGCGGTGTGAAATTTGGGTCGTTCATCATTTTGCCGAAATTCTGAACGTACATTTCGGACACATCGCCCACCAGTAGTACGGTTTGCTGCACCTTACGGGCATCTTTTACGAGATTACTTACAGCTTTCAGCTTGTCGTAATATTCCTTGCCCTGCTCGTACACTTTCTTCACTTCGTTGAAGTTCTTTATCACGTTGCTCACGGTCGAAGAAGTCTGCACGATTTCGTTTGCAGAGTTGATAATCCCTGAAGCCAAATTAGCGGGGTCGGTTACAACCCACTGGGCTTTTGCTGACGGTGCTACGGCGAGCATCAGTGCCGTACACACCAGATACAATACTTTTTTCATTGTTCTGAATTTTTAAATGTTAATGACTATTGATTTGAATTGTCCCGCCTTTGCATTGCGATATGCTTAATGGCGAGTTCTACGTTTCCGTCGAGTTCCGCAGCAAGCTGCATCACTTCCATTTTTTCGGTTTCTTCGGTCGTATAGGCGAGGTATTCTTCCAGACTAACTTCGGTGGCATATACTGCCGAGTGTGTTCCACCTAAGCCAATCCAAACCTCTTTGTACAGGCGGCTTGCATCGTTGTTCATATTGATAGAAAGTACCTGACCTTTCTCCTTGTCGGTAAGCCCCAACATTGCCTGTATATCATCAAACTTGTTCATATACTTGCGTTGGTCAAGCAGGATTTTACAGTCGGAGTTATTGATGATACTTTCTTTCACAATGGGCGACTGGATGATGTCGTCAACCTCTTGTGTAACTACAATCGCTTCCCCGAAAAACTTACGTACGGTCTTAAAAAGGTACTTGATGTATTCAGCCATCCCTTCCTTCGCAATCGCCTTCCACGCCTCTTCAATCAGGATGAGTTTGCGGATACCTTTTAGCCTGCGCATCTTGTTAATGAAAACTTCCATAATGATGATGGTCACTATCGGAAAGAGGATTTTGTGGTCTTTAATCGCATCAATTTCAAATACGATAAAGCGTTTGGAAAGCAGGTCTAACTGCTTGTCGGAATTGAGCAGGTAATCGTATTCACCACCCTTGTAGTAAGGTTCGAGAACATTCAGGAAATTGGCAATGTCAAAGTCTTTTTCCCTTACCTGTTTTTCTTCCAGTACCTTGCGGTAATCGCCTTTCACATACTCATAGAAACCGTTAAATGAGGGGTAAACATCGTCCGTTTTGATACGCTCGATATAGCCGCTTACTGCATTGGATAAAGCCACTTCTTCCGAACGGGTTGGCGGCTCATCATCACGTTTCCAAAGGGTAAGTATCAAAGTCTTGATACTTTCACGCTTCTCAATGTCGAACACGCCATCATCGGTATAGAAAGGGTTAAAGGCAATGGGATTGTCTTCGGTGTACGTGAAATAAACACCGTCTTCGCCTTTCGTTTTTCCTTTGATGAGTTCGCATAAGCCCTGATAGGAATTACCCGTATCAACCAATAATACGTGTGCATTTTGCTCGTAATACTGGCGTACCATATGGTTAGTGAAGAACGATTTACCCGAACCTGACGGACCAAGTATGAACTTGTTCCGGTTCGTGATGATACCCCGCTTCATAGGCAGGTCAGAAATATCCAAATGGATAGGTTTTCCTGTAAGCCTGTCAGCCATCTTGATACCAAACGGCGAGGGCGAATTGTGGTAGTTGGTTTCTTCCGTGAAGAAGCACAGGGCAGGCTCAATGAAAGTGTAAAAACTTTCTTCACTGGGAAAGTCGCCTGCATTGCCGGGCATACCTGCCCAATACAAAGTGGCTACGTCCGTTGTGTTGTGGCGAGGCTTACACTCCATTAAAGCCAACGCACTTCCGCAATCATTCTTTAGCTGCTTCAGTTCCGCAGGGTCTTCCGACCACGCCATAATGTTGAAGTGCGCACGAATGGAAGATAGTCCGAAGCTGTGTGCTTCGTTCAGGTACTTTTCTATCCACTCTTTGTTGATTTGGTTGGCACGGCTGTAACGAGCCAGTGAGTGCATATTCCTTGCGGACTTCTCAAACTTTTGCAGGTTGTCTTCGCTGTTATCCAAAAAAATGTACTGATTGTAGATGTGGTTGCAGCTTAACAACAAGCCCACAGGTGCGGCGAATGACAAACGGCAATCGCTCCGGTCGGTAGATAGCTTTTCAAAACGGGTATCTGCCGATACCGTTCCGGGCAGGTCGTCTGTGTCCGATAAGGTATGCAGGCTTAACCGTTTGTTGCCGATACGCACTTCTTCCGTTCCAAGTGCGATGTCCTGCATAGGCGTTCCGGCTTCTCTTGATAGCGTAAGGTATTGCTCCAGTAATCCCTGCGTGTCTTCGGTTCCGATAATTTCATCTTCGGTCAGACGTTTCAGGCTTACAAAACCGCTATCGTTCACGATACGCTCAAACTGTGCCACCGCTTCCATAAAACGATGTATCGTTTCCTTGTTCCTGATTTCTTTTGGTATCAGCGAACCTTTGCAAAGCGAACTGAAGTTGCTTTGCATCCGCATACGCTCTTTGGAGGTCTTTGTTAAGAACAGGTAACAGTAATGATTTAAAAACGGTCGCTCGTTAAAATGGCGTTGGTAGGACTTTGCCAAAAAACTTTGGTTATCGGCTGCCAAATCGGGCGCATAGTTCTCCTTAATGTACCAGTCCTGTTTGTGAATGACCGTAAAATCAGGCAGGGTTTTGATAGCCTTATGCCAGGCGGAGTGTATGGCTTCATATTCGGCTGAAGCTACCGTGAACAGTTCCGGCAAACGCACTTCAAAACAGGCGGTAATGTCCGCATCTTTGGAAAGTATGCAGTTGTTCTCTACTGCCAACAAAGGAAATTTGCTTTCCAATGTGGTGGTCTTTGCAACATTTCTCATAGGGCATTCGGTTTAGAAGTGAATTTTAAATAGCGGTGTACAGGCTTGCGGCAGATGATGTACCGGGGATGCCGTTTATTGGCTGCGATTTTCATCAGCCCGTGTTCGCCGTACTTCCTGTTGAGGGAAAAGGTCTGCCATACAATGAGCGAAGCACCGCCCGCACCGAGGAAAAGGCAGATGTAAGAGTTTACGCCTGCCATATACAGTATCATCACGAAAATGAGCGTACCGAGCAGCCCGCCCGCAAAAATGAACAGGTATTGCGCCTTCAAGCCTTTGAACTCAACCGTTCTTCCGATGCCTTTATTGATATTGTAATTCATAAGGCAAAGGATTAAAGGAAGAATGAACGCAGGATGGTAGCCGCTACAATCAGGAAGATACACGCACCGAACCACGAAGCCGCAGTCTTTGATGTATCAGGGTCGCCGGAACTGAATTTGTTGTAAACCTTAACGCCCCCTATCAAACCTACGACCGCACCGATGGCGTAAATTAACTGGGTTGCGGGGTCGAAATAAGAGGTTACCATTTGGGTAGCCTCGTTGATACCTGCCGAGCCGTTCCCCTGTGCGAAAACTCCAATTGCTGACAGCATAGCCGCTGCCGTCAGCAAAACTTTTTTTCTTTGTTTTTCCATAATTGAAACACATTAATTTGTTACTGTTTATCCCGCACCTTGCGAGCTTTCGGGACAAATGTCTTATGGAAAAAGAGGCACTATAAGAATGTGGCAGTCAAAGGAAGTATTTGGCTGTGAGTGGCTTTATTGGTGGGAATTTCCAGAAAGGGAATACAAATGACGAGATGCTTTTTATACAATTTACAGTTGGTTCAATGCAACTTTTAAATTACATTTGTATATTCATAATAAAGTCTATTTTAATCATTATAAGATGAAAATATCAGGCAGACATATTGGAGAGATGCTAAAGGAAGCCAGAGAACAAAGGCAGCTAACTCAAGAACAATTAGCCCAAAAAGTGGGTAAGAAAAGGAGTTATATTTCTAAAGTAGAAACTGATTATGGGAATAATATCAAACTGCAAACCCTGAAAGAGATAGTAGAAAAAGGATTTGACGGTACGGTTAGAATTAATTTGGAACTCTGATTTGTATATGGATAAATTACTGAAGAACGCTTTTAAAATGCAAATTCAATCCAAAGAAGGATTTGAGTTCGAAGAATTTATTGATGAATTATTTCTTTTGAAATATGGTGTAGATAACTACACTCCCATCAGGAGGAATAAAGATAAAGGCAATGATGGTACTATTTTGCCTGAACAAAAGATATTGGCTTGTTATGCACCAAGAAAATATAGCAAAACTGATTTTGAAACGAAAGTTTTAGGGGCAACAAACAAAGAAGGAGATTTTGAAAAATATCAGAAAAACTGGAAAGACAAATTTCCAAATTGGGAAATGTATGTAAATCACGAAGTATCGCCGGAGCAGTTTACGTTAATTCAGGCTTTGGACGGTAACACTTCGATTAAAGGTATAGACCAAATCCTTTCAATTATTGATGAACTTGTGTCAAGTAAAAAGCGAAAACTTGCAGCCTATTTGGGTATTGAAAACTTCTTTATTCAGGACTATATTCAGGACATCATTAACGATTTGTTGAATGCTTCCAGTGAAGAAGATAAGGCTTTGCATTTTGACAGAAAATCATTAGTTCCCCCTCAACAGAAAATTGAACTCAATTTTGCGCAAGAAGATTGGGACGGGATGAATTCGGAAATGGTATTGGTTATGGAAGAATTTAATACAATTACCAATATACTTTCGGGGTATAATGATGATGAAATCAATACGCTAAAAAGGAGGATTATAAACGATTACAATAAACTTTCAGGAGGTTTTAAGGAGAGGTTATATAATCTGACTGACCAATATACAACGGCATATGGAAACATTAAAGACGATGAATATGTGAAATGCGTAAAATCTATTTTGCTGTATATGTTTGAACAGTGTTTAATAGGTAGAAAAACAGAAAATGAACTATGATATTACCACAGCCGGAAAGCAATCTTAAAACCAACCTTATGGTATTGGGAGCAGATATTATAAGTATTATGGGCAATTCTCCGTTTAAAAACAAATATGCCATCGTAGATGATATAATGAATAAGTTTTTAAACAGGGATAAAGATAGAACGCCCGACCTTTTTCTATATGCTTTGACCTTTTTGCATACGATTGGTAGTATTGAGAAAAAAGGGTACAAAATCAAATTAGTGAAGAAGGAAATCCAAGAGGAAAATCAAACAAGTTTATTCGACAATGTTAATTAAAATATATTCAGAAACTAACCTTATAGATGCTGTTCCATTTCATAATGGAATAAATATCATATTGGGTAAATACTCTGGGGATAAAGAAGCAAGAGGTATTAATGGTATTGGCAAGTCCTCATTGGTCAGGCTTGTTGATTTTACCTTATTAAGCGGTAAAGCAGAAAAAAGATTTAATCAAAAAAAGTATGATTTTTTACGGGATGACGAACACACCATTACTTTAGAATTTGACATACAGGGACAAAAATATTTTATTAAGAGAGGTTTCGCCGATACCAAAAAAATCTTTTTTGGAAAACGACCAGATGTTCTTGACGAATATGAAAAATCCGAGATGCCCAAAGTCTTGGAAGGAATATTTTTTCCGACAGAGAACAACGAAGTGTTCTTTGAAGGAAAAAGGTACGGAACGTTAATGGAATTTTTTGTTAAGGATGATTTGCAAAGCCAGCAAAGGGCTGACCCTTTAAATTTTGTTTCCTACAATGCCAATGCAAGAGAAAAGGCATTATATAATTTTTATTTGCTTAATCTTCCGACTAAAACACTTTTAAAGTATAACGAAGTTTCTTCTGAATACGAAAGGTATAATAATACCGTAAAATCCCTTTCAGAAAAGGTCAAAGCAGATACAGGTAAAGATATTCAGGAGTTTAGAACCGAGCGCCTAAAAATTGAAAAAGATATTGCAGCACTCGAAAGTAGCCTGAAGGAGTATAATTTTCTTGCCAATCATAAAGAGATAGAACAAAAATTAAATCAGGTTATTTCTGAAATTAATGAGCAATCTATCATTTATCACAATACAAACCGGAAATTAGATAAACTAAAATCCTCTTATAATGAGGTTTCATCTATTGACCTGGACAAAATTCGTAAGCTCTATAATGAAACCGTAGCTACATTTGGCAACTTCGTAAAAAGGAGTTTGGATGAAGTTATAGACTTTAAAAAGCAACTTCTGGCGAATAGGAATAAATATCTGTTAGAGGAAGAAAAGAAATTGCAGTCATCAATAGACCAGAGTTTAACGCAGCTTGAAAAATTAGAAAAGAACAGGAGCCAATTATTTTCATTGCTAAAAGAGAGAGGTGCATTGGACAGGATTGAAAGCACCTATGAAAGATTAGTGAACGAAAAAACACTTTTAGAGCGAAACACCTCTATTGTAAGAGAAATTGACGAAATCGAAGAAATATTAGGGAACTCAAATATTGTAATAGCTGAATTAAAGAGGGATATTGTTAGCGAACTAAACAAGCAACAAACCTATCTTGATGAGTTGCGATTGTTATTTCAACAAATTCTTGAAAATGCTATCTATTTGGATGAAGAATTTGATAATTCTTATTTTAATATCACATTAAACTCTACTTCGCCAAGAAATCAATTGCCTTTTAAAATAAGTCTGGAAATTCCAAAAGCAGATGCTTTAGGGCAAGAACGTCTAAAAATTGTAGCATACGATTTAATGGTATTCTTAAAAAGCAGGATTGACAAACGGAACATTCCAGATTTTCTTGTACACGATGGTGTATTTCACGCCATATCATACAGAACAATATCCAATGTCCTGAATTATATGTACCATAAATCTAACGAGCTACATAACTTTCAATATATCGTTACTTTCAATGAAGATGAAATTGATTTAAACGGGGACGAAAGTAAGTTTGGAAAGTTTGATTTTGACTGGTCTAAACAGGTAATTGCTCAATATTCAGATACGGAGCAGGAAACAATTTTCAAACGATTTTTTTAAATGGCGAATATCAAACGTCCAATGTTTGAGGCTCACATATTGGAGGGATTGTGTAGAACAATTGGAGATACAACAGATGGTTTAACTGGTGCTGAAATAGGGCAAATCCTTTTAAATTCTAATATTCCAGATATTGACCCTCAAAATACAAAATGGAAAAGGTTATATTCAGCATTTGCTGATTGGCAAAATCGGCATCAATGCTCAAATCATATATTAAGGTTCGTTCAAGATGCCTTACAACCAGTGAGGTACATTGGTAAAGAAGAAGTTTTTCATAATCGTAGATTAGAAGTGAATAAACGATTAGCCTTTATTGGTACTGAACTTACAGAGCAAGGAAAATTTAGATTGGTTGAAAAAGCTACAACAATCGCAGAAGCCGAACAACGAGCCAGCCGTTTGAAACATAAGTTGGAAAACAGAAATGTTCATTCAGCAATATTTGAATATTGTAAGGCTGAATTATTGGTTGAAAATTACTTTCATTCAGTCTTTGAGGCTACTAAAAGTATTGCTGACCGATTGAGGGCAATGACTGGACTTTATGCAGATGGCAATGCTTTAGCGGAAACGATATTTTCTACCAGCAACCCTTTGATTAAAATTAACCACTTAAAAACCGATACAGATAGAAGCGAACATATAGGATTGTGCAATCTAATTAAAGGTGTTTTTGGCTTAATTAGAAATTCTACTGCACACGAACCTAAAATTAAATTTGAAATTACTGAAGAGGAGGCATTGGATATATTCAACACCATATCCTACATTCATAAACGGCTTGATAAAGCAATTTAAAAAAAGGGGAGCCGTCTTTCAGACAAACTCCCCAATGTCAAAATCACTCAAATCACTTTTCCGCAAGGTGGAAGAACCGTCGTCGCTTTCAGTTGAAAGTGTGCTATCCAAAAGCTCGGCAATTTTTCGGGATGCACCCTCTATGGAATTTTCCAGTAGGCTGAATAATTCAGTTCCCTGTAATTTTTGAACTATGGCTACCGCTGTTTCCTTTTGAGCCTGTTCCAAATTTTCTTTTTGGAGCAATGCCCCTACGGAGCTTAGTTCGTCGTAGGTAACCCCTTGGGCAAGACTGTTATCGCCACCGGATATTCCGTACCTGTTCCATTCTTCTTCCTCTTCTTCCAAATCAGGCATATTGCTGAAAACTTCGTCCAGTTCTTCCTGCGGAATTTGCATACCGACGTTTTCGTTCTCGTCGTATTCGATGTCTAAATTATTAGGGTTTATCTCCGGTTCCGTTATTTGGCTTTCATTGGCAGTGTTTGGCACTGAATGGCTTTTTACGGGCTTGGGCTGACCCATAATATCGGGCAGGTTTGGGTTCACTTTCTCCTGCTGCATCGGCTTTTGCTGCGACCTTTTATGAATGACAATCTTGTCCTGCACAAGCAGGACAATGACTATCAGCAGGCAAATCACAATTACTATTTCCATAATCAAATACTTTAAAAAATGGGTTTAAACTTTTCGTTGAAATCGTCTGTGATTGCTTTCTCAAACATTTCAAAATGATGTTCCAGTATATTGTCAAGGTAGGCATACAGCGGTATCTCATCTTTACCAATTACCTGAACAATCCGGGACAACCGTTCGTGATACTCCTGACGGATATAAATGCTTTTATCCCCCCGTTTTGTCATAGAGTGGGTTCTCAAAAAGTGTTCGCCGTAACTGCCGTCAATATTTTTCTTACTACGGTTCCGTTCTCTTTGTACTGTTTTGCCCGGCAACAAATCTTCCTGCTTTGCCTCTTCTTTTGCAGCTTCCTTTTCCGGCTCTTCAGGCGGTTCGGGAGGAAGCTGTATGCCATCTTTTTTAATGCCGTCAACCATCAGGTTCATCATCAGCTCTTCGTTGATGTCGGGCGTGACTTTCCTTTTATTATCTTTCTCCATAAGGCTATAATTGAATTATTTTTAAAAACTCATTGATGAACAAATCCAACTGGCAGGCTTTCATCAGCCGTTCATCAGGAGGCATTACGGTAGAACGAAAAACCGTTTTGCTGTCCGCTTCGCTTTCTTTACGAAAACGGGTGCTGTTCTTCACTTGGCTTTGCATCAGGCTTAACCCCAGTTGTGCTATAAGCTGATTATACACGTCATACAATGGTGTGCTTTCCCTGCCATCCACCTGGTTCCAAAACAGGTTAATGGTTTGTATGGACGTTTCGCCTTTTTTCATAATTACGTCCTGTAAAAGCTGTGTGAAAATGAGGGTACTTTCCATTACAACACGGTCTGCGGTAATGGGCGTAAAAATGTGGTGCATTCCTGCCAACGCTTTCAGAATGCCGGGCGTGTTCACAGTTCCGGGCAGGTCAAAAAATACCACATCAACCGGAACAGCAGAAGCCGCTACAAATTCGTGTGCCGCATCCAGTACGCTATCTGCTCTATGCTGTGTAACGGGATAGACTTTTTTGTTGATGGTGGTAAATTGCTTGTACGCCAGTTTTTTCAAAGCCTCATTTTCCATTACCATTGCCAAATCACGGGCTTTCATTTTCATTAAACTATGTTGCGGAAAATCCGCATCAAATACGGCTACGTTGTAGCCCAACCGATAGTGCATCGTACTTGCAACAAGCGTGGTAAATGTGCTTTTGCCAACACCGCCTTTTTGAGAAGAAAAGGCGATAAACAGAGGTTTCTTTCTTGTGTTCATATTTTAAAAATTTAAAGTGTACATAATCTTGTTTGCAGGCTTGCAGGCAAGCCGTTCTGATTTCACGCTTTCATTCAGGAAAGCTATCAGGGTTGCCTGCGGGAAATACTGATTACCTGCTTCCTTGCAGTACAGCAGTCCTGCATTCATTCAGGTATCTTGTCAGGCAGGCTTGCCGTCATTCTTTCATTCCGTTTATCAATCCATCTATCAGGCGAGCTTGATAGATGGATAGCAGGCGTTCACGCTTTCTTGCATTCCTGCCGTCTTGCTTTCTTGCAATCAGGCAGGCAGGATAGCCTGCCATCTTGAATGTGTGCTGTCTGCTCTTCCTGAAGTACGGGCTGCCTGTCTTCCTGCCATCATTCAAAGGCAAAGAACCAATCAATTTCATTCGATTGTACAGCTATGGCAGTGTTTGGCGTTCAGAGGCAGCATTTGGCACTGGGGTACTGCACAATGCTTTCCAAAAGAGGGGCTTACTTTGTATTGTGATTTTTATTAACGGATTTATGCAAAAGTCTTTTGACATATCAAGGGGTAACGGGAACGGCAACAAGTCGTTTTTCCCTGTTACATTCAATCCGTCCCGCAGGGCGGATTTTTGTGTTCACCGGAACACGGCAAGTTGTGTTTTGAGCATCTCGGAATGATTTCCGATGCTCAAAACAACTTGCCCTTTGCAGGGGGCAGAAAACACCTTCCGAAGTCAGGGTTTTGTATGGATTTAAAATGGATTAGTGATGAACGATAATAACAGTAAGCAACAGAAAAAGACCGGACGCCGCCCGAAAAAAGACCCGGCGAACATCCGATACACGATTTCCTTTAACGAGCAGGAACACGCTCGTTTTCTTGCTCTTTTTGACAAATCAGGTATACAGGTAAAGGCACATTTTATTACGTCCTGCATCTTTGACAAGACTATAAAGACCATTCAGATTGACAAAGGAACAGTTGATTTTTATATGCGGCTGACCTCTTTTCACAGCCAGTTCCGTTCCATAGGCGTGAACTATAATCAGATTGTAAAGCTACTGTACAAGAATTTTTCGGAGAAAAAAGCCGCAGCGTTCCTTTATAAACTGGAAAAACAAACGGCTGAAATGGCGATGCTTTGTCAAAAAATCATTCAGATAAGCGAGGAATTTGAAGCCAAACACCTGAATAAACAGCAGTAGAATGATAGCGAAAATTGGCAGAAGCGGAAATTTGTACGGGGCATTGGCATACAATCAGCTTAAAGTGGAGAATGAAAACGGGCAAATTTTGTTTGCCAATAAGATGATTGAAACCGCAAGCGGTCATTATTCCGTTGCACAATTAGCACAGTCTTTCGCTCCTTATCTGATTGTCAACCGCAATACCGAAAAACATACCTTGCATATTTCGCTCAATCCCGACCCGAAAGACAACGTAAGTGATGATAAATTTCGGGAAATGGCAGAAGAATATATGCGGGAAATGGGCTATGGCGAACAGCCTTTTGTTGTATTCAAACATACCGATATTGACCGCAGCCATATCCATATTGTATCGGTTTGCGTGGACGAGCAGGGTAAAAAGATTTCGGACAAGTTTGAAAAAATGCGGTCTATGAACCTGTGCCGGGAGTTGGAAAGAAAGCACGGGCTGATACCCGCAACAGATAAAGAGCGCAATCAGAATGACAAGGTTTTTCGTCCGGTAGATTATCGGGCGGGCGATGTGAAAAGCCAAATCGCTTCGGTAGTCCGACACCTGCCGAACTATTATCAGTACCAAAGTCTGGGCGAATACAATGCCTTGCTATCCCTTTTCAATATTACCGCCGAGAAAATCGAGGGCGAATTACAGGGAAAGATGCAGCAGGGCTTATTGTACATTCCCTTAAATGATAAAGGCGAAAGAGCCGGGCATCCGTTCAAAGCTTCCCTGTTCGGGAAGAGCGCAGGGCAATTGCATTTTGCGAAATGCAAAACAGCTTTAAAAGACCACCCAAGTAAGCAGACCCTAAGAGCTGCAATTAGTATTGCTCTAAAATCCACAAGTGACGAACAGGCTTTTAAAAAACAGTTGGCAGAACAGGGCATTAACGTAGTGGTGCGCCGGAATGATACAGGTCGTATTTACGGAATGACTTTCATAGACCATAATTCTAAAACGGTTTGGAACGGTTCACGCTTAGAAAAGGAACTTTCTGCCAATGTCTTTAATGATTATTGGAACAGTAACATCAAACCGGAGATAAAAGAACCTGCTTTACAGCAACCCAAAATATCCACATCAAATGATGCGGATCTTCCTGCGGAAGAACCACACCATTTGTTCGACTTCTTAACTACGGAAAAACACGAAGACGGTTTGATTGAAGCATTGGGTGGTTTGCTACCCGAAGCCCAGGGCGAAGATTACGAGGAACAGGACTTTGCTAACAAGATGAAGAAGCGCAAACTCAAAAGGAAAAACCGATGAAAGGTTCGGAGTTTTTCTATAATCTTATACTAATTAAAAGACTGCCTAAACTCTAACGGAGAAAAAGAAGTCCGATTTTTGAACAGGCGATGAAATGATTGTGAATGTTCAAAGCCTAAATGATAGGCAATTTCAGATACAGACATAGAGGTGGTTGATAATAGTTCTTTTGCTTTTTCAATGACACGGTTTTGTATATGTTGCTGCGTAGTCTGCCCAGTATTTACCCGTAACATATCACTTAAATAATTGGGGCTTAAATTCAATTCACTGGCTATAAATTGAACCGTAGGAATACCTTTATCAGCTAATTTATCATTTTTGAAATACTCGTCTAACAGAGCTTCCAATTTGGTCAGTAAATCGTTGTTGGCTTTCTTTCTTGTCAAAAATTGGCGGTTATAAAAACGGTCACAGTATTTCAGCAACAAATCAATATTAGACACCAATAAATCCTGCGTATAAGCATCCATATTATCATCTATCTCCTTACTGATATTTTCTATAATGTGCATTATAGATTTTTCTTCCTTCTCGGACAAATGCAGGGCTTCATTACTAACATACGAGAAATAGCCGTAGTTTCTGATTTCAGAAGTCAAAGGATAGCCGTGAAAAAAATCAGGGTGTACCACCAAAACGAAACCTTTTACACCATTGAGAAGCACATCTTCAAATTGCAACACTTGATGCGGAGCAATAAAGTACATAATCCCCTCGTCAAAATCGTAATATTGCTGCCCGTATTTACACTTCCCACCTGCGCAATCTTTCTTTAAGGCGACTACATAAAAATCAGTAGTAATGGCATTTAAAATCGTTTCCGGCTCTAACTTAACGTCGTCGAAATTAAATACACTTATGAGAGGATTGGAGGGTTTCTTCAATCCTAAAAACTGATGCAATGCACTTATAGACGATATTTTCGCCGGGGCTTTCATTTGTTGGTCGTCAGATTTATACATTGCTAAATTACTACTTTTCTTTTTGGGTTGAAAGCTGCTCGTTTTTGATTTGCCCTATACCTTGCCTATAAGTTGTTACCTGAAATTCGGGAAAACGATTTTTGAATTTGGAAACATCAAAAAGATTGTTATGCTCGTACCGGGGTAATAATTCCTGCAATTCTTTTATACTCTTATTAAACAGCGAACCTATTTTAAATACAAATTTAGGCACAACGGAATACTTTAATTCTTTACCGTAAATTTCAGAAGCCAGCGTAATAAATTCTTTGTAGGTAGGATAGCTTTCATCAACAGGCAAATGCCAGGTTTGCCCAAAAGCATCGGGCGTATTACCGATTAAAGCGGTTGCCCTGCTTGCATCGGGTGTCCAAATCAGGCTTCGCTTTTTGTTGGCACTGATAGGCACTTTTAGTTTTTTATCCGCTTTGATATTATCGAAAATCAATGTGTTGGTAATGCTTTGAGTTTTACCCGTTCCGTAAAATTCGGGCGCACGACAGATGACGGCTTTCAATTCGCCCGACTGCATTTCTCTTAAAACCATTTCAGCCATTTCTTTTCTCACTCTTCCTTTTCTGCCCACAGGTGCGAAAGGAGTTTGTTCAGTGATTACCCGGTCATCCTGCGGGTACATATAAGTATTGTCAAAAAACACCAATTTTGTTCCGTTGATTTTACAAGCATCAATCACGTTGTGGAGAATAAGCGGAAATTGCTGCTCCCATAATTCTGAACTAATCGGAAGTCCTAAAGTAAAGTAAGCTATTTCACTTCCTTTTACGGCTTCGATAGCTTTCTCCCGAATGGATAAATCTGCCGAAAATACGGTATCGGTATCATTTACTTTTTTAGCCTTGCGGCTTACAATTCTAATATCCGAAGTATAATTTCTTTTCAGTTCCCGTGCCAGTTCCTCGCCAATCTGACCGTTTGCACCTAATATAGTTTGCATCTTACTACTTTTTATTTTTCAATTCCTGTATGACTACTTTCGCAATTTCTTTCGAGCTAAAAGGGTTTTGTCCCGTTATCAGATTTCCGTCCACTTCTACTTTGGAAGTCATTGGGATAAATGCTTTTTTATAGTTGGAAGTCCTCTTTTTTAATTCAGCTTCGAGATTAAACGGCACTACTTTTTTTCGTTTGGCTAAACTTTCTTCAAACCAATTAAAACCCGTGATAGTCCTGTCTTGAATTAAGTATTTTTCGTTTGACAATTTTACATTCAATAGTCCGCCAACACCGTGACAGACTGCCGAAACAATTTTACCTGTTTCGTAATGTTCCCTGATAATTTTCTGCAAAGTGGTATCGTTCGGGAAATCATACATCGTACCGTGTCCGCCTGCCAGATACACGCAGTCGAATTGTTGCGCTGATACTTCAGCAAGGCTTTTGCTGTTTTTCAGCAGTTCCCGAAACGAGGGATTATTCCAATACTCTTTGGAAATTTTATCAAGCGTAAAACTCTTCAGGCTTTCAGGGTCAATTGGCACATTGCCACCATTAGGGCTGGCAATGGTTACTTCATAGCCATTGGCTGCTGCTTCGTGGTAAAGGTGTGTCAATTCACTAAGCCACAAGCCTGTTTCCAAGTTTCCACTATCATAAACATTGATATTGGTTACAACTATTAAAATCTTTAGAATACTCATAATGCCATTTTTAATAATACAAAGGTCTAAATGAAAATCCAGACAGATGTAACCCAATTAAGGAGATTTGTAACAAAATCTCTGCCTCGTAATAAGGCTTGATTTGTTGTCATCAATTCAGCCAAATACTGCCACACAATGCCACTGGCTGCCATATTCTTATAGCCACCCTTTATAGCCTCTAAATTCACGCCCGAACATTAAAACTTAAAATAATGCAGGGAGAAGACGATTTACGGGGACTTGCCAAGATTATGGCATTTATGCGGGCAGTGAGTATTCTTTTGGTACTGATGCACCTTTATTGGTTCTGCTACGGTTTCTTTTTAGAACGTGGGTGGACGTTGGAAGTCATCAACAAAATACTGGGCAATTTCGACAGAACGGCAGGTTTGTTCTCACATACCTTATATACCAAAGCGTTTGCTTTGGTTTTGTTGGCTTTGAGTTGCTTAGGGACGAAAGGCGTAAAGAATGAGAAGATAACCTGGTCTAAAATTTACGTGGCTTTGGGCGTTGGCTTTATACTATTCTTCCTGAACACACCATTACTAAAGCTATCTCCGGCAACAGGTACTTTCCTGTATATGCTGACCATATCGTTAGGTTATATTGCCTTATTGATGGCAGGCGTATGGATGAGCCGATTGCTTCGTACCAACCTGATGGACGATGTTTTCAATAACGAAAACGAGAGCTTCCAACAGGAAACTAAACTGATGGAAAATGAATACTCCATTAACTTACCCACCAAATTTTACTATAAAGGCAAATGGAACAATGGGTGGATTAATATCGTAAATCCTTTCAGGGCATCTATCGTGTTGGGTACTCCGGGTTCGGGAAAATCCTATGCTATCGTAAATAACTACATCAAGCAGCAGATTGAGAAAGGCTTTAGTATGTACATCTACGATTTCAAGTTCGACGACCTTTCTACCATTGCCTACAATCACTTACTGGAGCATCGGGACAAGTATAAAATTCAGCCGAAATTCTACGTGATAAATTTCGACGACCCACGCAAGAGCCACCGTTGCAATCCACTCAATCCCGAATTTATGACGGACATATCGGATGCCTACGAAGCGGCATATACCATAATGCTCAATCTTAACAAAAGCTGGATTTTGAAGCAAGGGGATTTTTTCGTGGAATCGCCAATTATCTTGCTCGCAGCTATTATTTGGTATCTGAAAATCTACGATAATGGCAAGTATTGCACATTCCCGCACGCTATCGAATTGCTGAATAAAAAGTATTCGGATGTATTCACGATTTTAACCTCATACCCAGAGTTAGAAAATTATTTGTCGCCCTTTATGGATGCTTGGCAAGGCGGCGCACAAGACCAATTACAGGGACAAATTGCATCGGCAAAAATTCCCTTATCAAGAATGATAAGCCCGCAACTTTACTGGGTAATGACAGGGGACGATTTTACGCTTGACATCAATAACCCGAAAGAGCCAAAGATTTTATGCGTAGGCAACAATCCCGACCGACAAAATATTTATTCGGCGGCATTGGGTTTATACAATTCAAGGATTGTAAAGCTCATCAATAAGAAAGGGCAATTAAAGAGTTCCGTTATTATAGATGAGTTGCCTACAATTTACTTCAGGGGACTGGACAACCTTATCGCAACTGCGAGAAGTAATAAGGTGGCTGTTTGCCTGGGCTTTCAGGACTTTAGTCAATTAACCCGTGATTACGGCGACAAAGAGAGTAAAGTAATTCAAAATACGGTAGGTAATATATTCAGTGGTCAGGTGGTTGGCGAAACAGCAAAAAGTCTTTCGGAACGCTTCGGTAAAGTATTGCAGAAACGCCAAAGTATGACGATAAACCGCAACGATAAATCTACCTCTATTTCCACACAGTTAGACAGCCTTATTCCTGCATCGAAAATCTCAACCTTAACACAAGGTATGTTTGTAGGTTCTGTATCAGATAACTTTGACGAGCGTATCGAACAAAAAATATTTCACGCCGAAATTGTGGTAGATAATGAAAAAGTGGCTGCCGAAACCAAAGCCTATAAGAAGATACCGCAAATTTTATCTTTTGTAGATGAACAGGGCGAGGATAAGATGAAGCAGGAAATTGAAAGCAATTACAAACTTATAAAATCAGACATACTTAATATCGTTGTAAGTGAAATGGAGCGTATCAAGAACGACCCGAACTTACAGCATTTGGTGCAGCAGGGATGACAATAATAGTTAGACATCTTCCCGAAAATCTTTTCACGATTTAATCTCTAATAACACAATTCCTGTATTAACTATCATAAGTGAGGGAATATTCGGTTGGAATATTCCCGGTTCTTACAGGAAGCCAACTTAGATTTCAATTGGGCTTCCCAACAAACCAACTTTGGGCTTGTCAGCAAATCCATTAGAATATTTTGTGTTGACCTTTGTAACATAAAATACTCAGACAATGGAAAATGGAAAAACAGTATTAGTAACAGGAGGTTCGGGGTTTGTGGGTGGGCATTGCATTGTGCAGCTACTACAAAGAGGCTATAATGTAAAGACCACAATTCGTTCCTTAAATAGAAGAAATGAAGTAATTGAAATGCTAAAAACAGCAGGCATTTCTTCGTTTGACAATCTTGAATTTGTAGAAGCAGACTTATCGGATGATAAGAATTGGAACAATGCAACTGATGGTTGTGAATACATACTTCATATTGCTTCGCCTATTCATTTGGCACTCCCCAAACACGAAGATGAAATGATACGCCCTGCTGTTGACGGCACTTTACGTGTGCTGAAAGCAGCAAGAGATGCAGGTGTAAAACGGGTGGTAATGACCTCCAATTTTGGAGCTGTTGGTTATAGCCACAAAGACCCTTCAAAATTGATAACAGAAGAAAGCTGGACAGACCCCAACGAAAAAGGTTTGTCGGCTTACAACAAATCAAAAATATTGGCAGAACGTGCTGCGTGGGATTTTATTCAAAAAGATGGTGGCAATCTGGAGCTAACAGTTATTAATCCCGTTGCTATTTTCGGACCATCGCTTTCCAATAAATTGTCAAGTGGTTTTGACCTGCTAAAAAACATTATTGACGGCACGATGAAAGCTATTCCCAATATGGAATTGGCGATAGTAGATGTACGAGATTTGGCTGACATACATATCCGGGCAATGGAAAACCCAAATGCAAATGGACAAAGGTTTTTGGCATTGTCGGATGGAACAATGACACTCCCAGAGATTGCAGATTTCCTGAAAAAATCAAAGCCTGAAATTTCAGATAAAATATCATCCAAAATCATACCTGATTGGTTGGTAAAAGTTTCTGCACTATTCAATAAAAAAGCAAAAGCCATCGCTCCAATGTTGGGCGTAAACCGTAAGGCAAGCAACGCAAAAGCTAAGGATATTTTAGGATGGCAATCAAGAAAAAAAGAAGATGCTCTACTGGCAACGGTAGATAGTATGATAAAGTACGGAGCAATAAAAACAATATCTCATTCGTCGGCTATTGGAAATAAGCTCACAATGATGCTCATTTTTCTTTTTAGTTTTTTAGGAATGCAGCAGGTGTTTTCGCAAGGGACTTCCCAAACCATAAAAGGAACTGTAATTGATAAGGAAACACAATTAGCATTAAAAGGTGTGAGCGTTACTTTACTCGGAGCCAACCAATCAGGAACTGCAACCGATACTTTAGGGCGTTTTACCATAACAAATGTTCCTCCGGGAAGATATGATGTCAGTTTCTCCATAGTAGGCTATACAAATTATGTTGCTCCCAATGTAGAAGTAACATCAGGCAAGGAAGTAATACTGGATATTGGACTGGAATTGGGAGCTACTTCTTTGCAGGAAGTAGTAGTACAAGGTGGTTCTAAAAAACACGAAACGGTCAATCAACTTGCTACTGTTAGCGGACGTTCTTTTACTATGGAAGAAGTTAACCGTTATTCAGGCGGACGTTCTGACCCTTCAAGATTAGCCGCCAATTTTGCAGGTGTTAGTGCGCCTAACGATGCAAGAAATGATATTGTGGTAAGAGGTAATTCTCCCACCGGGGTGCTTTGGCGTATTGAGGGGCTAAACATTCCCAATCCCAACCATTTTGCATCTTTAGGCACTACTGGAGGTGCAGCAAGTGCATTGAACACTAATATTCTCAAAAATTCAGATTTCCTTACTTCAGCTTTTCCTGCGGAGTATGGCAATGCCAACGCAGGTGTTTTTGATTTGGGTTTTCGTACAGGCAACACGGATAAGCGGGAGCATACCATTCAGTTAGGTGCTTTGACGGGTTTGGAAGTTATGACCGAGGGTCCTATCAATAAAGAAAAGGGTTCTTCTTATGTATTGGCGTATCGTTATTCCTTTACGGGATTGGCACAAAATTTAGGGCTTACTGTTGGTACTGCCTCAACTCCGTTTTATCAGGATTTATCATTTAAAGTCAATAGCGGAAACGGCAAATTAGGTCGCTTTACATTATTCGGACTTGGAGGTACAAGCAATATTGATATTCTTCACGATAAAGTAGAACCTGACGATATTTTTGGAAACCCCAAGAGGGATTTCTATAATAGAAGTAGGATTGGTCTTATCGGCTTGAAGCACAACATACGTGTGAGCAGCAAATCTTATTTCAATACGGTTATTGGTGCAACTTATTCCCGTACAGAACAAACGGTGGATAGTATTGGCGTGAACATAAATCCGCCTGTGGTTGAAGTTAATTCGACACAAGCCCGTTATTCCATTAACACTTCATTCAATACAACCATCAGCCCAAAATTATTCTTAAAAATTGGGGCTATCGAAGAATTAATAAACGTCAATCTCTTCTATCGTGACAGGGTTTCCCCACCTAATGACTGGAAACAGATTTGGGATTTCAACGGAAACACTTCTTTGTTACAGGGATATGTTCACGCCCGATATAAAGTTACAGATAAGCTAACGGCAAATATTGGGCTGCACTCACAATATCTGTCCTTAAATGGCTCAACCTCTTTAGAGCCGAGAGCTGCTTTCAAATATCAGATGACGGAAAAAAGCACGATGACTTTGGGTTTTGGTTTGCATAGCCAGATGCAGCCTGCGGATGCCTATTTCTATCAGGTCACAAACGCAAACGGCAGCATTGACAGGTCTAATGAAGAACTGGACTTTACGAAAAGTCAGCATTATGTGTTAGGATATGAAATTTTACCAGTTAAAGATTGGCGTATAAAAGCGGAAGTCTATTATCAATACCTGTACAATGTTCCGGTAAGCATCAATCCAAGCAGTTTTTCTATGCTGAACGCAGGTTCAAGGGACTATTACTACAACGAGCAGGGAAATCTGAAAAATGACGGAACAGGTTACAATTATGGAGCAGAGTTAACCGTCGAAAAATTCTTTAGTAATGGTTATTATGGTTTGTTCACAGGAAGTATTTACCAATCCAAATATACAGGCAGCGATGATATAGAACGTAATACAGGCTTTAATGGCAGGTATGTGTATAATGTTTTGGCAGGACGTGAATGGAAGATAGGAAAAAGCCAAAGAAACAAGTTTAGTGTGGATATGAAGTTGACACAGGCAGGAGGTCGCTATTATACCCCGGTAGATTATGCTGCTTCAGTAGCCAACAACAGGGAAATATTAAAAGGAGATGCTTTTGCCTTTTCAGAAAGAAACAAAGATTTTTTCAGGTTGGATGTAAAAGCAGGATTTACTTTCAATAGCGGAAAGAGGAATTTATCTCAATCTGTGTTTTTAGATATTCAGAATGTGACAGACAACAAAAATGTGTTGGTTGGAGAGCGATATAATCCCGGAACGCAAATTATTGGCACGGCTTACCAAATTGGGTTATTTCCAAACTTTGTGTACAGGCTTCAATTTTAAACACATTGATAATGGGAGAATTTAAAATCAATTCTGAAAGAGAAGCACAGGAAAAGGTTTCCACAAAGCGTGCCTGGTTCAGTATTGCCATCATTGTTTTGTTGGTAATGCTTTCGATGATTGACAGGAATGCTGTTAATCTGATGATTGACCCGATAAGAAACAGTTTTGGCATCTCTGATTTTCAAATAAGCCTGCTGCAAGGTCCTGCATTTGCCGTATTTTTTCTGTTGGGTAGTTTAGTTGTTGGGTGGTTGGTTGACAAATACTCTAATCGTTGGTTGATATTTATCGGCGTTGTAATATGGTCTTTGGCAACGGTAGCAAGCGGATTTTCCAACAGTTTTATTTTATTATTAGTTGCCCGGTGTTTTGTAGGTTTGGGCGAGGCGGTATTGCAGCCTGCGGGTTGGAATATCGTTTCAAAACTTTTCCCCCCACATAGGCAGGCAACCGCCATTGGCACACTTACGGCAGGTGCGCAGCTTGGAGTTGCCGCTTCGTTTTTAATCACAGGTTTTTTGATTGCAGAAGCAAATCAATTTTCAACTGAAACAATTCCTTTCGTGGGTAATCTGCAACCGTGGCAATGGGTATTTCTTGTTGCAGGGTTTCCGGGACTTATACTGGCAACATTGGTGTTCATCATTCCTTCAGTTAAACCAAGCAGAGGAAATAAAGAAAAAGAAAGTAACAAGGGATTGACTGCCTTTTTCAAGGATAACAAGAAATTTCTTGCCACTCACTTTTTAGGTTTCGGATTGCTAAGTATTATGGTAAATGGTGCAGCAGCTTGGGGTCCAACTTACCTTACAAGGGTACACCAAATGGATATAAAGCAAATAGGCTTATTGTTGGGAACGGTAGGTGTGCCACTGGGTGTAGGTGGAGTAATTGTTGCCGGATGGTTGGTTGACCGTGCTTTTAAACGAGGTAAAACAGATGCCCATTTTAGTCATTTTGCAGTGAGAGCAATACTTGTTGCCATAGTAGGGTTTATTGGTTTTTCTTTTGATGCGGCTGTAATTTTTCCACTTGCCTGTTTTGGTTTAATTCAATTCATTCAGCCTTTTTCTGGTGTCGCAGGGGCATCCTTACAAATTTCTATTCCGGCGCAATTTCGAGCACGTATTTCGGCTGTATTTATTATGTTTTACAATGCCGCAGGAATGATGTTGGGACCCAGTTTTGTAGCCTTTTTAAGTAACCAGTTCGGCTCAAATAATTTAGGAACTGCCATAGCCGTGAATTATGCTTTGTTGGGTTCAGGTGCTGCTTTTTTACTTTGGAAAGGGAGAAAATATGCAGTTGAAATTTTAAATAAACACAACGATTACATCTAAAATTTGGGCTTGTCAGCAAACTATTGTAAAGCCATAATAGGTAATTATGCAATTATAATCTTAAAAGCTAAATATGAAAAATTTGAATTTTACGGTAATGATGCTGCTTGTCAGTATCTTATCATTTGGTCAATCACCAACACTTAACAGTGGCACTTTAGCACCTGAAAATTTTCAGGCAACAGTACATTTTGGCGCAATACCTGCCAACCCCGGACTGGCAGGAGAAAATGTAGTATGGGACTTTAGCAATTTGGCTTATGACCCGGAAGACAACATTGCAACAATAGTTGACCCTGCTCAAACCAGCAATTATGGGACGTACAATCAAGCCAACTATTGCGTACATACAAATGTGGGAGGTGCATATAATTTATATGCCTACTATATTCAGGGAGATACGGGAATTTACAAACTTGCCGAGGGTGTAAGTGATGAAGTTTCTGCTGAAGTAAGCTATTTGGCTGACAGTAAACTTTGGCTTAAGTTCCCGTTTTCCTATAACGATACAGTAACTGATACTTGGCAGGAAAACGGGCAAACCTATACTGAAACAATTGTTTATGATGGCTATGGTACACTTATCACACCTTTTGGAACCTATAATAATGTTGTTAGGATAAAAGAAGTCCGACCCGGCAATACCACTTATACTTGGTTTTCCGTAAACCCCATTTTCCAAATTTTTGAGATAGCGTCACAGTTTTCTTTAATCTCAGAAAATATACCTGGGCAGGTTTTGCATACCAATGAAGTTGTAAGGGATAATCAGGCATTGGTATATCCTAACCCCGCAGATGATGTCATAAACATAAAAACAGAATTTGATAACGCTGTATTTAGGCTTTTTGACCTCCACGGAAAAGAAATCAAAACAGCCGATGTGCATAAAACATTGCAATTGAATACTACTGACCTTGTTCCGGGGGTATATATCTACAACATCAGCAGCGAAGATAAAATAGTGCTTAACGGAAAAATTAGTATTCGAGATAAATAACATTCTTACAATGCTATGGAGATTTTTGACAGGTCAGAATTTGATATTTAAAAATGAAATTTGGGCTTCTCAACAAAGCTGTAAAAAATTATAATAACTACTTTTGTCAGGTTAATTTATCAATAATGAAAGTAATCATAACAGGAACAACAGGAATGGTTGGCGAGGGTGTTTTATTGGAATGCCTGCAAAACAACGAGGTTTCGGAAGTACTAAGCATTTCAAGAAAAACTTGCGGAATTAAAAACCCGAAATTGAAAGAATTATTAGTGTCTGATTTTACAAAGTTGCAGGATTTTGAAAACGACATCAAAGGATATGATGCCTGTTTTTATTGTGCAGGAATTAGTTCCGCAGGTATGACAGAAGAAAAATATCATTACATCACTTTTGACACCACCATTGCATTTGCAAAAGGACTGTTACGAGCCAACCCCGATATTGTTTTCTGTTTTGTAAGCGGCAGAAGCACCGACAGCACCGAACAAGGAAAAACAATGTGGGCAAGAGTAAAAGGCAAAACAGAAAATGCTTTAAAAGAAATGCCTTTTAAAAGGGAATATAATTTTCGCCCCGCAGGAATGTTGCCATTTGCTGAACAGAAAAATGCCAAAGCCGCTTATAGATTTATTGTAAAACTTATTCGCCTTTTTGCGCCTGCGAGTGTGCTTACATTAAGCGAAGTTGGCAAGGCAATGATAAACGCAGGAAAACGGGGCTATCATCAAAACATCCTTGAAGTAAAAGACATAAAAGCGTTGGCTCAATGAAAAAATTTTTTAGAATAGTAAAACGGATGATGCTTGTGTTGGTTTGCCTTATTATAGTACTTAGTATATCTGCTTGTATCTTTCTAAGACAGCCACAGTTTGGAGCTTTGCCCAAAGGCGAACGATTAGAATTGGTCAGAAAATCTCCCAATTATAAAGAGGGAACATTCAGGAATTTGGTTGAAAAACCTACAATTTCCGAAGGCTATTCTTTAGCCGGAGAACTTTGGAAAACAGTTGTTAAAGATTATCCACGCCGTGAACCTGAAGACACACTTCCTTCAGTTAAAACTAACCTTAAAAGCATTCCTCTGGACAGTAATGTAATAGTTTGGTTCGGGCATTCATCATTCTTTTTACAGTTGGACGGAGTAAAAATTTTGGTTGACCCTGTTTTCAGTGGTAGTGCCACTCCATTACCGTGGGGTGGCAAATCTTACAAAGGGAGTGATATTTACACGGCAGAAGATATGCCCGAAATAGATTATATGCTGTTATCACACGACCATTACGACCACTTGGATTACAAAACTGCACAGGCGTTGCAACCAAAAGTGAAGTATGTTATTTGCGGATTGGGAGCAGGTGCTCATTATGAAAAATGGGGTTATACACAGCAACAAATTTTGGAAAAAGATTGGGGCGACAAGGTGGAAGTTACCCCCGGCTTTAATATTTATGCAGAAAACACGCATCATAGTTCGGGCAGAGGTTTTACAAGAGGAAAAAGCCTATGGCTTTCGTTCGTTATTCAGTCCTCAAATCTAAATATCTATTATAGCGGGGACGGTGGGTATAGCGACAGATTTAAACAAATAGGAGAAAAATATGGAACTATGGATTGGGCAATTATGGAATGCGGACAATACAACAAAGCGTGGCAATCGGTACACGAATTGCCCGAAGAAGTTGCGTTGGCAACAACAGAACTGAAAGCAAAAAATCTTTTGCCTGTGCATCACTCAAAGTTTACGTTAGGAAAACATCCGTGGGATGAACCTTTAGAAGAGATTACCAAATTTTCAAAAGACAAAAATTACAGATTAGCAACGCCAATGATTGGCGAGTTGGTAAATCTGAATGACAGTAAACAAGTATTTAATCAATGGTGGAAGAATATAAATTAAGATAAAATGAATAATCATCATTCAAAGGACTATAATGCTATCCTGAATTTATTGGCTTTATATGCTGAAAAAGTAGATAGCGGAGATGCAAAAGGAATGGCGGAATTGTTTAGAAACGCCGATGTTCAATGGGGTGTTGATGCACCCATTATACACGGATACGATGCAATGCTGGACTTGTATGAAAAAGTTATCAAATTACATTCGGATGGAACACCCCGCACACATCATATCATTACCAATCCAATAATTGAAATTGGCGAAGATGGTTTTACTGCAAATGCCCGCACTTATTATACCGTGATACAACAAATCATTGATTTCCCATTGCAGGTAATTGCAGGTGGTCGTTATCACGATGTTTTTGCGAAAGAAAATGATATTTGGGAATATCGAAACCGTAAATATTTTATGGATTTCAGAGGTAATATCAGTAGTCACGTTAAAAATCAAGAGTAATAATGAAACTATCTGAAATAAAAGCCTGTTACATCGGACCAAAAATTTCTCCGGAGCAGTTCGTAGCTGAACATTTCTTTTTATACCTGGCAAAAGGTACAATGAACGGTTATGACGGTAACAAGCATCATACTTTAAAATCGGGAGAAAGTTGTCTTGTACGCAAAAACCACCTTGCCCGTTATAACAAGCAAAAAGAAAATAACGAATTTGAAAAAGTGATTTTCATTTTTGATGAGGATTTCTTAAAGAACTTTCAAAAAACACACAACATAATCTATCACAGCTTCAAATCAAATGATGCCTTTGTCCGAATAAAAAAAGACAAGTTAATAAACAGTTTCCTTTTGTCGCTAAATCCATATTTTGATGGTTCAGGAAAAATTGACAAAAACTTTTCAGAACTAAAAAGAGAAGAATTGTTGCTCATTCTACTGGAACTGCATCCCGAGTTGTCGGATGTTTTGTTTGATTTTGGAGTTCCGGGAAGACTGGACTTGGAAGGATTTATGCAAAAAAATTACAAGTTCAATGTAAGTATGGAACGGTTTGCTTTCCTAACGGGACGTAGCTTATCAGCATTTAAAAGAGATTTTACACAAATATTCAATGAAGCTCCAAATCGTTGGCTTATAAAACGCAGATTGCAAGAGGCTCGTTTCTTAATAGAAAAGAAAAGCCAGAAGCCATCCGATTTTTACCTTGACTTGGGCTTTGAAGACTTATCACACTTTTCATTTGTATTTAAAAAGGAATTTGGCGTTTCGCCTACCGAATTACAAAAGAAGAATGGTTAAAAAATATAGTTGTTAAGTGTTACAATAATTGCCGAACAAATCAACGACACAATTCTCTGACGAGGCGGTTCCAAAAGAGCAATCTCAAAGTGTTTTGCATTATAACACCTAACAATTCTTGTGTTTAGCTAATAGAAGCCGTATGCTGAAATTGTAAACAAGAAGGCTCAATAAGTTGAATTAGGCTTTTTTGTTTACAATTAAAATTAAGACTTCAAAATAACCGAATGGATAAATTTTACAATGAAACATATCTTAAATTAGAAACCGCAATTCAGGAACTGGAGATTGAAACTGACTGTTCTATAACAAGAATTGAAGCGGTTATAGAGCTTATCATTCAAAGTCTTTCCGATTTAAAGGAGTTTATACTGAAAAACGACTTTAAGAATATGGAAGAAGAAATCCATTTTTTCAAGTATCAAAAACCTGTTATTGTTTCAAAGCTCATCTACTACAATGCCATCTATAAAATCGAAACAAGAAGACCTTATGGAAATAAGCGCATCAGGAAATATTTTGTCAAAGAACTGAAGAAGTTAAAAAGGTTCTTTGATAACAACCTCGATTTTTACAAGTATTACCGTAGCAATAACTCTTTCGTTGACGAGAAATTTTTTGTGCGGGGGAAACACGATATAAGGTTATGGTTGGACACCTTTTATTTTGAGGCAGACCATCGTTTTTCTACTTCGCACGATTATAAGGTAGCCAAAATAATAGCGAATGACCTGATACAAGTTTATTTGGAAGACAGACTGAATAACATCAATGTGAAAAAGGGTTCAGACAATTCGTTGAAATGGACAGCAAACAAAACAGCACTTACAGAACTCATATATGCACTGTACTCCCACGGTGTATTTAACAATGGGAATACAGACATAAAATTGATTGCTAAAGCATTTGAAGATACTTTTAATATTGAATTAGGCGATTTTTACCACACGTTTATGGAACTGAAAGCCCGTAAGATGAACAGAACCAAATTCCTTGACAGTCTGTGTGAAGCACTGATTAAAAAAATGGACGAACAGGACGAAAAGTAAGCAACGCCATTACAATACGCCACGAGGCAAATGAACACCTTTTGTCCGCATAATGCTTTCCTGAACCTTTGGAGCTTCATTCTGCTTTTCCACCTGCTCCGGGGCATCTTGCTTGGTTTCCGGTGTAATGGATAGCTGTATTTTCCTTTCAACAGCAGCCAGTTCCGTTTTAAGTTCGCTCAATCGGCTTTCCTTAGACCAAGTACCGTTAACCACTTCCTGAAGTATAGGCAGGTCTTTTTGTATTTCCGCAATCTTATCCTGCTCTTGCTTAATAAAGCCCGGCAGCTTTTCCAAAGCCCTCAAAAAGTTCATTGCTGCGGTTTCAGGGTCTTTCGCCATTAAACCGTTGTTGTAGGTATATTTGATGTTGCCCTCGCCCTGCACCAAAAAACGGTTTACTCTAATATCAGCCCCCTCTTTTTCAGAGATTTCAGTTTTAACCAACAGCGTAAAACCGTACAAGCTGCCGATTTCTTCATACTGCCCTGCGGTACGAGCCTTGTCCGCAATCTCATTCAGTTTCGTACCGATTTGTTTCGGGTTTGCATTGGGCGGTAAGCCATCCAACAGCACCGGATTTGCGATTGCACCGTTTGAATGCTTTTGTAGGCGTTGCTGCAAGTTTTCCCAGTCTGTACTCATCCGGTTCAGACGGGATTGGGTACTTTGCAGCATTTCCGTATAATCCTGCACCTTAAATTTGGCACTCGATTTAGAACGGTTAAACGCCTGCTTTTCGCTTTCCAGTCCGGCAATCTGCTTTTCAAGTTTGGCTTTATCCAACAGGTCTGTATTTCCTGACAGGATTGCCACATATTCCGAAAAGTTCATTCCCGATTTTTCGTCCATACTTCCTTCGTCAATCGTCCTTTTGCTTAGGTTATTAGTCTTTAACTGGTCGATGAAAAGTTGCTTGTTATATAGCAGGTTGAACTTATAACTATCCAAAGATTTTTCAACGGCATAGATAACCACAGCTACTTTATTGTCGGCAAAGAATTTGGCTATCTCGTTGCCTTTTCGGATAGCCCGCCCGTCCCTTTGGGCAAGGTCACTCGGTCGCCACGGCGTATCTAAATGATGAACTGCAACGGCTCTTTTCTGTGCATTAACACCCGTTCCCAACATACTGGTAGAACCGAACAGCACACGGATTTTACCCTCGTTCATTCCGTTAATGAGGTCTTTGCGCTGCTTATCATTTTTGGCTTCCTGAATAAACCTTACTTCGTTTGCAGGTATGCCGTGGTCTTCCACGAGCTTGCGCTTTATTTCGGAGTACACATTCCATTCGCCTGGCTTGTAGGTTCCCAAATCAGAGAAAACGAACTGTGTTCCTTTTTGTGCATTAAACTGGTTGTAATACTTGGCAATATTTGCCGCACAATGCGAAGCCTTGTTGTCGGGATGGTCGTCATACATTCCGCTTACCATTCGCATATCAAGCGACATCTTACGGGCATAGTCCGTTGCAATGAGCATCTTTGCTTTTTCTTCCCTTTGCGATAGTGGTAATCTTCCGAGCAAAGTAGCATCGCCCGTTTTAGCAAACTGCATCAGGCTTTGGATAAAATCTTCTTGGTCGGGCGTTGGCGGTATATTGTACAATACCTCATTCTTTTCGGGGCGGTCAATACCAATATCCTTTGCCGTCCTGTAATCTGTGATTTCAGAATAGAACTGCGCCAGTTCCGGCACTTTGATGAAATAGCGGAAACGCTCTTTAGCGACTATATTATTGGCTACCGAAAATTCATAATCGGTCGTTTTCCTTGCGTAGATAGCTGCCCACGCATCAAAAGAATGAATGCCCTGTTTTTCCAATGCACGAGGGCGCAGGTACTTGAATAGTAGGTACAATTCCGTTAATGAATTGCTGATAGTTGTACCCGAAAGAAAAGTTGCACCCATATCCGCATTGGTTCGCTCCTGAATGGTGCGGATAGCAAAGAGCAGGTTAAGTGCCTTTTGGCTCCCGTCCACATTACCCAGTCCGGCTACCCGTGTGTGACGGGTGTTAAACATCAGGTTTTTGAACTGGTGGCTTTCATCCACAAACAAATGGTCTATGCCCATCATTTTGAAGTCCACAATATCATCTTTGCGGTTTTCAATATCGTGTTGGAGTGTTTTCAGTTTTACTTCAAGATTTTCTTTCCGTTTGATTACACCCGCAAGCATCCCCCTTGTTACTTCCTTACCTTGCGATTGCAGGGCATCGAGGTTGCGCTCTACGCTGTCTAATTCTATTTCGAAGATTTCCTTTTGTATTTCGGGCGATTGCGGTATCATTCCGAATTGGTCGTGCGTGAGTATCACGCAATCCCAATCGTTGTTTTTAATATCCCCGAAAATCCGCAGGCGTTTTTGAGGTGTAAAATCATCAATACCTGGATAAAGGATTTTAGCGTGTGGATAGGCTTTGCGGTAGTCTTCAGCAATGGCAGGTATATTCGCTTTCAGACCAATTATCATTGGTTTATGGGCTAAGCCCAACCGCTTCATTTCCTGTGCTGCTGTACACATTATCAGCGTTTTTCCTGCACCTACTTCGTGGTCGCAGATAGCACCGTTGTTCAGTTTTATCATCCAAACGGTGTCCTTTTGGCTTGAATACAGGTCTTCTATACCTGCTGCCTTTCGGTCTAATCCCGGAAAGTCCTGATGACTGCCATCATAATTCGGGCGAACAAAACAGTTAAAGGTATCATTGTATTGGTCTGTCAGCCTGTTTTTAAACTCATCATTCTGTGCGTGAAGCCAATCGGTAAAGGCAGTACGGATTTCATCAATCTTGGTGTTCGCCATTTGTATGGCTTCCATATCCCGTACTTTAACCTCTTGGTCGCCAACCATTACTTTTTTGGTAATATCCGGCGTGGTATTGACAAGGGCGTGTTTGAGCAGCGCAATACCGTCAAACGTGCGGCTTTCTGCCTTGACTGCATATTTTTCCCAAATGTGCATATTGCCCTGATGACACTTTACGGAAAAGTCGTCGGAGCTTTCCGAATAATGAACCAGTACATCGGCATCAAACAAATGCGAAGCAAACCGGGCATAAATTCCCGTAGGTATCCACCGTTCTCCGAGGTTAAAATCCAATTCCTCAAATTCAATCCGTCTTGGTCGGGCTTCTTCTAAAGCAGTAAGGCTTTCTTTGGCTTCCTTATCATCAGGATTGTTTTCGAGATAGGTTTTTACCTCATTAGCTTTCTCAACAACGTTGCCTGCAATCCACCGTTCAGCAATTTCATATTCCTGTTGTAGCGGATTGTAGAACACCCGCCCGTGCAAGGCTTCTTTCAGCGTATCGGCAGGCAGGCTGCTGATTTCGGACATAAAATCCAAATCCACGCTTCCGTATTTGTTCAGCGATGCCGCTAAAGCCTCTTCGGGATTGTCGGTTGCTAATGTGGTAGTAGAAAAACTAACGGGACGGCTGAATATATCCGCTTTATGAATTACACCCCCGATAATACGCTCCAAATACGGTATTTCCTTGCCTGCGCTGTCTGTCATTATGAGCTTGGCATTGTCGGCAGCATTCAGATTGCCGTATTTTTTACTAAAGGCATCATAAAGGAGGTTCAGCGTTTCCCGTTCTTCCTTGTGTTCGGTTTGCTTTTCTGCTTCTTTTTGGTACAGGTTAATGTAACTATCCCTTACGGCTATATAGGCTTCGGCTCTTGCTTTTTGTAAAGTCGGTAATTGCAATGGATGAAAGGTTGCTGATGATTTTTCTTCGTTTCTTTCGACATCTTGCAGATAACCAACCCAACCCTTATCCACAACAAGGCAATCATTACGGTGGAATGATTGCAGTTCGCCACTATACGGAGCAGGTTCGGGAATGGCATTATTAACGGCACTGGGAACGGCTGACTTATCAGTCTGGCCATTCCCGTTTATTTGAGAAAACAGGTCGCCAATTGCTCCCTGATTTTTGCCGTTTATCTTTGGAGTACCGTTAGCAGTACCGTTGGTTTTTGGTGGTATATAAGTTTGCTGCAATGCACCACTGAACAGGTCGGTTTGGCGACCTATCGTATCTCTGCTTTTTCGGGTGCTTTGCCTTTTGCTTCGGGTAATTCTTTTGGGTAACGCAATTACGGCAACAGGTTCGCCCGCACTTTCAAACAGGTCGAAAATGCTTAGTTGTTTCAATTCCTGCGGGCTTTCCTGACGGATAGCCGGAGTTGGTTCGGGTTGTAGTTTTTGCCGAATGATTACAGGCTCTATTACCGGAGGTGTTATATTTGGTTCAATCGGGATTTGTATGATAGGCTCATCGTTCCGTTCGCCTTTGTATAAATCCAAATTCAGATGCTTACCGAAATCTTCGGAAAGCATTTGTTTCAAATCTTTGGCAATCCCATCAACACCATTTTTATGCGTATAGATTAAGGCAGGCTGTCCGTATGGGTCAGTATCTAATTTATAGTCTGTATGCACAATCCTTGTACTGTTTTGAAACAAGGCATTGCCCGGTGTATTGTATTCAGTTGGATTGCTTCGGCAAAACAGATCTTCCCTGTCGGTCAGATTTTCTTTTGCCGTATTTTTTTGCAGGATAATCAGGTCGCTGCCGACTTCCGTACCTGCATATTCTGTAAACAGGTTGTTAGGTAATCTTACAACCGATACCAAATTATTATCCTGCATTAACGCCCTGCGTATGGGTTCGTTTTTAGGGCTGTTCAATATGCCTTGTGAAGTGATATAAACTAACAAACCACCCTCACGGAGCATATCAGCACCTTTCAGAAAGAAGTAATTGTGTATGCTTCGGGCAGCCTGTATTTTTGTATTGTCCTTGCTTCGGGAATAAGAAAGGTCGAATACGGAAGTATCGCCAAAAGGAATGTTACTGGCTACTACATCGTAGCTGTTTTGTTCCCTTTCGGGAATTTCCTCAAAACCGTTTACACGTACATTGCTTTCGGGATAGAGCTGCTTTAAAATCTTGCCTGTCAGCAAGTCTTTTTCATAGGCAGTAACATTTGCTTTTTGATTTTCCGAAAAGGATTGTACAAATGAGCCGATACCTGCGGAGGGTTCGAGGAATTTATCAATATGCAGTCCGCTATCACGTAAGGCTGATGAAATGGCATCTATGACCTTTGGCGGGGTATAAAAAGCCGTTAAAACAGAACTTTTCATACTATCCACATACCTGCGGTACTGCTTATCGTCTTCGGAATTTTCTTTGAGTAGTTGGTGGAGTTCCTGCGTAATCGGAAAGAGGTCGTGTTCCGTTTTTCTCCAATTATTGATGTCTATTTCGTTTTCAATAGGGTTCAGAACGAATTTAAGACCGCCAAATCCGCTGTATTGCATCATTAGCAGTCTTTCGCCTACGGTAGCTTGTCGTTTCTCCTTTTCCAGTTTAAAAACAATTCGCAGGGCATCAATATTCTGTTGGAGATGGAACCGCTTACTGAAGCCCATTTTCCTCAATCCATATTGCGATGGTTCCGGTCAGTTCGGTATAGAGTAAATCGAACTCAAACCCGTAGGCGAAATCATCAGTTAATTCATAGCCTGCAAATACAGGTTCGCAAACAGGAAACATTTTCAGGGCGAACGGTCGCAGTTCCTCATCTGCCATTATGGTATCAAACTCATTGCATACCACTTTAAAAACCGTGTCGAACTTGGAGAAGTGCAAGCCCTCAAACAATATGTAATTGGCTATTTCATTGCATTGCTCTACGGCGTTTCCTGAACGGAACGCCCCTTCATAAGCATTGGCAGCCCACGAAGAACGTTGGTCTATAAATTTTTGGTCGTGTGCCTTTTCGGGGAAGCTGCTGTTTAATAATTCTTGCAGTCGTAATCTGAAATACGATAGGTCTTTTTGCTGTACGTCCATACTATATTTTGTTTAGAATTTTACTTAAATCCTAAAATTATAAGGGGAAGCAAATGCCTCTGTGAATGTTGCAGGGTTTGGCGTTGAGAGGCGGTATTTGGCGTAATGGGCAATAAAAAACCTCTGAATTTTCAGAGGTTTATTTTTATGGCTTGTTAAGGATTTGGAGCATCCTACCGACTTCAATATCCATACGTGAAAAGGCAAACCATTTTTTGCCCAGGTCTTTGAGTGATGCCCCGATATGGTAAAGCTCTGTATTGTCAATAATTAAAAAACGGTCGTGGGCATCGGAGAAAATCTCAATATCTATTGCAGGATATTGGCTGTTGTAGCGTTGTAAATCCAACCGTAACTGGTTACTCATACTCTTGGTAAGGATAGTGGCAGTTACATTATCATTGCGCTTACCCAATAAAGTAAGCACCGTATCATCCACATAATTATCAAGCAGGATAATGGAACTTCCGGCACTACGGATAATATCGGAAACAAAAGCATAGGCATCAAAAACCTGTCCGTTGTAAAAGATACCTTTTTCGCTGTGCAGCTTGTCGCTTTCCAAAGCCTTAAAAATCTCTTCAAATTTTTGGTCGGCTTCCAGTTGTTTCAATTCAATATTATCTAACCGATGAAACAAAGAAGCATTGCTAATGAGCATACGCCGCATTTCTACAAAGGCTTCCATAATTTGAACACTCATTCTTACCGCTATGTCCGAACGGAGTATGGCAGATGCCATTGCAACCCCCTGTTCGGTAAAAGCATAGGGTAAATAACGTCTGCCGCCGTAGTTTAAACTTGAGGTTCCAATTTGGAACCTCAAGTTTTCAACTTCCTTTTCAGTCAGTTGAAAGCAGAACGAAACAGGAAAACGCTCGATATTCCGTTTTACGGCTTTGTTGAGGTTCTTTGTTTCCACCTGATACAAGGTAGCAAGGTCACTATCCAACATTACTTGTTTGCCCCTAATAGTATAAATCAGGTTCCTTATTTCTTTGGGTACAATAGACGATTTATTTTCCATTACGCTTATTGCTTTTGTTTTTTTCAAACTCAAAGGAGGTTTCTGCATTTTCTTTCAGCACGATGTAAGCATCGAATTTCTTTCCGGCTTTGCTTGTCATTCCTTTGATTAAAGCCGTTTTACCCTTATTGATAAGGCTTACAATATTTTCGATACTGATTTGTACCCCGCAGATGGTACGGAACTGCACCCAGTTACAAGCCTCATCTGCACATTTCACAATCTTATCACGAATGATAAGTTGCTGACTTTTGCATTTCGGACAAGTCAATTTTGGCTGATTAGTATTTGCAATAGAAGTTTGCAGCAGTTCATCGGTAATAGATTTCGCATAGGTTTCCATTTCCTTTTGAAATGCTCCGGCATCCGCTTCGTTGTTTTCAATTTTCTGCAATGCCAATTCCCATTCGGCGGTCATCGCCACATCTGCAATCTTGCGTTCTTTAACAAGCCCGTACACCTGCAATCCTTTTTCCGTAGGTATTAAAGAACGTTTATCCCTTTGGATATAATTACGGGTAAACAAGGTTTCGATAATGGCGGCTCTTGTAGCAGGAGTACCAATACCAATATTTTTCAGGGCTTTCCGTTCTTCCTCGTTTTCAATTTCTTTTCCGGCGGTTTCCATAGCCGATAAAAGCCCGGCTTCGGTATAAAGCACTGGCGGTTTGGTCTGCTTTTCCAAAACAGCAACTTCCTTTATTTTGAGTTCATCGCCTTTATTCAGTTCGGGTAGTTCCTGCACTGGCTCTTCGCCATCATCGGTAAAACTTCCTTTGATGGAACGCCAACCCGTTTCCTGAATTTTACAGCCTTTTGCCGTAAAATCATAGTGCAACACCTGCAATGAAACATCGGTTATTTCTTTGACACAGGCTTGTGATATGGCTTCGAGCAGGCGAAGCGCAATCATATTGTAAATCTTATCTTCATCTGCATTCAACACAGACGGCACTTTGTCGGTAATCAATAAACCGTGATGGTCCGTTACACGGAGGTCATTCACGATACGTTTATTGAACCGTCCCCATTTGATTTTGGTAAGGGCTTGTTTGCAATCTTCACGGTTCTGCAATGCCCGCACAAGGTTGGGAATTTCTGCCCACATATCTTCAGGTATGTATTTGCTTCCGGTACGGGGATAAGTGATAAACTTCTTTTCGTACAGGCTTTGCGCAATATTGAGCGTTGCTTCAGCAGATAACTTCAGTCTTTTGTTGGCTTCCTTTTGCAAGCCCGTCAAATCAAAAAGTAAAGGCGGTTGTTCTGTAACGCTTTTGGTTTCTACCGATGTAACGGTTGCAATTTCACTGCGCTGAATGGCTTTCAGCGTATCATCAGCAAGATGCTTTTCATCCCACTTGGTAACGGAAATGCTCTTGAAATCAACCTGTGCTTTGTGATGTAGCAATTGTATCTGCCAGTATTTATTTATTGAGAAATTTTTGTTTTCGAGATAGCGTTTGCATATCAAAGCCAGTGTAGGCGTTTGCACTCTTCCGAGCGAATAGATACCGTTGCCTGCGGCGATGCTCAACGCCTGTGTAGCGTTGATGCCTACAAGCCAATCGGCACGGCTTCTGCCTTGTGCAGCCTGATATAACCCGTCAAATTCTTTTCCGTTTTTCAGGTTGTCAAAGCCCTGCTTAATTGCCTTTTCTGTAAGTGAACTAATCCAAAGGCGTTCAAACGGCTTATTGCATTTTAGGTATTCATAAATGTACCTGAAAATGAGTTCGCCCTCACGACCTGCATCGGTCGCCACGATAATGCTATCGCTTTTATTGAACAGTTCTTTGATTACCTTCAGTTGCTTTAATGCGCCAGTATCGGTAGCATAACCTTTGTCTTTTTTAACCTTGCGAACGGTCAATAAAAATGGGTTAGGCAATATAGGCAAAGCGGCTTTGTCAAATCCCGAAATCCCGTAATCTTCGGGCATTCCCAGTCCTATTAAATGACCGAATGCCCACGTAACAAAATAGCCGTTACCTGTCAGGTAGCCGTCCTTTTTTTCAGATGCTCCCAACAAGCCGGCTATCTCCCTTGCTACGCTTGGTTTTTCTGCAATGATTGTTTTCATACCGTATTACATTTTTCTGCCTTTGGATTTTGCAGGAGTTTCGGGTTTTTCCTGTTGTTCCTGCTGCTTTTCATTTTTCGGTCTTTGTTGCCCGGACTTCAAAGGTTCTTTGATGTTCTTGGTCGCTTCGTTGGTTTTGCCCTCTGAATTAACGGCAGTCTGTGTTTTATGGGCTTCGGCAGTTTCTACCCGTGCTTTATACTGACCGGGAAATTCAAAGTTGGTCTTTCCGGTATCTTTGTCGAAAGTGATATAACCCTTGTAGGGTTGGTCTTTTTTATCTTTCAGTTCCACATATATGGTTTGCCCGGCTTTGAACTTATTGTACTGCTCATCATCGAGTTCTTTGCCCCTGAAAGTTTTTGGAGCTTCCTGCGGTTGGCTTTGCTGATTATTCTGCTGATTGCCCTGTTGATTGTTTTGTTGGTTGGTTTGCGCCTGCTGATGGTTATTGCTTCTGTCAAACAGGAACTCTACATATCGTTTGTCTGCATTAAACTGTACCGTTGCAGAAAACTCTGTTCCTTTGGTAGAAATCATACCTTCCAGATAAAGCGGTTTGCCATCCATTAAGGTTTGCTTTTGCTCGTCATTCAATTTCACACCTTTTAACTCATCAGGTATTTTTATGAAGTCAGTTCGTAATGCCACTACATCATTGGTAAGCCTGTCAATGCTGATTATAGACGGCATCAATTCGCCTGTTTTGGAATTTACCAAATTGACTACACGCCCCATATTGCCCGTTTCAAGCAGGTTCTTTTTGTCTTCGTCCGTAAACTTGTGACCGAAAAACTCAAAGTGGAGGTTAGGCTCTTTTTTGATACCGTGTATTGCCACGATAACATTGCCGTCTTCCGCTTGCTGTAAAGACAAGCGGGCATCCGTGCGCAGAATAGAACCGCCAAGGTTAATGCCTATCGGTAAGAGTTCATTGGTTTTGTAACCTCTTAATAAAGGGTCAAGGAGGTTTCTTTTTTCAAGATATTCCTTGCTTAATCCGAGGTTTTTCATTGTGTCCCAATCAATCTGCTCCGGCTTGTAGCGATATTCGCTCGTTTCCGTTGTTGTTTGTGCTGTTGCCATATTATTTTGATTTTCTTGTTTTTTATCCTGTGTCGGTTCTGCCTTTACTTCGAGTTCTTTCAGCACTTTTTCGCCGTCGGGACTGGGCTTATCCACGTGCTTTTGTAATTCCTGTGCTTTTTCAGCAGCAATAGGGGCGGGTACTTTGAAGAAAGTAAAGTTTGTAGGGTTCTTTAACTGGCTGAAAAAATTGGAAAAGAAGTTGGAAAAGAAATCGCCGCTTTTGTCCACACGCATAAACTGGTTTTGGTTTTTCTTTGTGGGTTCCACGGTTTCCATTTTCCCGTTTTCGTCAATACTCTTTACTGCCTGGATTTTCATTTTCTCTTTATCCAGTACGAGTAATATGTCCGAAAGCTGCTCGGGCATTTCCTGTTTATTAGTTGTTTCTTCACTCATATTCTGAAAATTTTAAAAGTTCGCTGTCGAATGTAAAGGAAGCCTTCACTGAATTGCACTATGTGGCACTCAAAGGCAGTGTTTGTCACTTATTGGCATCCAGTTTGGGTAAAGGCGGGTTAAAACTTTCCCTGATGAACTGATGTACATCGGATAGTTTGTAATACAATTTTCCGCTGATAGTATAGTAAGGCAGCTTACCGATGGAGCGATACCGTTGCAGGGAACGGTTGCTTATTTTCAGCATTTGCAATAAATCCTGATTATCCAATAATTCTTCGCCGTCTATGCTATTGCGCTTTTTTTGTAAATCGTCTATGTGGTTGCCGAGAATGTCAAGCCTATCCATTATGCGTTCCATCCACGCCACAAATTCCATTTTATCAATGTTCATAGCGTTATGATTTTATTTGTTCCCTGATTTTAGTTTTCTGCCTTGTTCGATGTAACTTTTGCCTTTCGCCATAAGCTGCTCCACATACTCATCGGTAGTTTGCACGGCATTGGCGTTAAGCATTTCCTTGATAGCACCAATCGTGTAGTAATACTGCCCGTATATTTTTGAAAAGGCTATCTGTCCGTTAGTGCGCATACGCCACAATGTTTTTTCGCTGATATGGAGATACTGGCAGACTTCGTGATTGTTTAGCCATAAACTATCATAGCTTGTATCTTCCAGTTTCAGGATATAGTCGCTAATGGCTTTCAACCGTTCATTAAGATGCTGCCATACTTCTTCGTCAACTGTTATAATATTCATTGCGCTGTTGTTTAATATTCACAGGGCAAAATTCAGAAGTGTGGCAGTGTTTGTCTGCCAATGCTTGCCAATTGGTTTTGCAGTTTTTTGAAATTTTTTTGAAATGGAAAACCCTTGTTTTACGAGGTTTTAAGGGTTTGGATGTACATAAAATAGAGCTTTGCCCATATCTGCCAATTGGCAGATATGGGCAAAGAAAAAGCAGTACATTTTGTGTACTGCTTTGAAAAAAAATCTACGCTGATATAGCTAAAGGTCTTTATCCATATACTCTTCGAGGGAAATTTTCAGTTGGTCTAAAAACGCCGTCCGTGAGCCTGCCCTTGTTTTCATCCGGTGGAAAGAATGGTGTATATCGTTTAAGGGCGTTCGGAACAAGATTTGAAAAATCAATGCTAATTTTCTGATGCCTATTTTACCGTGTGCAATAGAATTGGAAGCATACAAGGCGTAAATCAATTCAATAAGCGCATTTTGTGAATTAGTCCACGAAATGTCTTTGTTTCCATCCCCGTTTATTAAAATGGTATCAGGGTTTTTTTCGGGGTTTATTTTGGTAAGCAAAAAAGTATAAAGTAATTCATTGGCTATAATATGGGCAACTTTGTTATCGTAATAGGTTGAAAAGCTAAGGTCAATTTCAAACACACTACTCTTTAGCCCATCGTGATAATTGATTTTTCCGAGCCTGAAATAATTATGGTCACGGTCTGTTCTGCCAGCCCGATAGTACCTGTAAAAATCCTCATTGGATATGCTATCCTTATATTCGGATTTCAGGATTTTCAGTTGGTTTTCAAAATAGCTTTGGTGTATTCTCCCGGTACTTACTGGGCAGGTAGTTTCAATACGGAATACCTTATTGTAATAAATGAGTTTTCCTAAAATCTGCGGTTTAATGTTCTTGAAAAAATTGATTTCCTGCTGTTCGTCCTTAAATCCGGTTTGTAAGGTTTTCATCTTTATAGTAAACAGCATTTCCTTTAGGAACAAGGTCATTTGGTATGCCTCATCCGCAGTTTGCATCATTTTAGAAGATAGCTTGTCTTCCTGACGCTGAATTTCCGATAATATTTTGTTCAACACGATTTCCATAGCTTTGACGTTTAGATATTGGGACTATTTGTTTCGGAACTACATCTTGGTTGATTTGCCAAAACTTGGAAATAATATTGAACCCATTATCACACAGTGACCCCATATTGGGAAAGATTTATTTTAAATCGCTCATACTATGGATATATGAAAAAACGGAAAAAGGGTTAAGTGTCTTCCGACTTAACCCTTTTTTTATTAAATTTGCAGTAATGATTTACAAGGTAATCAGATGAAAGCGAGTGCGGTAAGCACCATTACTAAATCGTTACTGATAGCACTCCCGGTTCTTGTAAACTACTCTTTATTAGCCACTTTGGGCTATATTAATCTTTTTCTTTAAAAAATGCATGAGTTTATGATGGATCGGGCTAAACGCTAAAACAAATGCTCCTGATAGTAAAGAGGATAACAGCACATCCGATAATTCGAGTTCGTGCGACAACCAGTGTAAAAAATAATGCTCGACGGTATTGTAAATAAGGACAATTAAAATGAAGAGAAAACCATCCACGAGTGTACGCCTGATCAGGATGCCTGTATCAAAAGCATCGGAAAAAAACAAGCTCATCAGCAGTGAAAACACAAGTACAATATTTATAATGCTGCTAAATATTAATCTTAAAATGAAAGGGTTTTCCATAGTAATGTATTGAAGGATAAGATGGAGCATAAACAGAAACGTATAAGCTATCAACCCCCAAAAAAGCCACAATATTTTATTCCTTTCGGATGGAGATGATTTTTTATAATTGACATAAAGGTTTAATAATCCTGTAAGTAGTACAAAGGTATCTATCAATGAGTTGTTGACATCTAAAAAAGCAACCACTGCTATTATTACGGGAAATACAATCCAGGTATAACCTTTTATCGACCAGTTGAGGTATCCGGATATTATTTTGTTTTTGGGAAATATTGATGGAGTATCTTGTTTTGTTATTTGTCTTGGAAAGCTTTGTAACGACTTTATATAAACGGTCCCTGTTAAAGCGTAACTGATCACAATTAATACGAAAGGCATCCAGCCGGTATTGACCATGCGCAGGTATTGCATTACGTAGTCCATTGATATCAATGATAAAAATAAGGCAAACAACATCACACCTTTTTGCTGATGCGTTTTTATTGAAATAACAAGCGAGAAAATGAGCAATAAAGGCTGGATAATAAAATAGGGTATCATTCTCAGAAACCGTTCATCATTTCTGTACGATGAGTTACCAAGCAGGTTGATGAGAAAAAATATAGTTAAGGCGAGCGTAATGACTATGGATAAATAATTTACCCCTTTGAGCAGTTTTATGTTCATCTCTTTTATTGGTTTATGCTGTTGGGATTAGGCCTGACGTGCCGCGTATTGGCCGATGGGAGTTTTAGTTACTAACACTTATACGAAGTATGAAAGTTCAATTATGCACTTCTGTTGATGGGAAATTGTTCAGTCTGCCTATTGCCAATCCGAGATATTGTTATTTGTTCGGCTTTTTCATTCTTTTCGTAACCACCCAAATATACGTTTATTTTTAATTTCCCATTTCCCATCTTTGCAGTCAAGTAGGTATCTTGAATTACCAGACTGTCCCGTATTTTGTTGGATTATTTCTATGTTGTTGTTTGTAATTCCCCATTTTTCCCGGACGAAAATAAATTCTCGTGCTAACGTGAAAATGATTGAAATTGAGCAACTTGTAAAACGTTAGTCAGAACTCTTTTCTAATGTTTTGGAAATACGATGAATAGCTGCGAATTCAAATTCCTTTTTGTCTTTTTTCTTGAAATCCGTCTATCAAAATTGATTTTTTGAACGAAAAAACAAACATTCCGATTTTTGTTGAGTTGCAGCGGCTATCATCATGCAAAGCAGCCTTGCTCTTAATCCGGAAATCCAGTGATAAACTATTGCTAAGTCAAGAAGATATTGTCTGTATGTTCAAGACTTTGTTATATTGATTACCAGATTTTTATTGTTTTGCATTTTGACTTTTTACTTTTGACTTAACACTATATATTTGTGCTACTTTCATTGGGGTTGTGTACTTTTCTTTCCAATTGTTCAATCGTTTTCTTAGCTTTCGCCAATCTTATTGTTTTGTTTTTTTCTACCAGCTTATGCGTAATCCATTTTTCCAGATTATGATGTAACGGGATAAGTAAAGCGGCAATGCAGACTAATATAAGTAGCATTAGAAACGGGGAGTGATGCGTTACCCGTTCTAAAAGAGGATGGAGTAATAAGTTGAGGAATTCAAACACGAACAGTAAAGCAAGTATGCTGAGAAATGTGATCACCTTTGTATTGATAATTGTACTGCGACTGAGTAGAAGAAACAGCATACCGAAACTAATGATACCTATAGCAATCAAAGCATATTCTATGTTATGTTTTCGTTCTTCCATTAATCTGATTCTTTCATTTTCTATCTCCTGTTGTCGCAGATGTTCTGTAAAACTTATTGATTGAACAAGTTTGGTTTTCTCCATACTGAAAAGAGAATCTTTTTCAATCATAGCCAAACGGAAGTATTTATTGGCACTGTCAGGCTTATTGGTTTCTTCATAGCATTGGCTGAGGTATTGATATGAACGCAACAACCCTGGTTGTCTATCGTTTTTACTATAATATTTTATAGCCTGACGTATATAATAGCTTGCACTGTCATATTGTTTTAGCCCGATGAATGCCTGGGCAAAATCATTATCAATATTTGCCATAGCCATATCATTGGCAAGTTTATGGACGTAGCCGGCTGCTCTCCGCAAAAAAGGCAGGGCAAGGTCATAGTCCTTGTTTGCAATATAATTTTCCGCCACAGAACTTAAGGAATAAGGCAGAAAAATGTCATAGTTTATTTGGGTGCTAAGTGTTACGGATTTTTGTGCATATACCAGCCCCGAGTCCGCCTTTGACATATAGGCATAAGTAGCACCCATATTATTATATATATGTGCAATCAGTTTTTGATTCCCAATTGAAAGAGCAAAAGGAATTGCTTTTTTATAATAAGCGATTGACTGGTCATAATTTTGGGAAGCACCATAGCAATAGGCAATGCTTAGATATGAATAGGTAATACCGAATGTATCATTTCTTCGCTCAAACCTGGATAAAATAGAGAACGACATGTTTAACGCGCTGGTATAATTTCCAGATTCAGCCAGCATACCCCCAATAAACAGGGTTATAAAGTCTGCTGCGCTTTCATCATTTTGTTTTTTAAACCAGGATGAAAGTTCAATTCCCTTTTCTACGCCCTTATTGTCAAAATATAAAACCTGCTGTAGGTAATCAGCTAAAAATTCTTTTTTTTCCTTTTGTGTACCGAACGATTGGTACTTTGTCAAAATGCTATCAGGTAAAGGCTGGCAATATGCAGCAATTGTGCAACAAAATGATAAGAGACAAATGAGGATTCCTTTCATATTCTTTCTGTATATGTTGTCTTGCGTTGTTACGCTGTTATGGTTTGAAATTTTTCAGTATTTTTAATTCTTTCAAGTTTGGTTCCAAACGGAAGATTTAAATAAGGAATGATTGCTCTGTCGTAATTTGCGATTGTATTTGCATCGTAAATCATTGTATTGTTTGGGTCATCAACATAATCTTGGGTTGCTGTCCCTGAAAAGAAGCGCCAACCGCTGTCCATTTTTTCGCAGGGATCTTCACGATACATATAGCCAACTTTCATTCCGTCAATAGTTATTTTGTCTGTTGGAAAACAACCGCCTATTTGAGGAACTAAGTCAACAAATTCTCCCGCTTTTATTTTGAAGTTTTTTGTCGTCATTTTTCTGTTTGTGGTTGTTGTACTATCGTCCTAAGCTGACCGCCAAGGTCCAAATATACAAAGCTTCCACAAAGTTCCTATAATGTCCGGCGCCGCCGCTGCCACCCGTCTAAAACTCCGGTTTGTGTTTTACAATCAGCATCCAGTCCTGTTCTATGGCAAGATAACCGTATTCATATACAAAATAATAGACCTTCCCCTGCCGGGTCTGATAGGTATGGGTCAGGTATTTAAAGTTGAATCCTAAAAGCAACAGCTTTTCCCGGTGCAGCTTCTTCATAGTGTCGTTTTCGGGCAACTGTTGCGCCAGCAGGCGCCGGTTCTTGCGTAGGATTTGATTTACATGGCGAACATAATTATTCTGATCGCTGTTCCGCTGATTATTATAGGTGTTGCGACAATAATCATCGCAGAACTTTTTGTCTGTGCGGCCTTTTAAGGGTTTGTCGCAGGTAAGGCATCGTTTTTTCATGGGTTCCATAGGGTAAAAATAGTAATTTATCCGGTTGAAAGCGTGTGTAAACAATTACATTCGTACATAAATAATTAAAAACCGGATATTGCCTTCCCGGTACGGCATCTTTGCACCAGGACTTTCAAAATCTATTTGCTTTATCATTTATTCACTATTAAACTTTAAAATCATGAGTACATTAAGAAACAGCGTACAGCTTATCGGACATCTGGGAGCCGACCCGGAAATCAAAACCCTGGAAAGCGGATTGCAAATTGCAAAAATGCGATTGGCCACTTCAGACAGTAAAAAAAATGCAAACGGTGAATGGCAGGAAGAAACCCAATGGCATAATGTAATAGCCTGGGAAGCTGTGGCGGAACGGGCGGAAAAATATTTGCACAAAGGCAGCTTCGTATTAGTGCAGGGAAAATTGACCAACCGCAATTATACGGATGCGCAGGGCGCGAAAAAATATTTCACGGAAGTGCGGGCCACTACCTTTATGCTCTTAGATAAAAATAAAAATTCCACGGAGGAGGCTATTCCTTCTTCTGAAGGTATGGCGGAAGAAGACGGAGGTTTGCCTTTCTAAGCCGGAAGATTGCAGTTGCCGGTCATTCGGGATAACTTCCCGAAAAGTGCCGGCAGCAGCATTCCGGATGAAACGTAATGGGGTAGCGAACCTTTGAAATGCTGGAATGCTCAGTCCTCCATATTTAAAGCATGATCTGCCATGAAGAAGTGAAGCTTTAACGGAGATTACGAAGGCCGGATGGAAATGGAACTCCGGAGCTATGGAGCTCTGGAACTTCGGGACGCCGGGACTCCGGGACGTTGGAATGATCCCTGAGTACCTTAATTGCGGATTTTGTTGATCAATTGTTGGTCAACTGGCACTCCTGTGAATAGCTTTGCAAGATGTCTTTCAAGGGAGACCATAGCATGGTTGGGCAGTGTTGTATTGCTACAATCTCTTTAATCAAACCCCTCTGGGTAAGCTTGATAACGTCAGTCATGCTGTGAGCATCTTTTCCCTGTTTTAGCCAGGAGCATGTATAGATTCCTACGGAATGATCTCAGGGAATAAGGTTGGATGTTGTCAGCAACCCCTCTGCGGTTTTTATACACCACGAATACAAGTGTGTTATACGCTTATCGTTATGCTGCGAGATAGCCTTATAACGTCAGTCATGCTGTGAGCATCTTTTCCCTGTTTTAGCCAGGAGCATGTATAGATTCCTACGGAATGATCTCAGGGAATAAGGTTGGATGTTATCCCCATTTTCGCCATTTTTATATACGAATATAAGTGTGCTATGCACCAATCGTAATGCAGCGAGTGTCCTTATACCCATCGCCTTCAATTAAGTCCAAAAACAATGGATACCTTATCCCAAATAATCTTTGAGCAAGCGGCTTTTTTGCACGCAGCGTAGTTTGGTAATGGCCTTATCTTTAATTTGCCGTACCCGCTCCCGTGTGAGGTTAAACCGCTCTCCGATATCTTCAAGAGAAACCGAATTGTCGGTGCCAATGCCAAAATATAACATCAGCACTTCACGTTGCCGCTGGGTAAGGGAATTGAGCGACCGCTCTACTTCCACACACAGGGATTCGGAATGTACGATGGAACGATCGGCGCTGGAGGAGTTCGGATTTTCGAGCACATCTAAAAGTGTACCCTCTTCGCCATCGGCAAAAGGCGCATCCATGCTGACATGCCGGGCGGCAACACCCAACGTGGTTTCTACCTCTAATAATTCAATTTCTAACAATGAGGCCAGCTCCTCACTGGAAGGCTCCCGTTCAAATTCTTGTTCTAATTGAGAATATGCCTTGCTGATCTTATTGGTTAAACCCACTTTGTTCAGCGGCAGCCGGACGATACGGGATTGCTCGGCAAGAGCCTGCAGAATAGACTGGCGAATCCACCATACGGCATAAGAGATAAATTTAAAGCCCCGTGTTTCATCGAAACGCTGGGCAGCTTTTATAAGACCCAGATTACCTTCATTAATCAGGTCGCTTAGGGATAAACCCTGGTTTTGATATTGCTTGGCAACGGAAACCACAAAGCGCAGGTTCGCTTTCGTCAGCTTTTCCAGCGCCAGTTGATCGCCCTGCTTAATCTTTATGGCCAACTGAACCTCCTCTTCAGGGGTGATCAGATCCACTTTACCGATTTCCTGCAAATACTTTTCGAGCGACTGACTCTCACGGTTAGTAATTGACTTGGTAATTTTCAATTGACGCATTGACATAAGCTGAGTAGATTTTTATTTACAATAAAAAGAAAGTTTTTAATGAAAAATTTGAAAATAGCGTAGCAAATGTAACTAATGAACGGATTGAACCCAAAAAATATTAAATAATTATTAACACCCGTCTGATAAGCGTTATGTTGCACAAATTTGCCCCGCTGTTTTTTTTATGGAAAATCACTTTGAAAGTAAGATTGTTTTTATATTATTGCAACAATTACACCAACGGACTATTAGTATAATCAGCGAAATCTTATTGTAATTATGAAGAGTAAAAAAATAATGTTCACCTTAGAATATCCGGTACGATGTTCTCCTGCCATCTTGTATGAATTTTTAGCTACACCCAATGGTTTGCAGGAATGGTTTGCGGAAAAAGTAGATCAACGGGAAGACACTTTTTATTTCACCTGGAATGGCGCTACCGATGAAGCCGAACGTGTGGAAGCATCGGAAAATGACCGGGTACGCTATCGCTGGGATTATTATGATCAGGATGAGTATTTTGAATTTAAGATAGATCAAAGTACCGTTACCAACGAAACCATCCTCCTCATTACCGACTTTGCCGATAAGTCGGACATAAAGGATCAACAGCAATTATGGGATACCCAGGTGCAGGAATTGAAACACCGCATCGGTAGCTGATACGGATAAGGAGTCGGCTGGAATTGGTAAAGCGCATCCGGTAATAATATCAGATGCGCTTTATCTTTGCGGTTAACCTAAATTTGCAATTCTTCGTTCTATTGAATTTATTATTCTGCGAACAGCTATGCTCGGGATAAAAAAACTGGATCTGCTCATTCTTCGAAGTTTTATCGGACCATTTCTGGTAACGTTCTTTATCGTGCTTTTTGTATTTGTGATGCAATCGTTCTGGTTGTATATGGACGAACTGCTGGGAAAGGGCTTTAATCTTTTGCTCATTATGGAGCTGCTCTTTTACTGGGGCTGCTATCTCACTCCACAGGCACTGCCTTTAGGCATTCTGCTGGCCTCCATAATGACCTTCGGCAACTTAGGCGAAAACTATGAATTAGTGGCGATCAAATCATCGGGCATATCCCTCTTTCGCTTCATGCGCCCACTGACCATACTGATGCTGATCCTTTCCGTTGCTGCTTTTTTGTTTAATAATTATGTGATCCCTGTTACTAATTTAAAGACCTTTTCGCTGCTGTACGATATGCGCAATCAAAAACCTGCGCTCAATATCCGCCCGGGAATATTCAACCGGGATATAGACGGTTATGCTATTCGCGTAGGACAAAAAGATCCCGACGGACAGCATATTTCCGACATCATGATTTACGACCATACTGAGCGGCGCGGCAACAACAATGTTGTGGCGGCTCGTTCCGGTAGAATGTACCCCTCCCCGGACAGAAGGTCTTTGATTTTTGAATTGCGGGACGGCTGGCGCTACGAGGAGTCGAACGACAAAGGCGATCATGAACAAACCCGTATGCATTTTCAACAATGGAACAAGGTGTTTGACCTGTCTAAATTTGCATTTTCCCGAACCCGGGAAGAGCTTTTTAAGAATAATGAGGCGATGATGAATGTGGCGCAGTTATCTTACTATATTGACAGTACGCATAAGACGATCAAAGCTGCTACAAAAGAATTTGAACGCTATCAGCGCCCATATATCTCTCTTTTCAAAACAACAGGTAAGGGTATCAGAGATACCACGCTCGTTGCCAAAATAAAGCATGCAGGCAGGACAGCCATCCGCTATGACCATAATTTCCTGGAGTATGTGCCCGATTCTTTAAAAGGCACCATAATAGCCAATGTGGAGTCTGCCGCCCGCAGCCTCAAAGGATTCACCTATCCCATCATCAGCAATAAGCAAATACGCACCGACAAAATAACCAGCCTCAAGATAGCCTGGCATAAAAAGTTCACGTTGTCCTTTGCCTGCCTCCTGCTGTTTTTGATTGGCGCACCTTTAGGTGCTATTATTCGTAAAGGCGGACTGGGTATGCCGGTAATCGTAGCGATCGGCTTCTTTGTGATCTATTTCATCCTGAGCAGCACGGGAGAAAAACTGGCTAAGGAACAGGCCGTAGCGCCTTGGTATGGCATCTGGATTGCTACGGGCATTTTACTGCCTATTGCCGTTATTATCATGAATCAGGCACGTAATGACTCTAATATTTTCAGTAAAGAATGGTATGGTCGCAGCTGGCGCAAATTGCTCCGGCTTATAGGCCGTTAAAAACTTAAAAATCGTATATTGCTATGTACAACACCGGGTATTCCATTGCTGAAACCAATCGTTTCCTGAATCTTTTGAGCAGGGGAAGCTGGTTTTTGCTGCCGGCATTGCTTTGGTTTGTTGCAGCGCCTTTTGTGCTGGTATATTTCCGGGACGGTGCCATTTACCGTTTTATCAATGGTCATTATCATTCGCTGTTAGATACGGTATTATCCGTAGTTACCCTTTTGGGAACGGGATACTTTGCCGCCGCGATACTGTTACCCTTATTATTTTTTCCGAAATTCCGAAACAGGCGTTATCTGCTGGCAGCGATTTTATGCAATATTGTTCCTGCAATTTTTGCACAAACCATTAAGAATATCATCAATGCTCCGCGACCATTGCAATACCTGAATCAGGCAGACTGGATTCATTATGTGGAAGGGCAGCCATTGCAATATCATTTGAGCTTTCCGTCAGGACATACGGTATCGGCATTTGCCTTATGCTGTTTCCTGACACTGCTGCTGCCGAAAAAGCACCGGTATTGGGGAGCATTGTTCTTTTTGGTCGCCTTAGCTATCGGGTATTCCCGGATTTACCTTTCACAGCATTTTTTCTCCGATGTATATGCCGGAAGTATTATCGGTACATTGGGTTGCCTGTTGCTATTTTGGATCGTCAGCCGTAAAGGGCCGGTTATCGTGTCTCCTTCCAAAAGAGATACAGCGCAATAACGCTGAAAATGATATTGGGAACCCAGGCGGCTGCCAGAGGATTAACGCCGCTGTTGATAGAAAAAGTTTTGGCAAACTGCATAAACATAATGTACACCGCGCTCAGCACAATACCGATGGCCAGGTGGAAGCCGCTTCCCCCGCGGATCTTACGGGAAGCAATACAAGCTGCCATAAAGGTGAGTATGATACCTGCAACCGAATCTGAAGTGCGGCGATACAACTCAAACAGGAAAGCATTGACATTTTCCCTGCCCCTCCTCAATTCCTTTTGGGCATAACGATACAGTTCAGGAGAAGTCATAGCTTCCTTGCCCCGGTCGTCATAGTCCAGGTCATCCGGTGCAAAGGCGTATGCTTTTTTTAATGAGGACATTTCGGTGATACTTTCTTTAAGCCCCTCATTTTTCCGGATAACCACGCCGGACAATTTCCATTCCTTAGTAACCGTGTCATAACTGATGCGGTCGGCAAAAACCTTTTCCTTCAGCAGTGTGCCTTCGAACGTTTCGGCAGTAAAATGATCGCCGGAGTTGGAAGCGAAATTGTAATTCTCTACATATATATATTCCGAGGGAGAAAGCCGCAGGTGCACATTCTGATCGGCGGAAATACGCTTGTTCCAGATATATTTTGTATAAAATTCATGGATATTTTTATTGCCCATCGGCACTACCCAGTGGTTGGCAATCAGTGATGCCGTTCCCAAAATCAGCCCGCCGAACAAGTACGGAAGCAGGAAGCGCCGGAAGGAGATGCCCGCAGCCAGCGATGCGATGATCTCCGAGCGGTAGGCCATTTTGGAAGTGAAAAATATAGCGGCAATAAAGATAAAAAGCGGGTATAGTAATGCGATGATCGAAGGAATAAAATTGATGAAATATAAGATAATGGATAAAAACGGGGCTTTGTTTTTAACCAGATCATCTATCTTTTCCGAATAATCAATCACACAGGCTATTATTGCCAGGATCAGGATGGCAAATAAAAAAGTAACTAAAAACTTTTTAAGGATATACCGGTCGAGAATTTTCAATCGTAGAAAATTTGAACTGCAAATATAACCTGCCGCTTTTAGAAAATGGCAAGGGTGGGGTAAATAGGGCAGTTTGGTTAAGTAGGGCGAGGGGTAATAATTGAAAATCTCTTGATATTCCGTATCGAACCGGTATTGCTATGCGAAATCAGTGTTTATTTTCCCCAAATAACCGACTCAGAGAAGGACAGGACGATACAGCGAAAAAATCAGCAGTAATGCTGCTCCCTTTAAAGCCTAAAGCCTGTGTAAGAAAAAATCCACCCCCTACACCACCGTCATCAACGCATAGGTATATGCAAAGCGGGCGCTTTCGGGAACCATGATGAATACCTTTTGTCCTTTTTCTAATTTATTGGTGTTCATCAGTTCTTCTAACATAAAATAAGGAGAAGCGGAGCCTACATTGCCTAAACTGGAAAGATTGGTAAACCAGCGTTCTAAGGGCAGTTTGATACCGCGACGCTCTAATTCTTCATGTATCTTTAAACGGAAAAACTCGGAAGACAAATGGGGTAAAAACCAGTCCACCGACATGGTATCGAAATTGTGCTTTTTAATAACATCTTCTAAGAAATCCACACCACGGGGAACGATATTGTCGCCCAACAACCGGGTGTCCTGCTTTATGGAAAACACACTTTCATCTAACCATTCCTGCGTACTCATATCATTGAAACCTTTCAGCTTGCTGCCTTCTTTTACACCACCCGCATACATGCAGGTCTCTAAATTCCCGGAATAGGAGGCAATGTCCATCCATTCTATCTTTAAAGAAACACCTGCTTCGTTAGGCTTGTTCTGGACATAAGCCGCACCGGCGCCATCGCTCAGCATCCAGCGTAAAAAATCTTTTTCAAATGCAATGAATCCGTTGGCCTCAATTTCATGACGCTTATCCATCTCCGGCTGAAAGCGTTCTGCGGTCAGGAATTTCGACATACGCTCGGAACCGGTAGCCACAGCGCGTTCCACATCACCGGAACCTACGGCAAGGAAAGCATATTTGAGCGCCTGCATACCCGTATTGCAGGAGCCGGAAAATGAAAATAATTCTACCGGGTGTATGCCCAGCTCCCCATGTACCATAGATGCATGAGAAGGAAGTATCTGATCCGGAGAGGTAGAGCCGCAGGCTAATAACTGAATATCATCGGTACTGCCCGAACGTTCAAAAATTGCCCGAACGGCTTCGGCTGTCATCTCTGCATTGGTATAGGTATGGCGGCCGTCATGGCGAAAAGCGTAATAGCGTGTCTTAATGCCGTTATTTCTTAAAATCAGTGTCCTTACTTTAGACGGCTTGCCATCAACCAGACCCAAAACCGATTCCATTTCTTCATTGGTTATGGGTTCATAAGGTAAAAATTTCGCTAACCGCGTAATAAATACGTCTCGCATAAAAATATTGAATGTAGTAAATTATTTCTTCCAAAGAATTTGCAAATGTATTGCAAAATAATAATATTCCCGGAATCGCAAACTGATATTTAAGCATATAACTTTGCCACATTGCAATACCATCTTGAACAGTCCTCAAAATATTATCTTATTTGACGGAGTTTGCGCACTCTGTAATGGTTTTGTGCGGTCGGTGATCCGGCATGACCAGGATGCCCGTTTTTATTTCGCCGCATTACAATCTGATATAGCCAAACGATTGTTGCAGGAAGCCGGTACGGATGCCACACAAATGACAAGCGTGGTATTGTATCAGTCAGGAAAAATCTATAAAAAATCTGATGCTGCGTTGCGCATCTGTGTGAAGCTTTCGGGAGGGTGGCGTTTCCTGTATATATTTCGTTTTATTCCACGCCCGCTTCGTGATGCCGTATATGATATCATTGTGAAAAGCCGCTATCGTTTGTTTGGCCCTATTGATCATTGCACGCTACCTGCGCCCGAATTCCGTTCCAGGTTCTTATCCTGAATTTATGCGTTTGCTGTTTCTGCAGATTGTTTTTTCTGAAGCAGGAAAAAGGTTTCTGATGCCAATGCGATCAATGCCAGTATAACCGCTATTTTCCATAAAGGGAATGGATTTTTTACCGTTTTCCATTCCTGTGTGGAAATAATATTCCGGTCTATCCAGTTGATCTTCGCAGGCTGAAACAGTTGCTCCATCTCCTGCTTCGACATATTTTGTAAACGGGATTCTAACCTGTTGGTGTTGAGCGCTACTACAACCGTATCGGTGGATGCATCGTTTTGCAAAAGATAAAAACCGGCCTGCTGTGCAGATTTTCCCGCAAAGACGGCAATGCCGTTTCCTTCCGGGCGTTGCGGAGGTATGATCGCTACCTCATTGCCAATCATGCGCCAGACCTGGCGTTCGCTGATTCCCTGCGAAGGTATCCATACCGGCGCGTCACTTCCGATTTGGAGGGCATATTGATTATTGGCGCCGGACTGCAGCGCCATTTTATATAAGATGGGAACAAAATAATAGCTCAGCGCAAAATTTCCTGCTTTTTGATCTAATGGCGAAGCACAGAGATATAAACGACCTTTCTGCAATGTATATTGAGCCAGAAAGGGTCTCCCGTCCCGGAACGACATTAACGATTGCTGATTGGCTGTAATGGCCGCATCAATCGGGTAGCGCTGCATTGAAAGCGGAAGCTGAATATTCTCAGGAATTTTTTCAAATAACTCCTGCAAAAGCGGATGGGCGCTTTGTATGGATACGACCTGCTGTCGGGTAGTATCCAAAGGTGCTATAGCAATTTCGCCGATCTTGTTCAGAGCAGTATTAAATGCCGTTAGATCCGTTATTATTCCGGGAAACAATAATATACTTTGCCCGCGGCTTAGCGCTGCATTGATAGCCTCTACCGTTTTGTCCGGTAATGTGGTGATATTTTGCAAAATAATCAGACTGTAATTGCTCCAGTTATCCGGATTCATTTGAGCAAGTGATTCCTGCTGCACACGGAAGCCTTCCTGCGTACCGAGCGATGCCTGCAGATAAGGATTTGCCGCACCATTATTAATAATTAAAACGGCAAGGCCGGGATGGCTGCGGGCCGCAATCCGGAAGGTGTCATCAAAGCTCAGCGGATGATCCTGCAGGCTGATAGCAATGTGCTGCCAGCCTCCGCCGTCTATCTGCAAGGATAAGGTATCCTTCCAAAGGCTATCCGAAGAAAAGGCAACCTTGCTCATAGCCCGCATCTGTCCGTTAACGGTGATGCCGAGATTGCTTTCTGCCTGTTTGCCACCTCCCGACTTCCGGGTGGTTACGACTAATTCATTAGGCTTACGGGTATCTATATCCGGTGAAAGAAAATAAGCGGTATCTATGTAAATATTAGACAGACCGGGTTCCTGCAGCGGGCAAATGTAGCAGGTGATTTGCTCCGGAAGATTAATTTTTTCCTCCGTTACAAAAGCATCTTGTTGCAGATCGCTGAAGATATATAAATCCCAACGCTCTGCCTGTTCGTCATCTCTTGCAGTGGCTATTGATTGAATGATTTGCTGCAAAGATACCGGGCGGGATGTCGGCTTAATCTGCTGCAGATATTCCAGCGCTTCCTGTGCCGGCATTGGTCGGGTGGCGGCAGGATGATCATTGGTAAGAATCAGAAAATGCCTTCCGGAACCGGATGAGGCAATGAGTCCCTTAGCGCCGGAAATGCCTTGTTGCAGTAAATTCTGCTGACCTTTTGCTAAGGTCATGCTGTAAGAATTATCAATATAAATTGCGGTAACGGAGGTTTCTCCGGCAGCGCCATTGCTTTTCAGAAAAGGCTGTGAAAAAGCCAGTATCAGCGCAGCAAGAAACAATAAGCGGGAAAGTAATAGCCGCCAGTTGCGGATTTTCGCCTGCCTGCGTGTGGAGAGCACAATATCTTTTAAAAAACGGTTGTCGGGGAAATTGATGCGCTTATATCTCCTCAGATTAAAAAGATGAATAAGCACCGGTATGGCTAATGCCAGCCCCGCCAGCAGAAACATCGGAAACAAAAAAGACATGCAGCGAAAATAGCGGAAAATAAGATATGCCGCAGAAAATATTCTGCCGGAATGCCATGGAGAAAAACCGAATGACGGTCTGGCCTGATATACTTTCCTTCCGGATATGTTTCAGAAACTGCTGCAATACGGCTGCCCGGTTTTTATTGCATCAGTAAAAATATCAACATCTAAAAATGTTTTGTTGCAACTTTGCCGCTTATCATTTTTTTGTCCCTTATGGAAACAGCCGGATATTTTGCAGCGGTGCTGATAGGCATATCCTTAGGCTTGATAGGCGGTGGAGGCAGTATTCTTACCGTGCCGGTATTGGTATATCTTTTCGGAATCCATGCCGCCCTGGCCACTACTTATTCTCTATTCATTGTAGGCGCCACCAGCACGATGGGGGCGGTGTCCTACCTTATCCGCAAACAGGCTGACGTTAAAACCGGCTTAGTGTTTGGCATACCGTCTATCATAACCGTTTATGTAGTACGGTCTTTTTTAGTACCGGCCATTCCTGAAATGATCCTGCAAACGGAACGATTCAGCCTGACCAAAAACACTTTTTTGCTATTGCTTTTTGCCGTTGTCATGATTCCTGCCGCTTATAGTATGATTCGAAAAAGAAAAAACAATACCGGTACAAGGATTGCTCCGGCAACTTTTAATTATCCCTTTGTGATTGCAACCGGTGCAGGAGTGGGTTTATTGACGGGCATGATCGGCGCAGGCGGAGGCTTTCTGATCATACCCGCATTGGTCAATTTTTTAAAAATTCCGATCAAAACGGCGATAGGAACATCTTTAATGATTATTGCCATAAATGCCTTATTAGGTTTCTTGTTCTCCTTGGGCTATACGCCTGTTGCCTGGGTATTCCTTTTTAAAATTGCCGGTATCGCTATGGCCGGTATCTGGATCGGCAGCAAACTGGCATCAACAATAGACGGGAAAAAACTCAAACCCGCCTTTGGCTGGTTCGTGCTGATTATGGGTATCGGTATTTTGCTAAGGGAAATTTTAGCGTAATAGTAGCCTGTTTTGGATATGTAAATAACCAGAAAAATGAGTGGTTATTTATAAAAAAAGCCCCGGTTTCCCCAGGGCTTTTTTTATAAATTGAAATAATGATCAGAACCAGCTTCCGGCAAATATTTCATCTGTTCCGTTAGCTTTCATCTTTGCCTTACGGCGCCGAACCTGCCGCCTGTGTCTTACCATAGTAATGAGCATCAGCACCAGGAAGATAATGGTAAACGGCGGTATGCCGAGGAAAGATATCCATTTACCTCCAAAATGCCGGCGCATAGGTTGCTTCAGCCTTTCGGCAATCAGGTACATGGCCGGTACAATAATTAAGGTCATGAAGAAGGCAAAGGCCAGGCCGAATATTAAAGTCCAGGAAAGCGGCTTCCAGAAAGCTACGCTGTCTCCTCCAAAAAAGATATGCGGATTTAATTCGGAAAACAGGGTAATGAAATTGATATTAAATCCTACTGCCAGCGGAATCAGCGCCATGATGGCCGCAAGCGCGGTCAGCATTACAGGTATAATCCGGGTTTTACCGGCCTGAATAACGGCTTCCCTGGTACGCATTCCCCGCATCCGCAGCTCATCTGCAAACTCAATAACCAGGATACCATTTTTTACCACAATACCGGCGAGACCAACAATGCCTAATCCGGTCATTACAACGGATACCTCCATGCCGGTAATGGCAAAGCCTAATAACACCCCAATCACACTGAATAGAATTTCTGTAAGGATGATGACCGGCTTGCTGATGGAATTGAACTGTAGTACTAAGATGAAAATGATAATCATCATGGCAATGAGTAAAGCATTACCGAGGAAAGCTCCGGTTTCCGCCTGTTGCTCACCTTCACCTGTTTGCTGAATGAATACATTTTCCGGCTTGTTAAACCGGTTGATTTTTTTCATCAGCTCCTGGTTGACCTGGGTCGGTGTGAAGCCCTGCAATACATTTGAATTAAGGGTGATGACACGCTTGTAATCTTTCCGTTTTACACTACCTAAGGTGCTCGTCAGATCCAGTTTAACTAAGGAGCTGATCGGAATGCTTTTTCCGTTGACGCTGATCCTTTGATTCAACAGGTCGCTCAGGCTGTGACGCTGGGTGTATTCGCTGCGTAATTGAATCTTATATTCATCTTCACCATCTTTTATCTTGGAAATTTCCCGTCCGAACAGCGAGGTGCGCAGCGCCATGCCGATCTGTGCGGTGGAGATGCCTTCATAGTTGGCACGCTCCCGGTCAATCGTCAGGCTGATTTCCGGATTGGTCAGATCCACGTCCATTTTTAATTCTTCTACTCCCGGTGTCGGAGATGCATCTAAGTAATTCTTCAGTGCTACTGATGTTTTGATCAGATCGTCTATATTCTCAGAAGCAATTTCGATATTGACCGGCGGATCGGTTGGCGGACCGTTTTGTTCCTTATTTACGGTGATGAGCGCCCCCGGAATATTTTTCATCTCCGTACGGATTTTATCTAAATAAGGTGCGGTGGATTCACCATGTCTTTTCTCATATTCAACAAATGAAACCTGGATACGACCCAGTTCAGGGCGTGTACTGCGGTCTCCGCTCATAGGATCGGCTGCACCTACTGCTACATTGGAGATCACGCTTTCCACAATAGGATTTTGTTTCCCCTTTTCCATTCCCAGCACGGCAAATACCTTTTGTTCTAAAGAACGAGTTACCGAGTCGGTATATTCCACATCCGTACCGGCAGGTAATTTCAAATAAACATAGATCTGGTTCGGATCGCTGTCCGGGAAAAATACAACCGGTATTTTTCTAAGAGAAAAGAAAATAACGGTAACGATCAGCAGACCGAAAGTACCCAACAATAAATGCACGGGACGCCAGCCTTGTAATGCCCAGCGTAACAGTTTTTCATAACTGTTCATGATACGGGGCAGCACATTGTTTTGAAATTTATGAATGACACCATCTATGTAATAAACATTCAATACCCAAAGAATCAGGATGAATAAAACAAGATTGCCGACGAACAGGAATCCGGATACACCGGTAGCTAAACCAATCAAATCTGCAATCACGCCTGCTGCAACACCGATCCAGAAACCGACCTTCTTAAAGATGGCTGATTTGGGCGGCTTTTCTCCTTCCGGATGATTCATAAAGTCCACGGCAAATACCGGATTCATGATGAATGCTACAATCAGGGAAGCCGTAAGCGTAAAGATCAGCATGGTAGGCAGGTAAATCATAAACTTACCGATGATTCCGGGCCAGAATAACAAGGGGAAGAAAGGTGCCAGCGTGGTGAGCGTTCCCGAAAATACCGGGACGAAAACTTCTCCTGCAGCCATCATCGCCGATTTTACGGAACTGACCTTTCCTTTGTTTTCCATAAAGATCCGGTGCGTATTTTCAATCACTACAATCGCATCATCCACAATGATACCCAGACCGAATAACAAGGCAAACAAGACGATAAAGTTTAACGTAACATGCCCCCCGACTATCAGATCTGCGCCCGGAATAAACATGAACGCGACGAACATGCTAAGCGGCACGGACAATGCCACAAAGAAGGCATTGGTTACGCCCATGAAAAACATCAGGATGATCAATACTAAGATGAACCCGATGACAATGGAATTGACTAAATCTTTAAATGAAGTACGTGTGCTGTTACTTTGGTCGCCGGTAATGCGCACATCCAGATCCTGTGGAAAATGCCCCTGGCGCAGCTCTTCCGTAGCAGCTTTTACATTGTCTGAAGTCTCAATCAGGTTTTCTCCCGAACGTTTAATGATGTTCAGCGTGATCACATTTTTACCGTCAAGCCGGGAATAGCTTTCGTTTTCCTTTACGGTATCCACAATTTCCGCAATGTCTTTCAGGTAAAGCGGCGTGCCGGAATTAGTACGCACAATTACTTTTTTCAGATCTTCTGCCGTTTTCATCTGACCCTTCACCTGTAGGGTACGTTTCATATTGCCCACGCGCAGCAGACCGCCCGAAATGTCCATATTTTCGTTGGCAACGGCCATAGCAATATTGTCGAATGTTACTCCTGCGGCATTTAAGCGGTTATTGTCCACATTGATCTGAAATTCCCGTTCCGGCGCTCCTACGATGTCCACCCGGTTGATAGCCGGCAATTCCTCTAACTTGTCCTGCAGGTCTTCGGCATATTTTTTCAGCCTGACCATGTCGTAATTCCCGCTGAGGTTAACGTACATGATCGGCTGATCCGAAAAGCTCACTTCTAATGCAGTGGGTTGTTGAGTAAGATCCGTTGGCAAATCCTGGCGAGCCTTATCAAGGGCGTCCTTCACCTTTTGCAGCGCTACTTCCGTTTTTACATTAGTGCCGAACTCCACCATAATGGCGGAGTAATCCTGGGAAGAAGTACTCGTCACTTTATTGATCTTAGCTCCCGTAATGCCTTTGATCTGTTTTTCGATAGGCTGGGTTACTAAATTTTCGATATCTTTTGGCGAGTTTCCTACATAAATCGTGGAAACATAAATGGTAGGAATGACGATATCGGGAAACTGCTCCTTAGGCAGGGTGATGAACTGCACAACGCCCCACAGGCTCACAAATATCATCAGGAGGTATATCGATGTTTTATTCTTGATACTCCAGGTAGTTGGCCCGAATTGTTTGAATTTTCCGTTGGGATTTTCTAATAGACTCATAACAATGATTTGTCTTTATGCAATATTTTTGAATGATAAAATTGGAATTGCGAAACCGGCATCAGGCTCCTTTTGGTTTATGAAGGATTGCGGAGCGTTTCTATGATTTGCCCTTCGTACAATCCCTGGAATCCGTCCGTGATAATGGTATCGCCCTCAGATAATCCCGATTTTATTTCCATCTTATCCTGATACATCTCTCCGATTTCTACGGTGCGTTTCCGGGCGGTTAGCTTTCCGTTTTCCGTTACCGCCAGCATGACATATTTGCCCTGTTCGTCATTTTGAATAATATTTACCGGAACCGTCAATGCCTCGTTTGAGCTATAGTCATTGATGCGTACCAAAGCTACCTGGTTAGGTGTGATGGATTGATCGGCGGGTATAGTACCTTCAATATAGAAGGAACGGGTAATTGGATCAATAACCCTGCCCTGTACGGATACTTTTGTAGCGATGGTCTTATTATTCAATTCCGGCAGGGTAACCATAAGTTTATCCCCCGCGCTGACACGGTCTAAATAATTTTCCGGAACATTGGCGCGTACTTTCAGTTCGTTGCTGTTCACAATCTGCACCTGCTGGGAACCGGGTGCGAAAAATTCTCCCACTTTAATATTGATCGTGTTGATCGTACCGGAAATGGCGGCGGTAACATTGGTCGTGTTCAATTGCTCTTTGGCTAATTTGATATTTTCGGATGCTGCATTATACTGGCTTTTCAGGCTTTCTAATGCGGTTTTGGCATTCATCACCTGCACCTCCGTACCGATATTGCTTTTCCAGAGATTTTGCTGGCGTTCATATATACTTTGCGCCTGCTCTAATTGTGCCTTTATACCGCCGATTTGTTGCTCTGCCGCAACAACCTGCTGCTGATACAGGGTGGCATCCAATTTCAGGATCGTCTGGCCTTTTGTTACGCGGTCGCCTTCCTTAACGAATACAGCCGTAACCATTCCGCCGGCTCCACGTGGTGAAACGTAGGCTACATTCCGCGCATCAATTATACCCTGAAGGTCGATATAATGCTCGAAGCTGTCTTTACTCAGGGTTTGTATGCTTACTAATTTAGCTTTTACTGCGGCATCGGGATCCAGCCCGGCAATCTCTGCCTGTAGTTTCATGATTTTGTCGGAAAGGGCTGCCTGATCTTTTTGTAGCTTTTCTAACTCGGTTTTTTTCCGGGCAAGTTGTTCATTGTCTCCTTTTTTCCCTTCACCGCAACCGGCAAAAAGAAACGCGGCAAAAAGTAAAGCGCTTATGGAAGTGAATATGCTTTTCATTGAGAGAAATGTTTGTGGATGATGTTTTTAAAATTAGTTGTTGAGTTATTGAGATTATTGATGAGGACATGTTATAGTTTGCCGACAGCCTGCAGGAAGTCGGTACGTGCAATAATGGCATCATAGAGCGCTTCGTAATAGTTGGTCTGCGCCGTTTGCAACTGCGTACGGGCATTGTCCACTTCGGTTTGCGACCCGGTGCCGATCTCATACTTCTTCTTCGTCTGTTGATAAACATCGCCTGCTAAGGACATATTTTTTCGCTGATAGGTAATGGTGGCAATGGCATTGAGGTAGGTATTCCTGGCCGACTGCACATCGTTGTCAATCTGATTTTTCTTGTTCAGCATTTCATTTTCCGTCTTCTCTAATTCCAATCGGGCCTGCTTGATTTGTGCATTCACGGCAAAGCCTTTAAAAATAGGGATGGAAATATTCAGGCCGATATAGGACGACTCAAACCAGTCGCCATTAAACTTGAATTCATTATTTTGTGATTGCTGGGTATAGGAATACCCGATGCCGAGAGAAGGGAGTTTACTGTATTGATAGCGCTTGATATTATACCGGTTAAGGTCGCGGGTAATCATCAGCGTTTGAAAATCTCTGCGATTGGCATACCGGAAATCTGCAGCCTGGAGCATATCCTCCGACAGCATAGATTCGGAAATAGTATCGGTCAAAACCAATTGATCATTTATCGGCATACCCAATAATATCTTTAACGCATTATAGCCATTGGCTACGCCTACCAACACTTTTTCTTTTTCCGTTTTCAGATTGGCTAATGTTACTTCATTTTTATCAATATCTAATTTTTCTGCAAAACCGTTGTCGTACATCACTTGTACATCGTCCCGCATTTTCCCGATCAGGGTAATATTGGAATCCAGCAAGGCAACCTGTGTTTTGCTTAAAACTAATTGATAGTAGATCTTATAGACATTTGCCCGGATGTTTTCTGCGGTAATATCGGCAATATTCTGCCGGAGCGCTATGGATGATTTGCGGGCTTTCAGACCAATAAATACCTGCCCGTCAAACAAAAGCTGATTGACACTCACGCTGCCGGTGGTAATATATTTGGTTCCGAAAGTGATGGGGACAAATGTGCCTTGAGGTTGTCCGAAAAATTCGCCGGGAAGCAGTTGAGTCTGGAGCTTCAGGTTGTCCACCATACTTCCGCTGGCGCTGATTTGCGGTAAGGCCGTAGCCGTAATTTCCCTGTTGCTTTGTTGTTGAATCAGGATATCTATCAGGGCGTTTTTTACCTGGACATTGTGCTTTTGAGCATAATCCAAAGCCTGTTGAACCGAAAGGTGATGCACTTCCTGCGCATATAACACCGTTCCGGAAAGCAGGAGAAACATTGAAGCTAAAAGATATTTAAGCTTGTGCATGGGTGTCGTTTTATTTTTGTTGTTGTTTGTATTTTGTAATCAGTTTATAACCGCGCGGGGTGGACATGCCGTATAAAAACAAATAAAAAAGCTCTAAATGAATACCGGTCAGGCTGCTGTTCACCTTGTTGTAATAATCCGGTGAAAACGGAATCATGATACTCTCCACTCTGAAACGTGCCATGACCTCCACCTGAATATCTTCCCGGTAACAACCCTCCGCTATACCTCTTGCTATATTTTCCTTTAATGCACTATAGAGATAATTGTTCTTATGGTCTGAAAATTGCTTATAGGCACGCGGATGATATTTATATAAATCATTTACCAACATAGGATTCATGCTGCTGAAAAGCTTCATAGTAATGTCTATAGCCAGAAAGCCTTCATGAATGGCATTTTCTGCAATAGCTTTACTGTCTTCACAATCCTTCATATTATCGGCCAGCATCGTCCCCACAATTTCCAGCACTAAACTGTCTTTGTCTGCATAGTACTGATAAATGGTCTTTTTACTGATACCGATAGCTGCTGCAAGATCATCCATGCTGATACTCCGTATCCCGTACTGCATGAACAGTTCCTGCGACGCCTGTTTTATTCTGGCCTTTAATTCATTTACTTCGTTCATTTCGGCGGCGAAACTATGGAAACTATTTTAGTTGCCATAGTTTCCAAAATGAATTTTCAAATATTTTACAATAAATTAAGAGAACTGCGTTTTTTTAATGTTGCGGGCAAAAGTATAGCGCAACGCCTGCGCGGAGGAATAGTTTTCGGTAACTGTCAGAAGAAAAAGAGAAATATCGACAAATGCCGGATTTTTATCGGTGAATGAAAGCCCGGGGTTGGTGTTTGCTGTATAACTATTACCGGATTTCTAATAAAGTAACATCAAAAATCAACAGGCTGTTGGGCGGAATATCACTACCGATCTGCCTGGAACCGTAACCCAGGTCCGGCGGGATAAAAAAGCGAAAATTGCTGCCGACAGACATGAGCTGAAGCCCTTCCGTCCAGCCGGCTATTACGGCATTGAGCGGAAAGGTTGCCGGACGATCGCGTTTTATAGAGCTGTCAAAAATTTTACCGTTCAGCAAACGACCTTCATAATGTACGGTTACGGATTGCGTTGGTGCAGGTCGGTTATCCTGATCACTTTTGCTTAAAACTTCGTACTGCAGGCCGCTGGAAGTCACCTGTATGGAAGGCTTTTTCTTGTTTTCTGCTAAAAATTCAAGGGCTTCTTTAAGATTAGCCGCTGCCTTTTCCTGTTTCCTTTGTAATAAAAAATCTGCGATGCTCATGTCTGTATTTCTTACAAATGTAAGCCCTGTTCTTTGAATTATGCTATAAAATCTATATTTTGAAAACCGCTTTGTACGAACTAATTTCGCTACCCGTCTTATGCAGGTCTTTGCCGGGAAACAGGTTTCTTGAAGCGTTAGGTAAAAATTATTATATAGTTGACCTGGTAAATTACTTATTATGAGCACACTCAGCAAACTGGCAGAATCATTGGTAGGCTCTGAAATTGTGCGTTTGGGAAACGATATCAGCGCCCGCATAAGGAAAGGCGCCACCTTGTATAATTATACGATCGGAGATTTTGCTCCGGGCATTTTTCCGATCCCGGCCTTGTTGGAGGACGAGATCGTTAATGCCTACCGGCAGCACAAAACCAATTATCCGCCTGCCGATGGTATTTCCGAATTAAGAGAAGCCGTCCGGCATTTTATTCAGCAGCGGGAGGGATTGGATTACGAATTAGATGAAATACAGATTTCCTGCGGAGGCAGACCTTTAATCTATTCCCTGTTTCGAACCGTAGTAGATCCGGGTGATAAAGTGATTTATGCCGTACCATCCTGGAACAATAACCATTATACCTTTTTGAATGCCGGTGTACCCTGTGAAGTCGTTGCCCGTCCCGAAGACGATTTTATGCCCCGTGCAGCCGATATTGCACCGCATTTGAGCGGAGCGGCATTACTATGTCTCTGTACGCCGCAAAATCCTACCGGTACTACTTTCAGTAAGGAGGAACTGGGCGCTATCTGTGATCTGATTATTGCGGAAAACAAAAAGCGGGGAGCTAATGAAAAGAAGCTCTACCTGATGTTTGATCAGATGTATTTTACACTGACCTATGGCGATACCGTACATTATAACCCGGTATCGCTGCGGCCGGAAATGAAAGCTTACACGATCCTGTTAGACGGGGTTTCCAAAGCCTTTGCAGCAACCGGTGTGCGGGTAGGCTGGGCTATGGGGCCGGCAAAGGTGATCGGAAAAATGAAGGCATTATTAAGCCATATCGGAGGCTGGGCGCCTATGGCGGAGCAATATGGCGTAGCGCATTTTCTCCGGCAGGACGAAGCTGTTGATGCCTTTCTGAATGATTTCAAAAAAGCTTTGGAAGAAAGGCTTTGGAAAATTTTTGAAGGCTTTAATGCGCTGAAGCAAAAAGGCTATCCTGTTGATGCCATAGCGCCCCAGGCGGCCATTTACCTGACCGTTAAAATTGACCTTAAACATGCATTGGTAAATGGAAAACCAATTGGATCGCAGGCCGGAGTAACACAGTTCCTGATGGATGAAGCCGGATTGGCTATTGTCCCTTTTTATTGCTTCGGCGCCGACCCGGAATCTCCCTGGTATCGTATCAGTGTAGGCACCTGCGCTTTGGAAGACTTAGATAATATGTTTGCAAAATTGGAAACAGCATTACAACAGTGTAGTTTCACACATCCCGTAAATTAGTCAAGATATACAAGATACATTTATGATCGTTTATAAATTCGGAGGTGCATCAATAGCTTCCCCGGAAAGGATGCGTAACCTGTTGCCTGTTATTCATGAAAGTAAAAAGCCGCTGCTCTTAGTTGTCTCTGCAATCGGAAAAGTTACCAATGCCTTAGAAGCCATTGTGGCATCTGCCGTATCCCATCAATTGGATGATGCTCTGGAAAAACTGCATCACCTGGAAGAGATGCATAATGCTTATGCCCGTGAAATGCTTTCTCCTGCCGGATGGGAACAGGTGCAGCATAAATTGAATGAGCTTTATACGGAAATACACTGGGCATTAGATGATGCTATCTTGCAAAGCCGGGAATATGTTTATGATCAGGTGGTTTGCATCGGAGAATTACTTTCCACTACTATTTTTCAGGCTTTTTTAAAAGAACAGCAATGCCGGAGCCAATGGTTGGATGTGCGGGATATTATCAAAACCAATGCACAATTCGGCGACCCTGATGTGGACTGGGACAAAACACAAGAGCAGGTGCAAAAAATTATTATGCCCGCATTGCAGCAATCTGATATCGTCATCACGCAGGGATTTATCGGCAGCACGGCAGACAATGCTTCTGTTACGTTGGGCCGCGAAGGCTCCGACTACAGCGCCGCCCTGCTGGCGGCCATGTGTAAGGCAGAAGGATTGACGATCTGGAAAGATGTGGAAGGACTGAAAAATGCAGATCCTAAATTGTTTTCCAATACCGTTGATATCGAAAAGATCACCTTTCACGAAGTCATTGAGATGGCTTATTACGGCGCCCAGGTCATTCACCCAAAAACCATAAAACCGCTTCAGAATGCCGGCATTTCATTGTATGTAAAATGCTTTTTAGATACTGATTTAAAGGGTACGGTCATTTGTAACGATACCGCCACGCTGAGTTATCCGCCATTGATTATACTTAAAAAAGACCAGGTGTTGCTGCAGATTACCAGCCGCGATTTTTCTTTTATTACCGAAGATAACCTCAGTAAGATCTATACTATTTTTTATCATCATCATGTAAAGATCAATCTCATTCAAAATGCAGCCATTAGCCTGGTGGTTTGTGTAGATCAGGTGGCATCAAGGTTGCAGCCTTTAATCGAAGACCTGCAGCAATATTATAAAGTATGGCGTAATGAAGATATGGAACTGTTGACCATCCGGCATTATACCGATGCCATTGTGGAGGAGCTGACCCATGGCAGAACTATTTTATTGGAACAGAAAACCAGGGCTACGCTGCAACTGATTATGAAGCCCTCCTGATTCAGGACATGAAAATTATTCCGGAATGCATAATGATTATTGATACGCTCTTCAGATGAATAAAATTCCGGAGGGGCAATTCATTCATTTCCTTTTAATAACTTTGCGAACTGCTGAAAAAAATAATTGAATATGTCTGAAACCTTAGAAAGAGTACATTGCCTGATTATCGGTTCAGGCCCTGCGGGCTACACTGCCGCTATTTATGCTTCCCGCGCTAATTTGAAACCGGTGTTATATTCCGGTTTTCAGCCTGGCGGTCAACTGACCATTACTACTGATGTAGAGAATTATCCCGGCTATCCTAAAGGTATTATGGGGCCGGAAATGATGAAGGATTTTGAAGAACAGGCACGCAGAATGGGTGCGGATTTGCGTTGGGGAAATATTTCCAGAGTGGATTTTTCACAGCGGCCATTTAAAGTGGAAGTGGATGAAGAAAAATGGATAGAGGCGGATGCTGTTATTATTGCCACAGGCGCTTCCGCGAAATGGTTAGGCCTGGAATCGGAGCAAAGGCTGAATGGATACGGCGTTTCCGCATGTGCTGTATGTGACGGTTTTTTCTTTAAAGAAAAAGAAGTTGCCATTGTAGGCGCAGGGGATACCGCTTGTGAAGAAGCGCTTTATTTATCGAAATTATGCAGCAAGGTAACCATGCTGGTGCGCCGCGATGAAATGCGTGCTTCCAAGGTTATGCAGGAACGTGTGCTTCATACGGATAATATCGAAATACTGTGGAATACAGATACCGTAGAGGTCTTGGGCGATAAGAAAGTGGAAGGCTTAAAAGTACGCAATAATAAAACAGGCGAGGAAAAAGAAATTCCCCTCAGCGCATTTTTCGTAGCGATTGGTCATCAGCCCAATTCTGAAATGTTCCGTGATTACTTAGCGTTAGACAGCCAGGATTATATCATCACTCAGCCCGGCACTTCCAAAACCAATGTGGAAGGCGTGTTTGCCTGCGGTGATGTACAGGATAAAATTTATCGCCAGGCGGTAACGGCCGCCGGCAGCGGTTGTATGGCGGCCTTGGATGCAGAGCGCTATCTTGGCGCTTTGGAGCATACGGCAAAAAATGTATCGGTAGCCGCTAAGTAAAAAATCAAAATTAAAAAGTCAAGACACAACAGGTGGCTTAGCAATCCATCCGGCATAATGATATCATGCAAGCAAAATGCACTTTAACAGTAGTAGTTAAGGGAGTGATTGTTGTTCGGATAATTTGCTGCTGAGCTCTTTTTACAAACTTCCTCTTTTGAAATTCAGACAGGCGTTATGCCTGTCTTTTTTAGCGCTATGTTTTTTACTGCCTTACCGTTTCTTTTGATGCAGCCTGGTACATCTTGAAATATACCCCCCGAATTTCCAGCAATTGCTCATGATTGCCCTGCTCGATTATTTTCCCTTTATCCAATACAATAATTTTGTCCGCCTGGCGGATGGTGGATAAACGGTGTGCAATCACAATAGCCGTCCGGCCGCTGATCATCTTGTCTATCGCTTTTTGTATCAGTATTTCCGATTCGGTATCAATAGAGGCCGTAGCCTCATCAAGAATCAGCAGGGAAGGGTTGTAGAGCAGCGCCCTGGCAAAAGACAGCAATTGCCGTTGTCCCTGCGACAAGGTATTACCACGTTCACGAACATTAAAATGATAATCGCCCGGAAGGCTCATGATAAAATTATGAATGCTCAGCATCTTGCAAACCGATTGTACTTTTTCAATCCCGATCTGCTCATTCTTTAAAGTAATATTATCCAATACCGATCCCGAAAACAAAAATACATCCTGTAGCACTACGCCGACATATTTGCGTAAAGTATGGATATCGTAATCTTTCAAATCATGGTCGTCCACTATTATTCTCCCGGATTGTATTTCATACATCCTTGTCAGTATGCTGATGATGGATGTTTTTCCGGCTCCGGTATGCCCTACTAAAGCCACGGTCTCTCCTTCTTTTACATCAAAAGAAATGCCTCTGAGTACTGGTGTGCCGGGTACATATTCGAAATGCACATCCTCAAAAGTTACGGCTCCTTTTAAAGAAGCGGGGCGGTAACTGCCGTTATCTTTCATGTATTCGTTACTGTCTAATACGCCAAATACGCGCTCTCCGGCTATGATGCCCATCTGTAGGGTGTTGAACTTATCGGCCAGCATACGCAGCGGGCGAAATAAAAGATTGAGATACATAATAAAGGCGATAATCACGCCCTGGGTAGTATGATAGCCCATCATACGCACGGCGCCATACCATACCAAAAGTCCCAGCGCAATGGCCAGGATAATCTCTACTACGGGGAAGAAAACGGAATAGGCAAATATGGCGCGGATATTGGCATCCCGGTGTTCCTGGTTGATAGCCTTGAATTTTTCAATCTCTCTTCGCTCCATACCGAATGCCTGGGTAACATACATGCCGTTGATATGCTCCTGCACAAAGGCATTGAGATTGGCCACGGCATTACGTACTGCATGAAAAGATTTATTGACGCTTTCTTTGAAAAAATAAGTACTCAATATCAGGACAGGAAAAACGGATAAGCTTACTAAGGTCAGGCGCCAGTCGGTATAAAGCATAATGCCGATGATGGCAATAATGGTCAGCACATCTGCAATGATCGAAATCAGTCCTTCCGAAAAAATCTCATTGACGGCTTCTATATCGTTGACGGTACGGGTAGTAAGGGTGCCGATGGGTGTATGATCGAAATAGGCCAGGTGCTGATTGGTGATTTTGGTAAATACGGCCTGCCGGATATCGTTGACCGTAGTCTGACCCAGCCAGGTGGTGATGTACATGAAGAAAAACCGTAGCAGGCTTTCGATCAGTAAAATGCCTAACTGTATTACCGTGATGACGATAAGACCTTCGAGCCATTTATTCATGATGTATTTATCTACGGACAGTTGAATCAGGTAGGGCCGCAAGGGGGCAAAACCGGCCAGCACTATAGCCAGGACAATGCTCAGCCACAGCCGCCAGCGGTAGGGCTTTGTATAACGGAAAATACGCAGCAATAAATTGCTTTTGGAGTTGTTCTTGTTTTTAGCCAACTGTTGTTTTTTGAAAATGAAGAGGGCAAAGATACGCCTAAAATAAACCGCGGCAGTTTTCTATAGCGGATTATGCTAAGGTGTATTGCCGGCTGTAGCGTGTATTCTTAATACTTTACGATTTTTTTTGTCAGATGTGTTTTTTCGTTTTGAAGTTGTAGGAAGTATATGCCTGTTGGCAATGTTTGTAGATCAATAGTTTTTTTTGAAGGGTCGAGTATTACTGATTGTAAAACCCTCCCGTGCATATCTGTCAGTTTGTACGCATACTTTTGAGATTGGTCGGTTTGAATATGCAGATAATCTTTTGTCGGATTAGGATAAATGGAAGTGGTTGTTTCGTTTGGCTCGATTTCGATACCTGTCGAACCTTCAAACCCTATAAGGTAGGTAGATGTAACGTCTCCATAAAATATACAGTTGTCTAACTTACCGTAACCAATATAATAATCCACATAACCTAAATGAAAGGTATCTGTAAAACTATTTCCCATGCTGCCATAACTCATAGAAAAACTATTGTATTTGGCATAGCCTATATAATTCGTATCAATAGCAACAATGTATGCGTTATATGCATATTCGGGAAGATCTTCTTTCGTTAATAAATGAAAATCATCAGGGGCATTGAGGTCGAATCTGTAAAGGGTGTCTAAAGTTTTTGCTATGAGTTGCTCGTTGGCAATCGTAAAAGAAAGAGTTGCCACGCTGTTGTACAAAGTAAGACTGTCTTTCAATGTCAGATAAGGTGTATTTGTAGAAAGTTGCCAACTATACATTTTATAACCAATATTTTTATGCGTATAAAGTTTGTTGTTTTTACGGACAATATTGGACATTAACATATCTGCCGAGTCTGTAAGCAGCGGTAAATTGGGTGTACTGATGTCATAAATATAAGTGTGGTTATTATCGCAACTTACTAATAACAGGTCATTCCATATATGAGTGCTCAAAGATTGTTCCGGTAAGGCAATAGTAGCGGTTAAAACAGGAGATTCCGGAGCAGATACGTCTATGACAGTAATGTCGCTTGAAATGGCATAAACGGTGTTTGCTTTATGTTCCAACCTCGCCCCCATTACAGGAATACTGCTGATTGGAATCGTGGCGGCAACTGTTCCCAATGAATTAACAGGAGCCATTCTGACATCAAGATTACCATTGCGAAGCCCGGCTATATAATCAGGGCGAATGCGTATGATGTCCATATACGGAGCGCTAATGTCCTCAAGCAGCGTAGGCATTGTTTGAGAATAAGTTGTCCAGGACGAGAGTATGGCAAGTGAAATAAAAAATAGCTTTTTCATAATCCGAAATTTAATTGTTGATACAAATGTATGCCTGTTGCGTTTTTCAGAGAATAGCCATTATTCGGAAAATGTTACCTGTTTTTTACCTTTCGGATTTTCTGTAAATAGCAGGAGCGTGTCCTGTTGCTGATTTGAAATATTTGGAAAAACTTGCGGGGGTATCAAAATTAAGCTCGTAAGCAACTTCTTTTACTGTCATTTTTGTATGATAAAAAAGTCTTTTTGCTTCGCTGATTACGTGTTCCTGAATTAATTTCATCGGTGTTTTTCCTGTTTGTGTTTTGCATAGCTCGATTAAATGTTTTGAGGAAATACAGATGAGTTCAGCATATTGCCCCACAGTCAGATGTTGTTTATACTTTTCTTTTATGAATTTCTTAAAATGCAAAATGTGTTCTGATTGATTGTTTGCAATCTGAAAATCTTTTGAATTGGATTTAAGTAACAACAACATCAATGTATTGGCATAAGCGTTTATTAGTCTTTCGGATAATGCAGAAGAATTATCAATTTCGGTTCGTAAAAGGGTTGCTAATTCTAAAAATGTTTTAAAACTTCGGTTGTCAAGTTGGATAAAAGGATTTGATGAATAAAATGGCAGTTGCCCGATAATATCATCGCTAAAATAATCGTCCGTAAACAGAATACTGAATCCTTTTGAATTTTCTTCTCTTATCAAAAGATGTACATTGTCTGATGCTACAAAATGGATTTGCCCTGTTTTGCCTGCATAGGTTGTAAAATCAATGTCGTGCTGAGCTTTTCCTTTTTCAAAAACCAAAACCTCGTGAAAAGAATGCCGGTGTGCTTTTAGAAAGTCATAAGAAGATGCGTTTCCCCAATCCTGAATGTCAAACCGAACTTTTTGTCCCGATTTGTTGAGCAACGGATGCTGTGGTATTTTTTGCCTGTTCATATTTTGGGCTAATTAATTTTGGGCAACTCCCAAATATACGCAGCTTCCTCAAATAGCTGAATTATTTCATCCAATTGTTGTTTCATCAAATCCATTGTATTGCCTTTGAGATATTCAATATGCGCAATCGGACTTAAACAATTATGATATAGCAGCGGTAATGTGGGTGCCCTTCGTATGTAGGAAGAAATGCTGGAACTAAGAAGGCATTGCAAAGAACAATTTGTGGCTCCCACTGATAGCAGCATAAAAAGCTACAAAATCACCTGCGCAGCAAATTCCAAACCCTTGTGCGTTCGCCTTTCTCTTTATGCAAGTTGAAGTTTCTTGTTTTCAATTTTTACATTGAAATTAATTTCTGCTTTCAGTGCTTTAAATACTTTCAGTATTGTGTCAACGGTTGCACTGTTTGCACTGTTTTCCAACTTTGATATTTGAGCTTTTTGTACGCCGACTAATTCACCTAATTGTTCTTGTGTCAAGTTGCGTTGTTGTCTTGCTTTTTTAATCATGTAACTCAATACCTCCATATTGAGTTCGTATTCATACTCATCCCTCTTTTTAGTCCCGACTTTTCCTATAAACTCGTCTTTCATTTCAGAAAGCGAATAAGTCTTTATTTTATTATTTTTTGTTGCCATGATTATTCTTTTTCTGTGAAAAATATTGTTTCCGGATTTCTTTTGCTTTCTCTATTTCTTTTGAAGGCATTTTGTCTGTCTTTTTAATAATACCATGTGTTGCCAATACTAATGTAGTTTCCGATTGCGTTTTGTCCCAAAAGGCAAGTAGCCGGTATTGAAGGTTTTGGTATTTTGTTCTGAACTCCCAAATATCGTCAGTCAGTTTTTTGAAAAGTCTTGGGTCATTAGTTTGTTCAGCATGGTCAATGTTCCAAAGAATTTTGTCAGCAGCTTTTTTGTCAATTGAACGCATGAACATTCTTACCTCCTCGTAAAATTCTGTCCTGAAAAATCTTTGTTCTTGTAGAGGCATGAAGCGAAGATAATAAATGTTTCTAAATTTGGAAATTTACTTTGACAGAGCATTTAGGATTGAGAAGTTGCTCTAAGGTGGCGCACAACACGCAAATATACGAAGGTTCCCCAAATAGGAAACGGGCTCATCTATTTGTTTTTCAATTAAATAGGTTCCGATTATCATTGAGAAATATAAATGCGTAACTACCCCTAAAATTGTTACAAATGAAACTCCTTCAGGTAAACAACGTATAACGTATGTTTTCCCATAAAAAACAGGGGAAGCGACTATGATAATCACTTCCCCTGTTTAGTAGCCCCGCACGGAATCGAACCGCGACCAAAAGTACCGGAAACTTTCGTTCTATCCATTAAACTACGGAGCCGTAATTTGTCAGGGCTGCAAAGTTAGGCTTTTGATTGATAAAAAACTACTCAAAATATCGAATTGCTGAACCCGATACAAAGCAAGCCTGTTTCTTGCATAGTTCTTACCTTTGCGCCGTCAAATTCATATTTATCATTCAAAACTTTATTCTATTATGTCATTTCGGATTGAAAAGGATACTATGGGCGAAGTACAAGTGCCCGCAGATGCCTATTATGGCGCGCAAACAGAACGCTCCAAAGAAAATTTCAAGATTGCACGCGATACCAATAAAATGCCCAAAGAAATCATCAGCGCTTTTGCCTACCTGAAAAAAGCGGCGGCGCTTACCAATACCGATCTTGGTGTGTTACCGGCGGAAAAATCTAAACTGATTGCACAGGTTTGTGATGAAATATTAGAGGGAAAATTGGATAAAGAATTTCCGCTGGTCATATGGCAAACCGGTTCCGGAACGCAGTCGAATATGAATGTTAATGAAGTGGTGGCCTACCGGGGACATGTTTTGAACGGTGGCCAGCTGAGCGATAAAGACAAAGTGTTGCATCCGAATGACGATGTCAATAAATCCCAGTCTTCCAATGATACCTTCCCGACGGCAATGCATATTGCCGCCTATAAAATGCTCATGGAAATTACCCTGCCAGGATTGGAAAAACTGCGGGATACTTTAGCAGAGAAATCTGTTGCTTATATGCAGGTGGTTAAGATCGGCCGCACCCACTTTATGGATGCCACGCCTCTAACGCTCGGCCAGGAGCTGAGCGGTTATGTTTCTCAATTGGATCATGGTATCAGGGCGGTTAAAAATACCCTGCCGCATTTGGCGGAATTAGCGCTGGGCGGCACTGCCGTTGGTACCGGAATCAATACGCCCAAAGGATATGCCGAAGCCGTAGCCGAAAAAATTGCCGAACTGACGGGACTGCCTTTCATAACCGCAGAAAATAAATTTGAATCCTTAGCTGCTCATGATGCTATTGTAGAAGCGCATGGCGCACTGAAAACCGCAGCGGTCAGCCTGATGAAAATCGCCAATGATATCCGGATGCTCAGCTCCGGTCCGCGTGCCGGCATTGGGGAAATCCATATTCCTGATAACGAGCCGGGTTCCTCTATCATGCCGGGAAAAGTAAACCCGACCCAATGTGAGGCGCTTACCATGATAGCTGCACAGGTTTTGGGCAACGATGTGGCTATTAATATCGGCGGCGCTACCGGTCATTTTGAGCTGAATGTTTTTAAGCCGATGATGATCTATAACTTCCTGCACAGCGCCCGCCTGATCGGCGAAGGTTGTGTATCGTTCAATGATAAATGTGCTGTAGGAATTGAACCGATTGAAAAAAATATTAAGGCGCATGTCAACAATTCATTGATGTTGGTTACTGCCCTGAATACCAAGATCGGGTATTATAAAGCGGCAGAGATTGCGCAAACCGCTCATAAAAACGGTACAACCCTGAAGGAAACAGCAGTAGCGCTGGGCTACCTGACACCCGAACAGTTTGATGAATGGGTTCGTCCGGAAGATATGGTAGGTTTCTGATGAAAATTTAATTATAAAAAAACGACTCACTAAAATGTGGAGTCGTTTTTTTATTGTGAAATGTCCGGTTAATGCGCCCTGTTGCATCAACAATCGGCTTACTTATTCAGCAGTTCGCCTAAAGTTTTGGTAAAGGAGGATAGTATGCCATCCATCTTGTGGGTGCGATCCTCAAGTGCATTATGATCTAAAAGATTGCCTAAACCCAATGATGAGGGCAGGGTGGACAAAATGCTTTCTTTTTGATCTTTAAATAATTTTAAAATGTCCTCACGCTTTGTTCCTGCTATATCATGCACGGTTGCTAAAATAACTTCATACACCCGCGTCATATAATCGCTCACAAACGCTTCATCGGTTTTTGAATATTTCGATACGGCCTGAATGACTTCAGGTAAATGCATATTGAATATTTCCTTCAGCCCCTCCTGTGTGGAAAGCATTTCCAAAGGTTTTCCGTCTTCTTGGTGCATATATTCATATAAAGCCACCAATACCGCAGAAACGCCTGCCTGCTCCAGGTAATTGGTAGATTCCGGATGAATAGTTTCATTCTGAGCCGGATCATTGGCATCAATCTTGTGGATAAAACTACCCAGTCTTTCCTGAATGGCACTCATGATTTGCTTTGTCATAATCTGGGATTTTAAAGATTAAAAATGTATTTACCTGCAATTTAATCTTTACGCTCTTAATACTATGCGAAAATTAACCATGTAATAACCTTTATGTACAACCAATACAATAAATTTCACAAAACCTGAACAGGTTATTCTCATTCCATGTGGAACTGCTTAGCATTATGGTTTTACCAATAAAAAATCTGCGTTATCAGCGTGTAATTGCAGTACACTGATAACACCTGTTTTTGCATTTTGACTTTTTATTTAACCTTACAGCTGCTCATATAATTTTCGCAGCCTTTCCGGTGTCATGATGTTTTTCCAGTCTTTTCCGAGTGCATTTTCCCAAAGCGGCGCCATGCCTAAAGATACGCCGATCATGGTATCAAAATCGGCATCGCTTAGCCCCTGTGTGATATTTTGCGGTATGGCAACCTGGTGCAACTCCACCATTTGCCTGAATTTTTTAACGCCTTCGGGATAAAACTCTTCTAATTTATCAAACACGATACAGTTGCCGATACCGTGTTTGGTGCCCAATAAATAGCCTAAACCATAACTGACGGCATGTGCCACACCCACCTGGGAATAGGCAATACTCATGCCGCCCGCATAAGAAGCCATCATCAGCTTTTCGTCGCTGTCAGCAGGCCAGTCGGAGCGGTGCAGAAAGATTTCCTCACACATCTCCTGCGCCTTCTCACCATAAGCCATGCTGAATGTGTTGATATAAGTACCGTTCAGGGATTCTATACAATGAATATAGCAGTCCATAGCCGTATAAAAACGCTGATTTGCGGGTACGGTTTGAGTCAGTGCCGGATCCAAAACGATCTGATCAAAAGGTGTGAAGTCGGAATTGATGCCTAATTTTTTTGTTGGCCCGGTGAGCACACAGGTGCGGCTGACTTCGGCGCCGGTACCGGAAATAGTGGGTATGCCTACCTTATACGCAGCAGGCTTTTTTATCAGATCCCAACCCTGGTAATCTGCCGAAGAGCCTTCATTGGTCATCATAAGCGCAACGGCCTTGGCCATATCCATGACGGAGCCGCCGCCTATGCCAATGATGCCGCTTATCGTGCCGAACTTTGATTGTAACTGGTCCCGGATAGTATCCACATAAGTAGTTTTCGGTTCGTGGGTTACATCTATAATGATGATCTCATCGCTGCCCTGAAGAGGGATTCGGCTGAGAAATTCCGTTTTATCCCTGAAAAAATCATCTACAAAAAAAATCATTGGAGCACCGTTTTTCCGATGCGGCGCCAGAATGTCGTTTAACTGATTGAAACAACCCGATCCATACACCACATAATCCACCATCTTGAAATTTCTGAATTGCATAAGTATTTATTTTGGCTCCAAAATTAGGCTTTCAGATGCTAATGCCCTGCTTAATTATTGATTTCGTTTGCCTGCCCGGACAGGTTCCAGAAATGAATACCTTTGTGTGTCTTTAGCCGGAAAAGAACTGATGAAACTGTTTATTAAAAATATGGTTTGCGACCGCTGCATCATGGTCGTGCGGGATACGCTGGAGCGAAACGGTGTCGCGCTGAAACAGGTCATCCTGGGGGAAGCGGAAAGCCGGAATGATTTATCGGTACAGGAAAAAGAAAAGCTGCGCGACTTATTGCTGCCCTTAGGTTTTGAGTTGATTGATGATAAAAAATCCCGCATTATTGAAAAGATCAAAAGCGTCCTTATTGGTTTGGTACGCAGCCAGGATGGTGGCTCGGCAGACAATTTATCCGATATCCTGCAGCGGGAATTGCACCAGGATTACCATGCATTATCCAAGCTGTTTTCCACTGTGGAAGGTATCACCATTGAAAAATATTATATCGCGCAAAAAATTGAAAGGGTGAAAGAACTGTTGGTGTATGATGAGCTTTCTTTGAGCGAGATAGCCTGGCTGTTGGATTATTCCAGCGTAGCCTATCTCAGCAATCAGTTTAAAAAAGTAACCGGCCTGAGTCCCAGCCATTTTAAACAGATTAAAGCGGAAAAAAGAAAACCTTTGGATAAGGTATAACTATAGTCAAGTAAAAATGCAACATAATAAAAGCAGATAATGATTTTTTGAGCACACAGACAATATCTTTTTGACCTGGTATTAGGAGGAAATGGAAGATGTATTATTTGAAGATGTATTATTTATAGTATTGGGAGAAGCAGGTAAAAAATTACGTTGTTCATTATTCCTATTTAAAAAGATCACAATGAAAATATTATTCGCCATTACCCTGTTCTGCTTATTCCCCTGTTGGGCTTTTACGCAAACTACTCCTGTTGCCGTTACAAAAGTACAGCCTTTGAATTTTGGCATTACGCAGGTATTGCCCTCAAAAGAATTGGGCGAAAACCGCGTGATCAATATCCATCTGCCGCCCGGTTATAATCCGGAGGATACACTTACTTACCCGGTTATTTATATTATAGACGGCGGCGCGGATGAAGATTTCTTTCATATTGCCGGTATTGTCCGGTATAATAACCAACCCTGGATCAACCGTTTTCCGCCCTCCATTGTAGTAGGTATTGAAAATGTCAACCGTCGCAGAGATTGCACCTTTGCCGTACCTGATCTGGATTTCCTGGATCGCTTAGGATTTGATAAAGCTGCTTTCCCGGCTTATGGCGGCTCTGCACGCTATATCGCCTTCTTAGAGCGGGAACTGATTCCTTTTATTGCGGAAAAATATAAAGGTGTCCGGGAAAGAACAATTATCGGGGAATCACTTGCCGGCCTGCTGGCAACGGAAGTCTTACTGCGACACCGCAGCCTGTTCGACCGGTATATCATTATCAGTCCCAGCTTATGGTGGGGCAATGAACAACTGTTGAAAGCGGCTCCGGAGTTGCTGAAAAAACCTGTAGAGAAATCTATCGCGGTATATATTGCTGCGGCTAAAAAGGAGGAGGATGTGATGATGTATGATGAAGCGACAGGCCTGAATGAGGCGCTGCAGCAATATGGTGGTTCAGCCATAAAAGTTTTTTACGATTATCTGCCGGATGAGCTGCATTCCACCATGATACACCAGGCGGTTTATAATGCCTTTAAGATGATGTACCCACATACGGAATATCAGCATTAAAATATATATCCTGGTCTTTTGTATTCAAAAAACAAGCCGGCTTTTTTGTTAGAAAACAAACAAATGAATACCTTTGCGCCGGCAAGTCTTATACGGCCAGCTCCTGTTGAACCTCCCCAGGGCAGGAATGCAGCAAGGATAAATGGTTGTAGCGGTGCGATATAAGTAACTTGCCATTTTTTTATGGAAAACGGGATACTTTCCGATTGCCTTCAGTTCAATTTTAATCATTCGGTTTATGAAATTTTTTATTGATACCGCTAACCTGGCTCAAATCAAAGAAGCACATGATCTGGGCATTCTTGACGGCGTAACCACCAATCCTTCCCTGATGGCTAAAGAAGGCATTAAAGGCAACGAAGCTATCCGCAAACACTATCTTGATATTTGTGAAATGGTGGACGGACCGGTAAGCGCTGAGGTGATTGCTACGGACTTTGACGGTATCGTGGCCGAAGGAAAGGTGTTGGCTGCCATTCATCCCAATATCGTGGTGAAAGTGCCGATGATTAAAGAGGGTATCAAAGCCATCAAATGGTTTTCCGATAATGAAATTCAAACCAACTGCACTTTAGTATTCTCTGCCGGGCAGGCTATCCTGGCCGCTAAAGCCGGCGCTACTATGGTGTCGCCTTTTATTGGCCGTATTGACGATAGCAGTTGGGATGGTGTTCAACTGATTGAGCAAATCGTATCCGTTTACAATGCCCAGGGCTTTATGACTGAAGTGCTGGCGGCTTCTATCCGTAATCCGCTGCATATTGTACGCTGTGCCGAAGCCGGCGCGGATATCTGTACTTGTCCTCTGGATTCCATTCTTGGTTTGCTGAAGCATCCGCTTACGGATATCGGACTGGCCAAATTTTTGGCAGATGCAAAAGGATTGCAATAATTTCAGGATTTTTCCGGAACGCATACCCGGTGGAATAAATGGATGATGTTTATTCCGGTTTCAATACAACCGGTATCCAGTCTTTCAGATCAACCGTAAAAGGCATGTGCCCGATTCGTACAATAGCTTTATTCCCTTTCCTGCCGGTAAGTGTGCCCACCTGGTGATTACTGCGGTTGCGTACTAAGTCGCCAGTTTCCGGTTGCTTTTGAACTGCCGTATATTTTTTATCTGCTTTCCTTGCTGCTGCGGCATTCTGTTCAATTTGCCTGCGCCGGAATAAAATCTTTTCCGCCGCCTGGATCACTTCCTGTTTATTATCCGCCTTTTTCCAGTCCATGATGATCTGCTTGAATTTCCGTTCCGTTTCCCGAAGGTAGTCCAGTTCTTCTTTCCGGATTTTATTTTGCAGCTTGAGCGTGGTATAATGCTGATGCAGTTTTTCCTTGTCGGTAAGGTTTTCGTATTGCCGTTTGAGCTGTTCGTTTTGTTTGATGAGCTGATCTAAGCGTTGTTCTTTTTGATCCAGCCTCAGGGATTGCTGCTCTGTGTCATGCAGGATTTTATCTAATTTTATATGCCCGCGTTCCGTCAGTTGGCGGGCGCGGTCAATAATATCTTTTGGCAATCCGCTGCGTTGAGCAATGGCAAAAGTGTAAGAGCTGCCGGGCTTGCCGGTGGTCAACTGATACAGCGGAGCTAATTCTTTCTCATCAAAGGTCATGGCGCCGTTGATAATGCCCGGCCTTTTATCCGCCATGACTTTCAGGTTGAGGTAATGTGTGGTAATAATGCCGGTAGCCTGTTTCTGCAGCAGGCGCTCTACAATGGCTTCCGCAAAAGCGCCGCCGAGATCCGGATCTGTGCCGCCGCCTAATTCATCAATAAAAAATAAAGTTTTCCCATTGGCAAATTCTGCAAAATATTTCATGTCCTGCAGATGGGCGCTGTAGGTGCTCAGCTCGTTTTCGATGCTTTGTGTATCGCCGATATGCACCATGATTTGTTTGAAGATGCCCATTTCCGAATGTTCGGAAACGGGCACTAACAGCCCGGCCTGCAGCATCAGTTGCAGCAATCCCACCGTTTTCATCGCTACTGTTTTGCCGCCTGCATTGGGGCCGCTGATTATTAAAATACGTTGATCCTTATTGAGGGAAACCTGTAGCGGAACCGTAACTTTTCCAAGCGGGCGGTTATGCAGCAATAACAAAGGATGTATGGCATCTTGCAGATGCAGTACCGGGTGGTTGACCAAATGCGGCAGGGTAGCATGAATATCCTGCGCAAACAACGCCTTGGCACGAATAAAATCATAAGTGCCGGTGAGTGCATAATACGTACGCAGCAGCGGGGCATAAGGCGCCAGGCTTTCGGTAGCGGCAGCCAGAATGCGGTGTACTTCCCTGGATTCCGCCCGCTCTAAGGAGGCCAGTTCATTATTCAGTTCGATGGTTTCTTCCGGCTCTATAAATACGGTTTTTCCGCTGTCGCTTTCTCCGTGAAGGATACCTTTAACGATACGTTTTTGCTCGGCAAATACCGCTACGGTTCTGCGACCGTTGATAAAGCTTTCGGCAATATCCGCGAGATAACCCTGCCGGTTAAGTTTGCGCAGGATACCCTCAAAGATTTTCCGGAGCTGTACGCGCTGCTGCACCATTTCATTCCTGATTTGCAGCAGTTGCGGCGAGGCATGATCCGGTACCAGGCCGTTATCATCAATTACGGAACGGATGGTTTGAGCGATGAAAGGCTCATAATGCAGATCCTTTGCCGGTAGTTCGAGATGAGGATACAGGCCGTTGTGTTTTTTAAACCATTGCAGGATATGCTGCACACATAAGGCCAGATGCCGGATGCTCAGCAGTTCCGGGCCGTGCAGTACAGCTCCCGGAATGCCCAGCAGGTTCAGTTCTTTGGAGATGTTTTGGGTAAAATCAGCCGGAAAGGCTTCACCGCCGCCTAAGGTACTTTGGTATTCTTTGGTTTGCCATAATTCCCGGAGCAGGTATTCCTTCCGGGTATGGAAACGAAGGTTGCGCATCTTCTCACGGGCAAGATCGGTTTGGCAATGCTGCAACAGCAGATGCCGTATTTTCTCAAATTCCAACTGCTCTAAAGCCTGTTTCGGATATAATAATAAAGACAAGATTCCAGGTAAATTTGTGGCAAAAATAAAACAATCGGGGCGGTATATGGATAGGTAATATGGTTTTGTAACGGGCTTTTGTACCACAGGGTTGGTTTAGAAAAAAACGGAAGATATTTTTGGACGCATAGCGCTGTAACAATTCTCTGAATAGGGTAGTAGCGCAATTAAAAGTTTATACTACATTTGAAATGAAATTTGATTTTATTGTGTTCATTCATTTATATTGCAATTTTCCAATAAATATTTAAATCTGTAAAAAATAAAAGTAATCCAAGTGTCGCGATTTTTGTCTGCCATTACAATAGTACTGATACTTTTGGTGAGCCTAACGGGATCCTGGAAAATATTTAATCTTCATCCTGCATCTGTGCATCAGTGGAGGCAAAGCGACTGCGCCGCTTATGTAAAGACATTTTACCGAAACCATACAAATATCCTCACTCCCGGTACCTATAATCTGGCCGGAAAAGAAGGGAGAGTTATCAGCGAATTTCCGGTAATTTATTACGTGGCTGCAAAGATTCAAACCTTTACAGGAGAGCATTACTGGGTTGTCAGGGGGCTCACCTTTCTTTGTTATGTTATAGGTCTTATTGCACTATTGGGGTGTATTCGAAAATGGATACCCCAAAAATTATATGCTTTCTTCCCGGTTATTATTTTGGCTACCACGCCTTATTATTATTATTATGCTATAAATTTTTTACCGAATGTTCCGGCTATCAGTTTTTCTTTTATAGGATTTTATATGCTCCTTAAATATGAAGAAAAGGGAAGTATGCGTTTTTTTATTCCTGGAGTATTATTTTTTACATTGGCCATGTTGCTAAAACCAACTGATGGAGGTATCTTATTTATCGCTTATGTTTTGACGAAGGTATGGGGGGTATTTTCTGTACAAGACAAAAAAGCGGCAAAGAAAATTATTCCACTCGTTGGAGCTACCGCATTTATCATCCTCTTGAATATGATATGGGTAAAGTATGTGAACAGGTACAATGACCTTAACGGTAATCATCAGAATCTGATCGGAATATACCCTATATGGGATATGGATAAAGGTTTAATAAAATATACAGCCCAAAGAGTACTTCTGGAGTGGAGCAATGTTTTTCAGCAAAAAGTATTATTAGTATTACTTGCCTTTTTTTCAGTAATTTATATTATAAAATGGGAACAACTCCATCTTTTCCTCAGAAGACTTACTTTGTTGCTCATTTTAGGGGCAATTGCTTATTCTGTTTTATGGTTCAAGGCATATACTGATCATGATTATTATCAGTTAATTTTGGTTTTCCCGGCGCTCTTTATATCAGTTACTGTAATGGAATATTATGTACGGCGTGTACGACCTTCCCGCAACGTCAGGTTTGCTAATGCTGTAGTTGGAGGCTTATGTATTGCTATAGCTATTAGTATTTATCATAACAGGAATATTCAGGCCGAACGTTATTCAAACCCAATTTATTCCAATACCAACCCCGCACTTTTCGAGATAGAACCTTATCTGTTAACATTAGGCATTCAGCCTGATGACCCGGTTGTCTGTGTGCCGGATAAGAGTCCGAACATATCACTCAATGCCATTAATCGCTATGGTTATACAGAAGAATTCAATAGCGAAAGCTATAATATATACAATTTCAAAGCGCAGGGTGCCCGGTATCTGATTATCACTGATAGTAGCTATCTGGATAATCCATTATATATTCCTTTTGAAAAGAAAAAGATAGGAGAGTATAAGGGAATTTATGTTTTTGGTATGGAAGATAGCGACCCATTGTAAGGTATCCTAAAACCAAAACGGATTCCGGCATACATACCGGAATCCGTTTTAAAAAAAATATTTACGATTAAAGGCTTTTGATACTTTCATTCAGTTCGTTATCCACCAAAATGCGGCCGCAGTGTTCGCAAACGATAATTTTTTTGCGTTGCTGAATTTCAGACTGGCGCTGTGGCGGAATTACGTTAAAGCATCCTCCGCAGGATTCCCGCACAACCGGCACAATGGCCAGTCCGTTACGGTAATTGTTGCGGATACGCTCATAAGCGGAAAGCAGGCGTGCATCCACTTTTACTTTTGCTTTTTGGGATGCTTCGGATAAAATCGCTTCTTCTTTTTCGGTCTCTTTGATAATTTTCTCTAATTCTTTTTGCTTTTGAGCCAGCACATCCTGTTTGTTGGTCAGCACGCTTTCCGTCTGTGTTTTCACGGCATTGCGTTCCTGCAACTCCACCATGGCATCTTTAACGTTTTTATCGCATAGCTTCATCTCTAATTCCTGCATCTCCATTTCCTTGCTGATGGCTTCAAACTCCCGGCTGTTTTTTACATTATCCTGCTGCTTCTCGTATTTCTTAATCAGCGCTTCGGAATTTTTCTTATCCTCTTTCCTGGTTTGAATATACTGGTTGATTTTTTCGATATCAACGTCAATATTCTGAATGCGGGTAACTAAGCCATGCACCTCATCTTCCAGGTCATTTACTTCCATCGGCAACTCCCCTTTCAGGGTCTTGAATTCGTCAATTTTAGAGTCTATCCGCTGAAGGGTCAATACACCGGTCAGTTTCTCTTCAATGGAAAAGTCTTTTGCTACAGTAGCCATATTTAAAAATAATAATTTACAGGATTGGTATTTGTTAATGACAAATGAGTGGCAAAATTAGGGAATTTTTTATTTAATATTTCCCAAAATATTTCTACGGTAAATCGCTCGGATTCATAATGCCCGATGTCGGCGATAATGATCCTTCCCTCCGCATCGAAAAACTGGTGGTATTTGAAGTCTGCCGTAATCAATATATCCGCCTGTTGCCGGATGGCTTCGGGCAATAAAAAGCTACCTGATCCGCCGCAGACGGCTATTTTTTGGATATATTTTTTATGAATGGCAGTGTATCGGAATCCTTTCAGGCTCATGGTATTTTTCAGATAACCCAGGAAATCATTCACCGGAAGAGGATTTTTCAATATGCCAATCATTCCTGCACCCGCAGCCTGGTTTTCATTTTCTAACCGGATACATTCATAGGCCACCTCTTCATAGGGATGCGTCTGCTTTAATGCGTTCAGTACCTTAGCCTGCAGATAGTCCGGCAGCACAACGCTGATGCGTATTTCCGGGATATTTTCCCGATCGCCTCCGGCAGTACCAATAGCCGGATTAGCCTGTTCCGAAGGCCGGAAACTGCCTTTGCCTTCAGCAGAAAAGCTGCATTCGCTATAGGCGCCTATATGACCTGCGCCTGCGGCAAAGAGCGTATTTCGGATAGTGTCTGCAATATGCGTTGGAGCATAGGTATCCAATCGGATCAGCCGTCCGCGAAGCGGTTGTAAAACTTTCGTATTTTCCAAGCCTAGCTTATCACATATTTTTTTATTAACGCCTGCAGCAACATTGTCCATATTGGTATGTGCCGCATAAATGGTCATATCATTTTTTATGGCTTTTATCAGAATGCGTTCCACATAATTTTTCCCCGTTACGCTTTTCAATCCCGAAAAGATAAGCGGGTGATGGGCAATGATAAGATTGCACCCGAGCTGCAGAGCCTCTTCCACTACCTCTTCCGTAACATCCAGCGTGAGCAGTGCTCCGGTACAGGGCAATATGGCTTCGCCGGTTTGTATGCCGCAATTATCATAAGGCTCCTGGTAGGACAGGGGGGCAAATGTTTCTATTTCGGACAGTAAATCTTTAATTTGCATTTTTTAGCGTTTAACCTTGCAAAAATACAACGATCATGCCAATGCAGGTCAGGATCAGGGAACATTCCCGGCTGGCATACTTAGGCGCCCGGATGCTGAAAGAATCTGCGGTGGCGCTCACCTGGGGGCGCTGTATTTATCTGTACGGGGTAAGCCGGCAGGATTTCCTGGACAACAAACAATGGGTTTGCCACGAAATTGTGCATGTGCATCAATACCGCCAATACGGCTTCCTGAGCTTTACATTCCGATACCTTTGGGAAAGTCTGCGAAAAGGTTATTACCGGAATCGCTGGGAAGTGGAAGCCAGAGCCCGGCAAAATAATCTGCAACTTTTGGAAGACGTTATTTTTGTTTAAGTTTGATGTCTTTTCTTTTCAGATGATATCGTTTGACACTACCGTTATTTTCTGTTTTTATCAATAAAATTGCTGCACATTGAAAAGCGACTGTAAGCTCGAATATATATCCATAGCGGAAACTGCCTCCTTCTCTGCATTGGTCAATGATTATATCAACCGGAATAATGCCGTTGATCCTTTTTTTTCTTTTACACCTGATGATGTCGGTATTAAAGAAGCGATTTCCCGGCGGGCACAGTTCCCGGTTGACCGAACTACTTTAGTACGTTGCATCCGCAAACAATACGAAGGTTTGGAAATGGGAGAAGCGGTCAGACGGAATATTGAGCTTTTATCGGAACCGGATACTTTTACGGTTTGTACGGCGCATCAGCCCAATTTAATGGGCGGCTATCTTTATTTTATTTATAAAATCATGCATGCCGTAAAGCTGGTGCAACATTTAAAGCAGCAGCATCCTGAACATCATTTCGTGCCTGTTTTTTATATCGGTTCTGAAGATAATGATTTTGAAGAGCTGAGTGTATTTCGGTATTCCGGTAAGCAATATCGCTGGTACTCTTCACAACAGGGCGCGGTAGGCAGAATGCAGACCAAAGAACTGAAACCCCTGCTGGATGAATTGTTTAAACATTTGGGACCTCCCGGATCAAATGTTATTGCATTAAAAGAATTATTGCTGAAAGCATATAGCGAACAGGATACGATAGCCGATGCCACACGTGTATTGGTGCATCTGCTTATGGGGCAATACGGCATCGTAGTGGTGGATCCGGATGATGCCGATCTGAAAAGAACATTTCGGTCTATTGCCTGGAAAGAATTGACAGAGCCGGTAGCTTACCGCTTAGTTTCGGCAACATCCAAACAGTTGTCCGAACGATACCAGGCGCAGGCTTTTGTACGACCAGTCAATTTCTTTTATCTTAAAGACCAGGTACGGGAACGTATAGAAAAACAGGATGATCACTGGGAAGTGGTACACACCGGTTTCCGGTTTAATGCAACGCAGTTGGAAGAAGAATTAGACAGGCATCCGGAACGCTTCAGTCCGAATGTGATATTAAGAGGACTGTTCCAGGAAACGATATTGCCCAATGTGGCCTTTATCGGTGGAGGCAGTGAAGTGGCTTACTGGTTGCAGTTGCGTTCTTTATTTGAACATTATGGTATTTTTTATCCGGCATTGATCCTGCGTCAGTCGGTGATGTGGGTGCCGGGGGAAGCCGAAAAGCTGATGCGGAAATCAGGCGTTGAGCTGAAGGATATCTTTGCAAAAACCTCCCGTCTTCAGACACAATATACGGTGGCACATCACCGGGAAGCATTGGATATTTCCGAAGCAACTCTTGCGCTGGAACAAGCGGTGAAAGCGATGAAAGAACAGGCGATGGCTATTGATCCGGCTTTGTCGCGCAGTGCAGATGCGGTTCTTACCAAGATGAATTACCAGGTGGATGTGCTGAAAAGAAAGATGCTGCGTGCGGCTAAGCGGAAAGATGCCGATCAGATGAACAGGATCTCGCGGCTCCGGGCCTTACTTTTTCCCGAGGAGCGCCTGCAGGAACGCTACGATTCCTTCCTCCAATATTATATTGATATGGGGGAAGATTTTTTTGAATTGTTGCTTGAAGGCACACAACCCTATGGCGGCCGGTTTTTAACGATACGATGTTGACCGGTTCAGATTCGCGTATGTTATCCTGTGTTTTTTCTGCTCTGTATACAAGACATAAAGGGTCTCTGAAACAATGTAGAGCATGTTTTCCCCGAATATCAAATGCTTAATGCGCCCCGAAAGCCCCTGGCGGCATAATAGGAATCGGCGCCGTTGTGATAGGTAAAGACCTGTCCGTAACGGCGGTCGCAAAACAATGCGCCACCCAGCTTTCTGACTGATGCCGGCGTAGCAATCCAACTGGAGGTTTTGAGATCATAGTTGCCGGTTTGCTGCAAATGCCGGTATTGCGCTTCCGTCAGCAGTTCGATCCCCATTTCGGCGGCCATATCCATAGCGGAATCCGCCGGCTTATGTGCTTTCCGGGAATCCAATGCTTCCCGGTCGTAGCAGATACTCCGCCTGTCTTTAGGACTTTCCGCAGAGCAGTCATAAAAGGTAACAACCCCGGTTTGTTGATTATCATCCACCACATCAGGCTCACCGCCGCTTGCTTCCATTTCCTGAAGCGACCATAGTTTTCCAGGATGTGCTTTTAGCCTGGTCAGCACTTGTTCCCAGTCCATATTTGGATGCCGTTGGCTGTTTTCAACGAAACGTTTTTGTAATATATCGAGCAGTATTTGCTGTTGTGCTGAGGTCAGTTTTTTATTTTTTGCCATTTGCTATGATTTGTAGGCTTTTTTCTTGCTTTGTCCGTCAAGGCTGTTGTCGCTGTATAAGAATCAGTCCAAAAACTTCATTACCCGGTTATTTGGGAACTGTTTTGCCAGTTCAACCACTCCGTGGCTATCCAGAGTATCTGTAACCCGTTTTTTACCATCAGGGGCAAATAATTTCAACTGGTTAGTGACACTAACCAGTTGGTTGGTTTCTTTTTTGAGTTTGGTTTTTAAGTATTTCCAGTAGTTGCGGGTTTTGGTATAGTCGTTTTCTTCGTTTAAAACGCTCACTACATCCAACACTGAAAACCACCATTTGGCATTTTCATCATCCCAAACAGCCCGCACCTCACGGTCGTTAAAGAAACGGATAGATATTTTCATGGGTTCTGCTTTCATTTCCCACTGTTTATTTTCCTATTGCCCGCTTATAGTGTTCCAATACCACCGAAGCAGTCTCTTTGTGGCTGCATAAAAAAGCTGTTTTTGGGAGCTTTAAAAGGATGGTATAGCCGAAGGTCGAAACTGCCATTTTTTCTTATTGACTACCTGAAATACTCCATTAGCTTTTATCTTTGATTTAAGAGTTTGGATTTCTATCAGATGTTTCCAAACGCTGTGAATCTGTAATCCCCAAATATACGAAAGTTGCCCAAATTGTAATTTACTTCATCTAACAACTAAGGCTTCGTGGCGCACGGAGTGCAAGCCATGAAGCCTTAGTTGTTGTTGGCGGTTCGTTGTTTCTTGTCAATAACTCAGTCGCTTTATTTTTCTACCTGCTTCGCTGTCGGACATCAGCTCGTCAAGACGTTTTATGTTTGTTGCTTCTTGTTTTGCACTCATAACCCAATCAATTGCGTGTTTTTGATAAGAGGGTGGAAGCGATTGAAAGAATGTCCACGCTTTTTTGTTTGCTTTAAATTTTTTCTCAAACTCGTTTGAAAATTTTAAGGCCTCCCTTTCGTAAGTGTATATTTTAGATTTGTGTTCTTTTCGGTTTTCAAAAGCTAAAATTCCGTTCTTGTGCATTAAGCCTTGTTTGGTTAGTTCTTCCACTTTTTTGATGTTGATTGCACTCCAAATGCTTGTTGGTTTTCGTGGTGTGAAACGAATGGTATAACTTTCTTTGTCAATAGATTTTCTTACTCCATCAATCCAACCAAAGCAAATGGCTTGGTCAACCGACTGCGACCAACTCATTGAGGGTTTTCCGCTACCAACTTTGTAATAGCCTACAAGCAATTCAGTTGCTTTGGTGTGATTTTTTTCAAACCATTTTCTGAAATCGTCTTGTGTTGCAAAGAACGTAGGTTTGATTTCTAAACTCATTGCTCCACCAAGTTTTTAATATTGTCTAAAATACCTTTCCAATTTCCAACAGAATGTTCACGGGATTGTTCGTCTTTAAATCCCTCTTGCGTTACCGACAATGTTGTTTGCAAACCATTGTTTGAAACTTCGTAAGTAATAATGCTCAAATCTTCGGGGTTGTAATCTGTTCCCCAAAACGAACTCCAATAACTGTGTTTGAAAATTTTTTCCTTTTCAATTTCCAAGATAAAACCTTTGTCCTCGTAGGTCGTTCCCTCCCAAGTTCCTGTAAAACTGATTGGGCTTCCTTTTTCCCAATCTGTATTGGTTTCTGTTCCCCAAAAGTATTGTTTAATCATTTCTTTGTTTGTCAATGCAAACCATACTTTTTCAATTGAAGCGTTGATGTCAATTGAAGCCGATAATTTTAATTGCTTATTCATATTTATTTTGTTTTAAAAGATTAATTAATGTTTTGTTGAATGTTTTTGCATTTGTCCCCAAAGCTGAAAAGTATTTTTCATTGTATTTATTGACTGTCTGCAATGCCGTTACTGTAATTCTTCTTCCCGATGCAGATAAATCAACAGTTTTGGCTCTTGTGTCGGTTGAATGTTCAACTCTTGATACAAAGCCCTTTTTTTCAAGTGTTCTTAAAACGGTTGAAGTTGTCATTCTGTCAACGTTTGCTGTTTGGGAAAGCAATATTTGTGTTACTTCCTGTTTTTGCTGTTTGAGCCAATAAATAGCCGTTAATAAAGTAAGCTGTGAAGAAGTGAGGTCATGCTTTTCCAATACTTTGTTTTTTCCTCGTTGCCATTGGCTATAAACCTGCCATAAAAGAAAGTCGGGGCTTTCTTCTGCGGCTCTAAACTTAAATTCATTTTCAGATTTCATTACTTGTTTTGTCGTAATTGTAAGTGCAAATATAGTAAGTGTGCTTACATAAACAAAATGATGAACAAAATTTTTATTAACAAATTGGTTTTCCTGAAAATGACAGAGATGTGTCGGGGTGGTGGGTGGGCTTGGTCTGGTTTGTGTCTGTCGGTTTAGGTTGTCAATGTTTCGGTTTTTTCCGTAATGTTCGGTGTCGTCCTACAATGACTGCCAACGGTTCGGGGCTTGGCGTTCGGGCGGGATTTTTAGCACAAACCTGAATACGAAGCCGACACTTCAAAGTTAGAAAAAACTTTCATGCGAAGAACGAGACCCCGCCTGACGCCAAACCCTTGTTAAAAGAGCAACAAGATTGAAAAACCCATAGCTGTTCGGACCGTGGCGGTTTCCCGCATGGGGCGGGACAGGTCGTTCAACTAAGGCTTCATGGCCTGCAATCGTGCGATGTGAAGCCTTAGTTGTTAGCGGTTCGTATTTCTTAGAATTGCTTTTCAAAAGCCTTTCCGTTAAACTTAAATATATTTCCGTCTGCCATTCCAAAAAGCAAATTGTTTTTGTTGTCTTTATAAATAGTCCAAATCATTGGTTTAGATAGTTTGTCACTAATTGAATAGTTTGTCAAAGTTTTACCGTCATATTTCCAGGCTCCTGTATCTCTGTCTCCAAACCAAATATTGCCTTCTGAATCTTCTTCAATAGCAAAAACGTGTTCAAGTGTGCCTGGTTTTGATTTATCTCCTTTTCTTGTGCTTGTTGGATGGATTAAATTATTCTTTTTAGAAAAATTAATTATTGAATTACCTTCCATTAGCAAAACGCCAATTCCATTATTTCCTATCCAAATTCGTCCTTTTGAATCTGCTAATACACTTCTTATATGCAAAAGCTCATTATTTTTTAGGTTTAATTTTTCATTATTAAAGATATTTACCATTTTACCATCATAGTTGAATAGCGCTGCATAAGTCGCAATCCAAACTTTACCGTCTTTATCTTTTGAAATACCTGTTATGCCATAAGTATTATCAGGATTTTTATTTTTGGATTTTGGGAAAACTAAATAGTTCATATTTATTCCGTCAAAACGATTTATTCCGTCTTCTTCACCCGCATAAAACCATAAATCTCCATTGGTTTCATTCCATTCATATTTTGGGTTATTAAAATTTGTTGAATAGGTGGTAAACTTTCCTTTGTCATATACACTTATTCCTTTTGCAGTTCCAAACCAAATTTTTCCATTCTTGTCTTCTTGGATGGAACGGATTTGATTGTCGGATAAACCTTCATTTGTTGTAAAGTATTCGAATGATTTTCCATTATAAAAACTTACGCCTTCATTATGACTTCCAAACCAATAATTGCCTTTACTGTCCTGAAAGATAGCACGTATTCCGGAAGTAAATTTTAAGGTGTCGGTTTTTGAAGTTACTACCAATTCAGGCTTGTTAGTTTCTTTTTCGGTTGATTTCTTTCCAACACAAGAAAAATTCAGTGTCAATATCAGCAGTATGTAAATTATTTTCAATTTCTTGTTCATTTATGGTTTATCCAATATGAGGCGCAACGGTTCGGGTATTCCCGAAGGCGGGGATTCTTAGCACAAAAGTTCAATCGAAGAGCGAATGTTGAACCTTGCACTAATGTCCAATCGAAGCCGTTCACCCCCGCTTTTGGCAATACCTTATAGCCAGTTTTTTATCTTCCCAAAATTTCACCTATTCCTAATGTCCTTGCACCTTCATTAATAAACCACTTCTGTCCTGGCATAATATACTTTTCTATCCCCGGCACTTTCAAAAATCTTACTGTCACAATTTTAGTTTCTCCGGGTTCTATTAAATCTTGACCATCAAATAATATGTCGCCAATATAAGTTCTCAAGTATTTCAAATTGCCAGGCATTTCGAATACGTGATTTGGTCTGTAACCTGATCTAAAACCAGATTGTAGCCCACCTTCATGAGTTGTTCTCATTGTGATTTTGGCTTTCACTATTATCAAGTCGTCAGTCCGCATATGTTTTACTTTACTCGTAAATTGTCGCTCCCTTAAAAATGTCTGCAAATGTTGACCAGTCTGCTTTGTTGGCATTTACACTTAGTTCCATATTGTCGTAATAACCTTGAAGGTCTTCTGTGTATGCACTTAACGCATCTATAAAGTCAGGCAATGTTTTGTTTTCCCAGTTTTCAGGATTGTCCAAAAAGTCCTTGCGTAATAGGTCAAGAAACTTAATGAAAGTTTGCCTGTCCGTGACTTTAAAGTCGTTAAGTGTGTCGTTCATAAAATTGGCTATAACGGTACGGCTTGGCGATGTGGCGGAATTCCGTGATTCGTCTTCCCGTAACCGAAGCCAAATTTATAACTAAATGTTCATTATTTATTCTATTGCCTGGCGTTATCCGTCAGCTGGTGGCTGTGCTTTTTTATCGTCTTAACCATTTGTCGGTTAAGTATAATACTAATACTCCCATTACAACTACGACAATTCTTATGCAAACAGTTCCGTTGTAAAATATTGTAATCGCTAAAAGTATAACAGCTAACACTATTGTCAAAGAAAGAACATACTGAAAAGAAAGAATAGTCATTCCGACAAATCGTCTAAATGGACTAAAGTTTGAAAAACGTCTGTAAAAATTAATTTCGTCTTGAACCTTTGAGATTTTCTTGTAAAGCTCTTCGTCAATTTTTTTGATTGTATCCAAAAGTAAATTCTCATTTGTTGTTTTGTCAATGGCAATTCTCAGAACATTATCAAATATTTCTTTACTCAAATACGCCGCTTTACCATCTGACAGAAGTATTTTTTGTAGTTGATTTTTGTAATCTAAACTGTCCTTACCCTCTGGAAAGTATGCGATAAAGTTTAAGCGTGTTTTTATTTCAGTTAATATCTCAATTCGTTTATCAAAATACTTTGTGAAAGTATTTTTAGATTCGTTAAGCGGTTTTTCTACAAGACTTTTCAGAAGCCAAGAAATAAATGCAACAAATGTTGTCAATAGAAATATTACAACATCAGGATTCGCCTTTTCAATAATTTCCACTATATCCATACAAAATTTGATTTTGGTTTAAACATTGAAGAAATACTTCTTGCAATTTGCCGCATCAAATTACCATCTTTTGATTCATCGTTTATTTCATTTTCATTTCTCAAAATAGCGAAAGTTAAATCAGCGTTACCTAAAACAGCATACCTTTCTTTATTATTGTTTGTCGTTCCCGTTTTTAGAAATGCATTTTCTATTTTAAGTCCTAATTTTTTGTAGAAGATTTTATTAAGTATTGCAAGACATTCTATTTTTGTATCGGTTAGTTTTTTTGTATCAAAATAATTCGAGTATGCAAGAGCTAACTCGTATAACGAAATCCCGCTTTGGGTAGCTCCTAAAACACTCGAAGGATAAAAGTCTGTTATTGGTTTATTAAACGTGTCTGCAAGAAATTTAAAGTTGGTATCAAACCCTATTTTACTTGCAGCATTTAAGAAAACATTATTGTTCGAATGAAATAACGCTTCTTGAATATTTAATTGTGGCATGTAGTGTTCAACCTCCCTGACTTTCCAACCTAAATTATTTTTAAAGGCATCGAATTTTTCAAATTCAGAAATTCCATTGTTTCTCAAATGGCAATACAAAAAAGGCTTTAATGTTGAGCCGACATTTGATTTTGATATAAACGGATAGTCTGTTCCATAACTACTTGCAAAGCCAATAACTTTACCGTGTCTTATTGCAATAATTGTAACAGGGTATTTCGATTCTGCTACAAAGTTTTTCGTAAACGCCTGAGTTTTTAATTCAATGTCCGACTTTATTATTTTCTTTTTGGCATCAATGTGATTTGAAATATATGGAATAGAGGCGTTTTTTATATTATAAAGTTGTGTTTCAGTAATAGTTGGTTTTGACCTCGCATTTTTCTGAAATCTGTTTTTTGAAATGACTTTTCTGTCATACAAAATATTGTTTATTGCTTTGTATCTTTTTAAAGCAATTTCGGGCTTCTTTGCGTAGTAATTTGGACCTCGTAAAATAGTAAGCAAATAAAGAAGTTCCGATTGATTCAGTTTTTCGATTTCTTTGCCGAAATAAGATAATCCTGCAGCCCTTAATCCCCAAATATTTTTTCCGAAATAAACGTTGTTGAAATACAGATTCAATATTTCCTCTTTGGAATATTGTCTTTCAATTTGAATAGCTTTTATTGTTTCTTTAATTTTTCTCGTTATTGTTTTTCTGTTGTCTCGGATTAAATTTCTTGCCAACTGCTGACTAATTGTGCTACCGCCTTGAACAATACTTCCGACTTTTATATTCTCGACTAATGCTCTTGAAATGCCTTTGAAGTCAATACCATTGTGGTTATAAAATCTTCTGTCTTCAATTTCAACTAAAAAATCCTTTAAACGATTTGGAACGTGATTTGAGATAGCCTTGCAGTCATAATTGTCAGAAACAACCGCTAAGGGTATTTCTTTATTAGATTCCTTGCAATAAATAACATATCCGTCAAATTCGTTTTTCATTATTTCGCGTTGCTTACTTTTCTTCCAATATTTTTAATAACGTTCCATTCAAATACAATTTTTCTTTTCCAACTTTTACTGATTTTAAAAATCCGTTTTCTTCCAATGTCATTAAATAATTTCCGACGGTTTTGGGGTTTCCGATGTTTTCGTCAATCAAGTGTTGGCGTTTGGTGTAAGGCAAACGGAACAAAATTTCAATTAAGTCTTTTGAATAAATTTTAGGTAATTTCTTTTTGATTTTGTCTGCCGTTTTTTCCATTGCTGATGTGATTTTATTCAGTCGTTCCAAACCTTTTATTGAAGTTTCTTCAATCATATCCAACATATACAAAATATAGCTTTCCCATTCGTCATTTTCTGTTACGCCTCCCAATCGTTTGTAGTATTCTGCTTTGTTTTTGATGATGTATTCACTCAAATAAATTACTGGTGTGTCCAACAAACCCGAAAGTTTGAGATACAACAACAATAAAATTCTTCCTGTTCTTCCGTTACCGTCTGCGAATGGGTGAATTGCCTCAAATTGATAGTGCATTAACGCCATTTTTATAAGTGGGTCAATGGTATCATCTTCATTGATGAATTTTTCCAAGTTTGCCAATTTTTCACGAATGACATTTTCGCCACTTGGTGGCGTGTAAATTATTTCGCCTTTTGTGTTGCTCAAAGTTGTTCCGGGTGTTACCCGAATTGAAGCGGAATTTTGTTTGATACATTGCACAATGCTAATGCAAAGATTGGTTGTAATAAATGGCTTTTTCTTTAATTGCTCCAAACCCAACCAAAGTGCTTCTTTGTAGCTCAATACTTCTTTGGTAGCCGAATTTTCAACTTTTTTGTCTGCAACCAACGACTTGTAAAGTTCATCATTGGTTGTGATGATGTTTTCTACTTCTGAACTTGCCTTTGCTTCTTGTAAATAAATCGTGTCCAAAAACAAAGCCGGGTTTGGCAAATTCAGCAAAGTTCCGTTCAGTTGAGCCAATGCTCTACCTGCCGAAATCGTTTTGCGAAGTATTTCTTTTGTTTCTATATCTGCTTTTGGCGGAAGCAAGGGCAGGTCGTTATACGGTATTTTTCGGTCAAATTTGCTCATTTTGATCAAGTGTAAGTTTTACCCTCGTTTTTAATACAAGGGCGAAAATAAGAAATATTTACTCTCGTTTTGTCAATAAAGGTAAAAATTACCCTCGTTCAAAAGACAAGGCTAGAAATTGCCCTTGTTGTTCTGCCTGCTTGATTTACTCTTCCGTTAGCCGATAAGCCAACTCGTTGATTTTATTGGATGATTGTTCTTCGCATGTAGGAAGAAGTGGTGATGTTTATACACTTACCCAAAATATTACATACCCTAAACACTCTACAGTAGCGTGCTTTGTCACCATTCATAAAAAAACAGCCGTTCTGGCTGCTTGCGATAAAAAGAAGAACAAGATGGAAAAACCCATAGCTGTTCGGACAGTGGCGGTTTTCCCGCATGAGGCGGGACAGGCAGTGCAACTAAGGCTTCATGGCCTGCACTCCGTGCGCCACGAAGCCTTAGTTGTTGTGCATTCGTTTTTTTAAACGGTTATTGGATTTACTTGTATTTGTCCTCCGACTGCTTTCAGAACTTTCATAATTGTTGCAAATTGAGGTTTCGCACCGTCAGATAACGCTTTGTATAAACTTGGTCGGCTAAGTCCTGTTTCTTCCGCAATTTTAGTCATACCGATAGCTTTGGCAATGTGTCCGATTGCAGTAATTATGTCTGCATCATTGCCGTCTTCCAAAACAGTATTGAGATATTCGGCAATCATTTCGTTACTGTCCAAATAGTCTGCGATGTCAAATTTTGATGTTTCCATTTTTTACTTTTTTAATTTGTTCTAAATTTACGCACTTGTTTTTTTATTTTTTTTTATGGTGTTCGTGATACGCTTTGCTCAATTCTTTTGCCTTTTCAATGTCTTTTTGTTGAGTTGATTTGTCGCCACCAATTAGCAGAACAATAATTTTTCCGTCTTTTTCTTTGAAGTAAACCCGATAACCTTTTCCGTAATTTATCTTTAGTTCGCTAATTCCGTCCCCGACAGGTTTACAGTCGCCAAAATGTTCGTCATTTTCGAGCTTCTGTATTCTGAAAAGGATTTTTGCTTTGGCTTTCAAATCCCTTAATTTCCGCAGCCATTTATCAAATGCTTCTGTTTTCTCAATAAAGTACATCTGTAAAGTGTGTATTCGATCGGATACAAAATTACAGAAGTAAATTTAATCTGCTTACATTAATGACTTGTTTTTGTCAAAGTAAGTATGGAATTAATGCTTTCGTTTGATTTTTATATGCTGTATATTTTGTACCAAAAGTTTCGGTCAGCAATTGCTCCTCTTTTTTGAGTTTTAGCCATAGTGATACAAAAACTATTAAGACTGCTATTATCGCTCTGTAGCCGTCAACAATTATTGCGTTTCCAATAGATAGCAGCAAAAGTCCTGTGGTTGTTTAAAATGACACACAACGAGCCGCGTATTGGCGATGGGCGGGATTTTCTAGTACTGTGCCTGAATGCTAAAAGATTTGGGTAGGGGAATCTATGTGCTTACTCAAGATATTATACACCTCAAATGCGCTACAGTAGCGTTTTTTACCACCATCCATAAAAAAACAGCCGTTCTGGCTGCTTGCAATAAAAGAGCAACAAGATGGAAAAACCCATAACTGTCGGACAGTGGCGGTTTCCCGCATGAGGTGGGACAGGTCGTTCAACTAAGGCTTCATGGCTTGCACTCCGTGCGCCACGAAGCCTTAGTTGTTAGCGGCTGTAATTCTGACTTTATCTTCTTAATTATTTCCGTGACAAGATTGTCCTTATTGCATTTGAGACAAACTTCCATTAAAGATGTCTTTTTATGTTTTATTGCTCGATTTCTGTCACATAATATGAGAAATAGAATTCCAAAAAGAGACTTCCCTCTAATTGAAAGCTGATAAGAATTATTTAGATAATTTATTGTTTCTGTCACGTCAAAGCCAGATTCATTAACTTTTCTTAATTCAAAGGCTCCATCTAAAATTTGATTTGGATGGTAACTTAATTCTGTTTCTACTCCACGTTTTACCTTTTCAACATCATGGCTATAATATTGTATGAAATTAGTCAAGCCTTTATTAAACTTGGTTTTTTCCGGTTCAGTTAGAAGTTGTTCTAAATAACCGCCAAAGTATAAGTCATTCTCAATGCTATAACCGGTCGTCCAAATAATATCGTTATAAATTTCCGGCGTTTCTGTATATACATACTTATCCTTGTCAGCTACGAAAAGTAATTTAATTTCAGAAATTTGATTTCTTTTTTCAAATATGTCAAGTAATGTATCTCTACCGTCGCAAGGAAGCAGGTCAAAGCTGCAATCTGAAGATAGTTCATTTTCAATCCACCGGTAAATTGACGCATCATCTTTACCCTCAACTAAAACTGTGTTAAGACTACTCTTCTTTAAATATGCTAAAAGTTCTTCTTTCGTTAATGTTATTGCCATAGTGTTAATTGTCTCCTTTATCCTGTTCAATAATTATTTCCTTATCTGAATATTTTGAATAAATAAAAGGGCTATGTGTAGCCATAAAAAATTGATTTCCGTTGTTCAATTTTAAGAGAGTTGGTAGAAGAATTCTTTGCCAATCTGGATGTAAACTCAATTCTGGCTCATCTATGAAGATGATATGGTCACGAGTAAAAGTGTTGTAGCAAATGAAACTCAACATTTGCTTTTCACCAGCAGATAATTTGTCGGAAGAAATTGCATTTCCAATGTCTCCAATAGTTAAATTGCTTAAGCGAATACCTTTATGTGTAAAGATGGAAACAATTAAATCGCCTAAGATAGTAAATGGTTGAAAGTATTGTTTTCTTGTTTCTTCAAGGCTAATAATTTCAGATTGAATTGAAGAAAGTAGTTCAGAGTCATTTTGATTATTTCTGAATCGAATTTGCTTTATGATTTTTTCTGACTGTTCTTTTTGCAATGCGTTAAATGCTTCTGTTACTTTAGCAAACTCAGATGTGACAAGTGAGACTAAGTCATCTGTTGATATAGAAGAAATAAATCTCTGGTTATTGAAGGAAAGAATTTGAGATAATTGGCTTAATGCTTCTTTTATTGCAGTCCTTTCACCGTATGCGTTTCTGCGACTGTCCATACTAAAGCCGCCCTCAATACGTCTGAATGTTGGAAAGAAAATTGTCGGCAATGAGATGTCACGTAAGTTATTTGAATGACCAAAAAGTGAAGGGTGTCGCATTTCCAGTTCTCTGATATTCCTTTCGCTCACTGTAAATGTCCTTCCGTCTGGTTCAACTCTGAACTCATAGCTAAATCCTCTCTCTTTTTTTTGCTCAACTTTTTTGACAGTGATTGTAGAAGTTGATGTCACAAGCTCAATTTCACTGAAGTTTATTTCTGTTATCAGGTTATAGATGTACGCACCATTCAAATACCAAATAAGTTTTAGTATTGTCGTCTTACCTGCACCATTTTTTCCTGTCAATAAGTTAATATCAGAATTGAAGTCCTCGTCTAAGTCAATTCTTCCATTAAGTCCCTTTACCTTTAAATTCTTTATCATAGTTTGGAATTGTCAAATATTATTGACGCTAACGCACAAATATACGAAGGTTTTTCAACTGACTAATTTTTATCTAATTGTCTTTCAGTCACATCAATTACATTAATACAAAGATATACAAAATACGAAGTTGTATAGATATTTAAAATGCGCACCCCATCTTAAACATTCTGATATAGAATCAGACATTCGATTGCCCTCCACATCTAAGAAAAAGAGTTGGAACCAAGACGGCATTGCAAAGAACAATTCATGGCTTACCGTTCCTGCGCCACGAAAGTTGAGTTGATGTATAAGCCTCCTGTTTGCATAGCAGCAATCCCATTCAAAGATCAGGTTGTTCGTTCTCCTGCCAGGCTCATGATAACCTGGTATTCCTGTTCCGTTACCGCACTCACCGAGAGGCGGCCCAGCCGAACCAATTGTAAGGTTTCTAAGCCGGGAGTCTGTTTCATTACGGCTAATGTAACCGGTTGCTTCAGCGCTTTTACCGGCTTTATATCCACGGCTACCCAGGCGGCATCTTCGGTTGTGGGATCGGGATAAGCTTCCCGGATCACTTTGGCTATGCCCACAATTTCCAAACCTTCATTGCTGTGATAAAATAAGACCTTATCGCCTTTTTTCATTGCACGGAGATTGTTTCTTGCAGCATAGTTGCGCACACCGTCCCAAAAGGTCTGGCCGTCTTTAACCAACTGATCCCAACTGTATTTGAAGGGTTCTGATTTTACTATCCAATAATTCATGAGCAGTTATTTTGTTGATTTTTAAAATAAAAAACGCAGGCTAAGAGATCGGTAATTACACCGGAATCTTACCTTCAAATACAAACTGTGCCGGCCCGGTCAATTGAATATTTTCTGCGGAAGAGGATGTCTTTTTAAGAAAGCTTACCTGGAGTAATCCTCCCTTTGTCTCAACCGGCAGGGTGAAATTTCCGGTTGAGGCGCCTACGGAGGCAATGGCTGCCGCAGTAATCCCTGTGCCGCAGGATAGGGTCTCTGCCTCTACGCCGCGTTCATAGGTGCGTACGTATATTTTCCCATCAATAACCTGGTAAAAATTGACATTGATACCCTTGGGCTGATAGCGGCTTTGCTGGCGAACAGCAGCGCCTTCCTGCTGTACGTCCATATCTTTTAACCCGGTTACCGCTTTTACATAATGCGGCGAACCGGTATTCAATTCCGTATAGCCAGGCTGAAAGTGTATATCCCGCACATCCTGCATCTGTAGGGTAACGCTGCCATCCGGTAAAATAGTTGCATGGTGGAGACCGTCAACAGCTATAAAGCTCATCGTGTCTGCAACGATATGCAGTTCTTGTGCAAAGGCTGCAATACAGCGACCGCCGTTGCCGCACATCGTGCTTTCATTGCCGTCGGCATTATAATATACCATCTTAAAATCCGCCTCATCACATAATTCTAACAGCATTAACCCATCAGCGCCAATGCCGAAATGACGGTCGCACATATTCCGGATCTGTTCCGTTGATAAGAAAACAGACTTGTCCCGGTTGTCAATTATGATAAAATCGTTACCGGCGCCCTGGTATTTGAAGAAAGGAAGATGCAACATTCCGTATTAAAATGGTTTTTAACTTCAATATGCTATCCATGTTTTTTCAACGGGCTGTCGGGTTCCGCAGCAAAATGCTGATAGGTTTTTTTATCCATCCATGCGGGAAACAGCTTATTCATCCATACGGTGGCTTTTCCCAAAGGCGTCATCACTATGCTGCGTTTCCGTTTTTGAATCCCTTTCAGGATAATGGCGGCACAGGTTTCGGCGCTCATCAACTGATTTTCCTTTAAAGGCGTTTCCTTTTGAGCCGAACCATCGGCAGTCCGCGCCGTATTGCGGATATTGGATGCGGTAAATCCCGGGCTGGCCCACAATACATTTACACCACTGTATAACAGCTCGGTGCGTAAGGATTCTAAAAAGCCTTGAAGCGCAAACTTGGATGCGGAATAGCCGCTACGCGCCGGCAGCCCGCGATACCCGGCAATGGAGGAAATGCCTGCAATGCTGCCTTTGGAGGAAATGATATAGGGCAGGGCATATTTGGTAGTATATACCGCACCCCAGAAATTGATATCCATCAGCTCTTTCAGTACGCTCAGATCCAAATCGGCAAATAATGCCCGCATGCTGATACCGGCATTATTAATCAATACATCAATGCGCTGCCATTGCCCTGCAACCGTTTCGATAAAGGCCTTGCAATCGGCTTCGCGGGATACATCTGCCTGTACGAGCAACAACCGCTCATCCGGAGGATACGCCTTTCGGAGTTGCTCTATGTTCCGGCCGCATACGGCTACTTTGGCTCCCTGCTCATGCGCCAATGTGGCCAAAGCCTTTCCAATACCGGAAGATCCTCCGGTAATAACCACTACCTGTTGATTAAAATATGCCATTATATTGTTATTCTGCTACCCCTGAATTTAATTCAGTCGTGCAGATTCTTCTTTTTTCTTCAGGCTGAGTTCCCAGTCCCAGGCCGTTTTCATCATGCTGTCAATATCATACCTGGGTTTCCAGCCGAGCGTATTAACGGCTTTGGAATTATCTGCATAAACGGCAATAACATCACCTGCACGGCGCGGACCCATGATATAATTGAGCTGTACGCCGGACACTTTTTCAAATGCCTGAATCAGCTCTGTTACGCTGACACCGTTGCCGGTTCCCAGGTTCAATACGGTACAGCCGGTGGGCAACACACCTTCTTCCATCTTTTGAATGGCGCGGGTATGTGCATTGGCAATATCCATCACATGAATATAATCCCGGATGCAGGAGCCGTCGCGGGTATCATAATCATTGCCGAAAACGGTCATGGACTCGCGTTTGCCGATAGCGGTTTGGGTAACAACAGGCACTAAGTTTTCCGGTTTTTCATTAAGCTCCCCAATCAGCGCGGAAGGATGTGCGCCTACCGGGTTGAAATAGCGGAGCAGGGCGATCTTGATTTCAGGATTGGCATTGGCAAAATCACCACAGATTTGTTCCCCGATCTGTTTCGTACGGGCATAAGGCGATTCGGCCTCTTTCATTGGTGTGGATTCGGTTACGGGCAAATGGTCGGCATTGCCATATACAGAGCAGGAAGAGGAAAACACAAATTGTTTCACCTGATATTCCTTACAGCAGGACAATACATTGATGAGCGATCCTAAGTTGTTTCTGAAATATTCCAAAGGTTGGGATACGGATTCCGGAACGGACTTAAAGGCCGCGAAATGAATAACGCCGGAGATGTCCGGATGTTCTTCAAATATGGCGCGGGTATCTTCGAGGTTGCAGAGATTGACCTGATAGTTTTTTACAGGCCGTTTCAGTATTTCACCAACACCGGCATTCATCTGAAGATAACCATTGGAAAGGTCATCTACGGAGATGACATCATATCCGTGTTCTGCAAGGTCAACAATAGTGTGTCCGCCGATATAACCGCAGCCACCGGTAACAAGTATTTTAGGCATTTTTAAAAAAATTTGTTGCGAAGATAATTTTTTTTGATGTTAAATATCAGCCCTGGCAGATTGTGGTGCTAAGTCAAGAAGATATTGTCTGTATGTTCAAGACTTTGTTATATTGATTATCAGATTTTTATTGTTTTGCATTTTGCATTTTGACTTTTTACTTAACAGTAGTATGCTTTGCATATTGTGCTAAGCTTTCGTATTGCTCGTCAACAAGAGGATGAGGCAAATCAATTGCGGGTTGGGTGGTGTGCAGAAAAACGGTTTTCATACCTGAAGAACGGCCGAATTGCATATCACTGATGTTATTACCCACCATTACGGATTGCGTAAAGTCAATATCCGGAAAATCTTTTAAGGCCTTCAAGGCCATGCCTGTATTGGGTTTGCGCATGGGGTGATTGCTATCCACCGCCGTTGCATAATACACGGCATGTATCTTTCCACCGGCTTTTTCGACTTCTTCAATAAGAAAGTCATGAATTGCTTTCAGTGTGGATTCCGACATCAACCCGCGCCCGACTCCGCGTTGATTGGTTACGATAAACAGGTAATCGAACTGTTGGGAAAGTTGAGCCAAAGCGGCTAAAGCGCCGTCATACCATATAAATTCTTCTATTGAAAAAATATAGCTGCCGTCTTTTTCTTCATTAATCACGCCGTCACGGTCTAAGAATAATGCGCGTTTCATTTGCCGGTTGAGTATTTTAAAATTCAGGTTGATTACAATGAATGCTATAATTCCCGCTGTGCTTTTTCATAGTCTTCCGGGATACCGATATCAATAAAATAGTCGTTACAGCTATAGCCTTTCAAGCTGGCCTTGCCGGCTTCTTTTTCCAAAAAATCTTTTTCAAAGGAAAATTTTTCCGGGAAATCCTGCAGGTTTTCTGCTGCTTTGTTCAGCAAATAAACGCCGCCGTTAATCAGGCCATTTTCTTTAAACTGTTTTTCTTCAAATGCCGTAATATATTGTTGGTTGTCTAACTGCACGGCGCCGTAGCGTTCAAACTGCTGCATGGGTTTCAATGCTACAACTGCTTTGACATGTGCACTGACCAATGCCTGCATGGGTTTTAATGGAATATTAAACATGGTATCCCCATTAAGAATGAACACCTGATCCTCCGAAGACTTGTTTAAAGCCATTCGAATACCGCCGCCGGTACCGAGCGGTTCTTTTTCAATCACTCTTTTAATCTTGAATAAAAAAGCCTTATTGTATAGCCAGTCGGTTACGATCTCATGTTTATATCCTAAAGAAAGTATGACCTGGTCGCAGCCCTGGTTTTCGAGATATTCCAACAGATATGCCAGGAAAGGTTCACCATTCACCGGCGCCATACATTTGGGCACATCGCTTACTACACTGCTGAGCCGGGTTCCGAGACCTCCTGCTAAAATAATGGCTTCCAAGATTAATTATTAGTGTTAAATCAAAAGTAAAAAGTAAAAATGCAAAACAACAAAAATCTGATGATCAATACAACAACATCTTGAGCATACAGACAATATCTTCTTGACTTAGCATTAGTTGTCAATTCAGAACAACGCTTCTTCTACCAACTGGCATACAATATGGCCTAAGGTAATATGGCTTTCCTGGATGCGGGGCGTATCTGTACTGGGCACATTGATCAGGATATCACTGCTGGATTTCATTTTTCCTCCATCGGCTCCGGTAAAGCCTATTGTAGTAATCTGCATTGTTTTGGCCTGTTCAAATGCCGCAATGATATTTTTAGAATTACCGGAAGTGCTGAGTCCTACAATAATATCGCCGGGTTTCCCGATACCTTTCAGCATCCTGCTGTAAACCATATCATAGCCATAATCATTGGCTACGGCAGTCAGGAAAGAAGTATTGCAATGCAAAGCCTCGGAAGGCAGCGGGTTTCTGTCGGTATAAAAACGGCCGGAAAATTCTGCTGCCAGATGCTGTGCATCTGCCGCACTGCCGCCGTTTCCGCAAAACAATACCTTGTTGCCATTCCTGAATGCATTGACCATTTTATCTTTAACGACAATCAGGTTTGCGATCATGTCGCTGTCCCGGATGATCTGTTGTTTTACGGCAACCGATGCTTCTAATATGGCTTTTATCTTTTGTTCCATTACCCTTAATTTTTTAAAAACTACTCTGCAATTTCGCTTAAAAAACGATGCAGTCCTTTATGTTTTTCTTCATCCAGCAAAAAATGAATATTCTGCCGGTAATATTGCTGCAGGTCATACACGGGATAAGGATTTTCCGCAATTACAGTATCTAAATGCTGCAGGCCAAGTTTGTTGGCATCATTAAAATTACGGATAAAATCTTCCGGTAAATCCTTATTGGCTACCCAGGCGGCAAAGATGAAGGGAAGCCCGGTGTATTTTTTCCAATACTCCGATAAATCATATACATATTCAAAACGGTTCAGCGCTTCCAAAGCGCGGTCGCCAATGATGACCCCGGCCGTATGGCCTTCAATCCGGTCAATATAATCTTCCGGCGCCGGCAGAAATTCTACTTCCTGCTTCCAGTATTTTTTCAGCAACAGTTGTGCCAGCCGTACGGAAGTACGCGATTGATAATCGAGCAAAACGGTTGTTATGGTATCTAAAGGCTGCCGGCTGAAAATACAGACGGAAGCTACTTTGCCATCGGCTGCTATGCCGTAATCGGAGATGATGCGGGCATGAGGAATTTCCGGAATCACGGCCACCGGCACTAATCCAACGTCCACCTGGTCTGCAATCAGGTCTTTTGCTATGAGCGACGGGTATTCCATTTTCAGATCCATCTGGTTCCGGATTTCGTGCTGTGCTATGCCATACAACAGCGGTTTGGTATTGAGGTAACTTACCGCTGAAACTTTTACTTTATCTGTCAAACTAAATTCTTTTAAGCCGGGCAAAGGTAGGGAACAATTATAAAGGAAAGCGGTCTGTGGTATTGAAGGGTACTCCCCGGATTGCCCTGATGAGTAATGACAGATCAATACAAGCCCGGGTTTTGCCCGGAGAGCGGGAAGCTATCCCGGGCAAAATTCTTTTGAGTACTTTATGCTTTTTTTATTCCCGAATATACAGGAAACCTGAGGCGGGCTTTAAAATGCTATTGCTTTACAAACTTCATCGTACGCTGTTGGTGCTCTTCTCCTTTTATTTTCAGGAAATACAATCCATTGCTTAATGAGGATATATTAATAGCATAAGTTGTCCATGGCGCCATCGGTTCGTATGTGGCAATTATTCTTCCGGTTATATCCGTTATAGCAAGTGTTGCATTGATGGCCTGGCTGCTATAAATAGTGATATCCGATTGAGTAGGGTTAGGAAATATGTTGATAGTGCTGAATGCTGTAATGTCATTGATATTTACAGGATTTACTTCGTGGCAGTTCGATTGAGCAGTGCAACCGTTTTGAGTAACTTCCACTTTATAGTTGCCGGGGGCAGACGGCGTAAAGTTTTGGCTTGTTGCATTCTCAATATTTGAGTTATTGCTACAATCAATCCATTGATAGGCGTCACCATTTGCCGATGCTGATAAGGTGTTGCCATTTTGAATCACATTAGTATCTACCGTTGTCATGGAGAGTGTCAGCACTACTATAGAGTCACATTCATTGGCTGTTGAAAATGTATTGTAATAAGTACCCGGCTCAGAAATGCTTTCCGAACCGAATGTATAAGTTTCTCCCTGACAAAAACTGGCTGTTGTATTATATGTGGCATCAGGACATTGATTATATTTAGCAAAATATACGGATGGGATAAGCCCTTCCTGATAGAATTGTCCGTTAGGTGTAACAAGGTCGAAATCTACTGAATCCTGATAAGTGCCGTATAAATAGATGCCTTGCCCTTTTACGACCATGTAGCCGGTGCTTTTCACCCTTTTAAATAAATTTAAGTTAGCGCCCGTATCACAAATGGCGATAAAGGAGCCAAATGTATCAACAACGCCCGATCCGGGGTCTATGTCACCATAAGGGTTATTGAGGTCTTGTGTAATGCTAATGGTACAAATAAGTTTATTCTCATCGGTGATAGTTGGAGTGGATATCCCTCCGGGAGGGGTGTTTACAGAGCCTCCGGCAATTCTTTTAGCCCAAATATAATTACCTGAGGAGGAATATTTAGCTAAAAATCCACATTGTATGGGAAGTGAACTAATGTACTCTAATGTACTTACGCCCGGACCGGGGTCAAAATCAACTGTCGATTTGAATAGCCCTGACATATATACGTTCCCTGCATTATCAATAGCTAAGCCGCTTGCAAACTCACTTGAGCCTGCAGAGGCCGAATAAAAAACATTGCCGGTATTGATTATATTAGACCAACTAACATCCCCTTCAGAAATTTTATAGAGAAAAATCCCATTGTCTGCTAAATTCAGTGGCAGGGAGTACGCCCCGGTATAATATATATTGCCGGATTGGTCGGATTTAACAGCAAATCCGTAACCTTCATTGCCCGGTCCATTCCATAAAAGCCAGTTTGTTTCTCCGTTTGGATTATACTGTACAATAAATGCAGTTCCATACACCCCCCCTTCATATACAGAGTCCGGTTCGGGATCCATGAGCTCAAAATCTACATATCCATAAAAAGTACCACAAATGGTTATATTATCCTGATTGTCCAAATCTACCGTATTGTAAAGACTATAAACACCGTAGCTGCTAAATTCTACCCTGCCGTCATTTGCTTCAGAGTTGAAACTTTGTATCTGTCTTGCCCAAATATAATCACCGGTATTACCTGAATATTTTGCGATGAATAAATCTTCACCGTAGGTAGTCAGCGTATTGGTAACAGAAGGATCAGGATTCATATCAATTTCATTCGGCATACCGAAACCGCTTCGGATATTTCCAATCAATAAGACATTGCCGTCGGATGCAATCTTGATTTGTCGTATCTCCATAAATGCACCGGGGAATTGTTTTACCCATAACAAATTACCTGCAGGGTCGTATTTTGCGAAGTAATTATCGCCGTTTGCGGAATTAATTGTATTGGTGATTCCCGGATCAGGATCAACATCTATTTGTGCTCCGGACAGTACCGGGTTGCTGCTGCGGCTCGCTATAAAAATATTTCCTGAATTATCTACTGCCATATGGGCGGGATCCCATCTATTCCCCAATGTGCCGTTGGCATCAAATGTTTTAGCCCATTGATATTGTTGTGCAAAAGCACTTGTGATTAAAAGCGTATGCACAATTACATAAAAGAGAATTTTTTTCATGAGAATGAATATTTAAGATAAATTAACAAAGTGCAAATGTAGTAAAATATTATTAATGTTTCGCAAACAATGTAGCGCTACATGATTATTTTTTTAGGTGGAAAAAGCTATGTTTTACTACTCATTCCTGTTATTCTATATTGACCTTCCGGTTTCTGTGAAGCGATGTGGGTAAAATATTACTGCTGATAAGCATTGCCTGTAGGCAACAAACACCAAACGAAGTATCGCCCTGACGGGCGAAGGTCAGTTTCGGATGATTAAACCGTTGGTTGAAACCAACGGTTAATCAAATTCCGTCCTACGGACGGTTTGTAATTTTATTTTTGTTGTGTGCGGAGAGGCACCTTGCTTTCTGTTGATATTCAGCAAAAAATTTCATTGCTGCCGGCTGCCCGCATTTAGTGCGTGGCTTATTCCGTTTTCCCGTTCTTTTCGCTAAAATATTCCTGAGCAACGGCTTCCAGAGTTTCATAAAACGGCTCACCGTATTTCCGGATGAGGGGCGCTTTTAAAAAACGATAAACCGGCACCTTTAATGATTGCCCCAATTTGCAGGCCGGCTTACAGAGCTTTTTCCGGGGTTCATAATTCAGCGCATCATAATGCTCATATTCGGTAATGCGAATGGGAAATAAATGGCAACTGATGGGTTTGATAAAATCAATTTCACCGTCACGATAAGCCTGCTCAATAGCACATTTTACAATACCATGGTCATCATAATAACCGTATGCGCAAATGCCGCCGTGCAGGGTAGGGGTAACCAACCCGTATTCATCATCAAAGGTATGGCTGCCTTCTTCTTCAATAAGCGCAATGGCAGCGGGCATAAGCCGGGATTTTATTTGAGGGTAGATATCCTCTATGATGTCCGCTTCTTCCTGTGTAAGCGGGGCGCCGGTATCGCCGTCCACGCAACAGCCGCCTTTGCATTGATGCAGATCGCAGACGAACTGCTGTTCTAACACATCATCGCTGATCAGTTTGTCTTCTATTGCTACCATGTGTTAAGTCAAAAGTAAAAAGTAAAAATTCAAAACAATAAAAATATGATAATCAAAATAACAAAGTCTTGAACATACGGACAATATCTTCTTGACTTAGCACATGATTTAAACAGAAATTATGCGGTACGGTTTGTTCCGGTAAATTCATAGCCGATATCTCTTCTGAAATTTTTACCTTCAAAAGATAGCTGTTCTACATTTTTATAAGCCTCCTGCAGCGCTTCGCCTATCGTATTGCCGTAAGCCGTTACGGCCAGTACGCGTCCGCCGTTGGTATAAATTTCGTGCTCTTTATTGATGGTGCCGGCATGAAACAGGAGGCTGCCGGCCTTGTTGAGGCCGCTGATTTTTTTTCCTTTTTCATAACTTCCGGGATAGCCTTCCGATACCAGCATTACCGTGCCGGCAGATTCCGGCTTATGTTTTACGGCTATCTGATCCAGCGTTCCGGCCTGCATGTGCCGGAGCATTGCTACCAGATCATTTTCTAACCGTGGTATCACCACTTCCGTTTCGGGATCGCCCATTCTGCAGTTGTATTCTATCACATAGGGCAGGCCTTCCACAGCGATTAAACCGAAGAAAATAAAACCCCGGTAGCTGATCTGCTCCTGTTCAAGCCCCCGTATGGTAGGCTCAATGATTTGCTTTATGACGAGGTCATCGAAACCGTTTTGCCGGAAAAAGGGAACCGGTGATACGGCGCCCATTCCGCCGGTATTAGGGCCGGTATCGCCTTCGCCGATGCGTTTATAATCTTTGGCTTCCGGTAATAATACATAATGTTTGCCATCGGTCATGACAAAAACAGAGAGCTCGATGCCGGATAAAAAGGATTCGATCACTACTTTTTTACCTGCAGTACCAAATTTTGCTTCCCGGATCATGTCATGAAATACCGTTTTGGCTTCTTCCGGATCATGGGTGATGACCACGCCTTTTCCAGCAGCCAGTCCATCGGCTTTTAATACGACCGGCATACTGTGCTGTTCTATATAGCGCAGTCCTTCTTCAAAATTTTCCGTACTGAATTCCCGGTAGTCTGCCGTGGGAATATTATGCCGCTGCATAAATTTTTTGGCAAATGCTTTACTGCCTTCCAATTGTGCACCTGTCTGTGAAGGCCCTGCAACAAAGATGTGTTTTATAGAATTGTCAGTGTTGAAAAAATCATAAATGCCATTTACCAGCGGATCTTCACTTCCCGGCAATACCAGGTCAACTTGATGTTGTATGCAAAAGTGTTTTACGGCTTCGAAATCATATGGAGACAGTTCCACATTTTCTCCATATGCGGCAGTGCCTGCATTGCCCGGTGCAATAAACAAACGACTACAAAGTTTGCTTTGGGCAATTTTCCAGGCCAGGGCACATTCCCGTCCACCGGAACCTAAAAGTAGTATATTCATATCAATCATGCCGGGTATGTCGGCGCTGCAAAGATAAAAAAGCCAAGCTGTATAAGGGAAAAAATCCGGATAATATCGTTTGGGGAAATTATGGATTATGAATTATGAATTATGGATTATGGATGAGCAATTACGAAAAAGGAATGCCGTTAATTGGGGTCTGTTAATAAACAGTAACATGACCCTCTTCCATCAAATCATTATTTTTATACAATTTAAAACGGTAAAGGCCGCTGCGCTGAAAATTGCGTTTGTCGAGAATGATATGCGGATCGTTGATGCGTGGTATATCCAGGGCCTCCTTATCCTGATCATCAAAAAAAGTCAGGTGGTATTTATATTTAAACACATCCGGCAGTTCGATATTGATATTTCCGTTGTAGGGATTGGTATAAACATAAATTGAACGGGTATAGGAAAGCGCATTGAGGCGGTCGAGGCTCGGACTGCTGCCCATCTGAGCAATCAGCTTTTGAAGACTGTCATTCGGGGGCAGTACTTTCTGATTACTCAGGTCTGCACTGTCCACATGCAGCATGACGATATTGCTTTTCCATTCCATACCGGAAGAGAACACTAATTTTATGAGATAATAATTAGCGCCGGGATTAGGATGTGCATCTACATAAGTGCCTACAGGATTATCGCCGGCAGGTATGCTGCCGATGGTAACAAAATTTACCACACTATCGCGGGAGCGCTGAATGATCATGCCTTTTACGCCGCTGGTATAGGGATTGACCCAACTGAGTATATTGATGCCCTCCTGGCTGATGGCGCCCACTTCAGGAAGTGTTGGCTGAGCATAACTTTTAGTATTTAGAAAACATGCAACAAGGCAGATGAAAACAGAGATATTGCGAATCATTTTTCAAACATACGGATTTCCCGGAAAACAGAAAGCTTAGTTTTTGGAGGAAATTTTTTATTGCAAAATATCGGTATAAAACCGGTAGTTAATAAATAAGCTTATCCCGGATACTGTCGTTTCCCTGCAATCCGCCGGTATGGATACATACGATTTTTGCGGGCGCTTTAACCTGGTTTTTATTCAGCAGATCAAAGACGCCGGCCATCATTTTAGCAGTATAAATCCTGTCTAAAGGAATTTGGTATTCCCGGAAAAAATCATTCATAAACGCAATCAACGAATGGTCATACCGGGCAAAGCCGCCGAAATGATAATCGGAGTTCAGCTTCCAGCTGGTCTGCTCCGGGTGAATATGGGTTTTCATGCTTTCCCAAAGGTATGTTCCGTTTTTCATTACCGGGAAGCCCAGCAGGGTGGTGCTTTTGGGTAATCCATTGCGCAGACCGCAGCAGGTGGCTCCGCTGCCTACCGCAACCGTTACTAAGTTAGTGTCCGCCGGAATATATGCAGTAATGTCGGCGGCTCCCTCCATCCCCACTGCATTATTGCCGCCTTCCGGGATGATGTAGCATTGGCCAAAAGTTTTTTGCAAATCACGGAGGTATTCCGGATCAGTTTTACGGGTATATGCTTCCCGGCTTACAAAATGCAGTTGCATGCCGTACTCGCGGCAATGTTGTAGTGTAGGGCTGGGTTGTTGTTGCCCGTGTAATCCGCGTACAATGCCGATACTGTTTAATTTCAGATGCCATGCAGCGGCAGCGGTAGCGATTAGGTGGTTAGACCATGCTCCGCCGAAAGTGAGCAGGGTGCTGTGTTGCAAAGCCTGCGCTTGCCGGATGTTTTCTTTTAATTTGAACCATTTATTTCCGGAAATTTCCGGATGAATATCGTCTAAGCGGAGCATGTAAACAGCAATATCCGGATGCAGGGAAGGTATATGTAGCCGGGAAAGCACGGGAGGCTTAAACTCAATAGCCATATTCCCGGAGATAATTATCATTTTCCCGCCATTTCGGGCGCACTTTCACGAAAAGCTCCAGGAAAACTTTTTGCCCTAAAAATTCCTCAATACTTTGCCGGGCCATGGTGCCGAGTTTTTTCATCATGGCTCCTTTTTTGCCTAAGAGAATTATTTTCTGGGTTTCTCTTGTTACAATAATATCAGCACGGATACGGGTAATATGCGGCAGTTCTTCAAACGACTGAATCAGGACGGCGGTATGATAAGGGATTTCCTGTTCGTAAAGGATGTAAATTTTTTCCCTAATCAATTCTGATACAAAAAACCGAACCGGCCGGTCGGAGATATCATCATCAGGGAAAAAGGGAGGAGCAACCGGAAGGTGCTCCAGCAGTAAATTAAGAATCTTATCGGTATTAATATGCTTTAATGCGGAAATGGTGAGTGTGGCGGCAGGGGCAACAGCAGATTCAAATGCCTTTTTTTTCTGCTCAAGTTCAATTTCATCTTTGACTAAATCGGTTTTATTGAGCAGTAATATTTTTTTTGACTTTATCCTAAAAGGTTCCAGCAATGCGGCAAATTCCTGTGGGTCGCCGGTGATGTCTGCCAGGAGTAAAGCAATATCGGCGTCTTCGGCAGCGCTTTTAACCTGCTGCATCATTTTATGGTGCAATTTATATTTCGGTTCAATGATGCCGGGCGTATCGGAGATCACGATCTGAAAATCCGGCTCGGTAATGATGCCGAGGATGCGGTGACGGGTGGTTTGCACCTTTGGCGAAGTGATCGCCAGGTTCTCCTGTAGCAATACATTGAGCAGGGTAGATTTTCCTGCATTCGGGGGACCGAAGATATTTACATATCCGGCTTTATGATTGTGTTCCATCCGGCAGCAAAGATAGGCGGAAATAGAGATTCGAAGATTATGGCTGAACTTATTTGGTAACGTAAACGGATTGTAGTACCTTTGCACCCACATCGCGAGGTAGAGCAGCGGTAGCTCGTTGGGCTCATAACCCAAAGGTCACAGGTTCGATCCCTGTCCTCGCTACGATAAGAATTAAAGCATTGCAAGTTATATACTTAGCAATGCTTTTTTATTTATTGGTTATCTTACCAATGTAATATCGCCTTTCTTGATAAACACCTCACCATTGCTACAGGTGTATTTGAGGTAGTAATAATAAGTTCCTGCTTCTGCCGGCCGGCCTTTATATGTGCCATTCCAGGTTTCAAAGGGTGCGAAGCTAATAAATACCCGCTCGCCCCATCTGTTATAAATGGCAAACTGATTGATTTCCTGGGCGGCTTCCGTAATCAGGCCGAAGTTGTCGTTAATACCATCGCCATTAGGTGAAAACGCATTTGGAATCAATACGGTGCAGCAATGTACACCATTCAGTGATATAGAATCTTCGGAAGTGCAGCCATACCCGTCGGTAACATTAAGATAAATAATGCCCGAATAGACCACGCGCGCTACAACCACTCTGCCCGTGCTGTCCGTTTCTCTGAAGAAAATCTCAGGCGACCAGGTATAAATATAGCCTTCTCCCGCTGCACCGCTTAGGGTTACGGTATCATTCAGACAAATATCCGTTTGGTGATTTAAGGTAATAGATGCATCAGGCAATGGCACCACTTTAATGGTATCATACACCGTTGCCGACTTACAACCGTCTGCTTCCACATACAGGCTCACTATCTTATCCCCCGGTGTTTCCCATGTAGTATTTATTACCGTTGATCCTGAAACTAAGTTTCCGTCTATATTCCAATAGAAAGTACCTGCTGTCTGATCACTGCCGGAAATGAGTACCAAATCGTAAATACAAACATGATCGGGCATGTTGATAACCGGCGTATCGGGTATGGGTTTGACCACAACGGCTCCATAAGCGGTATCGCTCGGGCAACCTGCATTATCTAACCACAGTGTAATGATTTTATTTCCGGCATCAGTCCACATTACGTTATAGGGTCCGGGATCGGTACCGGAAACCACAACAGCATTGTCCCAGTTCCAGTTGAAGGTGCTGCCTGCCGGGGCATTACCGGTAAAGGTCAGCGTGAAGACTTCAAGGGCGCAGGCTTCTGCGGGGAGGATATTAAAAGCGGCTTCCGGTTTTTCTCTTATCTCAACAATGATGGAATCTCTCGACCCTTCGCAACCGTTTATGCTTTGGCTTACATAATATACCGTGGTTCCCGGTTGACCTGTTTCGGGAACAGGAGCAATGGTGCTGCCTGTTTCCCCGGTTGCGGTAGTGTACCATAACAGGTTGCTTCCGATTGCGCTTAATGGTGCGGCAATGTCGCCTTCGCAATAAATAACCGGCGATATAACCTGTGGCGGCGGCGGCAGAGGATGTACCAACAGCGATAATGTAAATATGGAATCACAACCATTACTGCCGGTGAAAGTAAAAGGATAATCGCCTGTGGCAGTATAATTATTTCCACCGTAAGTATATGTTTCTCCTTCACAAATTTCGGCAAAAAGCGTATCGTAGCTTAAAGGTTTCACCGTCAGTTGCAGCGAAACAATCGAATCACAGTCAAAAGCATTCAGAAGCGTGTCAAAATAAGTGCCGGAAGCATTGAGCAGCGTACCATTAAAATCGTAAGGCAATTGACTGGCACAAACCGTATCGAACAGGGATGATGTGGTAACGGGATTAATGACGAGTACGAGCGTGATGAACGAATCGCAACCGGCAGCAGTCTGTAGCGTATCGTAATACGTCCCGCTTACAGTAAGCGACTGGTCGTTAAAAATATAAGGCGCCTGGTTGGTGCAAATGGTATCTTCTACCGTAGTATAAACAACAGGATTGATAACTACATTCAGTGTGGTTGTGCTGTCGCAGCCGGTTACCAATGATGATGTAGTATAATTAGCCACATTATTTCCACCCGACAAGATATTTTGTCCGTTCCATACAAAAGGCAACTCATTGGCACATTTGGTAAGGGTTACTGTAACGGTAATATCGGGATTGACATTCAGGTTAAGCATAGTTATGCTGTCGCAGCCCGTTATCAGCGATGGTGTGGTATATGTGGCTACGGCGCTTCCGCCTGCATTGATGGTTTGCCCGTTCCAGGTATAAGGCAGCTCATCCTGGCAGATCGTGACGGATACGGTTTGGGTAATGACGGGATTCACCACTAATTGGGTAGTAATTACAGAATCGCAGCCATTGACCTGGGATATTAGTGTACTGGTGTAAGCACCGCCTGTAGTTACCGCAATGCCGGAAGGCAGTGTATAGCTTTGTCCGGCACAGATAGTATCATAAACTTCCGACTGGCTCACGGGGTTAACTGTCAAATACAGTGTAACGGCAGAGTCGCAGCCGAGAGCGGTTTGTAATGTATCGTAGTAAGTGCCGCTTGTGCTGAGTGATTGGCCGTTAAAATCATAAGGCGTTTGGTTGGAACAAACGGTATCGTATGATTCCGTACTTACTGTGGGATTGAGCACTACATTCAGGGTAGTAATGCTATCGCAACCGGTAACTAATGAAGCCGTAGTAAATGTGGCAATACCGGTGCCGGCAGCACTGATCGTTTGCCCATTCCATACAAAGGGTATTTCATTATCACACATCGTGATATTAGTTATTGCAGACAGGGTGGGGTTTACGGTCAGGTTGAGGGTTACTATGCTGTCACAGCCGTTAATATTTGTGAAAGTATCCGTATAAGTGCCGGATGTGGTATAGCCGAGATAGTTTTCCCCTGCGCAAATACTTTGGGTAAGTGTGATGTTATCCGGTTCGTTTACGGTTAATTCCAATGTTTGAATACTATCACAGCCGGAAACTCCTGTAAAAGTATCTACATAAGTACCTGACTGAGTATAGCCCTGAAAGATATCACCGGCACAAATAGACTGGCTGATTGTAGTTGTTTGCGGGTTGATGCCGGATACCTGTATAGTATCATACACCATACAACCATCTATGGAAATCTGTACGGAGTATTCACCCGGTACAGTAACTTCATACAGACTGCTGCTGCTGCCATCCTGCCAGGTATAGGCATCGGCACCTTCCGTAGTAGCATCCAGCGTCAGAGCGCCGGGCATACAAATAGCGGTATCATTTCCGAGCGGTGCTATCTGAGTGGTGGTAGTAACATAAAACGAATCTGTTACCATGCATCCGTTCAATGTTTTTTCTACCCAGAAAGTACCCTGGTCGTAAGCCCAAACGGAAGCATTCGTACTGCCATTGTTCCATTGATATGTGGCACCTGCAACAGATGCATCCAGAGCTATTGAGTCCACGTTGCACATGATTATATCATTTATCGAAGGCTCCATCGGGTTGATATAGACATTGATGGTGTCCGTTTTAATACAGCCATTGTAATTTACCGTTACGGATGCCTGGTTATTGCCTGTAGTGTTGATGGTATAGGTCGGATCGGTGCTTCCGTCCTGCCATTCATAAACGGTGCCTTCAAATGTGGTAGCGTCCAGCGTGAGTGTGGCTCCGGGATCACAGATAACGGTATCATTGCCCAGATTCAGTTGTGGTCTGCCGGGTATCGTAATCGTCTGGGTGGCCGTATTAGATGCCCCGCAGTTGGTATTGGTTACAGTAAGTGTGATGGTATAGGTAGCATCATTAGCCAGTTCCGGGTAATAAAACTGTGGTGATACGGCTTGTGAAGTTTGGCCATTGTAACCGAAATCCCATAAATAGGTGATGGCTGAACCGTAAGTGGAATAATTGATCATTTGTACCGAATCGCTTTGATTGCAATCAAACTGCGGTATGAAATTGGCCGTTGCCAGGCAATTGTTAAGCGGTGCGCAAGTATCCTGATGTATGACGGCGTCCAGATTCAGGGTAATGCTTCCCGTAGTATTATTGTCCAGGCCATAAGTGGCAGGAGTGAAGACCTGTATATAGTAGCTAATACCCGGGGCTAAGCATTTGTAGGTGTTTTGCGTAAGCGCATCCAGCACACAACTTTGCTCCTGCATAGCGTTGCAGTCACCGGTCATCATTCTGTATTTGATCTGTGCCGGGTAAATGTTATTGACATCTTCTGTCAGGTAGGTTGTTACGTCTAAAGTATCTGTGCCGGTTACATCTATTCTGAACCAGGAAGATTTATAGTCTGCTGTTATACCACCTTCAGGACAGGTAAGCACAGGGCCAAATTCGCCATAGTCTGTTCCTATGGTATGGCAATCAATAATCACATTTGCAGTAGTATTTCCTGTTCCGGACAGTAATGCAGGAACCGGTGCCGCACAATAATCGCCGGCATCTTCGGTAATCATGATTTCAGGATACACATCCTCATTCATCCGGTTGTAGCCTGTGAGTATAAGATAATAGGTGCCTGGTGCAATACAGTTACTGCTCCAGTAGCTTCCGTTTCCATAATAAGTGGAGGCATAGTGGATATAGGACAGGCCATTGGATGTGGAATCTCCGGGTATGAGCTGCTTAAACAACTGAATGTTTTCGGCGCCATAATAGTAGTTTGCGCTGTCTAGACGCATGCGATAGTTGAGATGTCCGCTCAGGCCTTCGCCTACTGTAAACTTGTACCATAATGTTTTTTGAGCATAACTGCTAAAATTATAAACAGGATCGGTAGCATCTACCGTAGCGCAGGTAAAATTATCCTCTCCTCCTGTAAAGCTGCCAATACTTACTGTGCCAAAATCATAAGCGTTGCTGTAATGATCGTACAGGGCGCCAACGGCATTGATCGTGTCTAAAAGTACCGATACTTCTATTTGGCGGTTAGGAATCATAATGTGTGGATTTCCGGATGAATTATATCCTCTGTTATCCACCACTATATAGTATCGTTCCGCAGGGGTCGGATCGCACGGGTTTCTGTAAAAACTAATTACTTCCGGTCCGTAGCAATAACCTGATTGTACATTTTTACCAATATATTCCAGCCCCTGATCATTAGTTGAATCCACCTGCCCGCTACTGACTACTGTAGAGAAAGGCAAGGTACCGTTCACATCACTTTTATATACAGCAAAGTTGAGTTTTGGGCCTCCGGGAAATTTATTCTCCACTTTTACATATACCCATCCCGGCTGATCTGTGACGAAGGTGTACCATAGGTTACGGCGGGAAGCATAGTATTCGTTCCAGCCTTCCGGGACATCCGGTGTGTAGAGGTTATTATTAACACCTGTATTGTATATCTCCGGGTTATAATTTACACCACAGGCAGCATCAGCCGGATCGGCTTCGGCAGCTCCGGTTGTGCAAAAGAAAAAATCATTGCTGGGGGCTCTTCCGGGATCTAAGGGGTTTACATCCCCCTCTGCCCCGTAGTGATAGATGCTGTCGCCGGGGACCAAACCAAAATCATAAGCATTCCGGGCAAAATCAAAACGGGATGTACCCACCTTGTCAATATAGATACTTGGTGTTACACTGCTACAGCGATCATTATCGTTGGCAAATAATACTAAGGTATATACGCCGGGCTGTGCTTTGCAAATCTCTATATGATAGCTGGTGTTTATACAAGGCTGTACAGGGTCTGTACTCAGCATCAGGGTAGAGTCGGTACGCACGTCAAAAGGATAAACTTTGCTCCAGTGGTAACCGGTATTAACCTGGATAAAACTTTCCTGCGTGAGTTCAAATACATAATACACCACCCGGTTGCTGGCTACATCGCAGGCTTCGACAGGGTGCAGGCTGAACGGTGTATCTACGGTACAGTTAAAATTTTCTACGGGTAATTGTACCAGATTGCTCGTTACGGGATAGGCTCCGGTATCTGCTGCGGCATTCCATTCCACTAAGAAGGGGCTACCGGCATCGGTTGCAGCTTTATAAGGTCTGTTGTATTGCGGCCCTGCACAATCCACGGTGATGGTAATACTAAACTGGCTGAGTTTGTTCACATTACCGCCATAGCCGTCACTATTACCCTGGAAATTATTGCCATAAGTCGGACCTGTAGCAAAATCTACCACAGTGTACCATCCTGCCGGCAAGGTTGCACAAGGGTCGGTGCTGCCGTTGCTGCCAAAACAGGGCCATACCGTAGTTAGTCCGGCAATGCCTACTGCGCTCATCTGTCCGCTGTATAAAGACATAACGGCATTTGCATCAGAACAGGAATAACCCGTTCTCTCAATTTGAACTATAGCAGGTTGGTTGAGATAAAACTGGCGGTAAATGGCTTTTGTCGCATTGTTACAGGGTGCATTGCCGTCAATAGCTACGGCATTGTCTTTACAGGAAAACCAATCCTCATCGCTATATACCGTGCCGCTTTCTCCACCCACCGCATCCACAATGCTGCCCATATCCTGTACTGTAGCCTGGTTGTAATGTTGTGTAACAATATTACTGAATTGTACTGTTGGTTGATTACCCCATCCTGTCAACTGTTCGGCTGCATTGCCTATTGTGGCAAAAGTGTAGGTGCCGGGTTCCAAACAAACTTCATTACTGCCGGAACATTGCACCTGAGTCATACATGGGGTATAAGGACTCAGACCGGTGATGCTGTCGGGATAGGAGCTTACGCCCTGTGCTACCGCAAGCGTACTGGCATCTCCGGTATATAGTTGATAATATACGGAAGTGCCCCAATAGCTATCCCAATAGTTGTTGAGGTCAGACAAGTGTACGATTCCGCTGTCTGACACATTAAACTCCCGGTACATGACCCGTGCAGGAGCAAAAGAAAGACAACTGTTAGTAGTGTTGGGCAATACCGTATAACCACAGCCAAAGGTATCAGGTTGCGCCGGATATTCCGTATCCCAGTCTAATGGCTGCATATTATTTATGCTATCAAAAGCACTTGCTTCAAATAAAGAAAATTCATTCTCGTCCTGAACAGGTTCTGCTAAAACGGAGATATTAACCTGGTTGCCAAGATTACCAAACAAGCATTGCCTGCTGCTTCCGCCCAGATTTCCGTAATTTTTTGAAAGATATGAAGTACTGACCTCAAAAGTATCACGACCTGAAAACTGAATAGTATATATGCCCGGTTCCTGGCAATATAAGGATAAATCGTTGATGCTCCGTGCGATCAGGCTACCATTCGACGGGGTATTGCAGTTGGCATTCAGGTTGCCCTGGTACAGGCTTATTACCGCATTATCATAACACCCCACGTCGGAATTTACGGTAAGATTGGAAATGGTGCTTAACTCAAACGTATAAAATGTACTCAGTTTATAATGCTTGTTGTCAAATAAAAAGCCGGTGTCGGGCAGCGCATCGCCGCAGGGGTGTAATACATGGCGGCTGTTGCAGGCAAAATAATCAATGCCTGTAACGGCGGTATTGGCGGGCAATATTCCCAGCTGATTACCCGCAGGCACCTGCGATAATACCGGGAACGGCGCATGCGTGGTATCTGTTCCTTCATAGGCGATGGCCAGCCTTACGGATTCTTCATGAAATGCCGTGTCAAAAAAAAGCTGTACCGTGTATGCAGTGTTGGGCGTTAGCACTCCACAGCCATATCTCCGGTAATCCGCGTTATACCCGTTTGATATCAACGAATCGCAGCCGTCTATTAAAGTAAGTGCATTGGGATCTGACATGGCATCGCCTTCATATAATTTATATCCGATCACTTTGTCGCCGGCGTTATTCCAGTAATAAGTCCCTGAAAACAGGACGGCAACATAATCAAAATAGGAGGGCGTGGTAAAGGTATGCCAGGTAGATTTATTGTATTGTTGCGGAGTGCCCAGCCCGCTGCATATTTCGTCATTATTATCCAACGACTGGCATTCTACCCAATAATCAATATGCTGTGTCCATTGTGTAAGTGTACCAAATTCATAAGCCGTTGCAGGATGGTCGTATTCCGCATCGGCGTCATCGGTGGTTATTTCAATATACACCGGGCCGTTTGCAGCCATCTTGGATGAAACCTGAACTAAATATTCACCGGGCGTTACGCAGGGGTGAAAGCTGTTGCCGAAAGTAATGATGGGTGTAAGCTGTGTGCTGAGTTCGGTATTGCCGGGAAGACAGTTGCTGCTTTTATAAACGGTAAAGCCTGCATCGCCGGCAGTAATTGCCGTGCCCTGCTGTGCCAGAGCTACGGTTACTTTTCTTGAAGTGGGCAGGGTAAATTTGTACCATACCGATTTCTGGTTTTGCGCGGCAACAAATATTGCCGGTGCAAATGTTTCTCCCGGTTGTACCGTAGCATCGGTCAGGTCGGCGACGGGTGATTGAAAGGCGCCGATGCCATATCCGTTTTCCGGTATGGCAATTTCTATGGCATTGCTGCAATTGTCATTTGCAGGCTGAGCCAAAGCGATATTGGCCGTAAAAACAAAGAGCAAACACCAGAACAGGAAACGTGTATTTTTTTGATGCATAGTCAACCGGATTCAGTCCGATGGATAAAATTATAAAATATAATTGTTATTTTATAGGCAAATGCAATTTTATTTATTGATTCAATAATTGATGTAAAGCTCTTTCGTTACCCACTTTGATTTCCGGCAAAAAACCGGGTATAGCTCCTCCTGTAACAGGCCGCTCCGTTTCGCCCTGTTTATAGGGAAGAGTAGCTTCTTTGATTTTAAAAGGTTATGGGGAAATGAGCGCAATACCCACTATGAACAAATCTCGGCTTCAGCCCGGATTGTTCAAAGAAACAGCATGTCGGAAGTATTGGGAGGCATTATGCTGCAAAGCAATTTACCTGTCTGCATTTGATACTTCAATAATCTTAACGTGCAACAATTGATGTCGTTGTTAGTTTTTTCATATTGACGGTATCAGATGTTTAGTATGTCAGCATATTTTGAATAGCAGTTTTTTCTTTTGGGAGAAAAAGCGCCTGCGAATCTGTATGCCACTGTAGCAATTTACAACGCAGGCGCAAAACAAAGAGAAAAAACCATCAAAGCGCGGATGGGGTATTATACCAACGAACAGTTTTATACCTGCCCGCAAAAAAATTACCGGTTAAAGCTTACTAATTCCCAGCTTCCCTTTTTATATACATCGGATTCCGGTTGCCCGCTTTTGGCATCGTAGGTGTCGAATTTTACTAAAACGGCGCCGGTACTGGTAAACCAGAATTCGTCCTCAAGGCTGTTGTCATCATGTCCTTCCACATGGGTAATATCTGTAAAATTTCCTGCGGAAACGGTTAAGGAAGTATTGACTTCATCCACAGTACAGATGCCGTAAATATAGGGATAAGTATCACCTGCGTTGGCAGGTGTTTTATACCACAGGGAAGATGCGGTACTGCCACCTTGCAGATTCATATACCACCAGCCGTCTGATCTTTTTTGCATAGCTATTACGCCTGCTCCGGAAGGGTCGCTTAGCTTCAGCCAGGTGGAACCTTCAATGCTGGTTTCGGTTGCCGTCAGCGTAGTCGTGGAGGACGACGTGGTGTCCCCTGCTTCATTGAGTTCACTCACCTTGTATATCCAGGTGCTGTTATTGATCGGGTCGGTACCGGTAACCGGATCTGTGGTGTCGGGGTCTTCCGTGTCTTTTCCACAGGAAACAAACAATAAAGCACATGCCGCAATGCTTAATGCCATCTTAAATGATTTCATGACAAAATTTTTTGTAAAAATGCCTTCTTCCCGGGAATGAAACAATGTGAAAAAAGTAGTATTCAGATCAGCCCGGTCTTCTTCAGGGCTTCTATCCTGTTGTTGACCTGCAGCTTTTCATAGATATTGCGGATATGCGTTCTTACGGTTTCTATGCTGATAAATAATTTTCCGGCAATTTCTTTATAGCGGTAGCCCTTGCTTAGTTGTTCCAGCATCTCTTGTTCGCGTCTGCTAAGCAATTGGAAATGCTCATTTGTTTTTTCCTTTACGGCAAATGCCTCTATTACTTTTCGGGCTATCTGGCTGCTGATGGGGCTGCCACCGTTCTGTACTTCATTGATGGCTTCTATGATTTTTTCCGGCGGAGTGCTTTTCAGCAAATAACTGATAGCGCCGGCTTTCAGGGCATCGAAAACTGTATCGGCATTGTCATACACCGTCAATACCATGCATTGCATTTTAGGATGAATAATTTTCAGCCGTCGCATGCATTCGATCCCGTTCATGCCCGGAAGATTCACATCAAACAAGGCAATATCCACAGGCTCCCGGCTCAGCCCGATCAGCGCAGCCTCGGCATGCTGGAAGATGCGAATGTCATTTATCGTGGTATGAAGATGAATATGCTCAGCAAGGTAGCGTCCCACCTTTTCATCATCCTCTACAATGGCAATGCTTATGGTATTCATGTTTCAAATGTGCAGCATATAATGTTAGCAAAAAATGTTATTTTAATGGTATGCTATAGCGGAGCACGGTGCCTTCCTGAAGTGCAGATTGTAATGCTAAAGATCCGTTGAGCGCCTCAATACGGTGTTTGATATTTTTTAAACCATTTCCGGTTGCCACTTTTGAAGGATTGAATCCCTGTCCGTCATCTTTGATCTCGAACCACAGTTGGTCACTTTCCAAACCGGCAATGATCGTAATGTTTTTTGCCTGGCTATGTTTCACGGCATTGTTTACGGCCTCTTTTACCGCCAAAAAGATATTGCGCTTCTGAATATTATCTAATAACAGATTGCTTTTGGTTTCGGGGAAAAACAATTCATAACGGATGCCGGTATATTCCAGTTGCTCATGCAAATGTTCCCTCAGGTAAGCAAAGAGCTGTTCCGGAGCATTGTTTTCGGGATTCATACTCCAGATGATCTCACTCATATTATTGACTAATTTGCGGCTGGTGTGGGCAATGTCTTCCAGCTCTTCGCGGGCAATAGTCCTGCTTTTGGCCGCTTCGCTCATCAGGCTGATCTGTGTTAGTCCCGCACCGATATCATCATGTATTTCGCGGCTGATGCGGTGACGTTCCTCATCCAAAGCTTTTTGCTTTTCGAATGCACGCTTTTGTTTGCTCAGTTTCCTTTGTACAAATGTGCTTATGATCATAAGCAGTACAGTGGTGAGGACAATGGCCGCTAAGCTGTAAAACCACCATGTTTTCCAAAAGGGTGGGGCTATCGTGATGAAAAAGGATATGGCTTCACTCCATACTTTATCACTGTTGCTGACCTTAAGCCGGAATATGTATTCTCCCGGAGGCAGCCTGCTGTAACGGACGGTATTGTGGCCGGAAATGACGTAATCTTTATCCCAGCCCTGTAGCTTATACTGAAACCGGTTGGCTTCGGGCATGGTAAAATCTAATGCCGCCATCTTAAACACCAGGTCATTTTGATTGTATGGAAGCTGTAATTTTTTCTGATGAAATAATAAGGTGTCATTGTTGTGTACCACATCATTGATGCTGATCTGGCTGACCGCAGCTATGGGCTTTAAAGTATTGCTGAATACCTGAGAAGGCCGGAACCAGTTGAAGCCTTTGATGCCGCCGAAATAATAATTACCGCTTTTGCTTTTATAATAAGCGCCGGTGTTGAACTCATTACTTTGTAATCCGTAATCGGCATTGTAGCGGATAAAAGTATATGTTCGTTTGTCGAATCTGAAGATGCCGCCGTTGGTGCTTAGCCAGAGATGATGTTGTTCGTCCTCCAGGATGCCATATACATAACTGTTGCTCAAACCGTTTTCTTCATTAAACACCATGCTTTGTTTTGTCCTGGTGTCAAAACGAATCAGGCCGATGCCTGAGCCGATCCAGATGATCTGCCGGTCTTCTTCATCAGGCTGGATGCAGCGCAAATCAATATTAGGGAGGAAGCGTTCTTTAAAGATACATTGGTTGCCCTTTTTTTGAAAATGATACAGGCCGTTGGTGGGTGAAGTAAACCAGAATTCATTCGGCAGTACTTCATCTATATCCGTCAGAATACCGATGTTTGAAAAACCCGTATCTACAAATCTCGAATGAATATTCCCATACGGATCGGTATGGAAGAACGCCAGCCCGGATGTGGTTGCGGCTGCAATGTCTCCGTCGGTAGCCTCTGTCAGGCGGTAAATAAGATAGTCGAAGGCATCCGATAAGCGCTCTAATTTATAGGGTAGCGGTATCCGGTGAAATTTCCCCTTTGTTTCGTCGAATATTGCCAGTCCTGTATTCCCGGCTACCCACATCCGACCTTTGCGGTCTTTCAAAATATCGGTTACATAATTGCCCGGCAACGAATATTTATCGGAAGCATCAAAATGATAATTCTTTACCGAATAGTCTTTCGGATCAAGAATATTCAGCCCGCTCAGGGTGCCTGCCCATATTTTCCCCTCTTCATCTTCATAAAAACATTTGGTAAAATAATCCTGTAAAAAAGGATAATCGCCTTCGTTCAGCGGGAACAGGTTGAACTTTGCGGGTTTTAAATCCAGACGAGATACGCCGCCGCCGTCTGTACCTATCCACAGGTTTTCATTGCGGTCAATAAACAGTGTTCTGATCAGGTTAAAAGACAGCGACTGCAAATGAGCATTATTGTGGCTATATTGAATATATTTCCTGTCCTTTTCTATATAGCAATAGACTCCTCTGTTTGCCGTGGCCACCCATATTCTGCCATAATGGTCAGGTACGATATTGTAAATAAATTTTCCGCTTTTCGATGAAGGCGGGAGTGGTATTTTTTTAACCGTGGCATTGTCTTTTGTCTTTACCACAAAGGAATCGTTGACAATCGTGGCAAATGCATTTTCCCCGAAGGAAAAGATACCGGCTATATTGTTTTCGGCAGTAAAATGCCGGTATTGTTTGGTGTCTGTGTCAAAAATATAATAGCCGTCGCAGAAATATGCGGATACGGAGAAGATGATACGGTTTCCGATATGGTGAAACAGGTCTCCGGTGAGTATATTGTTATGAAATGAAAAGGGAAAAGGATAAGTGTGCATTTCCCCATTGGAGATATTGTAAGAGGAAATGCCCCGGTGAATGTTGAACGACCAAAGCATTTGTGTACTGTCCACGAATACCAGCCGCTCTTCTAAACGGGTATTGTCCGTATAATAATGCGCTACATCAATGGAATCTTTCAGGCGGTTATAACAAAAGATGCCCGTGCCGTTTACATACCACAGGTTACCGTTTTTATCTTCGCAGATATGGCCTCTTATGAAATTGGAAAACCCGTATTCAGCTTGCTTTACCACCGGTTTATACACCTTGATTTCTTTGCCGTCGTAGCGGTTCAGTCCATCCGCGGTACCGATCCAGAGATAGCCGGTTTTATCCTGGTAAATAGCATATACCGAGCTTTGCGAAAGTCCTTCATCCACACTCAGCACTGCAAAGCGCGGGATGATGGATTGCGCATAAGCATTGCCGGCAGTAAGGATCAGGAAAAACAGGACTATAACCATACATATCTGTATGGTGAAATACAGAGCCGGGCTTTTGCTGCCCCGCATATATTTATACCTGTTGTATGCCATGATACGGATTGCAGGGTAAAAGTATGCAATGGCGCATTAAGAAATAAAAAATAAAAGGGAATGCCAGTGAAAAATTGTCGGAGGTATATAACTAAGATTTAGCTTCGCTGAGAGCAACTCATGGCTTGGGCTCCGTGTGTCACGAAACTTTAGTTATATGCTGTGGTAATTCATTCGTCTGTCATTGTTGGTTTGTGTCGGCAAAAAAATAAAAAAAGAGAAGAGAAAGGAAAAGTTATATCGGGTTGGAAGCGACAAGCTCTTTACGCATTTTTTTTCGACTTTGTGTGATTGTCAGAATGCGTAATGTGCTTGCCTGTGTATTGACTATTTCATTATCATTGCAAAAGTTCCTGCTATAATTAAACTCGTCCCGATAATAGTTGTTAAAGTCAGCGTTTTGCCTAAAAACAATACAGCTAAAATGCTTGTCAGGGCTATGCTTAGTTTATCAACTGTTGCTGCTTGCGATACATTTCTTAATTGCAATGTCTTGAAATAAAACAACCACGAAAAGCCTGTTGCAATGCCCGAAACAACAAGGGCAATAATGTTTTGTTTTGATAAATTCCCAATCTCTTTTGTTGCTCCTTTTGCTAATACAATACACCAACCATAATCAAAATGATTATAGTTCGTATGCCTGTTGCAAGGTTTGAATTGATATTTGCAACTCCTAACTTAGCAAAAATTGCTGTCAGGGAAGCAAAATCACGTTGCAATAATGAAAAGCTGTTAGGTGCTTTGATTTTATTGCCTGTTGCCGGGTCAGTTGCATCAGCCTCCATTCCTTCAAACGTAAGGTAGCTCAAATGCTGAATTTCGTAGCCACCCATGACACGCTATTTGCCGTTTCCAAGAGCATACTCCGCTTTGAGGTTAAGCATATATTCCGTTTCACGAAAACGGTTAGAAAGTGCATCGGTAACAAAAGATGCTTCGCCAATTTCCCCTGCACGCAAAGTTTTCTTGGCTTTGTCATACGCTTTATAGGTGTCAAAAGTTGTATTTGGGTCAGACGGTAAATGAAGATTTCCCAACGTGTTTTCCGTCAATCCGAAATATAAATTGATAAGCATATCAATAATGGATTTGCAGAGGGAGAACTTGTTAAAAATGCAACTGTTGTAAATTTTTCGACAGTTCAAGACGAAAGGGGCAGAATAGTTAAAGGGCAAGCAGAATACTACAACCCCGACATTATCATCTCGGTTGACCACGACCGTTTTCTGATTATAGACGGTAAAGAAGTCTATCATTTGGGTGCTTCGCTCAAAGACTTCGGCAAAAAATGGTTTGCTTTTTCTAAAATGGATAACAACCCGGTTGAGAATATTATAAACAGCATTGAAAAATAACAACGCCAAAAACAAATAACCTTTTTTGTAACTTTAGCGTGGAGGAAAAAACATGTGAAAAAAGCACCTGAATATACTACTCCATTTTTGGAAAAAGCACACATTGGAAGTTCACACCATAAAATAGAAATCTTATCAGGAAATTTATGTGGTTGTTTTTATTGGGAACAAATATTTTTGCTTGACGAAATAGCTGAATGGATTGATGAGCCAAATGGAAAGCAGACCGCAATTTGTCCAAAATGTGGAATTGATTCTGTATTGAGTTCTGACTATCCTATAACGGATAAAGATTTTTTGGATAAAAATGAATAATTATTGGTTTAGCTAAATAAACCCTCCAAATCACAATATTATGGACTTAAAATCAAATGAGCCATTTTGGCTGATAAAAAACGGTTTAATACAGTCTTTTCCCTCGTTGAAAGAAGATGCGGCATGTGAAGTTTTGGTCGTGGGGGGAGGCATTACGGGAGCACTGATAGCACATCAGTGTATGGAGGACGGATACAAAACCATTCTGATTGACAAGCGTGAAATTGCAAACGGAAGTTCGTCTGCCACGACTTCTATGTTGCAGTACGAGATTGATACGCCTTTGCACGAACTGATAGAAATGGTTGGCGAAAAAGGTGCTATGGCGAGTTACCACGCTTGTTCCAAAGCCATAGACGATTTGGGTGCAGTAGCCCGAAAAGTCAAATCCAAGGCAGGTTTCCGAAAAAAAGAATCGCTTTATTTTTCGGCTTACAAAAAAGACGTGGACGGACTGAAAAAGGAATTTGAAGCCCGTAAAAAAGCAGGTTTTGACGTAAAATGGCTCGAAGTCGATGACATTGAAAAGAAGTATGGTGTGCAGAAAACCTACGGAGGCATTCTTTCCAGGCAGGGTGCGAGTGTGGACGCGTTTATGCTCGTGCACGAAATCCTTGCCTACAACCAAAAGAAAGGTTTGCAGATATACGACCGTGCCGAATTGACGGATGTGCAGTACAATCCACGACACAACCTCGTAACCCTCAAGACAGGTGCGACTATCCAATGCAAAAAGATGGTGTATTGTGTGGGTTACGAAAGCGACACGATGATAAGGGAAAAATTTGTTGACCTTATCAGCACTTATGTGATTGTTTCGGAGGTAATGCCCGAAGTGAGCCGACAATACAACGACATTCTGATTTGGAATACGGCAGAGCCTTATATTTATCTTCGCACTACCGATGACGGACGAATGCTTATCGGGGGTGAGGACGAGGAATTCCGCAACCCGAAAAAACGGGATACCTTAATCGGCAGAAAGGAACAAAAACTCGTCAAATTGTTTGAGAAATATCTGCCTCAGGTTCCGTTTCATTCCGATTTTGCGTGGGCAGGAACTTTTGGAGAAACCAAAGACGGATTGCCTTACATCGGGGAACACAAGGATTTTAAAAATTCGTATTTCGTCTGCGGTTTCGGAGGTAACGGTATTACCTTTTCGGTAACGGGAATGGAAATGGTTTCTCTTTGGCTCAAAGGCAAAAAGCATTTGTTGAGCGAGTGGTTTAGGTTTGGGAGGTAGGGCTTGCGAAGCGTTGGCTTTGTGTGTTGGGGCAAGCCAAATGCGTGGGCTGAAAATTTTTCCGTGCGTAGGATTTTTGTATTTTTTTAGTGTCAGGCTTGTGATTTATCTGCGGTTAATCTGTTATTACCTGTTGTGCTTCTTTTCATTATAGTCTGATATTAAGGATTGATAGTTAGAAAAACGTAGGCAACAAGGTTAACTAATAACACAACACCGTACACTGAATTACTTCGTCCGCCAATAAGGGAAAGCATTACGGTAAATATTGATATAATTAACAATATGATGGATAATACATCAAGTCCTAAAATAAGTGGAAAGTCATAAATATAACTTGCGACTGAAACAGCAGGGATAGTTAAGCCAATACTGGCTAATGCTGAACCTAAGGATAAATTAAGACTGGTTTGCAGTCGGTTATTTCTTGCTGCGTTCACCGCTGCAATACCCTCGGGCAATAAAATAATTGCAGCGATGATAATACCTACCAGACTTTTGGGCAATCCCTGGCTGACTATTAATTGTTCAATCGGATGAGAGAGGGATTTTGCAAGCAATACTACGATTGCCAGGCCGATTAACAGAAATACTAAACTTATAATTAAAGAAATATTTGATACTGGATTTACTTTGTGTTCATTATTTTGAGTATCGTCAGAAATGAAGTATTCTCTGTGCCTTACAGTTTGAGCAGATAAAAATGCGGTGTATATTGCCAGGCAAGCGAAGATTTCAAAAAGTAATTGTGTTTCTGTATAATATGGTCCTACATGACTATTGGTAAATGTTGGTAAAATCATAGTGAATGCTACAATGGATACCAGCGAAACCAGAGCAATTTTCACGGAATGTGGTGAGAAGGTTTGTGTATGGAATTTTCGCCCGCCGATAAATAAACTAAGTCCAACAATGCCGTTGAGTATAAGCATCACTGCCGCATAAACGGTATCCCTGGCGAATGCTGCGTATTCTTTGCCCCCGGTTGTCATCAGCGAAATAATTATAGCAACCTCAATAATAGTAATTGAAACAGCTAAAATAATGGTTCCATAAGGCTCTCCCACACGATGGGCAATAATTTCAGAATGATGTACTGCCGACATTACACAGAATATCAATAGTATTCCAGCAACTATCTGTAAAGCAAGATTGTCATCCAAAAGCCCGGAAAAATATAGAATGCAAGCTAAAAGTGGGATAGAAGTGGTCCATTGATAAAGTTTTCTTATTTTATTCATTCAGTTTACATTGTTTGTTGGGTTGAGTTTGTTTGGCATATCAGGTAATGCCCAAATATACGAAGGTTTCTCGAATAATTAATTGTTTCATATAACTGTTATCTATCAAATCCGCATGGGCTTTATGAATATTCATAACTATAAGCCTTTTATTCGCCTCATCTATCCCTACAACATGCTACAATAGCGTGTCTTGCCACCATTCATAAAAAACAGCCGTCCTGGCTGTTGCAATAAAAGAAGAACAAGATGGAATAATCTATAGCTGTTCGGACTGTCGTAGATTCGGTTCAACTAAGGCTTCATGGTTTGCAGTTCCTGCGATGCGAAGCCTTAATTGTTAGCTGTCGTTGCTGCCCTTAATCATTTTTGTGTTCCAGGTTAGCAATAGTAATGCAAAAACAATAAAACAAATTAATGCCGATATATTTGTTTGAATTATGAATGCGTGAACAGCTCCTGCAACAATTATTGATTTAGTCCTTAATACAGCAAATGTTAGAATAAGTGAAAATAGTATGCAGCATCCAAAGAAAATCCAAAACCCTCCATATTGGTCAAAATTGTTGAAAATCAATAAATGCCAAATACTCCAAAATATTCCTGAAATAACACTTTTCAAGACGAAATTCATTTTTCCTAAACTGTCTATCAAGTAACCTCTCCAGGCATATTCTTCCATTAAGTTATAAATAAAAGCAAATAAACATAATATTAAAGCCCATAAATGTTTGTCAACTCCGTAATTATTATTTATTCCATATGTAGCATAGCAAACGAACAAAATAATTGGAAATAAAAGACTTTTTATTTTATTGTTTCCCAATAATGTGATTTCTTGTCTTACTCCTCCGAGTCTATAAAACAATACAGCTACAATTAAAGTTACAAACCCGTGATTGTAGTTGAACGAAAATGGAATGTCTGTAATTTGTTCTAAAAGTAAATTAAGAAGATTGGGAAGTTTTCGTGTTAAATAAGTGCCTATAAGTATAATTCCATAAAACAATGAAATTTTTAACCAATTGGTTTTTTTAATTTGTTTAGATAAATCCATTCATATTGTTTTTGTTGCCTTTTTTAGTTTCATCTCTTACTATATTTCCGTTTTGTTTGCGGTGTGATTTTGCAATTCTGACTAACGTTTCGCAAGTTGTCCAATTCCAATTATTTTTCCGTTAGCGCAAGAATTTATTTTCGTCCGGAAAAATGTGGAATGACAGCTAACGGTTTACGGCTTTGCGTTCGTGCGGGATTTCAGGGCACAAAACTGTCAACCCAGCACTAAAGTTAAATTGAAAAACTGCACTTGAATTTAAGCACGTCACCCCGCATGACGCAAAACCGCTGTTACCAGCTGGCGTTCTTGTCCACCGTGTCTGTAAACCATTGTCGTTGTTGAGTTGCACTGTCTTTGTCGTGTCGGTCTGTGTGGTTGCGTATTTTTTATTTTCAGAAGGGGAGGAGATTTTTTTTAATTCAATTTTGTCTGCGTGGGAAAGGTGGAAGCTCTTTTGCGAGCTTTGGTCTGTGCTTGGGCTTGTGCGGCTTGCAAATGTGCTTACACCTGTGTGTTGGCTATTTTCCATATTCAATTACTTTTTGAAAAACTTGATGTTGTTTGAATGGATTATCCTTAAAATATTCCTGCCGTCTTTCTTCTGTTTTGAATCTAACGTCACGCTCGCCCCAAATTATCCAAATATATTTGCTATTGGTTTCTTTTAGATACTTATCAAGCAAATCTTGTCTAATGTAAACAAAGCTATGACTGTTATTATAGTCACTGTGGTATTTAAGATTTAAACTTGCAATGTTTCCATCACTGTCAAGCAAATCAAATGTTTGAGGTTGACTTATCAATTTCAAGTGATTTGCTATTTCCTTAGCAGGAATTGTAATATGACCAGCTTTATTGGTAGAACTATGATAGCTCTCCCAATTATATTCCATTACTGGCATTAACGCATCAAATTCTTTGATTTCTGAAACTTCTTTTTCTATTTCTTCGGGAAATTCTTCTCTTGTACCTATCTTGTTATCTTCTAGATCAAAAAAAACAGATGGGTAGTATCCAGGTTCACCTTTTTTTATTTTTATTTTTTTCTTGGCGGTTTCAAATTCTAAAGTAGTTTGGTTGTCATAAGTGGCATCATTAAAAATGTATAATTCGCCTGCATAGGTATAATAGTTTTCTCTTTTTTCAGGTAGCCACCTGCCTCCCATATTCTGGGTATTTAACAACTTGATAACATTATCATAATCACTCTCGTTAACAATAAGTCCACGAATAAAGGTAAACCGATTTCTTTCTACTGACATATCCTCTTGCCCAATGTATGAATCTAAACAAATCCACTCTCCATTATTTCCTTTCAAATTATTTACGGTCAAATATTCTTCAATGAATGGCATTCCTCCATTCTCATACCAATCAACAAGCGGTGTTGTTTTCTCACCCAATAAATTATGAGTAAAAAACAATTCGTTTTTTGATTCTTCAGGGAAACTCGGGTCAATATCTGCGTCAGACAACCTAAATCTATCCCAATCCCTGTCTAGTAAACCTAGGTCATCTCTTAATCCTGCATTTTCAAAATACGCTATCCAAGAATACTTTTTACCATAGCGTTCAACATTCGCTTGTTCTGTTCTTCCTCTGTTGTAATAATTATCATTTCCAAGTGATTTTTCTGCTTCTTCGAATAATTCAGCATTCCAACCTAAATCATAAATTCTCCAATATATCTGCCTTCTAACTTTTTGCTTCTCTGGTGGATCAGAATACGAACCGCCATCCTTGACAATTCGTCCAATCGTGTAGTTGCTAAAATCCATATGGATTGGTCCATCATAACCGTAGTCTTTTTGGCCATAATCAAACTCGCCTAAATTTCTAATACCACCAAAAGCATAGGGTGGTCTTATATTTTTAATTTCTTGTTCAGACAACAAACTTGAATTATGCTTCAAACCAATTTCAATAATTCGCCTTGCGTAGTCTCTTGCTAAAATATGTGTTGTTGAATGAGGGGCATTTTCTTTAAAAATTAGGTCGTAAATCGTTTTTGAAAGTTCAGGTAAAATTTTATTTCTAAAATTGTCAGATGTTGTTGAGTTGTGTTCAGCCATTACAACGCCATACAAAGAAGCTAACGTTCGTACCCAAACATACGGGTCATTGAATTTTAAAGAATCATAGACTAACGATGAAAATTCCTTAGGAAACTTTCTTCCATAATAGTAAAGTGATTTTGTTGCTTTATCTCTCAAATTTCTATTCGTACTTGTGAGAAACCAAACTATAATTCTTGATACCGTATGTTGCTTGTCCAGAACAAGTTTAGATTCACCTCTGACTAAACGACATTGGGTTTCAAATTCTAAAATAAACTCTTCAAGATCATAGCTTTTCTTTCTGATGTATTCAGTCCAAGAAGTATCTCGTTCATTCATTTTTAGAGAGCCCAACAATTTTGAAAAGAAAACTGCATTCAATGGATGTTTTACATCTCCAAGCGTTTTGAATGAAAGGTCATAGAATATTTTTTTGTTTTCGTCTGCACCTAAAAATAGTTTAACAACCAAGTTAATATCATTTTCTTTTACTGCTTTTGCGGGCAATACAAAAAGCGATGAAACAGATTTTCCAAATGCATAATCAGAAAACTTAATACGCACGGAAAATTTATTCGTGATAAATTTCGGTAAATAGTCAAATAATTTAGAATGGGTAAAACGTAAAAGCTTATCTCTGTTTAGTAATTCGTGAAATGATGTTTGCTTTAATTGCGGCAATAGCAAACAAAGTGCAGAAATTACATCCTCAAACAATGGGTGTTGTCCGCTGTCAAGTATGATTTTTTGAATAAACCTTTTATTAACGAAAAACGAATCCGGATGATTTCTGATTAAACTTTCAGCAATCATAAAACCCGCAAGAATATCATAAGTAAAACTTACATATTCGCTTTTATCCCTCATATCACGGGTTAGCACCAAACCCTCGTCAATAAGAATGTCAGCCTTTGATTTGTCCTTTTCGTAATTGGAATTGTTGTCAATCAGTTTGTAGAACTCAATTATAGGAATTTCTCTTACGTTGTTATCCCACAAATAGATTGAAAGTTTATTAAGTGAATCTGAAATAAATTGTTCGTTTGTTTTTAAAATGGGATTGTTGCTTGTAACTCTTTTATTGACTTGGCTTAAATATCCATTGAATACATCATAAGATGACTCTTCCTCAATGTTTACCGCAACTTCACCCGATTTTTTCCAATTTGGATTTTTTATTTCACAAAATATTTTCAGAAATATTGGATCTCTGAATTTTTCAAGTGATGCAAAAAATAAATCGGCTTTCAATTTATATTTAGTAAAATACTTTTTTACTGCATCGTGTATTGTCTCGTAGTCATCAAATCCATATAAATAGTGAAATTCATTTGTTCTCACATTTCCCCAAATCCTTTTAGCATATGATTTTCTACAAGTGGTTATTACTACTAGGTTTTTTGTTTGCAAGACCTTTGAAATAAATGCCGACAAATGATTCTTCCATATTGGGGAAAACAAACGCTGTGAAATAGTTTCATTTAAACCATCTATAACTATTGGGATTTGAGTGTTTGTAATTGAAGCATAAATATCAAGTGCTTGTAGGAAATCATCAAAGGAAAATTCTTGTGGAACATCAAGGATTTTTCTTAATGCTTCTGTGATACTTGTTTCGTCAGTAAATTTATCTCCTGTAATAAAAATTGCAGGTTTTGAGTTTACTATTTTTCTATAAGCAATATCGCAGGAGATGTGAGTTTTTCCTTTTGCCGCATCAGCAATAAAGTGAATTTCTCTTTGTTTTTTATGAAAATAGTTTCTGAAAAAACGATTATAAATTTCTCCAAATTCTGAAATAAGATATGAAATACTTGAAGCATCTTTAAATGCTCGTGACTTTTCATCAAAAACTCTAAAATCTATCTTGTTGTAATATTCAGAAAAGTTCTTGTTTAGTTCTTCTAAGTCAAAATTGGATAGAAGTTCTGGTGTGTTGTTTGTAAAACAAGATTCAACAAATTCAATTTTTTCAAAAACGTGAGCAATATGATTTTTAAACTCTTGACAAACTAAAAAATAACTTTCCCTTTGAGTATGCTCTTTTGTTGTAAGCATTCTTTCATCACGAAAGTCACGCAGTGTTGCTTCAATTTCATTTGATTTTTCAAGTAGTTCATCTTTTAGTTCTCCTGTTAGTTTAATATAGTTTGAATCAAATAAAAGAAAATCAATTTTAGATTGAACGTATTTGTCAATGGTGTGTAATTCAGAATCGTATTTGTCATTAACTTTCTCAAAATTCTCATCAAATCTTTTCTTAAACCAATCTTGATTAAATTCCAGTTCTCCGAAAAAGAAACTACGAATCCCAATATGTTTTGAATCTTTGAGAAAAGTAATAAATGAGGATTCTCCCCAATGTTCAAGTGCAATAGTTTTTCCTGCTGGAATTTTCTTTGTTAGTTCGTTTTCAAACCAACTTCTTTCTCCTTGACTAAATTTACCTTTGATTGATAAACTATCTGTGGTTAAATCCGTTTTTATGCAGAGAAACCACTTCGTTAAATCATTATGATTTCTAATAGCGGTTTCAAGAGAATTTTCAATTGCCGTATCTCTTGAACCTATATTAAGTCGTCCTGTATCGCCAAAAAATTTGCATTGCCAACCCCATTTTTCGCCTGTATTTAGTTTCAAATAAAATTCAACTCCACCATCACCGCCACTGCCGTCAATTGGCGTAAAAGTTCCAAGATGTCCAAATTCTTTTTGTGCTAATTGATAGCACAATTGTTCAAAGCATTTGGTTGCTTTCCCGTCATACGGTTTTAGTTTCGTGAAATCTATCTTATCAATTGTAACCATAATACTAAACTATCAAGCGTTTGCAAAAAAATGGCTCTTTGGATTTTGCCGAAGGGTTGGCTTGTGCAGTGGGGACAAAAGCCAATGTGCCATTTGAGGGCTGGCATAAAATTGAATTAAAAAAAATGTGTGGTGGGGAAAATAAAAAATACAGAAGCGTAGGCAATGAGTGTCGGCTTATTCGCTGTCCGATTTTAATATGGTCTGTATGTCTGTGTTCACCTGTCAAAATGGTTTACTTTTTTCTAGTTTATGTCATTCGTTATGTTGTTGTCGTCTCGTCCAATACGCTTGCTGGTAACGGTTCGGGGCTTGGCGATGGCGGGCATTACGAAGCACTAAACTATCGGCAAGCACAAATGTAAAATAGAAGCACAAAACTTCAATTAACCACTGTCCGCCCGCTATCGCTAAGCCCTTGTTAGCGGCTGTAATACTTCCGTCCGTGAATGTGTGTCGTGATGTTGTCATAATTCGTTTGCGATTTGCACACACTCTTTTCTCAAGTCCGAAAGCAGTTGAAGTGCAGAAGGATTTTTTGCAAGATTGATTAAAGGTCTGTGTTTGCTTATGAGTTTTGTTTCTATTGTTTCAAAGTCGCCACTAAAGTCAACCCAATTTACTTTCAGGTTGTCGTTAATCCACTTTATAATTTTCTGTTCGTCTGTCGGTGCAAATTTGTAGTTGCGTTTATTCTTCTTTGTCGTCAGCGAACCTTTTAGCGGTCTGTGTCCAAGCACCGCACCAATGCTCCGAAAAAATGTCCCGTGTCCGTTAGCACGAAGCTCTTGATTTAAAAATCGTCTGTTCAAACTCTCGGTCGCAATACCAATGTAAATTATATTGTGTTGTCTGTCCGCCAAAAAGGTGTTGAACGGTTTTGGTAGTTTGTTGATGTCCGCAATGCGAATACAATAAAGTCCTGCGTTGTGAGGAACTAAGCTGTCAATGCTACCCGCACTCTTAAAATTTTTCTCGTTCATCAACAATTTGTCAAGTTGCGATGTGTCAGCCGTAGAAACTTGTTTAGCTTCAATTACTTGTTTTGGCTTTTCAACTTTAGTCGCAACGGAAACAGTCGGAACAGTTTTAGAAGTCCGTTTGCTTGAATGTGGAATTGTCCACGATGAACCTTTGCCACCTGATTGAAAAGCGTGTGGCAATAGTCCGTCCCGCAATAAGTTGCGAAGTGGTTTACCCGGTCTGTCTTTGCTGTCAGAAAGCAGTCCTGCTTTTGCAAGAACTGCATTTGCTTCAACAGGGTCAATGCTTGTCTGTCCAGTCCGAGTTAGATAGGTGTCCAAGTGTGTGATTATTGCTTTAATGTCCTTGCTCATTTTCTACTGTCGGTTTGTGTTTGCACTGTCAAATTATAGCCGCTAACGCCCAAATATACGAAGGTTGCTCAAATGGATAAATTTTTTATCTGCCTGTAATTCAATTCAATCAGGTTTAAGTACCATTGAGATATACAAAATACGAAATCCTATAGATATACAAAATGCGCAACCGGATTCCAATATGATCATGTAATTTTCATTATTGCCTACCGCCAAACGCTTTAATTTTTGCTGCTGTTTTTTTGTTGTAATCTTCATCCGTCCGGTAAAATTTTTGGAGCATGTCATGCCGGTAAGTTATCTTTGATTATATAAAGACATAAAAAGAATGCTATAAACATAAGCTCCGCTTGAGCCGGTTTATACTAGTGCTAAGTCAAGAAGATATTGTCTGTATGTTCAAGACTTTGTTATATTGATTATCGGATTTTTATTGTTTTGCATTTTGACTTTTTACTTTTGACTTAACAATAGCTCGTATAATGCAATGAAGAGAATATCCCTGTACTTCAAACAGATTTTCCGGCTTTTGTTAAGTCCGAATATGCAAGAGGCTTTTGTATGGCGCGACCTGAAAAACGGACTGCATAAAACGGAGTGGATGTCGGGTGTAAATGAAGGGCATAAAAGTATTACGGTACTTTTTGAAATAGGACCGGATGCGGAGGAAAAGTTTTCGTATAGCATTGAAGACAGAGCGTGTATTTGCAGGGTGAACATCCTCAATAAATTTCCCTATGAAGAAAATGAAATAGTGGCAGATGTGTTCCGGCTGACCGATTACTTTAACAGGACACTGAGTTTCGCCAGGTTGTTTATCTATACCCGGGATATCCATTACTTCAATATTACACTGTATTGCAGCAGCCCTTTATTGGTTAATCTTATTGATCCCGACGCTTTGCATGACCAGGTGTATTGGCATTATTGCTATGCTAAAGATATTTATCATGCTTTCCAAAGACTCCTACATGAAAGAGAAGAACCGGAGATTTTAATGGGCGATTTTCTCCAGGCCATAAAAATGCGGCAAACACCTCAAAACTGATATAAGGTTATAACGCCTGACCGATACCGCTCATTTCCCTGCATATTAAACCGGCCATGCCCCGGCGCCCTGGCGGATCACTTCGGCAGCATCGCCGGTAAAGTCAACAATGGTAGAGGTTTCGGTATTGCCGATACCGCCGTCAATCACCAGGTCCACCTGGTGCTCAAACAGGCTGTGAATAATTTCCGGGTCGGTATAATAAGCTACATCTTCATCAATAGGCAGGGAAGTGCTCATGATCGGATTACCCAGGCTGGCAATAATCATCTGGCATATCCGGTGCTCCGGTACGCGGATACCTACAGTGTCCTTTTTGGTTTTGAGCATTTTAGGTACTTCCCGGCTGGCTTCGAGAATGAAGGTATAAGGGCCGGGCAGCGCCCGTTTTAATTGCCGGAATACCGGCGTGCTGATATTGCGGGCATAATCGCTCAAATGACTCAAATCCCGGCAAATAAAGGAGAAGTGCGCTTTTTTAGGAAGAATATCTTTGATCCGGCAAATACGCTCGATAGCATTCGCATTATAAATATCACATCCAATCCCGTATATGGTGTCTGTAGGATAAATAATAACGCCGCCTTTACGGAGGCATTCCGTAATGATTTTCAAATTCCGCTCCTGCGGATTATCCGGATGTACAGTAATCAGCATACCCAAAGGTAATCTTTTTGTCTTTTTTATTCCCGAAAAGACCACACGCTGCTATTAATGCGGCAAAACTTTTATCTTTGGCAGCATTTCAATGATCTGAATAAAATATACTTATGCACGTATTTTCAAAAATTGCAACGGGCGCATTGATGGCCGTTACACTACTGATGCAGCCGGCAGCGGCACAACAGTCTCACGAATGGAAAGAGGCTTCAGCAGCCGGTTATACTTATCGTTATGTCACTAACGATCCGTCCGAATCCCGGTTTTATACGCTGAGTAATGGCTTGAGCGTAATCCTCAGTCCTGACAAAAAGGAACCGCGTATTCAAACATTTATTGCGGTGAAGGCAGGCAGCAAAACCGACCCGGCCACCCATACCGGGCTGGCACATTATTTAGAGCACATGCTTTTTAAGGGTACTGACAAATTCGGCTCCTTAGACTGGTCTAAGGAAAAACCATTGCTGGATCAGATCCAGGATCTGTATGAGCAATATAATTCCACAAAGGACGAAGCTAAACGTAAGGCTATATACGAGGAAATAGACCGGGTATCCGGTGAGGCTTCCAAATTTGCGATTGCCAATGAATATGATAAAATGATGGCTAATATGGGCGCTCAGGGTACCAATGCCTTCACTTCCTTTGAGCAGACCGTATATGTAGAGGATATCCCGGCCAATGCCGTTGACCGGTATCTTGCCGTTCAGGCAGAGCGTTTTCGCTACCCTGTATTCCGGATATTCCATACGGAATTGGAAGCGGTATATGAAGAGAAAAACCGGGGACTGGATAATGACGGACGCAAATCGTTCGAAGCCATGTTCGAAGCGCTTTTCCCCAATAATAATTATGGAAAACAAACAACAATCGGCACTATCGAGCATCTGAAAAATCCTTCTTTGCATGAAATCCGGAATTATTTCAATACCTATTATGTACCCAATAATATGGGTATCATTATGGCCGGTGATTTTAATCCGGATGAAATGATTGCCAGGATAGACCAGGCTTTCGGTTATATGAAAACCAAACAGGTTCCCGCATATACCTTCGACCCGGAACAACCCATTACCGCACCGGTAACACGGGAAGTTTACGGCCCGACTCCGGAAAATATTATGCTGGGCTTCCGTTTCCCGGGCGCAGCTACACAGGACGCACAAATGCTGCAGCTCATGGGAAGCATTCTTACAAACGGCTCCGCCGGCCTGATTGATCTGGATTTAGTGAAAAAACAAAAGTTGCTGTACGCTTACGCCTTCCCTTATGTCCTGATTGATTACAGTACCCTGATTTTGCAGGGAGGCCCGGTAGAAGGTCAGTCCTTAGATGATGTGAAAGCTTTGATCTTAGCAGAATTGGATAAGCTGAAAAAAGGCGATTTCCCGGATGAGCTGCTGACTTCTATTGTGAATAATGAAAAGAAAAGCGTGATTGAGCAAAATGAAAAATACAGCAGCCGCGCTTATATGCTGATGGATAATTTCACTTCCAATGAAGACTGGAAAAGACAGGTAGCTTATGTGGATTTCTTGAGTTCTATTAAAAAGGCCGACATCGTGGCATTCGCTAATAAATATCTCGGCAATAATTACGTAGCTGTCTATAAACGCCAGGGTGAAGATAAGAACGTAGTGAAAGTGGATAAACCGCCTATTACACCGGTGGAAGTAAATCGCGAAGCACAGTCTGGCTTTTTAAAAACGGTAAATGCTATGCCGGAGCAGACGATAGCGCCGGTTTGGTTAGATTACCAGAAGGATATTCAACGCGCTCAATCCGGACCTTATGAAATTCTTGCCGTAAAGAATGACGACAACAGCCTGTTCAGGATCAACTATTATTTCGATGCCGGTAGCTGGAATAATAAACTGTTATCTGTTGCTGCCGATTATCTGAATTATTTAGGCACCGCTTCTAAAACATCTGAAGATTTTTCCAAAGATTTTTATCGCCTCGCCGCTGCTTTCGATGTATATCCTGGTAATGAGCAGACCTATGTTTCGCTGAATGGCTTAGATGAGAATTTTGAAGAGTCCGTTCAGTTGTTCGAAGACCTGTTGCGCCACTGCCAGGGTGATCCCGCATCCTTAGAGGCTTATAAACAGCGTTTGAAAAAATCACGGCAAAATGCTAAAGAAAATAAGAGTTCGATACTGCGGGGGCTGATGTCGTATGCGCAATATGGAGCAAACAATCCTTTCAACAATGTACTGACCGATGCGGAATTAGATGCAGTGACTGCCGATGACCTGGTTAAAGTACTACGTGATCTTATGGACTATCCGCACAAGATTGTATATTATGGTCCGCGCACGGCAGCACAGCTTGCACCAGTAATGAACAGGCTGCATCCTGCTCCGGCGGCATTGAAACCAATCCCGGCAAAAAAGAATTTTGTACAACAGGATATGCTTTCCAATAAGGTCTATTTTGCACATTATGATATGGTGCAGGCGGAAATTAACTGGGTACGTAATGCGCAACCTTATGATGCGGCTATGGCGCCTACCGTGTCTATGTTCAACGAATATTTTGGCGGCGGCATGGGTTCCATCGTATTTCAAACCATCCGGGAATCCAAGGCGCTGGCTTATTCCACTTATGCTCACTTTGCACAGCCGCAGCGCAGGGAATACCGCAATTATATGATGGCCTATGTAGGCACTCAGGCCGATAAGCTGAATGAAAGCATTCATGCGATGAATGAATTGCTGACCACGCTGCCGAAGTCGGAGAAGGCTTTGCAGAATGCACAGGAAGGCTTGCGTAAAAGCTTAGCCACCGACCGTGTCATGGAAGATAATATTATATTCTCTTATCTGAATGCTCAAAGATTAGGTAATGATCATGATATGCGCCGGGATGTGTATGAGCAGGCTCCCAAACTGACTTATGAAGATCTGGCAGCATTCCATAAAAATCAAATCAGCGGCAAGCCTTATGCTTACTGTATCGTGGCAGACCAGACTAAGGTGAGTGAGGAAGATTTGAAACAATATGGTGAATTGCAAAAGCTGAGCTTGGAAACTATTTTCGGGTACTAAGTCCGTTCCGAATAATTGAGAGAAGAATTAAATAGCAGGAAGTTGTCCATGCATGTTTCACACAAAGGGACAAAGATTACAAAGGGTACAACGAAAGAAACGGAATAGCTGTATGTCTTTGTTTCTTCGTTACCGTAGTTTCGTTGCGTGAAACAATATGTTTCACACAAAGAGACAAAGATTACAAAGGGTACAACGAAAGAAACGGAATAGCTGAATGTCTTTGTTTCTTCGTTATCGTAGTTTCGTTGCGTGAAACAATATTTTTCACACAAAGACGCAAAGATTACAAAGGGTACAACGAAAGAAACGGAATAGCTGAATGTCTTTGTTTCTTCGTTACCGTAGTTTCTTTGCGTGAAACAAAAGAACGCCGGGCTAAGCATTTTTACTTTTGCATTTTGCATTTTGACTTAACATTAATAAAAGAGGCGAAACTGTTCAGCTTCGCCTCTTTCATTTTGTCGGAGTATATATTTTATTTAAACTCGCTTTCTTTTACATTGCTGTTGGCACGGGCAGAGGCCACATTGATAATCTTTTGTGCCGGATCTAAGCTGATGGTTTTATAGGGTATCTTATAACCGCTTCCACCCCGAACTTCTTTGTAATCGGAATAGGATTTGATCTCTACCTTTTTACCGCCGCCTTCATCGGTCGTAACAATCTCTTTAACCAGCAGTCCGCTTTTTTTGCTGTAATACTGGATAGATTTTTTACGGCCTTCGTTTTCTCCTTTTTCTACCATGTAGCAATCTTCACCATCCGTATTTTCCTCGCCTAACAGCGAATAGCTGATGGCATATTTTTCAGGATGCAGCAATACCTGAAGGTCGGCATCTGTTTTGTAATCTTTGACCATACCTTCCGGCATATTGCTCTTCTTTTTATTTTGTATGCTGTATCCGTTATCTCCGTTAATGACCATCTTATTGTAATACACTACCTCATTGTGTTGCACTACCTCTCTTACAGCGTTGGGGTCTTCATTATTATTGGATATGGTAAAATTGTTACCACCCTGTTGAATCACCTTCGTTTCCATCAGAATTTTATCCGGGGATATGGCTTTTAATGTAGTAGTATAAGCTTGTCGGCCTACTTCAATATCCGAAACAATAAAAATATCTTTCAGGGATTCAATGGCTTTTTTACCACCGATAGCATCAATGTATTTGATGATGACGTCATTGACAGAAACGCCGTTGAGGACTTTGCTCTCGGTGGACTGAACGGGTTTGCCGAATGCATCAAAAAAGTAAACCGTACTGTCGGCGCTGAATCTTTTGATTTTGCTCAGCTCGGTTTGATTGCCCACCACAACGATATTGGCATTGTCAGGCGCCAGGTATTTCCTGGCCATGCCCTGAATATCATAGGGAGTAATGGCAGCAAGGTTTTTCAGGTAGCTTTTATAATAGTCTTTCGGCATATCGAAGCGGTCAATATTAATGGCATATTGCGCAATGGTTTGCGGGCTTTCCAGGCCGAGGGCAAAAACACCCGCCATATATTGCAGCGTATTGGTCAGCGTTTCCTTAGATACCGGATGGTTGCGCAGCTCCTCCATTTCTTTCAGTGTTTCAGCAATAGAGCTGTCCGTTACTTCATTACGGCATTTGATATAGGCATTAAACTGACCCACTACCGGGTCTGCACTAAGAGAAGAGTAGGCGCCATAAGTCCAGCCGTGGGTTTCGCGAAGATTTTGGAAAAGACGTCCCTGTGAACTACCGCCTAAGATTTCATTAAGCGCACGAGCCTTGATCACATCAGGAGCGCCTATTTTTAATACTAAGGGATAAGTGATACCGATTACGCTTTGTACTGCGCCTGCACGGGGTACAAACTCCACTACCGACCGGGCAGGTGCATAGGCGGTAGGATATTCCGCTTTGGGCACGGTTGCCTGCTCCCATTTTCCAAAATATTTAGTAACTAATTCTTTGGCCTGTGCTAAGGTAATATCCCCTACAACGGCCATATAGGCTACATTGGGGCGGAAATAAGTCTGAAAATATTTGGTACAGTCTTCTAATTTAATATTGTTGATAGTCTGGTGGTCGGACACTTCACCGTAAGGATGGGTGGGGCCATAAGTAACTACCTGGGAAACATTACTCAGAATAAAATCCGGATCATTAGAGTTGGCATCGAAACCGGCTAAGGTCTGCTTACGCAATTTGTCCAATTCATCCTTTTTAAAGTCGGGATGCAGTATGACATCGCTCATTAGTGACAGCAACTTGTCCTGGTGTTTGGTCAGAGACTGAGCGTAGATGCTTTGTCCGCTTGCTGCCAGTGTAGCGCCTATCTGATCCACCGCTTCATTAAACTGGTCTTTTTTCATGTTTTTGGTGCCGGAGGTGATCAGGCTACCCACAAAACCGGAGAGGCCTGACTGTGCACCTTCCGCCTCCGGATAAATATTCAGCTGGATGGAATAGGTTACGGATGGCATTTTATGATTTTCCACCACAAAAACTTTCAGGCCATTCGGAAGAGTGAAGGTTTCCGGATCAGCCAGTTTGATCTCCGCAGCCGGACCGGGTTTTGGCCGGATGCTGCGGTCTAAGGATTGCGCCTGGGCAAAGGCAAGGCCAGAGAGCGCTATAATTGTGAAAAGAAGCTTTTTCATTATTTATATAATAGTTCGTTTTGAGAGAATGATTATTTTTTAGGCAGATAATAGACCACAGTTCTGTTTTCTTTGGTGAAATATTTATTGGCAACGCGTTTCAGATCTTCAGCAGTAACTTTCTGATAACGCTCCAACTCGGTATTGACCAGGTTGGTATTGCGGAAATAGGTATAATTGGAAGCCATATTTTCTGCAATGCCGGAAATACGGCTGTTTTCAAGAATCAGATCATTTTCCGCCTGGTTTTGCAGCTTTTCAAATTCTTTGGCGGATACTCCGCTGCTTTTTACTTTTTCAATTTCCCGGTTCATACCCTTATCTAATTCCTCTGCACTGATCCCCATATTGGCAATACCCAGCATGATTGCCAGTCCCGGTGCTTCTAATCCCATATTAAAGGCGGATGCCTGTAGCGCAATTTCATCTTTATCCACCAACTGCTTTTGAAAACGGGAGCTTTCTCCCTGGGACAATAATTGGTTCAGCAGTGAAATGGCATAATAATCGTCTTCACCCATTGCCGGAATATGATAGGCATAAATGACGGCCGGAAGGTTAATGCTCTCGTCATAGAAATTGACCTTACGCTCGCGGGTTTGCGCAGGCTCTTTCGTGTCGGGGCGCGGGATAGCCTGAGTGCCTTTCGGGATAGTAGCAAAATATTTTTCAATCCATGCTTTAGCCTGATCCGCATCAAAATCTCCGGCAACAACCAATACGGCGTTATCAGGTACATAGAATTTTTTGTAAAAATCCATGAACTCGCTGTATTTCGCCAGGTTGATATATTCATCACTGCCTATCGGTGTCCATTTGTACGGATAGGTAGTATAGGCGTTTTCAAATACCGATTTGATTATTTGTCCGTAAGGACGGTTGTCATAGCTTTGTTTTTTCTCCTCTTTCACCACCTCGCGCTGTGTTTCGATGCCCGTGCTGTCCACTTTAGCATGCAGCATTCTTTCGGATTCCATCCAAAGCCCTAATTCTAACTGGTTGGAAGGCAGCTCCTCAAAATAATAGGTGATGTCGTTGGTGGTGTGAGCGTTCAGTACACCGCCATTGGACTGTACCAATTTCATGTATTCACCCCGGTTAATGTTGTCCGTGCCTTCAAAAAGCAGGTGTTCAAAAAAGTGCGCAAAACCGGTGCGTTTGGGGTCTTCATTCTTGGAGCCTACATGGTACATCACCGATACGGATACGATTGGCGTGGTATGATCCTGATGAAGGATTACATGCAAGCCGTTAGGCAGATCATATTCCGAAAACTTAATTCTGCCTTCCTGGGCAAACACACCGGTTGCCATGGCCAGAAAGGCAATGCTGAAAATGGAACGTTTCATTAAAGATTAAAATTTATTTGCAACAAAAATAGCTATTATTATACAATAAAAATAACGCTTAACGGGTGAAATTTTGGGGTTATAAATACAGGTAAATGCAAATGGAAATAATTACCTTTACCTCCGTTTAAAAAATCCAGTACATATCATGAGTAAAGAATGGCCGCTCTGGGAAGTATTTATCCGCAGTAAAACGGGATTAGATCATAAGCATGTCGGCAGCCTGCATGCAGCCGATGCGCAAATGGCAATCGAAAATGCCCGTGATGTATATACCCGCCGTATGGAGGGTGTCAGCATCTGGGTAGTAGAAAGTCGCTATATCCACGCTTCCAACCCTGATGATGCGGAAGCATTGTACGATCCGGCAAATGACAAGGCATACCGGCATCCTACTTTTTACAACCTGCCGGATGAGCTGAAATATATGTAATCGCTTAACCCCAAGATGAATTTTGAATGAAACAACATTTGTTACACTATGTGTTGCAGCTTGCGGACAATGCCCTGATTCTGGGGCATCGTATCAGCGAATGGTGCGGACACGGACCGGTGCTGGAGCAGGATATTGCCATTACTAATGCAGCATTGGATCATATCGGGCAGGCACGTAATTTTTACCAGTATGCTGCGGAAATATATAATCAGCTTCCTGGTCCCGAACGGCAGCATCTGTTTGTTGCTCCGCTGTTTGCCGCTAAAAAAAATGTTACTGAAGACGATCTGGCTTATCTGAGAGATGCCTGGGATTTTAAAAATGTATTGCTTGTCGAGCAACAAAATACCGATTGGGCTTTTACCGTTGCCCGTTCTTTTTTATATGATAGTTTCGCCGTTGTACAGTATGAGCACATGCAATCTTGCAAAGACGAAACTATAGCTGCCATTGCTCAAAAAGCATTGAAGGAAGCCACCTATCACAGAAAATGGAGCAGCGAATGGGTGATTCGCTTAGGGGACGGTACGGAGGAAAGTAAAGAAAAAATACAGTATGCCCTCGACAATCTATGGCCTTATACTGCTGAGCTTTTTATACCTTCTCCCGCTGATGAAGTGATGCAAACTGAAGGTATCGGTGTGGATCTTACTGCTGTACGGAAGGAATGGCTTGCTTATGTCAGCGCAGTTTTGGAAGAAGCTACACTCCTGATGCCTGAAACCGGCTGGGCGCAACAAGGCGGAAAGACCGGTACACACAGCGAACATCTCGGTTATATTCTGGCAGAATTGCAGTTTATGCAACGCGCCTATCCCGGTATGGAATGGTAGTGTCGGGTCAAAAATAAAATTCAATTCCTGTGTCCGGAACATGATGCAAAATAGCGTATTGTTAATCTGATGCAGGTTTCAGAAAAATGGCCAGTTCCGCACATGCGGAATTGGCCATTTTAGGAATCAGAGCAGGGTATATTTGCATTGCCGGTATGTCTTTATAAATCTATCGTAATCTGATAATATCGGATAAGAAAAGTGTTCTTCTGATTTCTTTTTGCAAAAAAATTAATCTGCTGAATTTATTTGCCCTGCGGTAAACACCATCCTGATACGAGAAAGCATAGCTGGCTTTGAATGACGCTATCTTTCATTTTCTTCGTTTTGGATTTTCTAAGGCCTACATTGTTATGCAGCAGACCTGTTCGGGTATAGCGGTGTCTTTATAGTTTAATTGGATAAGACAAATACTATCTTTGTGCTTTCTGTTTTTTTAATAATCAGTCACGTTAACCGAATGTCTTTATTTTATAGCGATGGCTGACTAAGGCAAGAGAATAGCAATACGTTCCCGGCTAAAAAAAGCATGTATATATGACCCATTTTTTTAACAATTTTAAATTCAAATTATGATGAGCATTTTTAAAACAAGAAGATTCTTCCAAAATCTCTGTTGCCTGCTGCTATTGGCAACAGTAGCCTTTTCTGTACGGGCACAGGAAATAACGGTACAGGTTGGTAGTGGTAGTGGTACGAATTTGTATATACCGATTCGTGCTTATTATGGATATAGCTATACTCAGACGATTTACAATGCTACAGAATTGTCCACAGCCGGTGCTATTACCAATGGTGTGATCACTAAGATCAGGTATAAAGTGAGCGGTGCTCCGGGCGCTAACAGCAATAACTGGACGGTATATTTGGGCAATACAACCAAGACTGATTTTGCCAGCAATACGGATTGGGAGGCTTTGTCCAATTTAACGATGGTCTATACTAATACGGCTATCACATTTCCTGCAGCAGGGCAGTGGTTAGAGCTGACTTTAAGCACACCTTTTGAATATACCGGAGGTAACCTGATCGTGGCAGTGGATGAAAATGCTCCTGGTTATGGCAACAGTGCCGGTTCCTGGCAAAGCTATACCTCAACGACTAACAGCGGAATATACTATTATAATGACGATACTAACCCTGACCCTGCCAGTCCGCCATCAGCAAATAGCAGAACCAATAATATTCCCCAAATTCAGTTTGATTTCTTAGATGCCTCACCCTGCCAGATGCCTTTGAATCTGATCTTAGGTAACCTGACCAGAACCAGTATTAACGCAACCTGGACAGCGCCTGCCGGCGGTGATCCCGTTACAGGTTATAATTACGAACTGCGCACTTCCGGTGCTGCGGGTTCCGGTGCGACCGGCCTGGAAGCTTCGGGTGCCCAGTCCGGCACCACTCTTGCATTCAATAGCCTGACACCAGGCACCGCTTATACCTTATATGTACAGACAGATTGCGGCAGCTCGGAATCGTATTGGAAAAGTGCCATGTTTACCACACCCTTGTACGAGCCGATTACGATTACCAGCATGAACTATGACGTTATAGCCAATGGAGCCGGCCCTGCCAATCAGGCTGCGCTTTCTACTACAAACGCTGTAGATGCGGTGCAATCCGGTGCAAATTTCGCTTATATCTCCAGAGATTTCAGCAGGGATAATGGCACGACTACTTACCCGGCTGGTTTGCCTAACGACCGGATCATTTCCGTAGGAACCAAATATTGGAAGCTTTCGGATTATTCTCAGAATAATGCCCTCAAGTTAGGAACTCAAAATGAAACGGATACACTGAAATTCTTTACGCCGAGAAGCGCCAAGAATGTTTATATCCTGGCGGTAAGCGGCAGCGGATCCTGCAATGCTACATTCCGGGTTTTGTATAATGATGATACGTATGCCGATTTCCCGGTTACCATTAATGACTGGTATGGTTCCGGTGCTATCCTGCAGACGATGCGTGTGAGCCGCTATGGAACCAGCAACCCGGAACAGGGAACTTCGCCTGCCGGACCTAATATGTATGAAACGGTTCTGAACCTGGCCAACGCCGATACCGGGAAAACCATTACCGGCATTAAGGTTACCAAAACCAATGCTACAGGAAGTGGCTACCTCAATGTATTTGCCGTAAGCATTAATCCTTCCGCTACCGCTTGTGATCTGCCATTCAATCTTGCATCCGGGAATGTGTCTGCAAATACGGCAGATATTTCCTGGGAAGGTACGGCAAGCGGTTATCAGTTGAGTTATGGCGAAGATTTAAGCAACCCGGAGACAGGTACTTTTATCAATGGTATCAGCACCACTTCCTCAAGTATTTCCAGCTTAAGTCCGCTTACCTCCTATAATGTTTATGTACGGTCAATATGTGGTACTAACCCCGGTGATACCAGCTTCTGGGCAGGGCCGCTTGAACTGACCACTTTAATGGAAGCCTGTACCGGTACGCCTGATCCGGGCGCTACGCTTACCTCTAATACGGATTTCTGTGTAAATGGTATAGCATCGCTTAGCTTAGAAGATGATTATAGCGGATATTCCGGTATTACTTATCAATGGCAGTCTTCGGCTAATGGCACCTCCGGCTGGACAGACATTACTGATGCCACTAACGCCACTTATGTAACACCTTTACTGACAGAAACGACCTGGTATCGTGCGAAACTTACCTGTAGTGGTAATGACGGATTCTCCGATGCAGTTAGCGTAGCTATACATCCGTTACCTACCGTAACGGTCAACCCGGGAAGCGTAACGTATTGTGATGGCAGCAGTGCTGCTATTACCGCCTCGGGTGCGCAAACTTATACCTGGACACCTGCTGCGGGCTTAGATGTTAGTACGGGTGCAGCCGTATCTGCATCTCCCACTGATGTAACAACTTATACGGTAAACGGTACCGATGCTTTTGGCTGCGAAGGCAGTGCTACGGTTATGGTGTCGCCTTTGTCAGTATTAGTACCCGAAGCCGCTTCCACTCCTGATATATCCTGTGCATCGGGTGTTCCGGTTACCATTGATGTAACTCCCGTTGCTGACGGTGCCGGCAGTGTTTTCGAATATGAACTGAGAGATGCCTCAGGTGCGGTAGTAGCCCCCTGGCAGAGTGCAGCATCATTTGTATTTACACCTGCTGAAGAAGGTGATTTGAGCTATCAGGTATTTGTGAAAACTACCGGTTGTACCGGAACTTCTGATACCGGCTTCGTTACACTGTACTATGGCTTTGATGCTGATGTTACCGCTTATGAAGAAGATTGTTCGGGAACTAACAGTATGATCATCATCAATAACCCGGAAGGTGCGGCCGGTGTAGCCCCTGCCGTATGGCAAAATGATTTTGAAAGTCCGTCGCTTCCTGCTGAAGTAACATTGTATGGAAATGCTGTTGTTACGGGAGGCAGAGCCGTGATTACTCCTTCTGCAACAGGAATTAAAGGTGCAATGAGTATTGTAAATATAGCTACAATTAATCCGCAACGTTTAGAACTTTCATTTGAGCTTACTGCTGACCAGGTGATCAATAACTATGGTACCGGCGGCGCTGACGGGCTTGCATGGAGCTTTGGAGATGATGCTGATTATTCTACAGCTTTAACTAACGGCGCCGGTTCCAAACTGAGATTGGTATTTGATGCGGCTAATAATGGAACGGAAAACGGAAATGCTACCGGTATATACCTCACCTATGGTTATTCCGGCAATACCCAAATGGGTCCCTCGTCTACAGGTGTATTAGCCTTTAGTCCTAATACCTCCTGGAAAAATCAAACGGATAAATTAGTTAGTGTGGTGATTGATGAAGACAGTAAACTGACGATGTCTTATGACGGTAATGTTATTTTTGATGAAATTCAACTGCCGGCGGGTTATACAAGTGCTGATAAATCCGGATGGAAACATCTCTTTACGGCCTTCACCGGTGGAGATGCCTTGCGTCAGGCAATTGACGATTTGAATATTGCCTATATCAACAGAACGTTTATGTACGGAATCAGCGCCGGAGGATCAGGAACCGTTCCATCAGCCTGGCAGTTGTCCGATACTTTCTCCAGCTTAATCACACCGGACTCTTTTGATGTATGGATTGCTTCCGGAGAAGATCCGGTAAACTGCCACAAATTATTAGGTACTTATCGCTTTATTCACCCTGTTGATGTAACTGCAATCTCTGCTACCGACCTGACTACCTGTGGTGCAAATGACGGATCTATAACGCTCGAAGGGTTAATACCTGAAGTAGCTTACGAGGTTTCTTATGTGAAAGATCTGGTTAGCCAGTCCGCAACGGTAACCTCAGACTTATCGGGGAACTTAATACTGGATAATTTATTGCCTGGCGTATATAGTAATATTGTGGTTTCCGTTGATGGTTGCTCCGGTGCACCTTTAGGGCCGGTAACCATTGTTACCCCGGTTAAACCGGCACTTACGGTTTCGGGTGGTGATCCCAATACAGATTGTTCTGTCGCTAACGGCACCATCATCCTGTCCTCCCCCGGATTTGTGAATGGTACCACTTATGATATCTGGTATAATGGTACACAACATGGTACGCTGAATGCAGATATCAACCAGCAGGTTACCATATCCGGGCTCGCAGCAGGCACCTATTCCAATATCTTTGTAGTAACACCTCAAATGTGTAATTCCGATACGGTGCTGACACAAACTGTAACCGGTGCTGCACCGAGCGTAACGATCTCCGGCGCTACTGCTACCGATCCTTCCGATTGTAATGCAGCAGACGGTATGATTGAGCTAAGCGGTGTATT